>WNGA01003542.1_pt1 | contig 38126 bp, 30 predicted proteins | sample 5400061 | NCBI WGS metagenome assembly WNGA01 (sample SAMN13153366, study PRJNA577476) | soil metagenome | isolation source: 100 cm soil or saprolite under grassland replicate 2 | place: USA:California | collected 2016-06-15
GGCAATTACAACGCGCAAACCGCCCGCCTTTACACCGATCTGGGCTACTTCACCTGCCGGCCCGACTTTGGCGAGGACGCGACCAACCTGTTCAACCTCCTGACGGGAGTGTGTCAGTTCCAGCCGATGCGCAAGCTGCTGGTCGCGCCGTTCGAGTTGCACGGCCGCCTGCTGGAATTGATCGAGCGCGAGGCCGAACATGCCCGGCGCGGATTGCCGGCGCGGATCGTCGCCCGAATGAACGCGCTGGTCGACGAGCCGTTGATCGACGCACTGTGCCGGGCGTCCCAGTCGGGCGTGAGAATCGAGCTGGTGGTCCGCGGCATTTGCTGTCTGCAACCGGGGATCAAAGGGATCAGCCAGAACATCACGGTGTCCAGCGTGGTGGACCGCTTTCTCGAACACAGCCGCGTGTGGTGCTTCGAGAACGCCTGCCAGCCGCAAGTGTTCGTGGCCAGCGCCGACTGGATGCCTCGAAGTTTCTTCCGTCGCATCGAATTGGCCTTCCCGGTGGAGGATGGCGTCATCGCCGACCGGCTCTACAACGAAATCCTGGCCACCACGCTCGCGGACAACGTGAAGCGACGGGTGTTGCAATCCGACGGCGCCTATCGGCCCGTGCGGCCGGCCCGAGGCGAACCGGAACGGCGCAGCCAGGCGAGCTTCATGGCGCAGGCGCTTCAGGACGAACCGGGCGGGCGCAGGCCCAAACGCCGCCCGGCCAGGCATCCCGAAATCAAACTGGCGCCGCGACCGGCAAGTCTGGACGCCCCGCGACCGGCCGTTCCACCGGAGGCGGGCCGGTGAGGGACTGGGAAGTTACGCTCGACGCCGCGCTGCGGCTGCAATGGAAGCGCTATCGCAAGGCGCTCCAGCGCTGCCAGCGCCACTTCTCCGAGGAGGCCGTCCACGACTCGCGCGTCGAATGTCGCCGGCTTCTCGCGCAACTGGAGCTGTTGGGCGTGCTGGCCGCCGCACGCGACTTCAAGAAAGCCCGGGCCGCGTTGAAGGACCACATGGATACCTTCGACGAGCTGCGCGACACGCAGGTCCTCCTGCTCCTGCTCGAAGAGCAGTCCGAGGCGTTCCCCGAAACGCGCCCGCTCCGCCAGACGTTGCAGCGGCGGGAGAAGCGTTGCCTGGCCGAGGCGGCCCGGCGCATTCGCACGGTGAAAAGCGGCCGGGTGAAGCAATTTGTCGCCGTGCTCCGCCGTCATCTGGCCGGAGCGCGCGTCAGCCCCGAACGCCGTGGACGCGAGCGTCGGGCAATCTTCCAGGCCATTGACGAGGCCTTCGCGCAGGTCGTGGAGCGGCGGCGCAAAATGGATCCCGGCAACGTGGCCACCCTTCACCGCACGCGCGTGGCTTTCAAAAAATTCCGATACATGGTCGAGGTGCTGCACCGGCTGGTGCCGGGCATTTCCGCGGCCCGGCTCGAGGCGATGCAAAGCTACCAGACGCTGTTCGGCGATTTGCAGGACACGGACGTGTTCCTGCGGCGGCTCGACAAGTTTGCGCGCAAAGATCGGCAGCGGGCGCGAACGCTGGCGGCCTTCCGACACTGGCTGCTGAAACGGCGCACCGCGCAGATCGACGCCTGCCTCCGCCACGCAGACATGCTCCTGGAATTCTGGCCACCGCGCCGGACGGCCAGGCCCGCCGCGGACACCAAACCGAGGAAAGCGTCATGACCTTATATCTCTTGCGCCACGGCATTGCAGCCGAACGCGGTACAGGACGCTACGCGAGCGACGCCGATCGCCCTTTGACGACCAAAGGCCGCCGCAAGCTGCGTCGTGCTGCCATCGCGATGCGCGCGATGGATCTCTCGTTTGATGTGATCCTCTCCAGCCCGCTGGTTCGCGCACGGCAGACCGCAGAACTCGTCGCCAAGGCGTTGCATTGCCGGCACAGGCTCGAATTGACTGAACTGTTGGCGCCCGGCGCGAGCGCTGCCGGGCTGGTTCGGCGCCTGAATCAACTCAAGCCGCAAAGCGCCTTGCTCGTCGGCCACGAGCCGGATTTGAGCAAGCTGGCCTCGCTGCTGCTCACGGGCGGGGGCGGGCTGGCAATCACTATCAAGAAAGGCGGTCTGTGCAGCCTTTCGGCCGAACGGCTGCGAGCGGGCCGTTGCGCGAGCCTCGACTGGCTGGTGACCCCGTTGCAATTGGAGTTGATGGGTTAGAAGCCATTTATGAGATGGCTTCTATTTGGTCATCCGCCGCGCCAGCACAGCGCCGCCCACGATGCCCGCGTGATCGCCCAGCGTGGAAGCGAGGATTGAAGTTCCCTTGCCGGTCCCCGGCATCGCGTGTTCGCGGGCCACCTTCGAGATCGTCGGCAGCATCTCCTCTTCGAGCGCCTCGATGACGCCGCCGCCCAGCGCAACGACCTCCGGGTTGAGCAAATTGAGCAGGTTCGCCACAGCCAGGCCGGTGTACTCGGCGGCTTCCTTGACGATGCCCTCGACCAGTTTGTCCCCGCGGCGGATGGCCCGACGCAGGTCACCGGAGCGGAGACCCTTCAGGTCGTCGCCGAGGGCTTCGGTGAGCACAGTCTTCTGGCCTTGCTTCACGGCGGCGAGAATCTTCCGGAAGATGGCGGTGCGGCTGGCGAGCGCCTCGAAGCAGCCTTCGTTGCCGCAGGAGCATTTCGGGCCGCCGATCTGGATAACCATATGGCCAATCTCGCCCGCGGCGTTGCTGGCGCCGCCGTAGAGTTCGCCATTGATAATCAATCCGCCCCCGATGCCGGTGCCGACAAAAATGCCGACCAAATGCCGCGGCTTGCCATGAAGCTCGTGCGCGTGCACGGCCAGCGTGCTGAGATTACAGTCGTTGTCGGCGAAGACGGGCAGGTCGAGATCCTTCTGGAGTTCCTTTTGCAACGGCACGTCTTTCCAATCCAGATTCGGCGCCACCAGGACCCTGCCCGACTCGGGATCAACCACGCCCGGGGCGCCGACGCCGACCGCCTTGACCTGCTTGAGCGTCAGGTCGCATTCGTCCACCGCGTCGCGCACGCAGCGGCCGATGCGCTCGATGACCGCTCCGGCGCCGCGCTGTGGTTTGGTGCTGAACTTGGCGCTGCCGATCAGAGACAGCTTTGTATCGAAGACGCCCGCGTAAATCTTGGTGCCGCCGAAGTCGACGCCCACCAGATACTCGGCTTTGCCATTGGGTTCAGGCATGCGCCTCAGGATCGCAGCGGAACCATCGCAGGTCACGTGACGTTCTGGTGACGGAGGGGGATTGCCCTCGGCCTCTGCGTCGGCTTTCCAGCGTGGCCGGCGACGGATTCATTCGAGCCAGGCCCGCAGCACGCGCGCGCCTTCGGAAAAGCGAAACAGCTCGCCGGGCGCGTAATCGTGCGCTTCGGCCAGCGCTGCCACACTCGCCAGGTCGATGGCGCCGCGCTGGAGCTTTTTCCGCACGACTTCGGGCAGCAGCCGCGGCAGGTGTTCGGTCAGGCTGGCACAAAATGTCAGGTCGATGGGCGTCTCGGCAGCCTCGGTGAGACGGATGCGCAGGCGTTCAGCCTTCATGCGGGCGGCGGGTGAATTGTCGAACGCTAATCATTTCACTTATGCTTAATCTTAATCTTACTCCTCCCCTTAAATCCTGGTGAGAGTAAAAGATAAGATTAGATTAAGAGTAAGAGTAAGATTAAGAGTAAAAGTATGAGTGAGAGTAGGAGCGAGAATGTCGCGACCGGCATTTCTGTTCGGCCTCAACTCAACGGCAACCCAGCCACGCCGGGGTAAGGGCGGCAGCGCCAAAACTTCGGCGCCGCCACCCCGTTTCCCAACGGAGGCATTCCTGCTGTTCCACGTCGTATTGTGGTTCGGCCTGCCTCACTCAGCTCGACCCCCTTTAAAAGTTCCGGGTTCATAAGTTGTCCGCGCGGTCTGTCGGGTTTGTTGGTCAATTGTCGTTCGTCGGTTTCCACGCCCAACCTGGCCAAAGCACTTGGCGTTCAAATGGCGCGCCGGCAACAATTAGGTGAAAAGTCGGGCCACGAGAGAGGCAGGTCGATGCGATGCGTGCCAGGACAACGAGTCCCGAACGTGCGTCCGCCACCGTTCCGCATTGGCAGTGCCTGGACGACTTGGCTTTTTCGGAAATCAGGGATTTCCCTGTCGAGACGAAGCGAGGAATTGAGACGGGCCGGAAATTACGTCGCGGCGGCGGCCGTGTGCCGGCAGAAGTTTTCACGAGTTGGCCGGGCGTCAAAATGGAAGATGCCGCGAAAGGGTAGCTGGACGAGAGATGGAATTCGTTCTCATAAAAAGGAGGTTTCCATTTGCGCCGGAGAATCACTTGTAAAGCGGTGAAAGCGACACCAACCAGTTCGCATTCAGGGGTTGCCCGTCTGGGGCAATCATATCGGCTGGACGAAGGTCTGTCGGACCGACTCGTTGTGTCTGCGCTTACACCCCAGGCTCGATCAAAAGGCACGGCGAGGAATCTTTGGATCTTCAGACTGATACGGAAGCGTAAGCACTCGTGGTAGAAAAAGTGAAAGCAAGTTCTTGTAACTCATGAGCACGACATTGCCAGCGGAAAGGAATGAGCTATGAAGAGCAGGCCTGCTCCGGGCGCGAAAACGATCCGCGCCTGTGCCCTCAACTCGGCGGTGTCCGCGGTTGTGGTTCTGTTGCTGACCGCGATGACGGGGCGCAACCCCAATCCGCAAGTCCTTCCGCCTGCTCCAGCGCCGTACGGCAGGACCTACGGCGATTGGGCCGCGGCGTGGTGGTCCTGGGCGCTCCAGTTTCCATTGGAACAAAATCCCATGACCGATCCGACGGGCGCCTATGGCAGCGCCGGCCAGAAGGGGCCGGTCTGGTTCCTCGCGGACACATTAGACGGCTCGGCCGAACGGTCCATCACGATTCCGGCTGGCAAGCGAATTTTCTTCCCGCTCTTCAACGTCTTCAACGACTACTCCTGCCCGGAACCGGACATCCAGCCGGCTCCCGGCCAGACGCTCGAGGAATTCCTGACGGAAAGCGCCGAAGCCATCAGCGATATGGCGACAGAACTATTTGCCGAACTGGACGGTGTGCCCATCCAGAATTTGTGGGACTACCGGACGCATTCGACCATGATGATGTTTACGAAACATCCGAGCTTGCTGGCGTTCGATCCATGTCTGACGGGCGGGCCTCAGCCGGCGGTGGTCGCGGGGTATTGGCTGATGCTGGCTCCGCTGACCAAAGGGCAGCACACCCTCCGCTTTGGTTCAACCGCCCGCCTCGGGGACTTCGAGTTCGGCGTGGACGTCATTTATTTTCTCACGGTCGGTTAAGCGCGCATCGCGCATCAACGAGTGTTGCCGGATGGTGTACCGTGTACCGGTCTCCGTCCGGCAGCGGTAAACAAAACAAAAAAACCAAAACAAAAAGCAAAACAGAGAAGTTATGAAATCAACAACAAACGTTAGTAGGACGGTCAACGTGTTGAAGTCATGCCTGGCCATCACCTCCTTGGCGCTGTTCCTGGCCGGGAACCTGGCAATGGCCGCCAGTCGCAATCCCAATCAGGGCATTGTCAAACCGGACGGGCACTATCGTGGCGACAGCTACGGAGATCGGGAAGCCCAATGGTGGCAGATTATGTACAGCATCCCGGTCGTGAACGGCCAGCACCCGCTCCTGACCGGTGGCGCCGTTCTCAGTAATAACGTGGTGTACCTTTCGCCCGCGCCAGGAAGTACCACGCCAACAACCACCACGATTGACATCACCATCCCCAGCGGGACGGCGATCTTCGTCCCCGTTGTCAACGCCGAATGCTCGACCATCGAGCCCGACCCGTTTCATGGGGATACCCAACTCGAGTTGAGCGTATGCGCGAACGGTCATATCGACAATACGTCAGGCCTGTCCGCCAGCATCGACTCCGCGCCGGTGAACAGCCTGGAAACTTATCGCGTTCAATCGCCCTTGTTCGAGTTCACGCTGCCCGATGACAATGTGCTCCAATCCCAGGGCATTAACGCGCCGGCCGGAACGACTGCCCAAGCGGTGGATGCCGGGGTCTATCTGCTCCTGAACCCGCTCTCGCCGGGAGGGCACACCATCCGCGTGCGTGGCACGTTCACCGAGTTTGGTGGAACGACGATCGACACCATGTTCCGCATCACCGTGCAGTAACTGTAGGCACGTAGACTCGGGCGCAGGACGGAAGCCGGGACAGGTCGCCTGACGGCCGCCGGTTCCGTCCTGCGCATCATCTTAACCAGCAGACCCGGCCGCGATGGCCCTTCCGTGGTTTATTCCAGGCCGCCGCGCGTGCCGATGCTTGCTGCGGTCCGGCTCCGGCTTGTTCCTCGGTGCCGCGCTCGCGGCACGCGGCAACAACGGCATCTGGGATACGCGCTTCCACCTGCCCGGAATTCACGGCGAAGTCCACGCCGTCGCCACGCGCGACACGGAGATCTACGCCGGTGGAGAGTTCACTTCGGCCGATCGTGTGATCGTCAACAACATTGCCCATTGGAACGGGACAAACTGGGTGCCGATGGGCGGCGGCGTCAACGGCCGCGTCAACGCCATCGCCGTGTGGGGAACGGATGTTATTGCGGCGGGCACGTTCACGAAGGCCGGCGCCCTTGATGCGATTGATGCGAGTCTCATCGCCCGGTGGGACGGCAGCGAATGGTCAGCGTTGGGCAGCGGCATCGCCGGCGCGCGGGTGGAAGCGCTCGCCGTGGACGCGTTTGGCGCGCTTTACGCGGGCGGCGAATTCACCGATGCCGGCGGCGTCGCGGCGGCCAACATCGCCCGCTGGGACGGCTTGAGCTGGTCGGCCCTCGGCACCGGGCTGCGCAACGATCCTTACGCCGCCTGGGTGTTCGCCCTCGCCACCCGTGGCACGGAGGTGTTCGCGGGCGGATTCTTCACCGACGCCGGCGGCGTCAACGTCAGTTGCCTGGCCCGATGGGACGGCTTGGACTGGGCGGATGTGGGGGGCGGAGTGGATGACCACGATTACCTGCCGCAAGTCACTGCACTGGCCGTGCGGGGAGACGATCTGTACGTGGGCGGCGGTTTTAGGACGGCTGGCAACGTGGGCGTCGCAAACATCGCGCGCTGGGACGGACAGTGGTCGGAGCTGGGCAATGGACTGGGGCGGTTCTTCGGCGACCTTCCGGTGACGGCGCTGGAGGTGAACGTCAACGATTTGTTCGTCGGCGGGCGGTTTATCTCAGCCGGAGAGGGTTCCGCGACTAATCTCGCTTGTTGGAATGGCTCGAGCTGGTCGGAATTTGCCGGGGGGATCGAGGACGTCGAGGGCGAAGTGAACGCCTTGGCCATCAGCGGCGGCCGGCTGCTCGTTGGTGGAGCGTTCACGTTCACGAATGCGCTTCGTCCGAGCGCGCTCGCTCGCTGGGATGTCACGGCGTGGAACGTGGTCTCCGGCGGAGGCGGGCTGGGGCTGAGCGGGCCGCTGAAATGCACCGTCGCGTGCGTCGGGCGCGAACGTCGCGCGGTGGAATGGAGTGCAGTGGCTGCCATTCGGCCAGGGAATCGCCGGTCCGGTCTACGCGCTGGCGGCCGACAACGGGAAGCTTTACGCCGGCGGTGCCTTCACGACCGCGGGGAGCATCGTCGCCAGTAATCTGGCCTGCTGGAATGGCGTGGCCTGGACACCATTGGGAGGTGGAGTGAACGGACCGGTTTACGCCCTCGCGGCGGGCGGGGGCATACTCTACGCCGGTGGCCGGTTCAACACTGCCAGCGGCGCCAACGCCACGAATGTCGCGCGCTGGAATGGCGCGGCGTGGACACCGTTGGGAGGCGGCCTTAGCGGCCGGGCTTCAACCATCGTCCGATTCCGTCCGCCACCGGTCTCCGCGCTCTTGCTCGACGGCGGAGATTTGATCGTCGGCGGCGACTTTGCGAAGGCGGGCGATGTGGCCGCCACCAATCTGGCGCGGTGGAACGGCACGGGCTGGTCCCCGGTGGGTGACGGCGTGACCGGCCGGGTCGCGCTGGCGCCGCCGCCCGCGGTGCGGAGCTTGCTCAGAAACGGGGATGAACTGTTGGTGGCAGGCAGTTTTGTCCAGGCCGGCGAAGTTCCCGCGAGCGGCCTGGCGGGTTGGAACGGCACGAATTGGTCGGCGGTGAACTCTGGTTCAACAGCGCCCGTGGAAATCGCCGCGCTGGCCCGGCAGAGCGGGCATCTGTTCGTGGGCGGGCGTTTTCAGACTGCCGGCGGAAGGCCCGCCGCCGATTTCTCGATCCTCCATGACCGGCCGTTCCTCCTCATCGCTCGACGGGGCGGTGCGGTCGAGATCGCCTGGCCGGGCGCCGGTCCAGACGCCTTTTTGGTTTCGGCGGAAACAATCTCCACGCCCGTCTGGCGTCCGGTGACCAACATGGTTCTACTTCCCGGGGGTGAAGCCGCAACCGTCCCACTTCGTTCGAATCAGAACGAATTCTTTCGGCTGCGGCTGCCGTGACCTCAAGGGACGGACACGACCCGCCCGGAGACGATTGCTGCGCTGCACGATCTGAAGAAAGAGATATCCATGGCTTTAGACAGCGCTGCGGCGTTTCGTTCAATCTGTTATCCGAGCTGCTCCAAGTAGCCTCCGCGCCAGAGTTCCGCAATCCTATCGAACCGATTTTCCGGATTTTACCCGAGCCCGGCTCAGGAATTTTCTGAGCTCCGCCGCGCTCAGGTTTTTTCCGATGCCGCCTGAGGTACTCACCGAGTAGACGCCCGGCAGTGCAAGGGCGACAGTATGCACAATCACTGAGTTGAAAACAGAACAGCAACCTCTATGAGCGCGTATCGGGATAATACAAGTATTCCAATGCCGTTAGTCGCATCCTCCCGCGCTGGTGCTCGCGCCTATCGGCCGCTCAACGGACGAAACGGAATGGACGCCCAGAAGACAACTCGCGCCTCCGAGCCGTAAGTCACGGGCCCCATTCAAACGCCTCATGATTTGCAAGTTTGTCGTGAGCGCAAGCATAGCCAGCAACAACAAACCAAAAACAAAGCAAGTCGTGTGAAAATGAACCCATGGAATGGACTTATGATTTTCGAGAAGGATCACGCTCAAGAAGTATTGCGACGTTTGGCGGCACGCGTCACTCCGGATAGGGCCTCGCGGGAGGACCTGGCGCAGGAAGCCATGATCCATTTGTGGCAGCAGGAGCTCCGCTGTCCTGAGCAAAGTGAGAGTTGGTATATCCAGAGCTGCCTGTTTCACCTGCTGAACTATGTTCAACGAGGACGCAGCTTGGATTCCCCCAGGCGCCGTCGTGCGCGCTGCTCCATAACAGCTTTGTCTCAGCCGGCTGATCGAACGGAGGTTCATCCACAACGAGACGAATCACTGCTGCCCACGGTGTGCGCCAATGACATGCTGGATCTATTGCTTCCCAAGCTCAAACAGCGTGAGCGAGAAATACTGTGCTGGCTGGCCGAAGGCCTGGAACTCGGCGATATCGCTCGGAAACTGCGCGTGTCGCGTCAAGCTGTAGGCAAGCAGCGGCGTAAGATCGCCCTTGTCGCCACGAGACTTGGCATCACTCCTCCTTCCAAACCATCCACCTCACAGAAAGATCCGGGTGAATCCACCGAAGCCGCCAACGGAGTTGAACTCCCTCGAAGGCAGCCGGCCGTGCCAGATCCATTGCCCGTTGGGTAGTCTTTCGCGCTTGACCGGACGGCTCGTCCCGGCAGCCTTGCTTCGATCATGCTTTGGCTGATTCGGCTCTGGCTCATCCCGTGCCTGACCGCCGCGGTTCAATCTGCGGCCCTTGCGGTGGAGGCGGACCTCATCCTGCACAACGGCCGGGTCGCGGCCGTCGATGCGGGCTTTTCAATTCACGAGGCCATCGCTGTGCGGGACGGGCGCGTGCTGGCGGCGGGGCGCAGCGCCGAGATCGACAAGCTCCGTGGCCCGCGCACCGAAGTGGTGGACCTGGTGGGCAAACTGGTCCTGCCCGGCTTGATGGACTCGCACGTTCACCCGGCCGATGCGTGCCTGACGGAACTTCACCATCCCATTCCGCCGATGGAACGCATCCCGGACGTGCTCGATTACATCCAGGCCCGCGCGGGGACGCTCCCGGAAGGGGAGTGGATCGTCCTGCGGCAGGTCTTCATCACCCGCTTGCGCGAACAGCGCTATCCGACTCGCGCGGAGCTGGACCGCGCGGCGCCCAGGCACCCCGTGCTGTTCGCCACCGGCCCGGACGCCTCGCTCAACAGTCTGGCGCTCCGGCTCAGCGGAATGGACCGTGAGTTCAAAGTCAGCGATGGAGGCAGCGGCTTTGCCGAGAAGGACCCGAAGACGGGCGAGTTGACCGGCATCCTGCGCAATTGCACGCGCTACGTGAAGGCCCAGTCCGCCGACCGCACACCCAACCGCACGGAGAAAGTGCAGCGATTGAGGGAATTACTCGCGGATTACAACTCGGTGGGCCTGACGACTGTATGCGACCGCGACGCAAGCCTCGATGAGATCGAAACCTACAAGGAGCTTCGCCGCGGCAACGGCCTGACGGTGCGGGTGCGGCTGTCGCAGCACATCGAGTCGATAGGCCCGCTCGAGGGCATCCTGACGAGCATCCGCCAGGTCAGTGAGAATTCACTCTTCAAGGAACACGATGACTGGCTGCGCATCATTGGCATCAAGACCTTTCTCGACGGCGGGATGCTTACGGGCAGCGCTTACATGCGCCAGCCGTGGGGCGTGAGCGAGATTTATGGCATCAGCGACCCCGCATACCGCGGCGTGCGCTTCATCCCGAAGGAACGCCTCGTGCCAATGGTGCGCGCGGCGGTCGAGCGCGGCTTGCAATTCACCGCGCACTCGGTGGGCGACGGCGCCGTGCACGCCCTGCTGGAAGCCTATTCAGAAGTGGACAAGCAACTGCCCGTGCGCAAGACCCGCCCGTGCATCAGCCACTCGAACTTCATGAGCCGCGAGGCCGTGGAACAGGCGGCGCGGCTGGGAGTGATGCCGGACATTCAGCCGGCGTGGTTGTACCTGGACACGCACACGCTGGTGAAACAGTTTGGCTACGAGCGCCTGCGCTACTTTCAGCCGCTGCGCAGCCTGTTCGACGCGGGCGTCATCACCGGGGGCGGTTCGGACCACATGCAGAAGATAGGCTCGCTGCGGTCGGTCAATCCATACAACCCGTTTCTCGGCATGGCAACGGCCGTCACGCGCCGGTCCAAACAGTATTCCGAACCGCTGCACCCGGAGGAAGCGCTCACGCGCGAACAAGCCATCCGCTTCTACACGATCAACAATGCGCGCCTGTTGAACTGCGATGACAATCTCGGTTCGCTCGAACCCGGCAAGCTGGCCGATTTGATCGTGCTCGACACCGACCTGTTGACCTGCGCCGAGGAGAAAATCGCGGGCACGCAGGTGCTACAGACCTATGTGGGCGGAAAGCGACTCTATCAGAAGGACAGCGCGGCGAAGAAATGAGCCAAATGCGGCAGATAGAGGGTTGGAAAATGCTGTTAACCACGGATGGACACGGATTAGCAAGCCCGAGCACGTCCGGTTGCTGGCTGAATCCGGCAATCGGTGGAACTTTTTCTTTATCTGTGTCCATCCGTGTTAATCCGTGGTTCAAATTCTGTTACCAGGATGAGTTCGCCGCTGCGCTTCCGCTTGCTGGATCGCGAGGATTTGCCCTTCGCTGACTCCTTGCGTGCCCTCGCCGGGTGGAATCAGACGCTGGGCGATTGGGAACGCTTTCTCGCCATCGAGCCGACGGGCTGTTTTCTGGCCGAATGGAACGGCACATGCGCGGGCACCGCGACGTCGATTGTTTACGGACCGGAACTCGGCTGGATCGGCATGGTGCTGGTGCATCCTGAATTCCAGCGCCGAGGAATAGGCCGAGCGTTATTGCAACACTGCATCGAGCTTCTGCGCGGGCGTGGCGTGCAGTGCATCAAACTCGACGCCACGCCGCTCGGCAGAACCGTTTACCGCGGGCTTCGCTTTCAGGACGAATGGACTCTGAAGCGCTGGTCTCGCCCTCCTGCGACACCGCAAGTTACCGCCCTCGATGCCAGTCTCAGGGCATGGCGCGCGGCGGACGAACAAATCCTCGGGCCGCTCGACGCCTCGGCGTTCGGTGTTTCGCGCCAGCGGCTGCTGGCGGCGCTGGCGTCGCAGAGCCGCTGCGCGGTCGTGCTGGAGCCCGAACCCGGGCGTCCCGCGGGCTTCGGCATGCTGCGCCCCGGCTCGCAGTCGGCCCGGTCGCCGCGACATCGGCCGACGCCGGCATCCGCGTGATTGAAGCTCTCGTTGCCGCGAGTGAGGGACAGATGCTTTATTGGGACATTCCCGATGAAAACACGCCCGCCGTTGCCTGGGCTGAACAGCACGGGTTAGCCGTGGAACGTCCGCTGACCCGCATGTTCCTCGGAGAGAACCTCGCGCCCGGTGACGCGCGTCAACAATTCGCCCTGGCTGGCCCGGAAGTGGGTTGATTCACTGGATCCATCCTGCGGACGGACCACAATCCTACGGCGGAGGCAAAGCCACCCGGTAGAAGGCTTGGGCGTTCGTGGCTGAATAGGTATCCGTGAACGTGAAGGTCGTGCCGGGCGGCTGATTGGTGGTGATCGGGGTCCAGGCAACCAGATCCGGAGACACTTGAACGATTGTTTTGATGCCTGGGAGAGATGCTACGACCTCGAATTGCAACCGCGCCTCCGGGGTCAAGCGTGGAGAACGCATCTCCAGGCGCACGACGCGAATCTTGTTTGTAATCCAGTCGCAGTAGCAAAGCTCTCCCCCAAGATACTTCACTTGGAGCCTGTGCTCTCCTTCCGCCAAATTGCTCACGACAACGGATACGAGCGGATTTGTGGCCCTCAGGAATTCGGAGCCGCTGGCCACCCCTACAGAATTATCGTCCACGAGAAACTCCACGGGGCCAGCGTCTCCTTCGCTCGCCAGCACTTCGGCGCTGAAGACAAAGGTTGCCGGCGCGGCAAAGACGGAACCGTTGCGAGGGGAAAGCATTTCAACAACAGGAAAGAGGGGCAGGGTGCTCGAATAATAGGGACGCACCGGTGCAGAGTGCGCCCTCCTTCCCAAACTGTCCACGGCCACTGCTCTCAGGTCAAAGTAGCCGTAATCGACCCCGGGCAAATATACCTGCCACACCAAGTTGAAAGGAGCATTGGTTACAGTTCCGATCAAGTCCGTCTCGGCGAAGAACTGCACTTGCGTAACAGAGGAGCCCACATTAGACGAGACATCTGCTTTGATTTTGATAGGGAAGGCCGCGGCTAACGCATCTCCGTCGCGTGGCCATACAATAGCAACCTCGGGTAGCTGATTGCTCTCAGCGCCTAAAACGCTGACCAGTGGATACAGCGAAGTAACCAGCAACATCGGAAATCTGATCCAATGTGTAAGTTTAAGTCTCATCATAAGCTTAGTGCCCGAAGAATTCATCAAAAACGCGTCACGGCAACTATCCACGTCCCCCATGCGTTAAATGAGCTATCATATCGTGTCTCTGCGTATTCCTGAATCGTCCAGATTGTGTTGCCATCGGGATCCAAACTGGTGTGTGAGTAATCTCCCCATGCGGCCTCCGGAGAGTCTAGGCTACCGAACCAGTCCTTCCCGGCGATGTAGCGGATGGGGTTCGTAGGCGACGCACCGGTGTACAGCTTGCCCGAGTAATACGCGCTAACATAGTCATTTGCGCTTGTACGTGAGAATCCAACCAGCATGTCTCCAGAGGAGTTCACTGCCAGAGACGGCATCAAATAGAATTTTGGATTAGCTGTTGCGGGATCGTAAATCCGGCCTTTGCTCGCGATATTAAGCGTCGTGGCAGTGTTCAATATTAACCACTCCACGGCTGACCTGTCGGCAGGATTGGCGCTAGGATCATCGTTATTCCCAGCATTGTTCACCCCGATCTGGCGGCATGTCCAAATATATTGCACGCCATCAATCTTGTGCGCCACAGCCGATGTGAGTCGATTGGCCGTACGCGACAGTAGCGTAACTGTGCTTCCCATCTGACGTGCATGTGCGCAGCAGGTTTGAGAGAATGACTCGGTAATATTCAAGTCCGGCGCAGGAAACCCAAAGTCCCACTGGGGCGGAGAACCAAATCCATTGGTCCATCTTAATGCGTTATAGGAAATATTCTGACCAAAGGAAGCGACGAACCATGCTGCGTCGCTCGTAGTCACCGGATCAAAATTGACGACTGGAATTGGCAGTGCAGCATCGCTAAAAACTCTTGGAAGATAGAAGTTCGTCTGTACAGTGGGCGCCGAACCATCGAGGAAAGGGCCTTTCGGCAAGGCAACTGCATTTCCAGGGCACCCAGCAGCAGGATTCGCATCAACAAAAACATAGATGCCGTTACCGTCCACGCCAAGCCTATCAAAATCAGTGACGCAGGCGGTCCCGAAAGAGACGAGATACTTTTTCCAATTGTCCGAAACCCAGCTTGCTCCGCCGTTCCCCACAGGGTCAGAACCGTTACTCACAGCCAAAAGTACGTGCCTGGAGACGGCCTCGACGGCAGATGCAATCCAGCGTTGGCTGAGATGATCATAGAGTAGTCGCGCATCATAAGCAGAACCATTATTAGGAGCAGGGTATGTTCCGGCGTACGGACCCGCTGGGACCGTCACGACGAAGAGTTCGTTTGGCGATGTGCTGGCAAGTGCAGTGCCAGAAGTCTTGTCGTAAACTTTAACAGTAATCGCACTCCCGGCATTGAGCACAACCATGAAGTGAGTCGGTCCGACTGCTCCCATAGTGTCCGGAATACTGCCACCTGCGCTACCTAACGTATCTTGCTGCTTCGGTCCCGGGAAGCTGGCCACCCGCAGAAACGGACCACACTCGCTGAGGGTACCGCTTTCGGTGATGGAACCGCCGGTGCCTGCGGTCGCGACCGTGCCGACGTTGCAGACTTCGTTGTTCACGACGTTTACTGTCGTGTAATAGGCAAACACTCCTGTGGTACAGGATTCCAACCGGCAGTACTTGACCGTGTGAGTGTAGTACGGAGAATAGTCATTGACGCCGGTAGTGGCATAGCGGATGCGGAAACGCTGGACCGTAGTAGCGCTCGCGGAATTGTAAAGGCTGAGTCCCGCACCCGCCCAGTCGCTTGTGCTGACGAGTCCGTCACTTGTGTAGGGCGGGCTGCCCGCGTTGACAACTCTTTCACCAACCGTATCATCGTCCCTCGATGTCAGAGTGGCCACCCCTGTTGTCGGGGAGCTAAAGGAGCCTGATAGTGTAAGAGTGGTCCCTGGTCCGAGTTTTATGACCGTTCCACCCTGGAAAACGCTGCTGGCCGTGACCCAGTAGGAGGAAGGCATATAGTAAGTTACTCCGCTGTAAAATGTTTTCGAGCTTGTCGATCCGGACGGCAGCACTTCAAGGTCCACCAGGTATCCTTTGGGCTGATACGCAATGCTGGCCAACTCCATCGGCGCGTGCTTCGGCTCAACAGCGGCTGGTTTGGGCCAGGCTCGACCCTGGGCCACGTTCAGCTCCCGCCGCGCAGGATTGGCCGCTCGGGCGCGCAAGTCTCTCAATGCGGGCTCGATCTGCTGCCAGCGCACGGATTCGATCACAAACTTGCGGCCGTCCTCAAGCGTGTGCCATCTCTTGAACACAGGAATCGCATTGCCAGGGGCTGTGTACGGCCCGGTCAGATTCAGGCTGGAGCCGCCGTCCACTGGAAACGCTGAACCTGGAACGGCCAACATCTCCCCAAACGAGATCAGGCCATGGTCCACCACGTCGATATTCCCTTCCTTGCGCAAAACCTGACTCGTGATTTGCACGTCAGGAGCTTGCACCAGTTCGGTCACAATTTCCAGTCTCGTCGTCGCCGGCTCGAGTCCGGGAGGGAGCGGAGGCGGGTTCTCCTTGAGGATGACGTTTTGCGAGAAGGAATTGTGCTTCCAGATGTACAGCACATCCGCCTCGACTCCATCGAACGCGGATCGGTACAGGACCTGGTTCGGAGGGATAAGTTCACCTGGGACCGACTGCTTCACGGTGCCAAGGACGACGCTTTGGCCGCTGGCCGCTGGCCGCATCCGTCAGGAAGAGTGCGCGCACGCCTCCTTGAATCCGCTTGGCGTCGGGCCCATGCATGTCGAAGACCGACGGAACATTCAACTCGGGGCTGAAAATGGTCTGATAGGCCCCGTGCCTCGCGATGGCGCCGTCGGGAAAACTTTCGACCAGGTCCTGGCTCTCTTTGAATTCTCCGTCCTGAAGATAGTGGAGGCCATGGTCCAAAACGGTCAGTAGATTGGTTTTCGTCGTGACATCGCCGGTGCCGTTCGTGAGCAGGACGACCCGTTGGTAGGTCGCACTGTCGATTGTTCTCTCGACGATTTGCGGTTCGTTCTGCTGAGCCGAGACCGATGCGACGATTGAAGCGAATGCGACACTGACAAACGACCTGACCAGTTTTCGAGGTGACATGGCTGCAATTCGATGTCCTTGTTGCCCTACTACACTGCCCCGAATAGTCGCTGGCAGGCGCTGAGTCAAGAGAATTCAGGAAGCTGGCAGGAGGAAGGACTGACGGCTCAGAGTCCAGTCCAGCTTCCTCCCCCCGGCCCCCAAACGTTCGATAAGTCACATTCGCCATCAGCCGCCTAGTTCACACCGGCGCGGAGGCCGGAATGGAACGGAACACCGCGTGCCGCAGGCACAGCCCGTGGCTGCGCCAGAAGATGAGCGTCGCGGAGAGCGCCGTGAGCAGCGTGTTTTCGGCGAGCTTTCGGCAGATGTACACCTCGCCGGCGCCGCAGCCGCAATCGAACTTGATGGCGCAAAACGGCAGGCCGCCTGCTTCGCGAATCGCCAGTGCCCGCAGCAGAACCACGACGGTGAATGGAACGAGCATGGCCAGGAGCATCACGGCCGACCCGCGCACGGCGACGCCCAGAAGCAGAAGCAGCCCGCAGAACGTCTCAAACCACGGAAGCGTCGAGGCAACCAGGTTCAACAGGAAATGATGGTGGAACAAGTCATATTGGCGCAACAGCTTGAGAAACTCAACGGGGTGCAGCGCCTTGTTCATGCCCATATAGAGGAACAACGCGCCGAGAACCCACCGGGCGGCGATGGACATGAAGTCCGCGGCACCAAACCGGACGGGGGCCGAACCCGAGGGGGCCGAGTTCATGGTTTGATCTGGCGCAATTCGCCGTTGCGACGCGCTCCGTTTTCCACCGGTTGGACGAGTTTCATCCACTCGGTGTAGCCTCCCGCGAATACGAACAGCTTCTCGCGCGGCACGCCGGCGTCGCTGAGCATGATGGCGGCAGACTCGCTGTCCTCGCAATCGCCGCCGCTACAGTAGACCACGATCTGCTGGGCGGTCAGGCACGCGGGCAAGACGTCGGGCAGGTACTTCTCGGGGCGATAGTGGTGGAACTGCCAGGCGCCAGGAATGTGCCCCGCCGTGTAGTGTTCGTCGTCGCGGGCATCGACGAACACCACCAACCCCGGTTCATAGCGCGGGTCACGGAACAGGGCGATCACTTCGTTGCTGCTGACCAGTTGCAGGCCGTGCTTTTGGAGCCGCTGCCGAATGGCTTCCAGCGGATTGGACGGGGCCGCGTTCGAACCTGTGGCGACGGGATTGGAGCCAGGGTTGACGGCGGTGGGCTTATCCCCGCCGGGAAAGTAATTCCGGTTCAGGCGCAGCCCGCGCGAGGAGAGCGCATTGGCGGCCAGGGCCAGCGCCAGTCCGATCGCCGCGACCAGGAGCGCCTCGAGGAGCACTGCCTTGGAATTTCGCATGGGTCGGAGGAATGCTGTCTCCGAGCGGACGCTGGTTTACTTCGGCCCGGTCGCGGGAGCGGGTGGCAGGACGACCACCGGGGCCTGCGGGACCGGCGCAATGATTGGAACATGGAACACCGGATACTTGGGATGCGTGGTCTTTGCGGTCAATTCCAGGCCCGGACGGACCTGAAAGTTGGGAGGGATGTCCATGTTGAGAGTGAACAGTTTTCCAGGCTGCGTTTCCACCACCTCCACCGTGACGCCTTCGGCGTTGACCGCGGGTTCGGACAACTTCACTGGCGCGCTGCCGTTGTTGCGGATCAATGCCGAATGTCGATAGCCGACAGCAGAAGCGGTGGTGGGGAGCCGAACCTGGTTCGGCATCGCGATGAGGGCCGGCTGCACCATGGCGTAAGCCGTGATCTCCAGGAGGGGCATGTTGGTCGTCGAGGTCTTGATGGTGATTTGGCCGCTCGGGACCGCGTTGCTGGCGGGCGGGTCGTAAGCGACGCTCAATTCAAACTCCTTGCCAGCCTGGAGGGTCTTCAATCCCAGCTTGAAGGCCGGGTTGGCGCATTGCGGCGGTTCCAGTGTCACCGACTCGGGGAGGTCAGTGACAATCCGGACCGTCTTGGTCTCGTTGGTTGTTTCGCCTTCGATGGGCGTGAAGTATACGAGAGAGGGCTGCACGTCGATAGGACGCCAGACGGTGGCATGGAGATGCAGCGTCTGGTTGTGCTGCGCTGGATCGTTGCAAGCGATCGAAACGTACTTGTTGGTGACCCGGCCGGTAAATTTGGCCGGATTGAACTGGATGGGGATTTTGCCGGCCTGTCCGGGCTGAATCTTGCGATCCCATTCGCCCGCCGTGGTGCAGCCGCAACCGGGGGTGACCGCGGTGATTTCCAGCACCGCGTTGCCGACGTTCGTGGCATAGAACGTGTGCATCGGCATGTCCGAGGACCTGATCTTGCCGAAATCGAAGACCAATTCAGAGAATCGGATCTGCGGCCCGTCGGCGTTTGGCTTGGTCGGCGCAGTTGGAGCGGGCGGAACCTGGCCCGAGGCCGGGAGAGTTGTCGCGAGTGGAGCCGTCGTGAGCAATACGCTAAGAATCAACTGTTTCATAACGGGCCGGACACTAGCACAATTCCCGCGGACTTCCATAGAAACAATTGCCGCAATTCTGCCGTCCGCGCGGGCCGTAAAGATGCTTATTCTCCGACCGCCTCCGGCAGACGCCGGCCCTGGAGGGAAGTCACCAGGGTCAGGTTGACAAACTCCACGTCGCCCTTCGCCTTCCAGAGCAGGAACACGCGGCCTATCGGCTGGACCGAAATGTGGTCGCCGTGCGGGACGCGAATCTTTCGGCCATCTGCCAGGTGGAGGGTAAACGGATGGGGCTGCGCGGAATAACGGCGGAGACACGCGGCGCTAATCATAGCTTGTCCGGCCGCTATGGTCGCTTGGTTCGTCGGCGATGGCCAGAGGGCGGACCGGTGGCTTTTGGCCACGAGCGCATCCGGACACTGCTATGACTGGTAGGGCCATCGCGCTACGATGTCCCCGCCCGCGCAGAGCGGGCGGAATGAGCGGGCACGACGGCGACGAACCGTCCGGTTGCAGAACTTCGCCCGATTGCGCCGCTGTTACGCGGCGCGGACGGCGCAGCGCGCGGTCCCTACCGTTCAAGCCATAGCAGTGTCAAGTTGCGCCCTTTGGCCACCTGGCCCAAGCCTCAATCACGGGAAAGGCGGCGTGGCTTCGTCGATGGATTCGAGGAATCGGACGAGCGCCTGGCGATCCGCGGGATTCGTCAGGGTATCGACACCGGCAGTGCCGGCGCTGCGGTGGACCACATTGTCAAGAACCTCATCGAGCGTTTGGGCGCCGCCACTGTGCAAGTAAGGCGCGCCCGCGAACACCGACCGCAGCGACGGGGTATTGAACCCCTGCCCGCCGTTGGCAGGCACGATGGTCGTGCCGACGCCCCGCACTTCGTTGAAGGCGGACGGATCAAATGTGGCGACGTTCGGCAGGAAGCGCGTCAGTTGGCCGGCGAAGATGGTCTCGTTGGCGCCGGGCGGCGGGGTGTAATCGACGCGGCTGCGGGTCCAGTTCGGACCGCCGTGACATTGCTGGCAGTTGGCGCTCGCGAAGAGGGCACGTCCGGCGGAGACGTCCTGTCCGCGGCTGGGCGAAATGGGCGCCTTGATGCCAAAGACAATGTAAGCGGCGATGGCATCGAGATCGGCGTCGCGCCCGGTCGTCGACGTCGGCACGAGATTGAACACCCCCTGGCCGTCCCGAATCAATCCTTGGCCGCCAGACACGCCGCGGATGTTGAGCTCGAAGTCCTGGATTTCATCGCGCACCGCCGACCAGTTCAGGACCCGTTGCTTGAAGCCCGGCAGAAGTGGCGCGCCATTGGCATTGACCATCGCGTCGGCCGGTTGCGGATGCTCGCCAGTGCTTTCCATGGAAATGGTCTGGCGCGGTCCGTCGGGAAACATCCACGTGACTCCATCGGTCAGGCCGCGCGGGTGACAGTTGTAGCAATTGCCCCAGCCGAAGTTGGACAGGCGGCCGGCGGGAGGGAGGGCATCCTCGTTGGTCCCGGCAGGCCCGATGCTGGTGTTGAATAGCTCCTTGCCTCGCTGAACGATGGCTTCAATCGTGCCCGCCCCGGGCTGGTCGGCCGACGCGATCCGGGCCAATTCCGTGTGGACGGTCGCGCTGCCTGCCTCGATATCGACCACGGAAACATCGCGCGAGACGTAGTTGAACACGTAAGCCCGCGTGTCCGTGGAATTGATGGCAATGCCTTGCGGATGGCGGCCCACCGGAATGCGCACGATGCCTGTGGGCTGCCCCGCGCCCGCCGGCGGATTTATCGTCGGGGCGCCGGAGCCATCCAGTTCAACGCGCACGAGCCGGTCGATTCCGGCGGCGGCGACGTAACCCTCATTCGAATCGTTTTTGAACGCGATGGCGATTGGCGTGGTGTTGAACAGGCGCGTCCCGACCGGCTCGAATTGCACCCCGCTGTTCATGTTGATGGTCTGGCTGGAATCCGCGTCCGCCGTCGTGTCGAACACGGAGAGCAGCGCCTGAACGTTGACATTGAATCGGAACGGGCCGTTGGGCGATGAACCTACATTGGGCAGGTAGGCGCGATTGCCTTTGATGACGATGCTCTCCAGGAGATTCGGAAAACAGCCGGTGACGAATGTGAACGTCGCCGGGTCCGTTGCGGGAATGCCATCCAGCACCGAGCCGTTGGAACGGAACCCGGCATTGGCCAGCGGATTGAGGACCACGGTGCCAATCACCTGATTCGAGGCGAGAGAAAGGATCGTGACACGTCCCTCTTTGCCGTCATCGCGCCCTTCTTTCTCCCCGACCAACCGGGTGTCGTTGCGGAGTTCCGCCAGAAAATGTGTGACGTACACTTTGTCGCCCTCAATGGCGATGGCCCGCGGTTTTGGCCCGATCCCAGGGATGTTCAACACCCATTGCCCCGTTTGCGCATCCAGCACCGAGACATCGCCGGAGCCGAAGTTGGCGACATAGACGAACCGGCCATCGGGTGTCACCGCCAGACCGGCAGGTTCCGTTCCGACGGACGTCGTACGCTGCACCTTTTTGGATTTGGGATTGATCACAGACACGGTGCCACTGCGGGTATTGCTGACGAATACGCGGTGATCATTCCGGGTGATGGCCAGGAAACGGGGTTCCTCCCCGACCGGGATTTCAGCGACTTTTTGATTGGTGTCGCCGGAAACGTCGATCACGGAGACCGAATCGTTATCCGGGTTGACGACCCAGACAAACCGGTCGTCGCTGGTGATCGCGATCGGGCTGGAGCTGGTCTGCGGGGTTTCTCTCGGCGGCCTGGCCGACTGTAGAGAGGACGCGGTGACCATCGCGGCCACCAGCAAGCAACGGCCGAACACTGACCGAACAGCGGGACTTCTCTTTAGGTTCATAGGTTTTCCTTTCTGAATAAGGGTTTCTGATTAAGGCTGCACTCAGGGGTTCGGCAGTGATGGTGCACAAACTGAATCGGATGTCGAGGAACTTTTGACTCACGATCGAGAAGCCAAAACCGGAGAGCCAAGACCTTCACAGGAGGAAGCAGAGGAGGCAGAGAATTCTAACACGCCTTCCCATGAACCGGCTCTTGCAAGGAGTCCCGCCTTCAGGCGGCAGGACGTCCGGCCGGCTAAAGCCGGGACTCCGTGCCAGCAGCAGCCGTTCATGGCCCGTTGCCCCTGGCCGGGCGCACTATTCCTCGCTGCTGCTGAGTTTGGCGAGGACGCCGAAATCCTCGAGCGTGGTGGTGTCGCCTTTGATTTCCGTGCCGGCGGCGATTTGCTTCAGAAGACGGCGCATGATTTTTCCGCTGCGCGTCTTGGGGAGGGCTTCGGCAAATCGGATGTCGTCGGGCTTGGCGACGGGGCCGATTTCCTTGCTGACATGCTGGCGGAGTAAATCGCGCAGGTAGGGGCTGGGCGGGTGGCCGGTCTTGAGGGTCACGAAGGCGACGAGGGCCTGGCCCTTCAGTTCGTCGGGACGGCCCACGACGGCCGCCTCCGCAACGTGCTGGTTGGAAACGAGCGCGCTTTCGACTTCCGCGGTGCCGATGCGGTGGCCGGCGACGTTCAGAACGTCATCGATTCTGCCCACAATCCAGAAGTATCCGTCTTCGTCCTGCCGGCAGCCGTCGCCGGTGAAGTAGCTGCCGGGGATTTCGGTCCAGTAAACTTCCTTGTAGCGCTTAAGGTCGCCCCAGAGACCACGGAGCATGCCGGGCCACGGTTTGCGAATGACCAGCTTGCCGCCAGTGTTCCGGGGCACGGCGTTGCCCTGGTCGTCGACGACCGCGGGGAGGATGCCAAAGAACGGGAGCGTGGCAGTGCCGGGTTTGGTAGGCGTGGCGCCGGGCAGGGGTGTAATCATGATCGCGCCCGTTTCGGTCTGCCACCAGGTGTCCACGATGGGGCAGCGTTTGCCGCCGATAACTTGGTGGTACCAAATCCACGCCTCCGGGTTGATTGGCTCGCCCACGGTGCCGAGAAGGCGCAACGAAGTCAGGTTGTGTTTCTTCGGCCATTCGACGCCCCACTTCATGAAGGCGCGGATGGCCGTGGGCGCGGTGTAAAGGATGGTGACGCTCCATTTCTCCACGATGCGCCAGAAGCGGTCTGGCTCGGGCCAGTTGGGGGCGCCTTCATACATCAGGCTGGTGGCGCCGTTGGCCAGGGGGCCGTAAACGACGTAACTGTGGCCGGTCACCCACCCGATATCGGCGGTGCACCAGTAGACGTCTTCGCCGCGGATGTCGAAGACGTGTTTGTGCGTGAGTTTGGACTGGAGCAAGTAACCGGCGGTGGTGTGAAGAATGCCCTTGGGCTTTCCGGTGGAGCCGCTGGTGTACAGAATGAAGAGCGGCGCTTCACTGTCCATCCTCTCAGCGGGACAAGAGGGGCTGGCGGCAGCGATGGCTTCGTGCCACCAGACATCGCGGCCGGCTTGCATCGTCACTTCGTTGCCGGCACGCCTGAGGACGATGACCCGTTCGATGGTGCGCGCAAGAGGCTCTCCGCCCGCGCCCTTGAGGGTGAGCGCTTCATCCACGTTTTTTTTCAGCGGCACGACCGCGCCGCGACGGAATCCGCCGTCGGCGGTGATGACGAGCTTCGCGCCGGAGTCCTGAATGCGGTCGGCGACCGACTGCGCGCTGAATCCGCCGAACACGACGCTGTGCACGGCGCCGATCCGCGCGCAGGCGAGCATGGCGATGGCCGCTTCCGGCACCATTGGAAGATAGAGAATCGCACGGTCACCTCTCTTAAGGCCGTGTTGCTTGAGAACGTTGGCGAAGCGGCAGACTTCGCGGTGAAGCTGGGCATAGGTGAGGACGCGTTCTTCACCGGGCCGTCCGTCGGCGGCGGGTTCGCCTTCCCAGAGGAGGGCGGCCTTGTTCGCCGTGGGGGTGCCAAGCCATCTGTCGAGACAGTTGACGCTGACGTTGAGCTGCCCGCCGACGAACCATTTCGCGATCGGTTCCTTCCACTGGAGGACTTTTTTCCAGGGCCTGAACCAGACCAGTTCGTTCTTCGCCATGCGGCCCCAGAATTTCTCCGGCGCCTGGATCGATTCCCGGTAGAGTTTCTGATACTGCGCCAGCGATTTGATGTGGGCGCGAGTGGCGAACTCCCTGGCAGGCCGGAAAACACGTGTCTCGTGGAGGACGGAGGTGATGTTGGGCGAAGTGGCCATACGTGATGGACGCGATAGTAGGGGGAGCGGCCGGGGCGTCAATCGTGCAGGCGGCGGCGGCGGTGCATCGGGCGTGGTGCGTGATGCGTGGTGCGTGATTCAGGTTCCGAGTTCCGGGTTCCGAGTTTCTTGATGCAATGTGCGGGAAGCTATGTCGTCCCCGGTTTCCGCTCCCTACATGCTTGACGCATCACGCATCTCGCAAGACGCATCACGCACCACGCTTCAGGCTTTTCGCCACCCTCCGCTCTTACGTTTTACGCTTTACGTTTTACGTGTTAGAAATCCAGGCACTCGCGGACCGTCTTGGCCAGCATCGGCGGAGTATAAGGCTTCTGAAGGAACTTGAACTCGCCGCGCAAGGCGGCTTCTCCGCCCATGACGTCGGAGCTGTAGCCGGATGTGAACACAACTTTGAGCGCGGGCTTGCGGCCACGAAGCTTTTGGGCCAACTCCCGGCCGGTCATTCCCTCGGGCATCACCATGTCGGTCAGGAGCAGGTCGACTTGGCCACCGCAGTCCTCGAACAACTTAATGGCTTCGGCGCCCGTGCCGGCTTCCAGGACGCGATAGGCCAGGTCGCCCAGGATGACCCGGGCCAGTTCGCGCAGGATGGGTTCGTCTTCCACCAGGAGGATCGTTTCGTTGCCGCCTTTCACCGCGGGTTTGCCCTGGGATTTGGCCACGGGGACGGGGACCTTCTTGTCGCTGGCCGGGAAGTAAACCCGGAACGTGGTGCCGACGGTCAGTTCGCTGGAAACGTCAAGCCATCCCTGATGTTGCTGGACGATGCCGTAGACGGTGGCCAGGCCCAATCCGGTCCCCTTGCCGACTTCCTTGGTCGTGAAGAAGGGTTCGAAGATGCGGTTCAAGGTGTCCTTCGTCATGCCGCAGCCGTTATCGGCCACGCTCAGGCAGACGAATCGGCCCGTGCGCGCCTCCGGATGGTGGCTGACAAAGGCCTCGTCGATCTCGACCGCGGTGGTTGAAATGACGAGCCGGCCGCCTTTGGGCAACGCATCGCGCGCGTTGACCGACAGGTTCATCACGACCTGCTCCAACATGCTGGTGTCGGCCTCGATGGCGGGCAGCGATGGATCCGTGGCGCACTCCAGCGCGACGTCATCGCCAATGAGCCGCTGGAGCATGTCGCTCATGTTGGCGATGACCGCGTTGAGATCCATCACCCTGGGTTGCATCCGCTGCTTGCGGCTGAAGGTGAGCAGTTGCTGGGTCAGCGCGGCGCCGCGGCGCGCCGCGTCCCCCACCTCCTTGAGCGGGCGTGAAAAGGTCGGGTCTGCCTGGCATTGGGCGAGCAGGCGATGAGAGTGGCCCTGGATAATGGTGAGGATATTGTTGAAATCGTGGGCAACCCCTGCGGCGAGCTGGCCGATGGATTCGAGTTTCTGCGAGTGCCGGAGCTGGGCTTCCAGGCTCAGCCGCTCCGTGGTGTCGGCGCCATAGCAATGGACGACCTGGCTGGCGATGATCGGGAAGAACGACCAGGAGAGCGTGCGTCCGTTGACCTGGATTTGGACAGAAGCCCGGCTGTGGCCCTGGCGCAAACATTCGCGGGCGATGGCGGCGGCGTTCGGAGGCAGAGTCGCCTCGGGGGTGCTGGCCTTGAGCGCGCGGGCCATCTCGCGGGCGGCGTGATTCAGATAGGTTAGGGATCCTTCGGCGGACAGTTCCATGACCGGGTCGGGGTTGAATCGCGGGAAGGCGGCCAGTTTCTGAATCTCGGCCTCGGCGCGCTTGCGCTCGGTGATGTCGCTGATGGTGCCGGTAATGCCGTGGACACCGTCGCCATTGAGCAACGGCTGGGCGTAAACCTCCATCCAGCGGAAGGTGCTGTCCGCGGCCAGATAGCGGGTTTCATCGCGGCAGAAGCTTTTGCGCATCTCGAGAACTTCCTGGATGAGTCCGCAGTGGTGCTCGCGGTCTTCAGGGTGGATGTAATCCGCGTAATGCGCGTTAAGGGTCGCCTTGACGGGGAAGCCGGTGATTTCCGTCCAGGCCGGGTTGAGGAAGGTCCAGCGGCCCTGAAGGTCGATCTGGAAGATGACCTCCTTGATGTTCTCGACGACGGAGCGGTATTTGACCTCGCTGGCGTCCAGCGCCTCGGCGGAGCGTTTGCGCTCGATGCACAGGGCGATACCGTTGGCGACGGAAGCCATTTCCTGGAGAACCGCCTCCGTGAGCGGGTTGTGGGCGAAGATCGACATGAGGCCCACCAGCCGATCCTCCAGCATCAAAGGGTAGGCCGCGAACGCCACGAGGCCTTCGCGCCGGACCCAATCCTGCTCGGGCACGCGCGAATCGCCCCGCACCTTGGCAATGAGCAGCGGCTTGCCTTCGGCAATTCGGGCCATGTCGAGGTTGACCCTGGGCGTCTTGTTGGAAAGCGAGCCACTCTCGTCCACCAGCCCGGCGCTGGCGTGCAGCTTGAGGCGCTTTTCCTCAGGCTCATAAATCCAGAGGCGGGCCTGGGCCGCATGCAGGAAATGCACCATCGCCGTCGAACAGCGGTGAAGAATGGCCTCGAGGGAGTCGCGCCGCGTCAAGGCCAGACCAATTTCCTCGCCGAATGCCGCCAGGCGCGCCTGTTCGGAGGCGGCCAGGCCGCTGGCCCGCCGGCGTTCGACCGCGTAGCGGATGGAGCGCTCCAGGGACCCGGAGTCCAATCGGCCTTTGACGAGATAATCGGCCGCGCCGGCTTTCATGGCCTGGAGGTCGATTTCGCGTTCCCCCTGGCCCGTGAGCAGGATGATGGGCGCCTTGCAACCGCGCTCGAGTGCTGCGCTCAACAGCTCCACGCCGGTCTGCGCGCCGAGGCGGTAGTCGACCAGGCACACGTCGTGTTGATTGCGGGCCATCGCTTCGAGGCCCTCGGCGAAGTTGCGCTTCCAGTCGAGCTGGATCCGGTGGGTCCGGATCTCGTCGAAGAGATCGCGCGTCAGGATGAAGTCGTCCTCATCATCCTCCACCAACAAAACTCGGAGGCATTGGCTGGGGTTCACGACTCTAACGGCTAGGGTTTCCTGGCAGGAAGCTCGACAATCTCAAACCAGTAGCGGCCGAGGATCTTCATGACTTCCACCAGCGAATCGAATGAAACGGGTTTGGTGATGAACGAGTTGGCCCCCAGCTCGTAGATGCGGCTGATGTCCGTGTCGGCCCTCGACGTGGTGAGCACAACCACGGGAATGGTTCGCAAGCGCGGATCATCCTTGATCTCCTTGAGCGCCTCGCGGCCGTCTTTCTTGGGCATGTTCAAATCCAGCAGGATCAGCCCGGGACGCGGCGAATTGGACAGGTTGACGAACTTGCCGCGGCGATGCAGATAGTCGAGCAGCTCTTCGCCGTTTTCCACGAAGTGCAGTTCGTTGGCCAGCCGGCATTCGGCCAGGGCGTCCTTGGCCAACAGACGATCATCCGCGTCATCATCGGCCATGAGGATGACGATGGATTTGGAGGCGGCGGCGGAGCTCATGGGGCGAGTTCCTTTTTCGCGTGACGCACCGGCAGGGTGATGATGAACGAAGCGCCTTGGCCGGGCTGGCTGCGGGCCGTGATGCTCCCGCCATGCCGGTCGGTGATGCGCCGGCAGACGGCCAGGCCGACCCCGGTGCCTTCGTACTCATTGCGGCCGTGCAGGCGCTGAAAGACGGCGAAGATCTTTTCGTGATACTTTTCCTCGAATCCAATGCCGTTGTCCTGAATGGTGATTTGGCACTGTTCGGCGTAGGGATCCTCCTCGGGTGTGCCTGCGAATTGGCCTTTGATGAGTTCGGCCCGAATCTCCAGCACCGGCTGCTGGCCGGAGGGCTGGAACTTCAAGGCGTTGCTGAGGAGGTTCTGGAACAGTTGCCGCATCTGCAGGGGATCGGCCTCGATGGTCGGCAGGTCACCCACCTTGAGTGTTGCCTTGGTCTGTTCGATGCGGACTTCCAAGTCGCTCAACACCCCCTTGATGACCGTGCCGAGTCCGACCTCGACGAAGGGCTGCTGCGAGCTGATGACCCGGGAGAACGTGAGCAGGTCGTTGATGAGCGCCTGCATTCGGGCCGCGGCGCTTTGCATGCGCTCGAGATAGTCACGGCCCTCCTGGAGGTTCACCGCGTCGCATTTGGTTTTGAGACGGTCGCCAAAGGCCTGGATCTTGCGCAACGGTTCCTGAAGGTCGTGCGAGGCGACATAGGCGAATTGCTCCAGCTCGGCGTTGGACCGGGCCAGCTCGGCCGCCTTGCGGTTGAGATTTTCCTCGGCCCGTTTCCGTTCGGTGATGTCCTTGAAAATGACCACGGCGCCAACTTCCCTGTCCTTCTCCTTGATCGGCGTGCGCATGTATTCCACCGGAAAATTGGAGCCATCCCGCCGGAAAAAAACCTGGTCGGGGGCGTGCTCACCGTTGGCGTCCTTCTTGGGGCCGGCGTTGCCGGAGGGGAGCTGGAACACCTCGCTCTCCAGTTTGCCGATGAGTTCCTCGACTTTCCAGCCGGTGATTTTCGCCGCGGCGGGATTGACGAAGGTTGTGCGGCCCTGCGCATCCAAGCCGTAGATGCCCTCACCGGCCGAATTCAGGATCGACTCGTATCGGCTTTTGAGCTTTTGGACTTCCTGGCCGCGGACCTGAACGTGCATCTCGAGCACGTCTTTCGAACGTTCGAGTTCCTTGGCCTGTTGGGCCATGGTGCGCTCGGCCTGCCGGCGGTCGTTGAGTTCCTTGAGCATTTGCGCATGCGAGCCGGAGAGTTCGGCGGTGCGTTCGGCGACGCGCTTTTCGATGCCCTCGTTCAATTGCCGCACCTCCTGTTCCGCGCGCCGGCGCTCGGCGGTCTGGCGCTGGACGTCGGTCGTGAGTTCCTTGACCCGCTTGTTCAGTTCCTCGAACTCGAACATGCGCCGTTGAATCCGGCGCATGCAAAAATTCCGCCACCAAAGGCAGCCGAAGGCCACCACCACGACGAAACCAACACCCCCGATCGACGTGGCCATCGAAAGGTCCTTTACCCACGCGTCCATGTTCCTGACCAGGTAGGCAACCGTTTGATCGGTTTGCACCGGGTGCGCGGTGGCCAGAGGCGCGCCTTTTTCTTCCGTCATCCTGCGCAAGGCGCGAGTTCCCTCCAGGTAGATGTAACTGCTGCCAATGAGCGTCAGAACCAGGACCAGCGCGGCTCCAATCAGGACAAACCTGATGGCCGGGGGCTTCCGCTCCGCCGCTGGCCCCAAACCGTTGTCGCTCAAGATTGCAGCACTGCTCACGACCTTACTATCGGCCGGGCCGTTCCGAGGCTTGAGAGCCGTTGGGCCTGGCGCCGGCGGCGTCCGGTCGGCCTGTCTGCCGACGTTCGTCGCCGAGGTATCCGAATTATAGCCGGTTCGCGACGCGCTTTACCGATTCATCAACTCTTCGATCTCCTCCGCCTCGATTGGGATGTCCGCCATCAGGTCTTCCACGCCGTCTTCGGTGACGAGCACGGTGTTCTCGATGCGCACCGCGAAGCCTTCCTCACGGAGGTAGATGGCCGGCTCGACGGTCATCATCCAGCCGGGCTGAATCGGCTCGGTCGTGAACCCAACGTCATGCACGTCGAGCCCAATGGGATGGCCGACGCCGTGCATGAAGTATTTTTTGAAGGCCGGGGCGTCGGGGTCCTGCCGCTGGATGGTCCGCCGGCTCAACAGGCCCAGGCCAACCAATTCGCGCTCGATACGCTGCTCGGCCTCCTTTTGCCAGTCTTTCGGCAGCTTGCCCGGCTTGAGTGCGGCGATTTGCTGGCGCATCACGCGGAGCACCGCGTTGTAAACCTGCTTCTGCCGGCGCGTGAACCGGCCGCCGACCGGGATGGTGCGGGTCATGTCCGAGTTGTAGTTGGCAAGCGCGGCGCCAACGTCGAGCAGGAGCAACTGGCCTTTCCGGCATTGGGCGGAATTCTCGACATAGTGCAGCGCGCAAGCGTTCAGGCCGCTGGCAATAATTGGCGCATAGGCGAAGGCGCCCCCGGCGCGGGTGAATTCGTGTCCGAACTCCGCCTCGATCTGCGTCTCGGTCACGCCCGGACGGGTGAACTTGAGCACGCGGCGAAACCCCTTCCCCGCGAGCGCGCAGGCCCTGCGGATAAGTTCGACTTCGTGCTCGGACTTCACGATGCGAAGCGGGTGCAGCAGCCGGGCCAGGCGATGGTAGTCATGGAGCGGATAGCGCCTCAGCGTGTCGGCCACGAAACGCGCCTCGCGGGTTTCGACGTCGATGACGGCCCGCTTGTGCTCGTTGGAATTGAGGTAAGCGTGTTCGCACTCGCACATGAGCCGGTGGAACAGGCGCGGGAATTCGCCGAGCCAGGCGATCTGCTCGACGCCGCTGAGCGCGCGCGCCTCGGGTTTGGTCAGCTTGTGGCCTTCCCAGGTCTCCAGCTCGGGGACTGGTTCGCGCAAAAAAAGGATTTCCCGGTGCTTTTCGTCGTGGGCATCCGGGTAAAGCAACAACAGGCTTTGCTCCTGCTCGACGCCGGTGAGGTAGAACAGGTCCGAATTCGCCCGCGGCAGCAGCGAGCCGTCGGCGTTGGTGGGCGGCACGTCGTTGGCGTTCACCACGGCCAGCGAGTTGGGGAGCATCAGCCGTTTGAGCCGCTCGCGGTTCGTGGTGAAAAGCTGTGGATCAATCTTCGGGTAACGCATAAGCCGCGCGATGTTGTAACTAGGCCGCGTGAACCTGGCCAGCGCGGAAGACGCCCCCCCCCAAACCCGCACGCAATTGCGGACAGCCTGGTTCAACCACGAATGGACACGAATAGAACTGACCCGGATTTCACGGATTAACACAGAATGGTCCCGTGAGAATCCTTGTCCTCAATTTGGCCGGCCAGATTCGTGTCCATTCGTGTCCATTCGTGATTGAAAAGAATTGCGCGAGGATGAGGGGCGCAGCGCGAGCGCACGATTTCGGGATTGCCCTTCGCCGTGGCGCGGAAAGAAACTTCGCCCGAAAATGAACCAGCCAAGTCCGGGCTTCCGCCGCTTCCCTTCTTGCGCCGCTGTCGGGTTGCTGGGCGCGGTGCTGGCGTTTGGCGCTTGCTCCCGGCAGCAACAACCGCCGTCGGTCCCGGCTGTCGCGCTGGATCCCCAACTGGCCACGCTCATCGCGACGTCGCGACAGGCCGTCGTGACGGCCCCCAAGTCCGCCGAGGCCTGGGGCCGGCTCGGTCAGGCCTTTCACGCGGCCGATTTTTTCGCCGAGGCGCGCGTTTGTTACGGGCGGGCCAGCGAACTGGATTCGCGTCAGGCCAGCTGGCCGCATCTGCTCGGACTGCTTCAACTCCAGGACCAGCCCGAGGCTTCGCTCACCAATCTGGCCCGGGCCGTCGAGCTTGCCGGCGGGCAGACGGATGCTCCACGCGTTCGTCTGGCCCAGGCGCTGGTGGAGCGGGGCCGCATCGACGAGGCGGCGGCGCAACTTCAATCGCTGTTGGCCGCCCAGCCGGCGCATCCCGCCGCGCGACTGGAAATGGCGCGCGTGCTTCTGGCGCGCAATGAACTTGAGCGCGCTGCCGAGTCGCTCGCCCCATGCGCCACCAATTCCTACACGGCCCGGCCGGCGACGCTGCTGCTCGCACAGATTCGACAGCGCCAGGGCGACGCCGCATCGGCCGCGGCGCTGGCCCGCCGTGCGGCCGCGATGCCGCGGCCCTTTGACTGGCCGGACCCGTGGCTGCGCGAAGTGCAGGGCCGCCGGACGGATCGACAGAAGCTCCAGGACCAGGCCAATGGCTTGCTCATTCAGCAGCGGTTGAAGGAAGCCGAAACCGCAGTGGGAAACTACATGCAACTGTTCCCGAACGATCTCGATGGCTTGCTGCTACTTGGTCGCCTGCGATCGTTGGAGCGGCGCTGCCCCGAGGCGGAGGAGGCCTTGCGCCGGCATCTGGCGGCGCAACCGAATTCGCTCAACGGGCTGGTGCAACTCGGTCTGGCCCTGCTGTGCCAGCAACGCTGGGACGACGCCGCAACGACGTTGCGAGTCGCCATCGCGTTGAAGCCGGACTTCGCGCAGGCCCATTACAACCTCGGCTACGCCCTGTCGCGCGCCGGCAACGCGACCGGCGCCATCGCCAGTTATCGCGACGCGCTCCGCAGCAGGCCGGGCGACGCGGAGACGCACCTGGCGCTGGCCGAGGAGTTGCACCGCGCCGGCCAGACTGCCGAGGCGCTCCACCATCTGGGCCGCTCCGCGGAGTTGAACCCGAACGATCCGCGCCTCGCGCCGTTGCGCGAGCGCATCGAGAAGCGTTGAGCCTCAAGTGAAGCAAAGCGGACGAACTCGCGGAAGCGCCTGCCCAATTTCGTGACGGTGTCTGTCGCGTTTCAGGCTGGACTCCGGAGTAGTTTCGCTCCGTGCAAAGCGGGTAGCCAGGCGCGTAAACGTTGGTGCAGTAAATGCTTAGAAGTCCTGGCTAGCACGTGAACGGGCCACTGGCTGCAGTGCGCACAGGCACCGCGGCTTTCAGTTTAATTGGAGGAGTGCCGATGTTCCTAGCCGGGCCGAACGTGATGAACGATTGCGGCGTTTTATATGTTGAGAGTTGCGCCAAGAACAGGCAAATGCCGGCGAGGCAGCGGCTTCACTTTGACGGAAGTGATCGCCTGCATTGCCATTCTTGGAATTGCATTCGCAGCCTTGCTGACCGGGCTGGCTTGGAACGTCTCGACGATCAAATTTGCCAGGGAGACAGTCCGCGCCACGCAAATCATGGAGGATAGGTTGGACACGTTTCGGCTCTACTCCTGGGACCAAATCACGACGCCCGGCTTCATCACCAATCAGTTTTACGCCCCGTTCTGTCCGTCGAACGCGCTCTCTCCGGAGGCGCTGGGGATAACGTACACCGGTCGAATCACCGTCGTCACGGCGCCGCTGAGCGAGTCATACAGCACGAACATGCTCTTGATCATCATCGATCTCGATTGGCCGTCATCGCCTGAGGTGCGGCACGCGCAAATGAGTACGTTCGTGAGCAAGTATGGGATGCAAGGTTATATTTACTAAGCGAGCAGTCGCCGGCGAGACGCTGGTCAGTATGGTGCTCGCCCTGGGTCTGGGCGGCATGCTCCTCGCCGTCGCCGCGGCCGTTTACCTCTACAGCGCTCGCTCGTTTCTCGATTTGGGGAATTACATGGAGATGGACGGCAGCGCGAGACACGCACTGGATTTGATGAGCGCGGACATCCGCCAGGCCGACGGTATCAGTGTCTATTCGAGCAATGCGCTGACGCTGAAGTTCGGCACCAATGAATTATCCTACACTCTGAATCCCACCCAGAGAACCCTCAGCCGCACATACCGTTCGGTCGCGCGCACGCTGCTGACGGATTGCGACGGAGTGCGTTATGATGTGTTTCAGCGCAATCCTACGAACGGCGTTTACGACCAGTTTCCCGATGCCTCCTGCGCAACTAATTCCAAGCTGGTCGAAGTTACGGTTCTCTCCACACGTTCGATTCTTGGGCGCAGAGCCAACAGCACGACACTGCAGTCGGCCAGAGTTGTAATCCGAAATCAAAAATGAAAACTCAACTTCCCTCTCCCAATTCATTTCAAACGCGGCGCGCCTGGCCTAAGCCCGCCGTGGATCCGTTGCCGGGCGCGCGCGGCGCGCCTGGTCTCTATCTGGCAAATCGTGGAAGGCATGGCGCGAAATCCCTGGTCCGCGGCTCTGCTGGGCCCTCGCGTGGCGGGCGCAGGCAAAGCGAGTCTGCCAGCGCGTTATTCGTCACACTCGTCATTGCGGGAGTGATAGCCCTGACGCTTGCGGCTTACCTGACCTGGGCCAATACGCAAAACAGAGTATCGTCGCGCTCTCAGTGCTGGAATGCGGCGCTGCCCGCGGCCGAAGCCGGATTGGAAGAAGCGCTCACGCAACTTCATGCAACCGGCCAGAGCAACTTCTCCGCGAACGGTTGGACCAGTGGCACGAATGGCTGGTTTTATAAAAAGAACTTTATCGATTCCAAAGCCTACTACGAAGTAAATATCAAGAGTTCGTTACCTCCAGTAATTGTTTCGACGGGCTTTGTTCCAGCACCGTTCTCGTCCACGACCTACGTCAAACGGCGAGTGCGGGTGACCACATCAGGAGGAATGACGAACGGTTTGGTGATCATGACCAAAGGTCCTATTAGTTTGAGTGGCAATAATGTAACCATCGACAGCTTTGATCCAAGGGATCCCCTGGCGAGCACGGATGGAAAGTGGGATTCACTCAAGGCCCGCGACAAAGCTGACGTGATTACGATGGCTCGCGATGGACTCACCGCCAATGGCAAACCGATCTACGCGGTGGATGTCGGCGACGCTGACATTAGAGGTCACGTCATTGCCACAGCCGGCGCCACAATCAACGTAACCTCGGGTGGTTCGGTCGGCGACTCATTGTGGGTTGGCGCAGGCATGCAAGGCATTGAGCCTGGTTGGTCGTCAACGGACGCCAACTTCGGCATGGATGACGTGCAGGAGCCTTTCTCGGGAGGCTATTACACACCAATTCCGAATTTAGACAACAAAGCGCTCTACAACTACGTTCTCGATCTGCCGGGAAATTACAAGATCAGCAGACTCAGCGGCAAGGTGCTCGTGGCCGCGACCAACGTCGTTCTCTGGGTGACAGACGACCTGACCATTGGCAGCGGTGACTTTATCGAGATTGCTCCTGGTGCCAGTCTAAAGCTTTATGTCTCGGCCGCTTCAGCGACCATTGGCGGCCAAGGGGTAATCAATGATGGAGGTTGTGCAAGTGCCTTTCAATATTTCGGCCTGCCCACCAACACGTCCATTGATTACAAAGGCAATTCGGCATTCTACGGCGTCATCTATGCGCCTGAGGCCGCCCTCAAGCTGGGCGGCGGTGGCACCACGGAACTGGATTTCAGCGGATCGATTACCGTCGCCAGCCTGACGATGAATGGCCATTACCACGTCCATTTCGACGAATCGCTGGTACCGGCGCAGCCGCCACCGCTTGTCGTGAGCCGTTGGACCGAAGTGGACGCGAACGGGCCCGTTCAATAGGGAATTCCACATTCATTCCAGCATCTGTCCCAGCTCAGCCCGCTGTCGCTGGTGCTTCGCGCACAACGGCGCTCCGGCGGCCGCGGATGTCCGTGCATCGCAGTGCCCGGATGCACCCCGATTGGCAGTCGGACCGTTGCCGGCTTGACGACCTGGCTTCGACCCGGCTTGATGTGCGCCCGACTCCAATGCGCTCAACGACACTCCAGCCGCACGTGTTTGGCGTAGCTGCGACCGTGAGGTCGCGGACCGGATGCTCAGATGGGAAGGAAGTCGATTCCAACGTCCGACGCTCAATGTCTCCGCCCCGCGACCTCACGGTCGCAGCTACGCTGAGCGGATTCCTTGTTCGCGGATTTTTCTGTCCGGATTCGAGAAGGGGAAGCTGGAGACGCTTTGTCTCGAGCGCGCCAGCGGGCGCATCCTCTGGCGGAGCGCCGCGCCCGCGGACAAAATTGAGCCCTCCCACCGCATCGGCGGGCCGGCGTCTTCAACCTCGGCGACGGACGGCAATTCGGTCTTTACCTATTTCGGCTCGTTCGGGCTCATTGCCTGCGACTTCGAGGGCCGCGAGCAGTGGCGCAAGCCGCTGCCCCCTCCGGTGGTCGAGTTTGGCACCGGCACCTCGCCGATTCTTGCCGGGGACTTGCTGATCCTGCTGTGCGATCAGGACGACGGTTCCTACCTGCTCGCGCTCGACAAACGCACTGGCAAACAGGCGTGGCGCGCGGAACGCTCCGAGTTTCGCCGCGGTTTCGCGACGCCGTTCGTCTGGCGGCACGAGGGCGGGGAGGAACTCGTGGTGCCTGGCTCAATCTGGCTACGCTCCTACAGCCTGAAGGACGGCTCCGAGCGCTGGAGCTTCACCGGCACCTCGCGCGTGGCCAACAGCTCGCCCTGCGCCGGCGACGGATTGTTGTTCAGCGCGAGTTGGAACGTCGGTTCGGACCCTGGCGACCGCATCACGCTTGAGCCGTTCGAGCCGTTCGCCCGCCAGAACGACTCGGACCACGACGAGCGGTTCAAGAAAGAGGAGATCCCCGCCGGGCCGCTGCGGGATCGGTTCAGCCAGATGGACGTCAACAAGGACGGCCAGGTCGTTCGCGAAGAGTACGAAATGATGCGCGAGATGTTCGCCAAGGCCGGCAATGCCGTGCTGGCCATCCGCCCCGGCGGAAAAGGAGACGTCACCACGTCCCACGTGGCGTGGAAGGCTACGCGCAGTCTCCCTTACGTCTGCTCGCCGGTGTTCCACGATGGCCGGCTCTACACGGTGAAGAACGGCGGGCTCGCCTCGTGTTACGAAGCGAAGTCCGGCCGCGTGCTTTACCAGGACGAACGGCTTGACGCGCCAGGCGACTACTACGCCTCCCTCGTCGCAGGTGGAGGGAAGATCTATGCAGTTTCCCAAAAAGGCGTTGTGTCGGTGCTGGCGGCCGGTGACACGCTCAAGGTGGCCGCCCAAAACAATCTTGGGGCGCAAGTGATGGCCACGCCTGCAATCGTCGAGGGCACCATTTATGTGCGGACGGAGGGGCATCTGTACGCCTTTGGCGAGAGCCGGCCATTTTGAAACTGACATGTAAAGCTGGCCAAGCTCCGCAGTTCGTAGTATGGATTTGCTGTCCTCCGATTCAGGCAATGCTTATGAGAACAACGCGATTTGTTTCTGCGATTTGCCCCGGTTTGATGGCCGGCTTGTTCCTGGCGCTTTCGGCTCCGTTGCGCGCCCAGGATGCGCAAATCCTTGGACTGCCCGACTATGACTGGTACGGGGGCTGTTTCGGCACTGCCTGTGGCAACCTGATGGGCTACTGGGACCGCAACGGCCTGCCGGATTTCTACACTGGCCCGACCGGGGGCGGCCTCGCGCCACTCAATACCGCGGGCGCAAACGACAGCATCCGCTCGATGTGGGCTTCAGAGGCGGGCTTGGATGGGCGCCCAGCCAACCGGCCCGGCCACGTGAACGATTATTACGTGAGCTACGAGAATACGGCCGCCGACCCGTATATCACCGCCGGGCGGCCGGAACACGCGCCCGATTGCATCGGCGACTTCATCGGTTTGAGCCAGCGGAAATTTTCCAATATGAACGGAGAGTGCGATGGAAACATCGACGCGTACTGCTTCGTGTACTGGCAGACCAACGGCCAACGGCGAGTCAACTTCACCAACGCCGTGGACATGCAGTCCGGCCTAAAGGCCTGGGCGAAGTGGCGCGGCTACAACGCGGACGTGTTCTCGCAACTCGCCGAGTTCAATCCGCATGTGCCGCCTGGCGCCGGCTTCACCTGGGAGAATCTCAAGTCGGAAATCGACGCCGGCTATCCATTGCTGATCTTCTTGCAAAACTCCAACCAGACCTATCGCCTGGCCGGCTCGACGCGGGTCAATCCCGGTATTCACGGCGTGGTCGCCTACGGCTATGAGGAGGACACCACGTTCGGGCTGAAGCTTGTCTACGTACGCACGAGCTGGGCGAGCGGCGATGGGGTGTATCAGTCCTGGGATGCGGGTCCGTGGCTCGGCCTGGTAGGCCCACAGTTGCACGTGCGCGGCGTCATTGGCTTCCACCCGCATCCGCGCATTCGTTCCGTGTCGCGCAGCGGCGGCAACCTGACGGTGAATTGGGACGGGCCGGCCGCGCAACTTTCCACACTCGCCGGCCCGCGCTCCCCGCATTTCTATCAACTGGAGTATTCGCCGACGCTCCGGCCGCCGGCCTTCGTGACCGTGGAGCCGAAAACGACTGCCCGCACGTTGACCGTGCCCGACCCCGGCGGCCCGATGGCCTTCTACCGGGTGAAGCTGCTCGCGCCGTGAAATGGCCCCAGCAAAGGATTGCCCGGCACGGCATTTGTGGCATGGTTTCAGGAGAGCGCGGTGGCGCAAGTCGCCCCGCCCCCGACAATGGACCCCGTGCCAATCAATCTGCTGTTGCTCGAAGACCATCCGGGTGACG
>WNGA01001321.1_pt1 | contig 38097 bp, 37 predicted proteins | sample 5400061 | NCBI WGS metagenome assembly WNGA01 (sample SAMN13153366, study PRJNA577476) | soil metagenome | isolation source: 100 cm soil or saprolite under grassland replicate 2 | place: USA:California | collected 2016-06-15
CGGACCGCGAGCACGATCGCGTCCGGCGGGAAGCGGAAGCCGGCGAACGCGGACTGCGGTGGAAACGACGGACGGTGAGCAGTTGTCATGGCTGGAGTCTCACCGCTCGGGCTGCCTCATCGTCAATGCAACAGTCCCCGTTATGCAATCCCCTATGTAGAATACCGACATGACCGATGAGATACGGGTCACCGGGAACGTCGCCGAGGTGCTACGGGCATTCCTGGACGACGCCACCGAGCCCCGCTACGGGTTCGAGCTGATGCGGCGCACCGGCCTGCCCAGCGGCACCCTGTACCCGATCCTGGCCCGGCTGGAGGGGGCCGGGTGGCTGGTAAGCGACTGGGAGGAGATTGACGCCGTCAAGTTGCAACGCCCGGCCCGCCGCTTCTACCGGATCACCGCAGAAGGAGAGCGGATCGCACGACAAACGCTCACCGCGCTTAGCAACCGGCTGCGTCCGCCTGCCCCGCCCGAGGGCCGGCTGCGCCCCCAAGGCGGACCCGCATGAGAACCATCGGCGTGCTCGTTCTGGGATTCCTCGGCGGCCTAGCCATCGCGGCGCTCGGGGACTTGACCAGGCACGCTGCGATCGTCCTAGGCTGCCTCGGCAGCTTGGTCGCCGTCGTGATGGGGGACATGGTTCGCGAGGAGATCCGAGCCCGCCTGGACCGGGTACCCTACGCGCTGCTGCGCGCGGCCCTCTGGCGGCTGCCACCCGAGCTACGCGCCGACGTCGGCAGAGAGTGGCAGGCCGAACTCGACCACATCTTGCACCGCGCCAAGCTCTACCCGGTTACGCGCCTCATCGTTGGCGTTAGCTTCGCCGCCGGACTATTGAACAGCGCCCCTCAGATCGCCCGCAGCCTGGGCCATCGCCAGGAACAGAAACGAATAGCGGAACCCCGCCTACGTCAGCAAAGCAGCTACGAGTCGTTCATTGAGGTCACCGACAGGATCGCCACGGCCAAGATCACAACGATGATGTGGGTCTTTGTGGTCGGGCCTCTTAGCGCCCACGGCTTGGACATGCTTTGGCATCGGATGTACGGGACCGGCGGCAGGTTCGCAGATGCTGCGGCTTCCATATGCGGGCTCGCTGTAATAGCGATGATCGTTCTTGGAGGCTTTAGATATACTATCGCTGGCGGGTCAACAGCGGGAATTAAGACTGGCAAGCGTCTCCTCCTCATCGCACTCGCACTGCTAACTTGCGAAGTAGGACTCATCGCGCTGACGCAATTTCTTGCCGCCTCCGCCAACCTTGGCGGCTCATCGTGGCCAGCACTGTTTCAGGCAAATGCAAGCGTGCCGGGCACGGACCAGATCCTCGCAACCCACGCAGTGCGGCTAGCAGCGGAACTGCCGATTCGGGTCACGCCCCCACGGTGACACGGCGGTGACGGTACTTCAGCGTGAGGTCCGGCTGCTCTGGCGGTCAGAGATCCACCGGACGAGGCGACTTCCGAGGTTCCGTTCAAGCCAACTATAACAGCCATGTGGCATGGGCGGAAACCGCAAGGCATGCGACCGGAAAGTGGTTGGGCTATAGCGAGGCAGGCGAACATGGCTGCCGGATCTGCCGGCGCGGCTGGCGCGGCAGCGGCGGCGGGCGGCCGAGGCGCGGGCCGCCGCGCGCGCCGCCGCGCTTGGCTTCGCCGACGTGCGAGCGTACTTGGTCGACCGGGTGGCCGGGCGGGGCTGGGCGCGCTCGGCGGTGGTGGCCGAGCTGGGGGCGGCGTCGGCGACGGTGCGGCGGCTGCTGGACCACCATGGGGTGCGACGGTCGCGGCGCACGGCAGGGGAGCGCGTCGCGGCCGCGCGGGGGCGCAGGGTGCAGGCCGGGGTGTGGCAGGCGCGGCGTTCAGCTCGGTTGGCGGAGCTCGGGTTCGGGGACCTGACGTCCTACCTGCGGGCGCGGCACGTGGCGCAGGGCTGGTCGGTGCGGCGGATGCGCGCCGAGCTCCGGGTCGGCCGGGCGTGGCTGGACGCCGAGCTGCGCCGCCTGGGGACCACGCCCTGACGCGCAGGTGACCACATCGGAGACGGCGTCGATCAACGCGGTGGCCGCGCCGACCTTCCCAGCAATCCCGCTCTTACACCACGCCGCGGGACGTCACCCGGCGGTTTGAAGCGGAGGTGATGGGTTTCTTGTCGCCGTTGAACCATCGGGGCGGTCGGCTCCGTAGAGGAGGGCGATCCAGGCGACGACCCAAATACGCCTGGAATCACGGAACTCACGGGGAGGAGTTCTGGGGGCAAGGAGCGCGGTATGGCCCGCGGCCGAGCTGCGCTCCACGAACCGCACAGCCAGCCTTGGCAATTGGGGAAGAGATCAAGGGGAATCCTTACGAGGGTGCCATGTCGGCGCAACGCCCAGCAGGTTGATAGTTCACGGGCTGTAACCGTTCAAGGACGCAACCCTTCCGTCGCTATTACCGTCCCTGGCTGGATCGCTTCCAGTCGTCCACCTAGCCGGAGCGCTGCGTAACCATGCGCAATTCCGTTGGGCAGGCGCTAGCCATGCGTACCTAATCCGCTGCGCTGTTCATCCGCATCTGCGCGTTCATCCGACGAAACCGTCCCATTTGTGATCGTTTCGACAGACCGATCGGTTGCCTTGCCGTTGACCCTACCTAGAGCGTCGTTAACCAACAGGCAGTGTTAGGCTCACCAGCCATATCCATGCCCTTGTCCAGGCGGAGCGGCGCGGCTCGTCCGGTCGGCCTGGTCATGATGAGCGGAGGCAAGCAATGCGTAGGGGGAAGCAATCCCCATTAGTTTTCTTAGTTTTCTTAGTTTTCTTAGCCACGATTACCGCGTTCACCCTCGGTCTCACCTGGATCATGTCCACGGAGAAGGCGTCTGCCGATGACGGTTGCACCGGTTACCCGGGCGGCTACAGCGTTTGTGGCGCGATCCGTGATGAGTACCTCAGGCTCGGGGGCCCAGCCAGTCTTCTTGGCCTTCCACTGACCAATGAGCTGGCCACGCCGACAAAATTCGGCCGTTTCAACCACTTCCAGGGTGGCTCCATCTACTGGTCTCCCGCGACCGGCGCCCACGAGGTCCATGGGGCGATCCGTGAGAAGTGGGCCTCCATGGGCTGGGAGAACAGCCTGCTGGGGTTCCCCATCAGCGACGAGGTGGCCACGCCAAGGAAGTTCGGCCGTTTCAACCACTTCCAGGGTGGCTCCATCTACTGGTCTCCCGCGACCGGCGCCCGCTCGGTTCACGGCTGGATACGCAGTTGGTGGGGAATGTTGGGGTGGGAGAACAGCTCGATGGGGTTCCCGATGAGCGACGAATTTGGATACAAGGGTGGTGTCCGCGAGAACTTCCAGAGTGGCTCGATCACGGTAGCCTCGGATGGGACGATAAAGGTACCCGGCGACGGGTGGGGCATCTATCCACCTCCGCCGGGATGCGGCCCTGCCTATAACGTCCTGGTCGACAATGCGCCGATGTATTACCAATTCACAACAGAAGTGACGTTTCGCTTGCCCGAGGGTCCTCTGGAGCACTGGAGGATCTACGAGGTTGATGGTGTATCCACCATAGGGCTCGTCACGGTGGGGGCAGCCAGAAAGTACTGCGGCACAACGTAGGTGTACAGGTAGGGGCTGGAGGTCCTCCAGGAGGAGGTCCTGGTCGATTGCCTTGGCGGCGGTGGCCCTCCGCGTCGGCGACCAAGAGCTCCACGCGGCCGGACGCCTCGATGCCGACCGCAAGGATGCTCCGGTGCTCGGGCTGAATCGGCATTGGCACCTGCCCAACGATCGCCGTCCCGGTATCTGAACACAGAGCACCTGGAGGTTCAACGGAGAACTCCACTAGATTCCTCCTAGGTGTCGGTTCCCCATTGGGGCGACCAGGCCACTGCGGAGCGGCGGCAAGGTCAACCGTGGTCGGCGGGTGGCGGGCGTAGGACGTTTCGCGGCGACTGTCTGCTGTGAGATTCTCGTGGCATCGCCGCACGCGCACAACAACCCATCGGTCGCAGGATCCCGAGCCTAGCTTCGAGCGGGGATAGTTGCCCGACTGCCTTGCCTCCAGGGCCCGGCCTTGACGGCCGACGGGTGGTGGCTTGCGCTGGGCGGCATCAAAGCCTGATGTCCGCCAGGCGAGGGCCTCCGGTCGGAGGCGCTGATCGCCTTAGTTGGGATGGGGTGATGCAACGTGGAGCTGTGGGCAGGAATAGCCGGAACGATCCTTGGCGCCGTCATTGGCGTGGTCCTGTCCGCGCACTATGCACAGCGGGCGGAGTCGCAACGCACCCGTATCGTCACCACGCTGGACCTGTATCAGAACTTCCAGAGTGACCAGATGTTGCGCTGCAGAATCCGAGGCAGCAGAGTGCTGATGGAGAACGAGGCAGCCGAGGAGCCGTCCTCCTTCTGCGAGCTGAATCGGGAGATCGATGCCGAGAGTCGATACCAGGTATCCCGTCTGATTCATTTCTTTGAGATGCTCGGCGCCCTCGGTAATTTGAGGTATCTCGATCGCAATCTAGTGAGAGAATTATTTCAGGAATATTTCGAGTTCTACTATGCCCCGATCCTTCTGCCCCTGGCGGCCAGATCAGAGCAGCGGGATCCTCCACGCGAAAGGGAATGGGTCAGCCCGATCAAGCGAGCCGCAATCCGGTACGAAGGGTGACGTCCCGTGGGCGTGGTGTAGAAGCTGCCGTTGGGAATGCGCTTGACCCGCCTACAGGCGAGTTGGTGGTAGCCGACGAAGCTCGCGCTCCTGCAGATGGGTGAAGCTGCGGTGGCGCACGAGGCGGCGATGCGGTGGTGGCTGCTGGTGGTGTTTCCCATGCGCGTGGTGGTGTGCCGTGTGGCGAGTGCGTCGGGGTGCGCGAGTGTGCTGGTGGGAGCGGATTTCGAGGTTGCTGGTGGGCGGGGGCAACCCGAACGCATGGGAAACGTCGCCACCTGCGAGTTCGCGTTCGACCCCGGGCCGTCGGCTGATGGTCGACGGCGGGTTCCGGGTCGACGGCGGCCGCTCCCGGCAGCTCAAGGACCAGGCCAAGCGGCTGGGGTTTGCCGACCTCCGTACCTGCCTCCAGGCCCTGTCCGACGCCGGCTACAGCGTGGCCCAGCTCGCCAAGGAACTCGGCACCACCCGCTGCCGGGTCGAGGGGATGCTGGGCGAGCTTGGCGTACGGCTGCAGGACCGGCCGGCACGGCTGGCGCTGCAGCGGCGGCGGGCGGCCGAGGAGCGGCTCGCGGCGCGCGTCGCCGAGCTTGGCTTCGCCGATGTGGAAGCGTACCTGGTGGACCGGGTGGCCGGGCGGGGCTGGGCGCGGTCGGCGGTGGTGGCGGAGCTTGAGGTGGCGCCGGTGACGGTGCGGCGGCTGCTGGACCGGTACGGGGTGCGGCGGTCACAGCGGACGGCGGGGGAGCAGGCTGCGCTCGCGCGTGGGCGCGCGGTGCAGGCTACGGTGTGGCAGGCACGTCGGGTGGCGCGGCTTGCGGAGCTGGGGTTCGCGGATCTTGAGGAGTATCTGCGGGTGCGGTATGTGGCGCAGGGCTGGTCGGTGCGGCGGATGCGGGCCGAGCTTCGGGTCGGCAGGGCCTGGCTGGTCGCCGAGATGCGCCGCCTGGGGATCAAGCCCTGACTCGCAGGTGGCCGCCTCGGAGAGGCCGTCGATCAAGCGGTGATGGCCGGCGACGACCTCCCCAGCAATCTCGCTCTCTTACACCACGCCACGGGACGTCACCCAGCCGGTCAGCGAGTTCTAGATGACCTGGCTGTTCCGCAGCCTGCCCATCCCCCGCCCGCTCCGCGACGACCGTATCTTCGAAGGAGCCTTCGCTGGGTCTGCCGACCCGGTGCGCCCTGGCCGCCGTCTCGGCCCGCACGGGGCCTCGTTACGCTGCCGCTGCGCGAGACTCCGCTAAGCTGATCATTGGCTCTAGTTAAGTGGAGTGTTACACTTACGGATATGGATGATCAGATGTATGAGCAGCGTCTTCCGCTCCTTACGGACGAGGAGCTGGCCGAGCTGGAAGGGATCGGGCACACGATCCACCGTTCGGCAGGCCATCCCTTCTTCCTGGAGGGCGAGCAGGGCGACTTCGCCTTGCTGCTCAAGAAGGGTCATGTCAAGGCCATGCGTGGCAGGCCGCCCCGCATCATTGATATTCGCGGTCCGGGAGAGATCGTCGGCGAGATGGCCGTGATCCGCAGGAAACCGCGGATGGCGAGCATCATCGCCTTCGACGGCGTGGAAGCCCTCTACCTGCCCGGGGCCAGGTGGCTGCGGTTTCTCTACGATCATCCACGCGCCATGCATGCTCTGCTGGCCATGACCGACGACATGGCTGACCGGGCAACCATGAAGAATGTCGAGTCCGAGCTGGCCATCGAGCAGCAGCTTGCCAAGAGAGTCATCGAGTTGACGGACTGCGGGCTTGGCGAGCCAGCCGGCGATGGTGCCGTGGTCTTGCGGCTGAGCCAGCACGACCTAGCGACGCTGATCGGGACGAAGAAGCTCGACTCGGTCAAGAAGGTCATCCGGCTGCTCAAGGCCGCCGGCATCATCGACACCGGTAGGCAAGTGATCACGATCCTGAAGCTAGCCGCCCTGCGCGAAGTCGCAGACGGCAACCTGACGGTCTCCTGACGGGGCGCCAGGACGCCCAGATGTCGTCGCACCTGCTCATCGAGACGACAGGTCGCGTTGCCATGCTGATCGCCGCTTTCGCCATCGCTGTCGGCGCGAAGGCGCTGGCGTCGGTGCTGCGAACATGGATCGAACAGGCATCCCGGACACGCCGTCTCGTCAAAGCGCTAGAGGACTCCTGGCCGGACCAGCGGCCGAGAATCATCATGGCGTGCAGTCAGCTCGAGGGAAGCGCCGCAGGCAAACCCGGCTGCGAGACGACTGACGGGGCGCTCCCGGCTCACGGGCATCCCCGCCCACCGCTGCTAATCATCCAGAACAAGCGCGGCCACGAACGCCGCGGGCACTGACGATGCACCAGGCAGCGCGCTCCGCGGCTCTCTCCGAAGACAGGCTGATCCGCCGCCTGGTCAAGCTCGTGACCGAGCTTGACCTGGACCGTCGCGACTTCGTGATCTTCGGCAGCGGCCCGCTGCTAGCACACGGATTGCGCCGGTGCATCCGCGACCTGGACGTTGTGGCACGCGGGACCGTGTGGCGCCGCGTCTCCCAGCACGGCTTCCCAGCAGCCGGAACCATCAACGGTGCCCCCATGGCGCTGTTTTGGGGCGGGATGATCCAGTTCTCCCCGGGATGGATATCAGGAGACTGGGACACCGATGACCTGATCGACCGAGCCGAGATCATTCAAGGACTGCCGTTCGCCCAGCTAACCGACGTCCTCGCATACAAGCAGAAGCTGAACAGGCCGAAGGACCGCCCAGACATCAAAGAGCTGCTCGACCTTCTGCGCCAGCCACGCCGAACCCACGGGCCTACTCCCTCCCACGCTGCCCGGCGGCCCGCGGGTCCGCGCTCTCCCGCCGTTCAGAAGTGCTGAACTTTCGGAGGAGGGGCATCGAGGGTTGCCTTGACCCGGTGCGCCCACGGTCTCAGCCTGGATCCACCGACGCGGTAATCGAATGATGCCGGTCCGGATTATGAGAAAGGCCCTCTGACCTGGGAGAATGGCGCCTGCTAGAGCTGCCGTATCCCCGACCAGGAGGGCACTTTCTCGATGCGATCCTCCCACACCCTCGACCAGCTCGACACCTGCTTCGACGACGCCCACGCCGTCGCCAACGCGGGCCTGCTGCTGCCGGCCACCTGGCTGAGCGGCTGGGCATCGAGCAGGCCGCCGACCAGGTGATCGACCTCGGCGAGCGGCCCGGCGCGGCCCATCCCGGCCGCAAGGTGCTGACCCTGGTCCACTCGATGCTGGCGGGTGGGGACTGCATCGACGACGCCGACCTGCTGCGCTGCGGGCAGACCGCCGCCGTGCTCGGCCACCGGGTCGTGGCGCCCTCGACGCTGGGGACGTTCCTGCGCGCGTTCACCTTCGGCCACGTCCGCCAGCTCGACCGGCTCGCCGAGCTGCTGCTCACGCGGGCGTGGGCGGCCGACGCGGGACCGGGTGATGGGCCGATGACCATGGACCTGGATTCCACGGTGTGCGAGGTGCACGGCTACCACAAGCAGGGCGCCGCCTACGGCTACACCCGCACGCTCGGCTACCACCCGCTGCTGGCCAGCCGCGCCGACACCGGCGAGGTCCTGCACGCCCGCCAGCGCACCGGCCGGGCCAACACCGCCCGCGGCACCGCCAGGTTCGTCGACGAGCTCGCCGCCCGCGTGCGCCGCGCCGGTGCCAGCGGTGAGCTGACCATGCGCGCCGACTCGGGGTTCTGGTCGGCCAAGACGGTCAAGGCCTGCCGCCGCCACCGGATCCGCTACTCCATCACCGTCCGCCAGACCAAGCCGGTTGTCCGCGTACACCTTGATATGTCGTTTGGCGTACGGCTTGATGTGTAGGTCGGCGAGGGCGAGCTGTTGGATCGGCTCGTCGTGAGGGCCATCCTCCGACTGGTAGGGACCAACCTGCCGAGCCGGAGGATGGCAGCTCATGATCCTCTCGCAGGAGCGATGGATGGAACTGCGTGCGTTCAAGGCGCTGGCCGAGGCCGGGGCCACCTGGGCGGAGATCGCCCGGGAGACCGGTCATGACTGGCGGACCGTCAAGCGCTACCTGACCGCCGAGGCACCAACCGCGCCGCCGGCACCGGCCAGGCGCGGTCCGGGCCCACGCAAGATCGACCCGTACGCCCACCTGGTCGACGCGTAGCTGCGCCGGCAGCCAAAGCTGAAGGCCAGCGTGATCCATGAGCGGCTGGTCGTCGAGCACGGGTTCGATGGCCACTACCAGCGGGTCAAGGTCTACGTTCGGGAGCACCGGGCACGCTTGGCCGCTGCCGATCCCGCCCCGGCCGGCTTCCACCGACGATTCGAGGTCCTGCCTGGGGCGCAGGCCCAGGTCGACTGGGGCGACGAGGGCGAGGTCCAGACCGCGACTGGCCCGCTGCATGCCTTCAGCTTCCACATGACCTTGGCCTATTCCCGCGACCCGTTTTGTTGTTTCACCGCCGGCCAGGACCTGGCCACGTTCTGGGACTGCCACCGCCGGGCGTTTGCCCACTTCGGCGGGGTGCCCGCGGTGGTCGTCTACGACCGGACCAAGACCGTGGTCCGCCGGCACGTCGGCCGCGGCCAGGCCACCCCGCTGCACCCGGAGGCGGTCGCGTTCGCTGAGCATTACGGCTTTGCGATCTGGCTGGCTGCCGCGTACCGGCCCCAGTCCAAGGGGCGGGTCGAGCGGCAGGTCGAGATCATCCGCAGCCACGTGCTCGCAGGTCGGGTGTTCGACTCCCTGGCCGCGATGGATGCCGCGGTCGCCACCTGGCTGCCGGTCCGCCGTGCGGCGACCCACCGCACCCACGGCGAGGTCATCGCGGTGCGCGCCGAACGCGACCGGGCCGCGCTTGGTCTCCTGCCCGAGCGGCCCTACCTGGTCGTGGAGCGCCACACCCGCCGGGTGGGCAAGGACGCGCTGATCTCGTTCGTGGCCAGCCACTACTCGGTGCCGTGGCGGCAGGTCCGACCCGGCAGCCGGGTGGAACTACGCATCACCCCGGCCGAGGTCGCGGTCTGGTCGCTGGGCCGCCACCCGCGGATGCTGGCCGTCCACGCCCGCGCTGCGGGGCGGGGCGCCTGGGTGGTCGACGCGGCGCACTGGGACGGCCTGCCCAACCGGGCTGACGCCGAACCGCTGCCGCGGTGTGCCGCCGACTGCGAGCTCGTCCCACCCAAGCCCGAGCCCGGGCAGCTCGAGCTGCCCGGCATCAGCGGCTGGGTCCAGGCCCCTGCCGCCCGCATCCAGGTCGCCCGCCGGCGCCTGGCTGTCTACGAGGTCGGCTCGGGTCAGGAGTGCGCCCTGAAGGTTTGCCTGGCGCAGGTCGGCATGAATGATGACGCTGCCTTCGAGGTGGATCGCGCGCATCCGGGCCCGTGCGAGGTTGGAGTACTGGAGCTCGGAGCGGGCGAGCTGGGCCCTCGAAAGGTAGGAGTGGCGAAGGTCGACTAGCGGCAGGTGGGCCCGCTTGTCGCCCAGTGCGACGCGCCGGCCGAGCACGATCAGGCAGACCTGAACGTCGGGCGCGCGGTCCCGCAGCCAAGGAAGGTTCTGGTCGACGGCAGGAGTGGGGCGGGCTTCCGCGCTCTCCGGCGAGCCCGCAGGCCATGGGGCATGGGTGCGTACGAAGGCCTCCAGGATCCGCGTGATCGGCTCTCGGTCAGCCATCGAGTTCTTGGCGATGCGCTCCAGCGCGAAGAGCCCGCCGAGCCGCACGTCGAGCTTGTCGCTGCCGAGCTGGTCGATGGCGCGTGTGAACCGCTCGGTGATCTGTCCCTCGCGGCCGATTAAAACCTGCTGCCAGGTGGCCAGCACGCCGGCGACGAGCAGCAGGCCGCCAAGCCCTTGGAGCAACGGGGTGCGGGCATCGTTCTGCAGCGCGCTTTGGGCCTGCTGTAGTTCAATTCGCTCCTTCACGGTTGGGACGTTCCGGAGCTCGGTGGACGGCAGCGGCGGGTAGAGTAGCCGCGGTACGACCACGATCCCGGTCAGCAGCAATGCCATTAGTCCCGCACCGATCAGCGCGATGTGCCACGTGAATCGCCGTTGCATCGTTGTGCACCTCTCCGCCTTCACGCTCGTCGGTGGCTACTGAGCCTGCCATCCCGGCCGTGGCGCGGGAAGCCACCGGTCATGCGCTGCGGCGGACGGGTCTCGACCTGTAGCGCGAGGCTCGGAGGATGCGTGAAATTCTGAGCTGCACTATCCGAGTGGGAGGCATGCTTCGATGACCACTGAACTCCGGCGCTACGGCCGGACCGCCGAGGAGTGGGCGCAACTGGCGGAGAGTGCAACGGCCTTCCTTGTCGAGCGGGCAAGACTGCGCAAGGTCACCTCGTACACCGAGCTGACTGCCACCTTGGTGCGGCGTACCGGGCTCCGCGGCTTCGACTTCGACCGAGCGGACGAGCGCGCCGCGATGGGTCACCTGCTCGGGCTCGTCGTGCAGGACAACTACCCTGAGACCGGGCTCATGCTCTCCGCGCTGGTTCACTACCTCGACTCCAACGACGCCGGTCCAGGGTTCTACGCGCTGGCCCAGGAGTACGGGCTCCTACCGCGCCGCGCTTCGGCCGAGGCCAAGTGGACGTTCTGGGTCGGACAGGTGAAAGCGATCCATAACTTCTACTCTCGGGGTAGGTAGCGCCGCGGAGCGGCGCACCGGGGAGCGTGTTCCATCTTGTGTCAGACAGGCCAACCTGCGCGGAGTTCGGCGCGCATGCAGGAGAACCCCGAGCACGGCCAGCCGCGCCTGCCACCGCGCCGTCCGTCGCCCGCAGCCTGCTGGTGGCCGTCGCCTGTCGGGCCGTCGGCTCCTGGCGCCGCAGGCCGTAGCGGTCGAGCCGGTTGCGGACGGTGCGCGGGTCCGCGCCCAGCTCGCCGACGGCCTCGGCCAGTGGCCAGGTCCGGTCGACCACGCGGTCGGCCAGGTCGGGCCATCGCCATGAGTTGGCGCTCAGTCGTACGCTCGTTCGTATGGAGCTCGCGCATTACGCCGAGGCCTTCACCATCAGCCGGGGACGATGCTTCTGGTTCGTTGCGGGGGACGATCCCCGGCGCGAGGGCCAGCCGGCGCCGTGTCGGCGGCCCGTCGCGCATCGAGGGACCTTCCGTGCGCCCGGTGGCCGCCACTACCGAGTTGACGCCTGCGCTGGCCACGCCGGGCCGCTCCAGGATCGACGGCCGGTCACGAGCTGACTCCGGGGAGCTGGAGGGAGGCGGAATGGGGCAAGCACCCGACTGGATGACCAAGGGCAAGACGATCGCCGGGCTGATCGAGGAACTGCGGACGTTCGGCGACCAGGAGCTGGAGGTGCGCATCTCGACCGACGACGGCGTGACCACCCACCCTATCAGCCTGGTCGGCCGCCACGACGGCGCGTGCGTCCTGATGCGATGCCTGGACCCGCCCAGGCGCCGCTGGTGGCGGGTGTGGCGCTGAGGGCCCGGAGGCCCCGGGAGCGTCCTGCAGCCCGCTTGAGATCTTGGGCCGGAGTCCTTGGCGCGACGTTGCTTTCGGCGAGCACGGCCATCTCCGTCTTTTGATCTCGACGCGTTGTCACTGGTAGCTCAGTTGCTCCTCCCAGTCCATCGGTCGGCCCTCGGGCGTCAGGTCGAACAGGTTCCAGAGCGGCTCGAGGGTGCCGACGGCTCGGTGGTCCTGTCCCGGGTCGGCTGGGGCGTAGCTGAGCTCCGTCCCCCAGAAATGACGAACCATCCCGCCCTCGCGGTGAAATACGTTGAGCATCTCCCGCTGCCGTCCGTCCTGGTCCTCACCGAGGTAGTCGCGGTTGTAGGTGTTGCCGGCCGAGGAGAGCAGTCGTAGGTGCCGCCAGCCGCGCTCCGTTCCGAAGGTGAGCAGGCGCGCCAGGGAGGTCTTCGCGACGACGGCAAGGTTGAGCCGCTGGCTGGCGTGCCCCGCGGCGGCGTCGAGCTGGTCCAGCAGCGCGGCGCAGGACGGGCACGGGCCCTCCTCTGGTGGCAAGGGTGCCGTTTCGCCGCTGGTTGGCCCCGGAGGCGGTCCCCCGGAGCCCTGCGGGAACATGAAGTTGTAGATGACCAGCGAATCCTTGCCAGGCGCGAAGAGCTCCGAGAGGCGCACCTGGGTGGCCTTGCCGTCTGGGCCTGCGGCCTCAAAGGCGTAGTCCTGGGGCACGGCGCCACCGGGCGGTAGCGCGCGCCTGGCGACGGCCACCGCCTCCATCGCGCGCCGGAGCTCGACCTCGCGCTCGAGCAGGCGATCGCGGGCCGTCCGGTATTCGGCTGACTCGCCCGGAAAGCGGATCTGCATGGCGTGTCCTTCGTTCGCGTCTGAGCGCTCGGCTTGGTTCATGAGGCGAGCGTGGCAGGCAGGTGACCCGTTTCTGGGTTCGCGATCCAGGTCCCGGTTCGATGAGCCAACATCGCCGGGCTCCTCGGACAGGCTGTGCTCGGGGTGGACGGTCGGGCCGGGGGTCGGGTTGGCGCGATGGTAGGCGATCCGCCGCAGCCGGGCGGGCTCGAGTCCGGCCTGGCGGGCCTTGCGGATCGCCGGGCCGCGGCCCTGGTGCTCGTCGTTGGGGGTGACGCAGCCGATGCCGGCGTGCAGCCACACCGTGTTGGAGAATGGCGACCTTCGAAGCTCCTACCTGCGACGGGACGACCCACCGGGGTCAGCCCCCGGGGGGCGCGGGCGAACGCGTCCACCGAGTGGCCCGACGGCTTCGACTGGCGGCGGGCCGGCGCGACCATGGACGACGAGCCGGCTCCCGTGGAGCCCTGACCGGCTCCGCCCTGGGATCGTGGTGGTGAGGTCGTCGAGCGGTGTTGCCGGCACGGCTCGCCGTGCGCGGAGCAACCCAAGCCGGCAAGACCACCCTGCTCAACTGCCTCGCCGCCGCCATCCCACCCCGCGAGCGCGTCATCACCTGCGAAGAGGCGCAAGTGCGCTGTACACGTTCCAAATCAGCTGCGGTCGGCCGCCGATCCAGCTTCTCTTCGGTGGATAGGACGGTGACAACAGACCAAGGGTCGTCCCACCAACTCCGCGGAGCGTCCCCGTTCCGACAGGCACGGCCCCAGGTCGAGCGCATGCCACGGTGCAGGCCCGTGTCGACGACGGGTGAATGCTGGTTCTTTCGGCCGTCGTTGACAGCCCGGTCCGAGTCCGGCCGGAGTACTCTTAACGGACGGGTCGGTCTCTCCCGAGGAAGCTGCGATGCCATTGCAAGGTTCAGGCGGCCCTGGGCGGAAAGGAAGTCTCGGACGTGACCGCACTCAGGTGAGGCGCTCCCTCCGCGCGCGTTCGGGTGGTCATGAGTGGCTTGAGGGACGTGAGAGCGCTGAGAGGCTGCTCGCCGATTTCTCGGATCTGGCCCGGTTGGGTGTGGGGCTGGCGTTACCAGTCACCCTGCAGGGCGTCATTTTCGACTCGATAATGGCCCTGGCTAGCGAGGCTGCTGATTCCACCGGCAGGCCGCGTGAGCGCAGCACAATCGCTACCCTCCGTGCCCGCGAGTTCACCCGTCTCGCCGCGTTCGACCTCCAGGAGATCGAGGTACGAACCGGCCTTCATCTCGCCGTCGAGACGATCCTCAAGGCGGCAGAGGCGCTTGCGAGGATGGGTCCTCAGGACCGGGCGCGTCTCCAGGGGAAGCTGGCAGTGGGCCAAGCGATTACCCATCTCCTCAATTTGTCTGCCGTCCGCATGCGGCTTGATATTGCGCGTGTCGCGGCGCTGCTGGAGCGTGGCAACGTCGCTGTGGACGTGCCGGTTCTGAGCGCTCCCGCCGGATCAGGTGACGGCGACCTGGATGGCCTCCCGGGCGTGACCTACCCGATGGGGTCGACCGGGAAGCCGCCGGAGCTTGGCGCCCCCTCCATGATGCCGCCACTGCCTTCAGAGGAGAACAGGGCCGTTCCGGGGTCGCCTGTGGCGCGGGAGAGCAGGCGAAGGGTCGGTTCCAGAGGGCACTCTGATCGCGGGTGGTCCTCCGGGGCGATCCCGCTACTCTGAGTCGACGGACCACGCCAGTGGCTTGGTGCCTAAGACGGCGTTTCGCTCCCTTCGGGTTGGTCTGACATGATCCCGCGCCATGGCGACCCTCGTTGACGACCTCGTGCCGGACGAGTTGTGGGCGCTGGTAGAGCCGCTGCTGCCAGCGCCACCACGCCCGCCCTACGGCGGCCGGCACCGCGCCATCCCCGATCGCAACTGCTTCGCCGCGATCGTGTACATGGCCCGCACCTCCACCCCGTGGCGGCTGTTGCCCACCCGCGAACTCGGGTGCGGCTCACCGGCGACCTGCTGGCGTCGGCTGACCGAATGGGCGACCGCCGGGCTGTTCGACGCCCTCCACCTCCTGGTCCTGGATCGGCTGGGCGAGCAAGGCCGGCTGGACTGGACGCGGGCGAGCGTGGACACCGTGAGCGTGCGCGCCAAGCGTGGGGGGACCACGTGGGCGCAAACCCAGTCGATCGTGGCAAGCCTGGCAGCAAGCTCCACCTGGTCTGCGACGGCAGCGGGCTGCCGCTGACCGCCGCGGTCACCGCGGCCAATGTCAGTGACACCAGCATGTTCCAGGCAGTCGTGGACGACGTGCCGCCGGTCCGCACACCCTCGGGTCGGCGCCGTACCCGGCCCGACGCGGCCCACGCTGACAAGGCGTACGGCAGCCGCGCCAATCGGGCGTACCTGCGGCGGCGTGGGATTCGGGCGCGGATCGCTCGCCGTGGGATCGAGTCCTCGACCCGGCTGGGGCGGCATCGGTGGCGGATCGAGCGCACGCTGTCGTGGCTGTCGTGTTACCGGCGGCTTGGGGTGCGCTGGGATCGTGGCTCGGAGCGGTTCTTCGCGTTCGTGCTGCTGGCCTGTGCGCTTGTTTGCTTGAACCGGCTCTAGCCAGCAGGGGGTGCCGTTGGTGCACCGATTCTTGGCGGATCGGAGCGCACCAAGGTCGACAGGAAAGCAGTTGCCCAGCTGCCCGGCGGCCGGTCAGGCTGGGGCGGTCGCCGGTCGGTGCCAAGGAGCGGGTAGATGGCCAAGGCCATTCGCGTCGGGGTGCTCGGCCTGCGCCGAGGCGCCTCCCTGGCCCGCCTCGCCCAGCAAGCCGGGGTGCAGGTGGTCGCCGTCTGCGAACGCGACGACCGACGCCTCCACGAGGCCGCCACGGCCTTGGGCGTCGCCGGCTACCGGGACGTGGAGCCGTTCCTGGACCACGCCATGGACGCCGTCATCGTGGTCAACGACTTCGACCAGCACGCCCCCGTCGCGATCCAAGCGCTTGATCGGGGCGTGAGCGTGCTGTCGGAGACAGCCGCCTGCCGCACCATCGGCGAGGGAGTGGCGCTCATCGAGGCGGCCGAGCGGTCGGACGGCATCTACATGTTCGCCGAGAACTACCCGTACATGCCGTTCACCCGCGAGATGCGCCGCCGCTACCGAGCCGGCCAGATCGGCGAGGTCCGCTACGCCGAAGCCGAATACTTGGACGAGCCCGCCGACCTGGCCTGGTTCGTCAACGACCGGGCCCACTGGCGCGCCCGCCTGCCCGCCACCTACTACTGCACCCACTCGCTGGCCCCGGTCACCGCGATTACCGGCACCCGGCCGCTGCAGGTGAGCGGCTTCGTGGCGCCCACGGCAAGCGGACCTGAGGCGCTGGAGCGGGCCCGCCGGGGCCGTGGATGGGCCGCTCTGCTGGTGGTACGCCTGGACAACGGCGCGGTGTTCAAGTCGCTGCACGGCTTCCTGCAGGCCAGCCAGCAGGCCTGGGTGCGCATCCACGGCGACCGCGGCCTGATGGAGAACCTCCGCCACGGCGACACCCGCACCCTCCGGGTCCTCTGGGACCTCGTCGACGATGAGGATGGACGACGGGAAGAGGAGGTCTTCCTGCCCTGGCCGGCGGAGTTTCCACCCACCAGTGCCGACCCCATGGGCGACGGGGTAGCTGAGACGCTGATGCTGCGCGACTTCGCCACCGCGATCCGCGAGGGGACACCATCCGACCAAGACGTGTACTTCGGGGTCGAGCTGTCCATCACCGGGATCCAGGCGATGCGCTCCAGCCTGGCCGGGAGCCTCCCCGTCGAGGTTCCCGACCTGCGCCGCCCAGACGTGCGCCGAGCCCACGCGGCCGACGATTGGTTCCCCGACCTCCCTGAGCTGTGACCCACAACGCAACCGACAAATCAGCCCTTGCAGCCCAAGGGCTGACCCGGCCGTCTCTCAAGCCAGGATGTCTCAGCCCTAGGAGGGTCCGGCGATACGACTAGCGAAACTCGCCGCTGAGCCGGAACCGTAGCAGTTCATGGGCTGTTCTCCCTGCTCATCGGTCTGATTCGCGCTCAAGTGGGCCGACGAGTCGTCCTCGGGCAGGTTGAAGCCCCAAGGTAGTGGTTCTCAGAGTAGGGGCCGCCTATGCGGCCAGCGGCACCGCTCGCGCCTTGGCGAGCGCGACCGTGAGCCGGGCGAGGATGGTCAGGTCGGCATGGAGCTGGACCCGCTCCAACCGCCGGACCCGCAGCGGCAGCAGACCCCACTCGTGCTTGAGGCGGCCGTTCTCCCGCTCGACCGCGCCGCGCTGGCGGTAGAGCTTCTTCCACCGGTCGGTCCCGCGCGGGATCAGGGTGTGCAGCCGACCGGCCCCGACCCACCGGCTGGCGGGCGAGCACTCGCCGGTCGGGCAGCGCCACTTGGCCGCCTGCCGCTTGGCGTCGGAACCGGCGAACGTCCAGGTGCCGTGCTCGCAGGTCGGCGGCAGATGCTTGCCGGCCTTGACGGCGGGCGTCTCCCGAAGCGGGATGACCGGGTGGCAACCACGCGCCTCGAACCCCTCATAGACGGGGGTATGGTCATACCCCATGTCGAGTACGGCGACCTCGGCGCGGAACCCCCGTGCGCGCACCGCGTCCAGCAGCGGCAGGGCGAAGGTGGACTCGCTCGCCTTGGCCGTCTCCACCCGCCACGCCAGCGGCAGGCCGGTCTCCGCACAGACAACGCCATGCCACTTGAAGCCGTAGAAGCTGCCAGCCGCCCGGGTGCTTACCGCAGAGCGGTGGCCCCAGGAAGCGTCCGGGTCAGAGTAGGTCTTGCGCTCCGGGCCGCCCTTGTAGAGGTAGCGCTGCCCGTTGCCATAGGCAGGCAAGTCCGAGGCGTCGATGGCGACGATGGCGCCCAGCTCGGGGATCTGCTCGTGCAGCGCGGCGGTCACGCGGTCGAGGCAGGCGTCCAGCAGCGGCTTGAAGGTCCGCAGCTTCGCGGTGAAGCGGTAGATGCTGTGAATGCTTGGCACGTCGGCCGCGTCGGTGCAGCCAAGGGCGATGCGGAGGGCGGCGTGCTCGCGGACCAGGGCGACGGTACGGGTCCAGGTCGGCAGCGTGTAGAGGCTCTTGGCGAGGGCCATGCCGACCATCACGCGGATCGGGTAGCCGGGGCGGCCGGTCCAGCGGGTGGCTGTAAGCTCGGCCACAAGCTGGCCGACTTCGGGGCTGTCGAGCAGTCCGGCGACCTGTACGGCGTCGGAGCACGGTGGTACGGTTTGTCCGGCCATGGAGCGCGAATCTCCCTGGTCCACGACCCCCGGCAGTTAGCGCTGCGCGGGGGTCACTCATTGGAATCTCCTACCATGGAAATTCTAATCCAGGGGTGTGACAGGCCCAACCGAATTACGTGGAGGGTGACTGTCACATGAATGTAGAAGGCTTAGAAGAAGCGACCGAACCGTGGAAGGACTTCATTCTCGATGTAGCGCAGCGAGCGGCGGACAAGGTCGGCGGCTCCCATGCTCTCTTGCCACGGCCCCGCCGCTGGTTCATTGAGACATACCGTGAAGCCAATAACGGGATTGAACTCGTTCTCGATGTGCGCATCGGAGAACGTGAACCGACATATTTCGTCGCCGTCATCGTAGGGACCGGGGTTGAATGCGGTTGGTCTGACCTCGCCGAACCAACCGAGGCCCCGGACGCCGACAACGGTGATAAGCAGCTCATGATGCTTGTCGCTGATGTCGAGCCGATGGAGGATGGCAAGTTCGTGGTGCGCTGGCTTCGCTCGCTTGTACGGCTGCACCTCATCGAGGATTTTCCGCAGTTCCTTCGGGACGCCGGGGTTGATCTGGGGACGGGTGTGGCCCCAGCGATTGGGTGTGGGCGCCACTTCGAGGATCGGGAAGGTCGTGGCATCGCTGGGCGTCCCGCCCTTGGCGATGACGAGCTGCCAGGCGAGATGGTCGAGCGAGACGCGGAGGTTGTGAATGGCGTCGCCGATGATCGCGCTCAAGACGGCAGGCACGGCGGGTACGTGGTCGAGCCGAAAGACGTACTCCGATCGTTGCTCATCGCGCTCTCGGACAATGGCCTCTCGACACGCTGCCTGGATCGGCCGGATGTGAGCCTCAAAGTCGTACAGATGGGTTTTCGCCCGGTCGATCTTGACGGGAACGCCATCGAGAGGACGCGCCACGAGGCGAGGGCCTAGCGTCCGGCGCTCTTACGTTCCGGCTATGGCCATGCGGCCGTCATGCCGGTCGCGGCGCGCGACGATTGCGGATCCCGCCAAGCTCTCGTGCGATGACCGCCGCCTCCGCCTCCTGAGCCTCCTTCTTGATCGGGAAGGACGCGGTGCTAGCCCCAGACGCGGGTTCGGTGACGGTCTGCGGCTCAGGCTCCGGGGTCTGCTGGAGTGTCACCTTCACCTTCGGCCGGGCCATCTTGTACCTCCTGGGGCATCGCTCTCTCGACGTACTTCGCCCAAGTCGTCTGAAGGGCATCGATCAACTGACTGACGAAGAGCGGCGACATGGACACTCTGGCGACCACGATGCCTGCGTTCAGGGTGAAGTCTAGGCGCACGAAGTCAAGGGTGAACTCATAGGGGCTTTGCGAGATGTTGGCATAGTTCGCCCAGACGCCTGCCATCTCCTGGGGTGGCAGCACGATGTTGAACCCTTGCTCAGGTTGCTCTTCCGGCATCGGCTGTTCGTCCGTCAAGGTTGCTCCCTTTATGCCATGCTCGACAGTTCCGCATTCCTCGCCTACGGGGCGGGCTGCTCAGGACCACCGGGGTGCTCGCGGCGCCGGAGCCACACCTGGACCTCGGACCACTTGTAGCGCGCGACGCCTCCTGCCCACAGCACCGGCGGGCCGGTGTTCTCGTTGCGCCACTTCCGCACCGTGCGCTCGTTGACTCGGAGCGCTTGGGCCAGCTCCGACGTGGTGAGCAAGTCATCGTCCTGGTAGGGCATCGTGCCCTGATGTTGCCGGGGATTGCCGCATTCAGCCATGCAGGTTCGCGCCGTTTCCCCTGCTCAATGGCATAATATGGCGCAAGAGCCTAATAGCGCATAGTATCCCCGGGCTACGCAGAAGCGCCCGGCGCGACCGCTCGCACGGCCCGCCGGGCATGGCCGACACCCCTGGAGGTGCCGACATGCCCAACCCTATCCGACCCGATCCCGTCGAGCTGCGAGCCGCCGCAGCCGCAGCCGAGGGCGCCGCGACCGCATTGGCCCGCGCCGTCGGTGCCGCCGCGAACGCCGGCCTCCCGATCGACAGCGAGATCACCGAATGCACCGCGACGGTCACGAGCTGGGCGAGCTGGGTCAGCGCCCGCGCCGCCGCCGCCGAGCAGCCCCGATCATGATTCGCCTGCTGAGTGGGGTAAGCCGAGCCTGATCGTGGGGTAGCGCCCCGCCGTCCCTGCCAGATCACATACCTCAGCAGGGAGAACGACTTTCGCAGTTCTCTCCTAGGATGTTTCAGCCCTGACGCTCGCCAGATCTGCGCAACGTGCTGGCTTACACAGGCTCAAGGCGCCCATCGCCACTGCATAGCCCGAAGGGAGCGAAACGCCGTCTAAGGATGAGCACGGTTCGCTGCCAGGGTACGTCCCGTAGCGTGGTGTACGAGCTGGTCGGATCGTAGTTGGTGTGCGGCTCCGGCACTCTGACGAGGTCGGCGGTGGGCACCTCAGGCTGGAACCTGTACCGCGTCCGAGGGTGTCGCCGACAGCGAAGAGTGGGTCGCGGTGCCCGATGCCGGGTTTGGAAGGTGGATAGGCGTCCTTGCGAGGGTCCGCGCGACCCGTTGCCTCATTCTGGCTGGTCAGCCTTACTGAGCTAAGAAGGCAGGACGATCTAGCGGTGTCGCAAATGGCCGCTTCTGCGGATTTCGTGATGCTGTGATCCCCGAGGAGGCGCAAGTGCGCCGACACGTTCCAAATCGTCAGCAAGAACGTCGCGGACTTTACCTAGCCCTCGACGAAGCGGACGCCTGCGGCCTCTGCCCTGGCCACGAAGCCGGCGGGCCATCTGGTCCGCCCGTCGGCCTGGGCGCCTTCCAGCCTAGTCGCTTCGAGATTCGCGCCGCGCAGGTCGGCGCCCTGCAGCTCCGTCTCGCGCAGGTCCGCATCGCGCAGGTCCGCATCGCGCACGTCCGCATCACGAAGATAGGCCTTGTGGAGGTTGGCCGATTGGAGGTTGGACCAGCGCAGGTCGACCCGCCACAGGTCGGCGTTCCCTAGGTTGGCAGCTTCCAGATTGGCGGCTTGCAGCAGCGCCTCCTGAAGGTTGACCCGTTGGAGCTGCGCGACCGTCACCTTGGGCGAGGCGAGGTGGACCCGCCGGAGGTCGACACTGGTCAAGTCGAGGTCGGCGCCGCGCTCCCCGCCGGAGGCGCGGCGGGCGAGCACGATCATGGCCGCGTGCACGTCCGCTTTCGGAGTCTTGAGCATGGCCGGGTCCGGTGTGTCATCCTGGACTGCAGGTCGCGGCGCGTGCCCCCTAACGTAGGCAGTGAGGACCTCGACGATAGGGCCGCGCTCGTGTGCCGAGACGTTGGCGATCCGCTCGAGCGCGAAGATACCACCCAGCCGGACGTCCACCTGAACGCCGCCGAGATGGTCGATCGCCTTGTTGAACTGCTCGGTGATCTGACTCTCACGGCTGATCTGGAGCTGCCGCCAGGTGAAGAACGCGGTCGCCAGGAATAGCAGGCCGCCGATGCCCTGCAGCAGAGTCTTGCGGACATCGTCCTTGGCCTTGAGGAGTTCTGACGGCTTCAGCTGCCCGACACCGGCGGCACCTATATCGTGAGCGACCAGCCGGCCGGGCAAGACATAGACGGACAGCAGCACCAAGGCGACCAGAAAGGCGGCGAACAGGCGGCCGACCAGCAGGTTGCCGCGCGGCTCGCGTGCCCCACTGGCCGACGTCCGAGCCATCCTCGCCTCCCTCTTGCACTGAGCTTGGTTGCAAGGCTGCGCGAATGGTACAAGGACGAGGAAGGCCCGTAACCAGGCCCGCGCACTGCCGGCGCGGCGACGAGCGGGAGGGCGGGCATGGCCCACAGGAGCAGCATGATGCCCGGCGTGGTCCACAACTCGGCGGCGTTGGGTCAGGAGACCTTCTGGCGCGCCGATGAGCTGCTCGTGGTCGAGAAGGACGCCGACCACGAGGCCCTCCGGGTCGAACTGGAGGGCCGGGGCTACGACGCGGCTGACGGGGTGCGGCGTTACCGGCTGCCAGGCCGGGAGGTTGACGAGCTGGTGGCACGGCTGCGGGAGGAGCCCGGGCCGGCCCCGCGGGTGTCGGTCAACCATCTCTTCGCCGTTCAGCACCGGCCACCCTGGTACGACCACGGCCACGAGACTTACCACTTTGCCAACTTCGAGAAGCCAAGGCCCGCCGCGCCGCCGCCTGGCTTCCTGACGGCCGCCGAGCTGGGACCGGTCAGGGTGGGCATCCTGGACACCGATGTTGACCATCCCCTGCTGCGCGAGAGGACGCTGGTGCTTGGTCGGGCCCCGGAACAGGCCGGCAGGCGAACCAACGAAGCCTTCGGGCATGGCGCGCTGGTCGCTGGGTTGATCGCCAGCCGCGCGCCCCAGGCCGGGCTGGTCGTCGGCCCGGTGATGGACGGCAACGGCATGGTCGAGGAGTTCCTTGTCATCCAGGCCCTGGACCGGCCCGAGCTGCGGGCGTGCCCGGTCCTGAACATTGCGTTCGCCGGCTACACCGAGGACGACCGGCCACCACCGGCACTGTCCACGGTGCTCGACCGCTACCGGGAGCGGGATGGCGTCGTGGTGGCCGCTGCAGGCAACGGTGGGGGGAGCCGGGTGCGCTGGCCCGGCGCCCTTCCTGAGGTGATCACGGTCGGAGCGCTTGATGCCAGTGGCGCCCCCTGGAGCTACAGCGACCACGGGCCCTGGGTCAACGTCTGGGCGCCGGGCGTGGACGTCGTCAGCACCTACCTGGACGCCGGCTGGGCCGAGTGGAGCGGGACCTCGGCGGCGGCTGCGCAGGTCTCTGGGGCTATAGCCGCGCTGATCGACCAGGGGGTCGAGCCCGGTTCCGCGGCCAGGCGGCTGGTCGAGGCCGGCACGCTGGAGGCCGCGGATCGCGAGCGGCCGGAGGACCCGCCTGAGCTGCTCATGACCTAGGCCGCTGCGCGTGGCTGGTACGCCCACGAAAATCAGGAACGTGTGCTGGGCACATGCGAGAGTGCCTGGAAGGGTAAGGGGCGCCGTTGCCGCGTCCATGCTGGTCACACCGGTGCGCTGGTGCGGCACGCTGCGGCTTTCGCCGCCGCGGGTCCCGGCTAGGGCGTCCGGACGCTGGTTGGCGCACTGCCTCGAATGAGGAGGCAAGTGCGCTGTACACGTTCCAAACGGCGCGCTGAAGAGGGTGCGCTGAACAAGGCCCGACGACCGGCGCCCATGCGTAGCCAGTCGCCGTCTGCTTCGCCAGCGGGTCGTGTGGCTGCTTCCCTGCGTTCAAATCGTCCCATCGTCGGTCCGACATGGTGGTCGCGTACCGCTTCGTCCGTTGTGGTAAGACCTACGGCGAGGAGCGCCTTGTGGACTGAGGGGGCGAATGGGGCAGGCGGCGGACTTCTTCGTCTCCTACACCAGCGCCGACCGTGCTTGGGCGGAGTGGATCGCCTGGCAGCTCGAGGCCGACGGCTACCAGGTCGTGTTCCAGGGGTGGGACTTCACTCCTGGGCGCGACTGGGCCCACGGGATGCAGCAGGCCACCACCGCGGCCGAGCGGCTGGTAGTGGTCCTGTCGGCGCCCTACCTCGAGTCGGTTCACGGCGAGGCCGAGTGGCGCGCCTTCTACGTTAAGGACCCGAGCGGGGAGCGTGGGTTGCTGCTGCCCGTTCGGGTGAGCGATGTTGAGCCGCCTGGGCTGCTCAGGACCAGGATCTACGTGGACTTGGTAGGGCTGGACGCCAATAGCGCCCGAACGATGCTTCTGGCTGCGGCAAGAGGGGTCCGTGGCAAGCCGACGAGCGAGCCGGAATTTCCCGGGACGCACGGCCAGTCAGTGGGTAGTGGGATCAGAGCCCCCCGGTTTCCAGGCAAGCCGGAGAACCAGAGCGGCCGTTCCCCGCGGGGCGTGCTGCCGCCCGAGCTCCTGCAGGCCGTCAGCAGCGAGGTGGCCTGGCAGCGGGTCGGGGCGGTTGCGGAGCTGGGCCGGCTGCTCCATGCGCAGCCCGGCGAGGTGGCCGCGCAGGCCAGAGCGGTCCTGCAACGGTCGATCGACGACGACAGCCGCTTGGTGAGCCAGGCCGCGATCCGGGCGCTGTCCACCAGACCGAGCGCGCACTGGTCCCTCGGCAAGATCGAATTGCTGCGCGCCGAGCTGGCCTACCCGGGCGCCAGGGCGTTGCTTGACCTGGCCGCGCAACGGGCGCCGCGGCCGGTATCGCTGCGTGAAGTGAGCGAGCAGACCGGCAGCCGAACCGAGCAGATCAGCGCCGAGCTGGGGGCGATGACCAAACTCTGCAAGCGGCTGTTCGGCCAGGATGCCTGGCCGGTGACTGTCCGGTCGTTGTCGAGCGGGGCCAGCTACCAGATGGATCCAGAGGTCGCCCAACTATGGCAGCAGGCAAGCGGCCGCGAACCGCCACCCGCTGCCCCCGCTGACCAGCTCGCGGCGGCGCGACGCCGGAGCCGACCAGCTCTCGCCTCGACGACGGTCGACCTGCGCAACCGGTTCTTCCGTCAGGTGTTGGACCGTGTCAGCCAGCAGCGACCGGGGTTTCGCCGGCCGAAGCTGGGGTCGGAGAACTACATCGCGTTTGCGGCCGGCCCTTTTGGCCACTACGCGGTCTCGTTCATCAACGACGGCCGGCTTCGCGTCGGTGTAGTTCTTGAGATGCCAACCGCTGACCAGACAAAGCGACTGTTCGATCTTCTGGTCAACGACCGGGATGAAATCGAACAGGAGCTGGGGGAGCGGCTGGACTGGGACCGCAACGCCCCATGGATCAGGTCCTGGCTTGGGTTGCACCGACCGGCGGCCAGCCTCACCGACGAGCAGCAATCCACACAGGTTGCTAGCTGGGCCGCCGACACCATCAGCAAGCTGATGGTGCGGTTGGACGCGCGCCTGCGCACGGAGGCGCTGCGGGTCCGCGACGCCCCCGCTGCACCCACAACGACCGCTCCGCCGCCAGCGGCCACCATGCCCGACACCGAGGGCGCACCGCACGATCTCGCTCCAGCGCTGGAGGTCGCCGGCCTTGTCGGTGCCGACCGCCAGCAGCGCGCCGTGCCAATCGAGTTCGGCAATGTCGATGAGGCCCGCGCATACCGAGACCAGCTCCGTTCTGCGCTCATCGCGCAGGCCGCGGCGGGTGACGTGGCCGTCGGGCACGTCCGACCATGGGTATGGACGCCGACCAGCGGCGGTCGCGCCCTGACTGAGGCTGGCAACGGAACCGGGGTCGAGGTGCGGCTCTCCTACTATCGCTCTCGCTGAGCACATCGTTCCACACCCGGGTCCGTGGCGTGGTGTACGAGCTGACCATCGCCGCGCTGGTCGTGTCGCTGGTGTGCGGCGCCGCACTGGCGAGGTCGGCGCGGCATCTCGAGGCTGAGACTTGTGCGCGGACGAGGTTGTCGCCGACCAGCGGAGCGCGTGGTGGTGACTGATGCCGGTTTGGAACGTGGGTAGGCGTCCTTGCGAGGGTCCGACACGACGCAGTACCGGCGTTCTGGCTGGTCAGCCTCGATGAGCTGGGAGGGCAGCGCGATCCAGCCGTGACGCAAATGGCCACTTCGACGGAGTTCGTGATGCTGCGATCTCCGAGGAGGCGCAAGTGCGCTGTACACGTTCCAAATCGGCTCGGACGGACGGCTGACTGATCCTGGCTGGGCACGACCGGGGCGATTGCAGCATGCGTGATGTGTGCCGCGACTCCCCGCGAAATCGAAGCAATTGCCTAGGGACGAGTAGCATCGCGTCGCCCAGGCGCTCTCTATCTTCTCAAAGTCCTCGCCACATGGCAGCATCTCGCCGGCACGCCGAAGGGCGCTGACCCGGTCCGGCGACTTGGGGTGAGAGAGCCATGGCACTGATCGTGGGAATCCATGGGATCGGCCAGCAGTACAAAGGTGAGAACGTCTTGAGAGCTGTCTGGCTGCCCGCCCTGAAGGATGGGCTCAACCGGGCCGGTCTGAGGCTCGACGACGGTGTCGACATCGCGTGCGCCTTCTACGGTGACCTGTTCCGGCCAAAGGGTACCAAGGGGACTGAGGACCCTCCGTATTCGGCCCTGGACGTTGATGATCCCTTCGAGCAGGAGTTGCTGAGCGCCTGGGCACGCGAGGCTGAGCGCATCGAGGATGGCGCGGGCTTGGATGGCACAACTAAGGGAGGACGCACCCCGCGCACGACCCAGTGGGCCTTGAATGTGCTCAGCGCCTCCAGGTTCTTCGTCGGGCTTACTCAGCGGGCGATGGTCGCCGACTTGAAGCAGGTCCGCACTTATCTCAATAACTCGTCGATCCGAGAACAAGTCCAGACAAGGGTCGCGGAGGCCGTGAGCCCCGAGACCAGGGTCATGATCGGCCACTCGCTGGGCTCGGTGGTCGCGTACGAGGCGCTGTGCGCGCATCCGGAATGGCCGGTGCGTACGTTCGTCAGCCTTGGCTCCCCGCTTGGCATTCGGAACCTCATCTTCGACCAGCTGCGGCCTCCGCCGCGCGACGGTTGCGGTGCGTGGCCGGGTCGGTTAGAGCGTTGGACGAACGTCGCCGACGGTGGTGATGTGGTTGCTTTGATCAAGCAGCTCGGTCCCTGCTTCGATGCGCGCATTCGCGACGAACTGATCCACAATGGGGCCACCTCTCATGATGTGGCCCCGTACCTGACCGCCAAGGAGACCGGGCATGCTATTGCCGCGGGTCTCGACAGATAGGCAGGACGACGGCTCCCGTCATTATCTGATCGCGGCCGGTACAGCCAGCTACGACTACCGGCCGTTCGATGATCAGCTCATGTCGGTCAAGCGGGATCTTCGCTTGATCGTCAACCTGTTCGAGAGGGAGTTGCGCTACGAACGCGTCCTGCCGGAGCTTGGCGACTCGCCGACCGCACAGGAGCTACGCAGTGCGCTCGAGGAGTGGCTGAGGAGCGATCAGCGCCGGCCCGACGACGTGATCGTGTTGTACTACTCCGGCCACGGGTTCACAGACGAGGACGGCCTTCACTACCTGTGCGCGCGTGATACCCGGGTCGGGCGGACCGCGAACGCGGTCGCTACCGAGGAGGTCGCCCGATGGCTCGCTGACAGCCCTGTCCAGCACCTCCTCGCGATCGTGGACACCTGCTACAGCGGCCAGGGGATTACAGACCTCGCTGCAGTGGCGGGTCGTGTCTGGGGTCGCCGGGCACGTGACGAGACCGCGGGGTCGGGGTTGTTCTTCGCCGCCTCCGCTCGGACTGGAGACGTGGCCGAGGCAGGCGCAAGCGCCTTTCCCGAGGCGCTTGCGCTGGCCGTCGCCGACCAGCGGGCGGCCCGGGTGGTACCGCCCTATCTCGACCTCGGCGCCGTCATGGATTCTGTGAATGCCGAGTTCAAGCGCCGCAGGCTCCGACAGCGCGCCAGATGGGCCGTGGCCGTGAGTGGTGGCGCCTGTCGGGCGCTCCGCAACCCGCGCAACGTTGAGGGGATGCCGACAGGGATCGACCTCGACACGCAGGGGCGTCTTGCCCGCAACCCCGATCTGCTCCGCCATTGGGGCCCGCGGGCACGGGGCGTTGAGGTGGAGGGGCAGCCCGGTTGGCACTTCACCGGACGCACGACCGTGCTGCGAAGACTGGTGTCCTGGCTCGAACGGCTCGACGACCCGCGACCTCGAGTGGTCACAGGGCGGCCAGGATCCGGAAAGTCCGCCGTCCTGGCCAGGTTGGTGACGCTCTCGGACCCCGAGTATCGCAAGCTCGTCCCTCTGCACGACGCGCCGAACGGGACGGTGCCTCCGCCAGGAGCTATCGATGTCGCGGTGCATGCACGTAACAAGAGCTTGAAAGACGTCACTGCCTCGCTTGCTGCGGCTGTCGGCGCGAGCAGCAATCACCCTCAGGCGCTCATCGAGACCCTGGCCGCTCGCGATCGGCCCTTGGTGGTCGTGCTCGACGCCGTCGACGAGGCGATTGAGCCGCGGCGAATCGGGCGTGACCTTCTCAGGCCCCTATTGGCCGAGGCAAGCGGAGGCATCCGCCTTCTCGTCGGCACCCGCAGCGAGCACCTCCAGGCGGTCGGCCAGGATCGCGTCGAACTCGACCTTGACGAGCTCGACCCGCCCGAGATCGTCCGTGCTGACCTGCGCGACTACGTCCGGCGGGTGCTGATCGCGGAGGGAGAGCCTGGGGTGAAGACCGCATACCAGAACCGCGCAGACGTGGCGACGGAGGTCGCGGCGGCCGTGTCGGATCAGGCATTTCCGAGCTTCCTGGTCGCACGGATCGTGGCCCGAACCCTGGCGGCGCAGGACATGGTCAACCTAAGCGACGACGGCTGGCGCAAGCGCTTTCCCTCCACAGTGGCAGAGGCTATGGAAGGCGATCTCGCCCGTTTCGGTGCTGACCAGGAACGTATCCGCGACCTGTTGCGCCCGCTGGCATGGGCTGAGGGCGCCGGGCTGCCGTGGAAAGGGGTGTGGGCGTCGCTCGCCACTGCCCTGTCCGGCGGGGAGCCCTACGACGACAGCGACATCGAGCACGCTCTCTCCCACGCCGGCTCGTACATCGTCGAAGGGGAAGAATCAGGTCGCTCGGTATACCGCCTATATCACCAGGCCCTGACAGATCATCTGCGCGGGCAGGAGGTCGAGTCGGCCGCGCAGAAGCGCATTGTGGGCGCGTTGCTCGACACCGTGCCGCTGGTCGACCGCCGGCGGGACTGGGCCACCGCGGAACCCTACGTCCGGACCTATTTGGCCACCCACGCCCACCTGGCGGGAGACCTGGACACCCTGATCGGGGAGGTTCGCTACCTTCTCGCCGCCGAGCCTGGGCCGTTGCTCCGTAGCCTCTCTGGCGTCGTTCGCGATAGCGGGCAACGTACCGCCCGCGCGTACCGTCGGGCAGTGCACCACCTGCACACGGCCGCCCACGACGAGCGGGCCGCCTACTTGCAACTGATCGCCCGGCAGAGCGGAGCGGAGGAGATCGCTGACCGCCTGGGGGCCACCATGCCCGAGCTTCCCTGGTCGGCCCGCTGGGCCTACTGGCGCCCCGCCGGCGAACACCGCATCGCTGGCCGGCATGCCGCGGGCGTGCGATCCCTCGCGGTCGGGATAGTTGAGCGGCGGCCGGTAGTGGTGTCGGGAGGCCTGGACGGCGTCGTACGGACCTGGGATCTGAGTGACAGTGGCGCTGTCGGGGCGCCGCAGGCCAACCCCGGCGGTTTCGTCAGTGCGGTGGCACTAGGCACGATCGACGATCGGTTGGTGATTGTCTCCGGAGGCGCGGACGGGCGGGTCCGGGTACGCGACCTCGCCGATGGCGGCATGATCTGGGAGGCGCCGCGCGGTCACAGCCTCGCCATTTCGGCGCTCGCGGTTGGCGTGATACACGGCAGGCCTGTGGTCGTCGCCGGAGCCGACAATGGCTACGTTCAGGTATGGGATCTCCGCGATGGTACGTTGCGGCGCTCGTTGCCACGAGGCCATCAGGTCCGCGTCCTCGCTGTCGCGGCCGGGATGTTGTGGCGGGGTCCTATTCCCTCGATTGTGGCCGCCGGGGCGGACGGACGCATCCGCGTCTGGGACGCCGATTCCGGCGAGCAGCTCGATCTGGTGCGGATCAGCAGTGACGAAGGCGCGCTGGTGGCTGTCACGCTCGACGACGTCGAGCGTGAGGGCGTCGCCATCTCTATCGACCGCGACGGGTACGCCGCCGTGTGGAATCTCGCTGCTGCCAAGGAGCAGAACCGTATCCTCATCGGAGGGCAGCCGCTCGCTGTCACCAGTGTCAGGCTCCAGGAGGGCAGGATCGTCGTCGCTGCCGGCAACGACGGGCTAGTCCGGCTCAGCGAGGCGGAAACCGATACCAGAGTCGTCCCGCCGCTGGTGGGTCATGTCGGCTCGATCCACGCCGTCGCGACGGCCATGGTGGATGACCAGCTAGTGGTGATCTCAGGCGGGGCTGACGGGACCGTTCGGGTGTGGGATCTGTCCTCAAATTCGGCCGCCGACGACACAGTTGTTGAGCGAATCAGGGTGGCCTTGGCAGTCGCGCCGACCGCGGTCGACGGCGTGCCAGCGGTCGCGTCGGTCGGACTGGGGGGCTCGCTGCACGTGACGGCGGCTCAGCGCGGACATGTGGCGCACCACCTTGTCGACTATCCGGAGCTGACCGGGAGTGTGACCGCCATTGCCACTAGCGTACTCGGACACCGGCCTGTCATCGTGGCTGGCGGACTCGACGGCACACTGCGAGTCTGGGATCCAGCCCTCGGGGTCCAAGTGCGGCCTCCGCGCAGCAGCCTCCACACCCGACTCACGTCCGTCGCGGTTGCTGCGATTCACGGCCGCGCGGTGGTCGTCGCTGCGGGGAGCGGGGGTGCTGTCGAGGTGTTGGAGCTCGACAGTGGCAGACGGATCGGCGTCCTCCGCACGCCCGACGGCTGGTTCGCCCGCGTCGTTACCATCGGCGGTACTGCTGAGCAACCTGTCATCGTAGCCGGCGGGAGCGACGGCAGCCTCATCCTCGCCGACATCGCCACTGGCGAACTCAAGGGTCATGTAGCTGCCCACCGGGGGTCCGTTGAGGCCTTGGCCGCGGGGACGCTTCACGGCGTTCCAGTTGCCATCTCGAGCGGCCAGGACGGCGTCCTGTGGATCTGGGATCTTGCGGTCAAGCCTTTTTTTCCGGCGCTCCTCGCCTTCAACGACCACCGCGCGTGCGCGTTATCGGTCGACATCGGCCAGCTCCGGGACGGTGCGGCCGTCATCGTCTCGGGCGGAAATGACGGGGCAGTGATGTGGTGGTCCCCGACTGGGGAGCCACTCCGGACGATCGACGTTGGCGCCCCAGTGCTAGACGTCGCATTCATAGAAGGCAGCGCCATAGCCATCGCCAGCTCCATGGGACTGCTGCTGATGGATGTCGCAACGACATTGAGGTAGATGATCGTTTTGAAGATTTCGCCCCGATCGTCGCCTTGACGCCTTGCAGTACGAGGCGGTCGCCGAGGTGCTGCGCTGGGTTGCTGCCAACCCAGCCAGTGGTACAGAGTCCGGGTTGGCTGGCAGTCCGACGCCGGGGGCGCCGGCGGCGGGTCCGGTGCTGGTGGGTGGACGTATCCGGTGGTGGGTGCGAACGTGGGTGGTTGGGTTGGTGGGTTTGGCTGGCCGGTCAGTGAGGTTGCTGGGCATCCGGGACGCTGCGCCGCTGGGTCCGGCAGTCGTCGCAGTACTTGGCAGCTCAGGCCGCCGGCGCCGAAGTCGATCACCGTGGACAGAAAGACACCAACGCCGGGTAGGTCCATCGGCTGGCTTGCAGGGTTCTCGCCTGTGGCGTGGCGGGCAGGCCGCAGATGGCTGGAGCTTGCATAGCGCACATGCGAGGGTCGTCGCTGCGTTGTGGCTGGCCAGCCTGTCGGTCTGGGGAAACATACGGCCTGGTCCTGACGCAGATGGCCGTTTCTGCGGATTTCGTGATGCTGCGGTCTGCGAGGAGGCCAAGCGCGCTGTACACGTTCCAAATCGCGACCGCTGCAGTTGTGCCGGCCGCGGACGTCAGCTATTGAGCGGGCAGTCAAGCGGCCCCGCTCGGCCGGTGAAGGCGAGGTCGCGTTGCGGCAGGTTGGCAACCATCCATACTGCGGACTTCTCCTCCATTGTCCGAACGCATCGTTACGCCGGCACGGTCTGGGGCGGTAGGGTCTCCGGGAGCGTGTACCCAGGCATCACCAGTCAGGTCTTTGCTGGTGAAGCTAATCGGCTGATAGGTGGCCGGATCGATCTGACCATAGCCATGGCGGACGACTTCGTAATAGAGCCAATCCGAGACGGCTACCACCAGTGACCCACAGGTGGCAGCTAGGCAGGCGCGCAGCTGGGGTGCGTCCAACAGCCGGCAAGCGAAGACCACTGCACCACCGACTGTAGTTTGCCCATCCTGCAAGACTTCACCAGCGTGTACTACGACCCGTAGGCGTAACTGCCGGGCTGGCTCGACGATGTGGTTGCGGCGGTCTAGCCGCCGGGTCAGCCGGACTATGACCCTATCGAGCACGAGACTCTTGGGCACCTGAGGGCTGATCGTTAGGAGGAATCCGTCGCCGGTGTCGTGCCATTGGCATGCTCGCCGGCTGATGCCGGCGGCTGCGAGGGCGTCGTCGAGCAGGCGGCGCAGGTTCTGGTGCAATGCAAGCTGGATTGGGCTCGTGCGGTCACTGCGGGCGAACCCTTCGATGTCCACCACCAGGATGCTGCGATGCTCAGGCTGGATCGCCATGGCTATGTCCGCGTACGGCGTCCTGATCTGCGTGCCATGCCACGAATGATACGAGTAGGCCAGTTAACCCGATCGGCCCCTCATTCCGATCCCGGGCTTCCGAGCCACCGTCGGCCAACGCCGCAGCATCGTGCATTGCCAGAATCGCCTGCATTGCTGTTCCTGGGCCGCAGGTGACAGGGAAGAAGTTTGGCTCTTCGTTGGGTCGTGGGCGCCAGCCGGTCTAGGCAGCATGTCGAGAGGTCAGATCTACAGGCGATCGAGATCCTGCTCATCTTGTCGATACATCATCTCATGTCTGGTCGAATCGTCAAGAGGAGAATGTCAATTCGACCAGATACAAGTGATCATCCACCATCGTAGTACTGTCGTCTCGACCTGAACGTGCTCCTCGTGCAGGTCAGAGCGTTGCCTCAACCTTGAGCAACTACCTCAACCGGATGTAGGCTCACCCCTGTGGGAGGATCATGAGCGCCTGCTTGGCGCGAGGATGGGCGCGCCTAAGCCAAGTAGGAGGACCTTGACCGGGCGACGAGACCAGTTCCTTACTGACATGTGATGGTTGGGAGGTGCTCAAGACGACTAGGAGCCTTGGTCGACCCGACGGTTCCGAGGCGCCGCGGATGCCCTTCCCCAAGATGCGCTCTTGCATGAGTGTCACGAGGGCCCGCAGATGACGAACTAGCGCAGCAGCCTCACGAAGACCTATAGCGCCATGCGGCAGTACCGTCGCGGACCAGGAGCAGTTCAGATGGCACAAGGACCGCAGGCTTTGAGAACAGATCGATCCAAGAAGAGGTCAGCCGATAAGCTCGACGAATTGGCGATCGAAGCCGCCAGACTCTTGTATGAAGAGAATCTAACTGCGAAGGAGGTTTCTGACAGGCTAAGGGCTTTAGGATATGAAGTTCGTGATCAACGCGACGTCCGGAGGTTGATCAGTCGAGCTCGGAACCCAGACAGTCCACTGATCCGGGTATCTGTAGAGAGGGAAGATGAGTCAGGCGCCGACGAACTGCAAGATTTGGAATTGCTAGACCTGGCGGTGCGCGTCGCCAGGGTGGGCGGGCTTCGATCAGCGCTGGTCGTGAAGTCTTCTCCGCTGCATGAGGATCTTCATGCGTCCGAGGACGCCAGAGGTCGCCAGCGTGCATACGAGGCAAGCGACCAACTGCATCGCCGTCTTGGTATTGTGGCAGGTCAATACGTGTGGGGTCGGATTCGCGACGGTGACTGCATAGCGATCGGAGGTGGCCGCGCCCCCTCATACATGACCGAGGCACTTGAGCGACTAGTCGGGCCCCGGTGGCGGTTACGCCGGATCCGGGTGGTGTCACTTGCCGCCCGTGTCGGAGAGCAGGAATGGGGAACGAGCAGATTTGTCGCCGATGCGGATGACCTTATTGGCCGCTTAGGCAAGGCGCTCGCGGAGCATTATGATGCCCAGCCAGTTGTGGTCGCGTTAGCGCAAGGTCTCGAACGAGAAGCGCCTGACCTTGTGGAGAGGAAAGCTCCACAGCTCACAGGAGACACCTGGGAGGGCCATCTCGCGCCTGACATCGCTGTGTTCGGTGCGGGCGTCCTCAGTACAGGATACCCGCTGTTGCGCTCTGAAACGACCACCTTCATTAAGGGCATCGCCGGGATCCTAAAGGAGTTAGATCAGCACCTTCAAACTGGATGGCAGAGCGCCATGCTCGCTGACGTCTGCAATCACTACTGGGTTGTTGGCGACCCAGCGGCTGATAGTTTCAAAGATCTCAGTGATATTGCTCGGAGATTGAACGAGGCCTGTGTCTCGATCAAGCCTCGGAAACTGAACTATGCCCAAGAAAAGGTGCTGGTAGCGGGAGGCGCTCAGAAGTATCCGGCAGTTCTCTCCGTCCTGAAAGACGGTGTCGAAGGGGTATTGCGTCCTACGACATTGGTGACAGACGAGGCGATCGCCAGGCGATTGCTGAGAGACATGGCCAGTTCTTCCTGACGGCGATCCGTCGACGCCGGAGAACATTGGGCTTCCTCCACCCCGCCGTCGCGGCTCTGCGGCACAATCTCTGACCTCTGTGCCTGCTGAAGGCCGAACCCATCGTGGGCAGTTCAGTGGCATGATGGACAACACGATGGAGAGCTGTAGGCAGCGAAGCACCTAGTGGTTGAGGACGGCCCAGAATCCGAGACGGGCGCCATCTGGTGCCCAGCGATGTGGCCTTATCGCCTCACCGAGGATCAGCTCCCCTCCTACCTCCAGGTCTTGAGAGAGATCCTTCGCACAGCTCAGTTCCGAACACGCGGTGGCTGGGGCAAGCAAGTTGCTGGGCTCATGCACGAGACCTTGACCTTGCCGGCGGAGTGGTCAGTCTTGCCCCTACGCTCAGGAACCGAGGCGCTGACTCTGGCCCTCAGGGCAGTCGGAGTTCGGCCGGGGGATTACGTCGGAGTGCCTGATCTCGCTTACCATGCAGTGGCCATGTCGGTGCTGCAGATCGGGGCTCAGCCGCTTTGGCTCGATGTCGATCATCGGACCTGGAACCTCACGCAGAGGACTCTTGCGGTGCACGGGAACCGCGTACCTCAGGCCGTCATTGGCGTGGATAACTTTGGTTCTCCCTGTGATTGGGAGGGAATCAGTGCGTGCTGTCGACGCTGGCAGATCCCGTTCATTCTCGATAGCTGCGAGTCGTTGGGGGCGCATCATCCGGACGGCTCCCCAAGCAACTACGCGGACCTTGTGGTTCACAGCTTCAGCTTCGCCAAGCCGATACACGCAGCAGGAGCTGGGGGGGCGCTCTCTGGGCCTAGCTCACTTGTTGAGAGGATTCGCCCACTGCCTGAGTTTGGCATCTGGCCCACAACGATACCTGAAATCAATGCTGCATTCCTAGTTCACGCTTGGGACGATCTCGGGTCCGCCGTCCAACACCTGATTCGGCTTTACCGAGCCTACGACGACGGCCTGAGGGAGCTAGGAGTTGTTTCTCAGGAGCTGCTGTCCGGCGCTACAGCTTCCTGGACGCTTGCTCCTTTCCGTTTCCCCAAAGACACTTGGAAGATCGGTGTACCGGAGTTAGCAAGGTATCTAGCTCGTCACGGCATTGGGAGCCGGAGGGCTTTTCCGCCACAGAGTTCTCTCTTCAAGAGGACGCCGGGCCCTCCGATCGCAGCGCGACTGCATGAAGAGGTACTGTGCCTTCCAACAGGGGCGTCCATGCCAGTGGAATCAGCCGGCGCGGTGATCGAGCGCTTGCATGATGTACTGCCAAACGTCGGTTGAACTGCACTCGGGCATGTTTGGAAGGTGGATAGGCGTCCCTTCCGAGGGTATGGCGCGACGCCGTAGCGGCATTTTGGCTGGTCAGCCGGACTGGGCGACGAGGGCGGCGCGATCTGGCCATAGCGCAAATGAGCGCTTCTGCGGATTTTGTGATGCTGCGGTCTGCGAGGAGGCGCAAGTGCGCTGTCCAGGTTCCAAATTGGCGGCCAGGACTCTTGTCCAGCCCAGAATCCAACAGCACGACTCCACCGAGTACGGGGACGACCAAGCTCCAGGAACCGGGGCGGTTCAGTACGGCGTACCGGCTACTTTGCGATGCAGCCGTGCCCGGTCAGTGGGCTGGTCAGGCCTAGGGTGCGGTCTCCAGTTCTGCGATCACGGCCGCAAGGTTCGCCCGTGCTTGCTTGGTTTCGGGGTGGTCGGGGCCGAGGCGGTTTTGGAGCGCACGAACGGCGTGTTCGAGCTGCGTTCGGGCGGCGGGTAGGTCGCCTTGGTCGCGCAGGACGAGGCCGAACAGGTTGCGGGTATGGCCGGCGCGGAGGTGGTCGGAGCCGAGGCGGGACTCGCAGACGGGCAGGGCTCGCTGGTCCAGGGTGCGGGCAGCGGGGCGGTTGCGTGGGGCACGGCCGGGAGTGTTGCCGACGATGGTCGTGGTGGGGGAGCAGTCGGGGCTGAGGCGGGCCTCATAGACCGTAAGGGCACGTTCGAGCAGGTTGCGGGCGGCGAGTAGGTCGCCCTGGTCGCGCTGGACGAGGGCGAGGCAACTCTGCGTCCAGGCGGTGCGGGGATGGTTGCGGCCCAGACGTGCCTCCTCGATGGCGAGGGCGCGCTCAAGCAGCGCCCGGGCGTGGTCGAGGTCGCCCTGGTCGCGCAGGACGCCGGCGAGGTTGTTGACGACGAAGGCTGTACGCGGGTGGTTTGGGCCCAGGCGGGCCTCGTAGACCGCAAGGGCGCGTTCGAGCAGGCTGCGGGCGGTGTGGGGGTCGCCCTGGTCGTGCAGGACGAGGGCGACGTTGCCGAGGCTGTGGGCGGTGTGGGGGTGGTTAGGGCCGAGGTGGGCCTGGCAGATGTGCAAGGCGCGCTCGTGCATGGCACGCGCGGCGGTGAGGTCGCCCCGGGTGTGCAGGATCTGGGCGACGTTGTCGAGGCTGGCGGCGGTTACCGGGTGGTCGGAGCCGTGGTGGGCCTCGCGGATGGCCAGGGCCCGTTCGAGCAGCGGCTGGGCCTGGTCGAGGTCGCCCTGGTAGTACCTGACCAGGCCGACGAGGTTGAAGCTGGCAGCGGTGTGGGGGTGATCAGGGCCGTGGTAGGCCTGGCGGATCGCGAGGGCACGCTCGTGCAGGGACCTCGCCTGGTCGAACTGGCCCTGGTCGCGGAGGACCACGGCGAGGGTGTCGAGGCTGTGGGCGGCGAGCGGGTAGATGGGGTCCAGGCGGGCGTCCGCGATGGCGATGGCCCGGTGCAGTAGCTGCTCGGCCTGCTGGTACTCGGCCCGGTTCCACAGGTAGTCAGCGACCCGGCTCAGCAGGTCCACCGTCGCATCCGGGGCGGCGTCGTCGATGGTCGGGTTGGCGGCGATGGCGAGGGCGTGGGGCAGCAGCCGGGCGGCCGTGGGCCAGCTGTCGGCGTCCAGCCACATGTCGAGGAGCCATGCTGGCTCGGGGAAGCCCGCCAGGACCAGACGGGCCGCCGTCGCTGACCACTGTCGAGTCTGCTCGGCGGTCAGGCCGTGGCGGACGACCGCTTGGACCAGCCGGTGGATGGTCAGCGCCTCGGCGCTGGTGGCGACCAGCGAGTAGCGCCGAAGCGCGCCGATGAGCTGCTGGTAGGCGATCGGGTCACCGACTGCGGCGGCCAGCCGGTCTGGTAGGCGGCCGGGGTGGTCGCTGGGCAGCGCGCGGGCCAGGTCGTCCGCGCCGAGGAAGGCCAAGAGGCGCAGCAGGTCCTCGGCCGCGGGCGCCTGCTCGCGGAGGCGGTCCAACGAGACCGTCCAGGTGGTGGCGATGGTCTGCTCGGTGGTGGCCGGCTGGCCGAGGGCGAACAGCTCCGGGCCTCGGCCAGCGAGCAGGCTGAGGTAGTCGCTTGGCGTGGTGGCGGTCGCCTCCAGGTAGGCGGCCGCCTGCTCTAACGCCAGCGGCAGGTCGCCAAGCGCGTCGGCGAGCCGTTCCAACGCCGGGGCAACGGCTGGGTCGTGACCCAGGCGGTGTTGCAGGAACGCGACCGACTTCGCGCGGGGCAGCACGTCCACGGCCAACGTAGGGGCCAGACCGCCCCAAGCGGGGTTGCGAGACGTGACCAGCACGTGCCCGTGCCCGGCAGGTGTTGGGCGACTCTCTTGTTGGGGCTGTAGGAAGCCTGTAGCGGCACTGATGGTGGGGATGGGCTGAAGCTCAAGCTCGTGCCGCAGGCTGTGGTTGCTCGGGTGCGCTGCCCCGGAGCAAGCTCTCGC
>WNGA01004225.1_pt1 | contig 38075 bp, 36 predicted proteins | sample 5400061 | NCBI WGS metagenome assembly WNGA01 (sample SAMN13153366, study PRJNA577476) | soil metagenome | isolation source: 100 cm soil or saprolite under grassland replicate 2 | place: USA:California | collected 2016-06-15
TCGACATCAAGAAGGCGGAGACCGGGATCATCTACATCGACGAGGTCGACAAGATCGCGCGCAAGGCGGACAACCCGTCGATCACGCGCGACGTGTCGGGCGAGGGCGTGCAGCAGGCGCTGCTGAAGATCCTCGAGGGAACGGTGGCGTCGGTGCCGCCGCAGGGCGGGCGCAAACATCCGCACCAGGAATTCCTCTCGATCGACACGACGAACATCCTCTTCATCTGCGGCGGCGCGTTCGCAGGGCTGGACAAGATCATCGGCAAGCGCATCGGCAAGAGCGCCGTCGGGTTCGGCGCCGAGGTGCGCTCGAAGAGCTCCGTCGAGTCGTCGGAGCTGCTCGCGAAGGTGATGCCGGAGGACCTCCTCAACTTCGGGCTGATCCCGGAGTTCATTGGGCGCCTGCCGGTCATCTCCGCCGTGCACCAGCTGCTGCGTGAGGACCTCGTGCAGATCTTGATCGAGCCGAAGAACGCGCTCGTCAAGCAGTACCAGCGCTTCTTCGGCTACGACAACATCGAGCTCGTCTTCACCGAGGACGCGCTCTGGGAGATCGCGGACAAGGCTCTGGAGCGCGAGACCGGTGCGCGCGGCCTGCGCTCGATCATCGAGACCGCGCTGCTCGACGTGATGTTCGAGCTGCCGTCACGGCGTGACGTCTCCAAGTGCGTGATCACGAAGGAGACGATCGAGAAGCACCTGAAGCCGACGCTCGTCACGAGCGCCGAAGGCGTCGCGGAAGAAGACGAGTCCGCACGCATCGAAGAGTCGGCTTAGCGCTTCGCGCGAAAGCTGCGCTTTCGCGCGAGTCTTGGGTACGCCGCTTCGCGGGGAACGCGCGCGGGCGGAGCCCGCGCGCTCTTTTGGGGATGGGCGCCGGTCCGCTTCCGTGCGACGCGGCGATGCTTCGCGTCGCCACGCCGCATCAGTCCGGCGCGCTGGGTGGCTGCGCAGGGTTCGCGCGTCGCGGACATAGTCGCGTGACGTGACGCTCAGGGCAGGCCCTGAACGACCAGAGCGAGGACGTCGTCGATTGAGCCCCGCATGTCGTGGACGTTCTCGAGCCACCACGTCGCCCCAGCCTGCTCGTAGGCGGCGGGATCTCCGCGGTCGGACTGTCCGAGCACGGCGACGTCGAAGCCGTCGCCGCGTCCGATCCGCTCGATGCTGCGCGCGACGTCGCCGGGACTGAGGGTCATCCCCGTCGGGTCGGCGCTGTCGGCGAGCCACCCGTCCCAGCGCGCGGCGCGGCGTAGCGAGGCCGGCCTGTTGCCGCCGATCCAGACCGGCAGCCGCTCCTGCACCGGCGTCGGCTTGAGTGTGACGCCGTCGACGGTGTAGTGCTCGCCGCGATGCGTCACCTCCTCACCCGTCCACAGCCGCCGCATGAGGTCGAGGCCCTCGTCGAGCATCTCCGCGCGCACCTTGGCGTCGGTCGGCTCGCCGAACTTCCCGAACTCGCTCTCCGAGCCGCCGAGCCCGGCGCCGAACGTGACGCGTCCGCCGCTGAGGACGTCCAGTGTCGCGATCTCGTTCGCGAGCACCTGCGGCCGGCGGCGCGCGACGGGCGTGACCGCCGTACCGATCCGGACGCGCGACGTCGCCGCCGCGATCGCCGCGAGCGTGATCCACGGGTCGGCGGCGGGCGGCCCCCAGACGAACGCAAGGTGGTCCCAGATGAAGACGCCGTCCCAGCCGCTTGCCTCGGCCGCTTCGGCCAGGCGGACGCCGACACGCGGGTCGGAGTACGTCCCGATGTTCGCGAGGCAGATCCCGTAGCGCACAGGGCTGACATCTACGGCGCCGCTTGTCGGCGCCGTCGTGGAGGAGACGCGGGCTCTGCCCGCGTCTCCGTTTAACGCACATTCCTGGGAGAGGCTAACGCTCCGAAGCTCAGCGAGCGTCGCCTAGAGTCACACGGCCGTGGTGGAGTTCACAACGCGACCGGAGCTGCGCGGGACGTTCGGCATGGTCGCGTCGACGCACTGGCTCGCCTCCGCGACCGGCATGGCCGTGCTCGAACGTGGCGGCAACGCGTTCGATGCTGCAGTCGCCGCCGGCTTCGCGCTGCAGGTCGTCGAGCCACACCTGAACGGCCCGGGCGGAGAAGTGCCGGCGATCCTGTACGACGCGAAGGCGGAGGAGGTCGTCGTCCTCTGCGGACAAGGAACGGCGCCGCAGGCCGCAACGATCGCGGCGTTCCGCGAGCGCGGCCTCGATCTGATTCCCGGCACCGGCGTGCTGCCCGCCGTCGTTCCGGGCGCATTCGGCGGCTGGCTCCTCCTGCTCGAACGCTTCGGAACGTGGCGCCTCGCGGACGTGCTGGAGTTTGCGATCGGCTTCGCGCGGGACGGCTTTCCCGTGATCCCCTCGATCACCCGCGTCATCGGCCAGGTGGAGCACGTGTTCCGAACCGAGTGGCCGAGCTCGGCCGAGGTGTTCCTACCCGCGCCGCACCCGGGCACGCTGTTCCGCAGCCCGGGCGTCGCGGCGACCTACGAGCGCATCGTCGGCGAGGCGCGCGGCGGAACGCGCGAAGAGGAGATCGCACGCGCACAGGACGCGTGGTACCGCGGGTTCGTCGCCGAAGCAGTCGAGCGTCTCGTGCGCGAGCACGACGGCTTCCTCTCCGCGGACGACCTGGCCGGCTGGGAGGCGACTCTCGAGCCGCCCGTCTCGCTCGACTACCGCGGCTGCACCGTCTTCAAGACCGGGCCGTGGGGACAGGGTCCCGTGTTCCTGCAGCAGCTCGCCCTGCTCGAAGGGTTCGACCTCGCCGACGCGAGGCCGGCAGAGCTCGTCCACGTCGTCGTGGAGTGCGCGAAGCTCGCGTTCGCGGACCGCGAGGCGTGGTACGGCGATCCGGCGTTCGTCGACGTCCCGCTCGAGCTGCTTCTCAGCCACGAGTACGCGCACGAACGGCGCTCGCTCGTGACCGAGTCGGCGTCCCCCGACCTGCGGCCCGGCGGCGACGACGCGCGACTGCCCGCGCCGGTCGCCGGCGTCGTCGCCGCCGGCGCGGGCGAGCCGACGCGGGCCGGCGACACCTGTCACGTCGACGTCGCCGACCGCTGGGGCAACCTCGTCTCGGCGACGCCTTCCGGCGGCTGGCTCTCGAGCTCGCCGGTGGTTCCCGAGCTCGGGTTCCCGCTCGGCACGCGCGCGCAGATGTTCTGGCTGGAAGATGGGCTGCCGAACTCGCTCGAGCCGGGGAAGCGGCCGCGTACCACGCTGTCACCCTCGCTCGCCTTTCGCGGCGGCCACCCCTACGTCGCGTTCGGCACGCCGGGCGGCGACCAACAGGACCAGTGGTCGCTGAACTTCTTCCTGCAACACGTGGACCGGGAGCTCGACCTGCAGGCGGCGATCGACGCACCGAACTTCGACACGAACCACTTCCCGAGCTCCTTCTATCCGCGCGAGCGCAAGCCGCTCGAGGTCGAGGTCGAGGCGCGCTTCGGCGACGACGCCGTCCGCGAGCTGCGCGAGCGCGGGCACAAGGTCGTCGTGCCCGGCGACTGGTCGCTCGGCCGCGTCAGCGCCGTCGCGCGCGAGGACGGGCTCCTCAAGGCGGCGGCCAACCCGCGCGGGATGCAGGGCTACGCGGTCGGCCGTTAGGAGGCGCCGACTCGGCGGCGCCGCAGAGAGGCCGGCCGGGGTTCGCCCGGACGGCCGTCTAACGCCCATCTCTTGGACAAGCTTCGCCAACGAAGCCCAGCTTTGGCGGCTAGGATTGCACCCATAGTCGCTGCGTGATCTCACCGGTCCCCTGAGGCGCCTCCGAGGCGAGGCTAGGATCGCGCGCGAGATGGAACCTCTGTACAAGCCCGCCGGCGTCGAAGAGCGCTGGCAGCGCACCTGGGAGGCAGAGGGCCACTACGGGGCCGAGCCCGACGACGCGCGCGAGTCGTTCGTGATCGCGCATCCGCCCCCGAACGTGACGGGCGGGCTGCACATGGGCCACGCGCTGCAGCTCTCGCTCGCCGACGCGCTCGTGCGGATGAAGCGCATGCAGGGCTACAACACCCTTTTCCAGCCGGGCTACGACCACGCCGGTATCTCCACGCAGGCCGCGGTCGAGAAGGCGCTCGCCGAAGAGGGCCGGTCGCGGCAGGAGCTCGGCCGCGACGCGTTCGAGGAGTACGTCTGGGACTGGCTGCGCCGCTTCGGCCGGACGATCATGAACCAGTTTCGCGCGATCGGCGCCTCACTCGACTACCGGCGCGAGCGCTTCACACTCGACGACGACTACACGCGCGCGGTCACGCGTTTCTTCGTGCACCTCTACGAGCGCGGCTGGATCTATCGCGACAACCGCATCATCAACTGGTGCCCGTTCCACCAGAGCTCGCTGTCGGATCTCGAGCTCGACCACGTCGAGACGGACGACACGCTGTACACGATCCGCTACCCGTTCGCGGACGGCGAGGGTGGGATCTCGATCGCGACGGTGCGGCCGGCGACGATCCTCGCCGACGTCGCGGTCGCGGTCCATCCCGACGACGATCGCTACCGCGAGCTGGTCGGCCGCGAGGTGCTCGTACCGTACGTCGAACGTCGCGTGCCCGTGATCGCGGACGAGCGCGTTGAGCGCGAGTTCGGGACCGGAGCATTGAAGGTGACGCCGGGTCACGACCCGACCGACTTCGAGATCGGCCGCGCACACGGCCTGCCGGAGCCGATGGTGATCGGGCCGGACGGGCGGATGAACGAGGCGGCCGGCGACCTCGCGGGGCTGACGCAGGAGGAGGCCGGCGAGCGCGTGCTCGCCTGGGCGCGGGAGCGCGGCCTGCTCGAGGCCGAGGAGCCGTACCGACACTCGATCGCCCTGTGCGAGCGGTGCGAGTCCAGGATCGAGCCGCTCATCTCGCTGCAGTGGTGGTGCCGGATGAACGAGCTCGGCCGCCCGGCGATCGAGGCGCTGCGCGAGCGCCGCGTCCGCTACCACCCCGAGTCGCAGCATCGCTTCGCCGTCTCCTCGCTGGAGGCTGCGCCCGACTGGAACATCTCGCGCCAGATCTGGTGGGGACACCGCCTGCCGGTTTGGTTCTGTCCCGACGGTCACCTCACGGTGGCGGAGACCGAACCGGACGGGTGCGGCGAGTGCGGCTCGACCGAGCTTCGCCGCAGCGACGAGGTGCTCGACACCTGGTTCTCCTCGGCGCTGTGGCCGTTCGCCACGCTCGGCTGGCCCGACGACACGCCCGACCTGCGCGCGTTCTATCCCGGCGACCTGAACACGACCGCGCGCGAGATCATCCGCCTCTGGGAGAACAGGATGATCTTCGCCGGGCTCGAGCTGATGGGCGACATCCCGTTCACCGACGTCGTCATCCACGCGATGGTGCTCGCCCCGGACGGGCGCAGGATGTCGAAGAGCCTCGGCAACGGCGTTGCCCCCGACGAGATGATCGAAAGGCACGGCGCGGACGCGACGCGCTACGGCCTGCTGAAGATCTCGTCGACGCAGGACACCCGCTTCTCGGAAGGCGCGATCGAGGAGGGGCGCAAGCTCGCGAACAAGCTCTGGAACGTGTCGCGCCTGATTATTTCGAACACCTCCGGTGCCAGGCACGAGTCGCGTCCCAAGGAGACGGTCGAACGCTGGATCCTCGCGCGCATCGACCGAGGGCGGGCCGAGGTCGAAGCACAGTTGCTCGGCTTCGACTTCGCCGGCGCGGTCAACATGCTGTACCACCTCACTTTCGACGACTTCTGCGACTGGTACGCGGAGGCGATCAAGCCGCGCCTCTACGAACGGGACGAGGACGCACAGGCGACCGCGCTCGAGGCGCTCGAGCGGCTGCTCAAGCTCCTGCATCCGGTGATGCCGCACGTCACCGAGGAGATCTGGTCGAACCTCCCGGACCGGGAGGGCCGCTTGATCGTCGCGGACTGGCCGGCGCGGGACGATTCGTACGCGGCGGACGAGGATGCTCTGCAGGCCGTGCAGGACGCCGCCGAGATCTTTCGGCGGAGCGGCGTGCGCGTCCCGCTCGAGGGCGAGGACCTGCGCATCTTCGAGGCGGTGGTCCGGCCGGCGAGGTCGGCCGGCGACGGCAACGCGGCGGCGGAGATCGAGCGGCTGCGCAAGGAGATCGCGCGCGCCGAGGGGATGCTCGCCAACGAACGGTTCGTCCAGAACGCGCCCGCCGAGGTGGTCGAGGCGGAGCGCGAGAAGCTCGCGCGCTACCAGCGGGAGCTCGATGCGCTCTCAAACTGAGTACGTCGAGTCGCTGAGCCCGTGGCCGAAGGACGGCTTCGGGCTCGACCGCATCGAAGCGCTGCTCGCCGAGCTGGGCGAGCCGCAGCTTCGCTATCCGTCGATCCACGTCGTCGGCACCAACGGCAAGTCGACCGTCACACGCACGATCGAGGAGCTGCTCACACACGCTGGTCGCACGGTGGGCGCCTACCTCTCGCCGCACGTCCGCAGCTGGAGCGAGCGGATTCGGGTGCGCGGCAAAGAAGCGGATTTCGACGCTGCGATCGAACGCGTGCGCGCGGCGGCAGAACGCATCGGCGCGACGCAGTTCGAGCTGCTGACGGCCGCGGCGCTCGTCGAGTTCGCCGCCGCGGACGTCGACGTCGCCGTCGTCGAGGCGGGCCTGGGCGGACGCTACGACGCGACGAACGTGCTCCGGTCGCCCGTCCAGGTGCTGACGAACGTCGCGCTCGAGCACGTCGAGGTGCTCGGGACGACCCGCGAGGCGATCGCGGCGGAGAAGCTCGCGGTCGTCCAGCCCGGAACGACGGTCGTGCTCACGGAGCCGGAGTGGGAGCCGCTCGCGCGCGAGAACGGTGCGGCGTCCGTCGTGCTCGCCGGCCGCAGCAACCTCGCCGTCGCGATCGCCGCCGCGGAGGCGTTCCTCGGCAGCCCGGTCGACGGGCATGTGGACGTCCGCCTGCCCGGCCGGCTCGAGCGGATCAACGACGACCCGCTCGAGATCTGGGACGGCGCGCACAATCTCGCCGGCGTCGGATACGTCCTCGCGCGGCTGCCGAGCGCCCGGTACGTCCTCGTCGCGTCGATCCTCGCCGACAAGGACGTCGAGGGGATGCTGGCGGCGCTCTCCGTCCTCGGCGACCGGATGATCGCGACCCGCTCGAGCAGCTCCCGATCGCTCTCGGGCGTCGACCTCGCCGAGCGCGCCGTGCCCTACTTCGCCGAGGTCGAGGCAGTCGAAGATCCGGCCGAGGCGCTCGCGCATGCCCGCCGCCTCGGCGAGCCGGTCCTGGTCACCGGTTCCCTTTACCTCCTGGCGGACCTGGCCAAGGATGAGAGCGTACGATGGCGAACGTTGGCGACAAGCTGACCATTCTCGCGTTCGCGATCTTCGTCCTTGCGACGATCGTCGGGCTCGCGTTTCTCGCTGGGTACTTGATCGGAAGAATCCTCCTGTGATCGCAACCTGGGGCGGACTGCACGACTTCTTCTCCTCCGGGACCTGGCAGGTCGTCCGGAACCTGCTCTTCTTCTTCCTGATCGTCTTCTGGCTCGCCGTCGGCTACTGGGTCTACAAGGATGCGAAGCGCCGGATCGAGGATCCCGTCCTGATCGCGATCTCGGTCGTCCTCGGCCTGATCCCGCCGTACGTCGGCGCGCTCGTCTACATGCTCTTCCGCCCGCCGGAGTACCTGGAGGACGTGCGCGAGCGTGAGCTCGAGATCAAGGCGATGGAGGAGCGCCTCTCCCGGCGCGACCTGCACTGTCCGGTGTGCCGGGCGGAGGTCGGCGCCGAGTTCCTGGTCTGTCCCGTCTGTACGACGAAGCTGAAGCAAGCGTGCGTCAACTGCAAAGCGCCGCTCGAGGCGCTGTGGCAGGTCTGCCCGTACTGCGAAACGGCGGTCGAGCCGGCCGCGGTGCAGTTCCCGACGTTCGAGGTGCGACCGCCTCGACGCCGGCGGCGCTCCGAGAGTTGAGTTAGCGCGGCACTCGATACAGCACGCCGTGCGTGTTGTCGGCGATCCAGACGCCGTTGCCGTCGGCGACGAGACCGTGCACGTCGAGCGGGCCGGACGCGAGGAGGGATGACGCTACCGTGCCGGAGCGTGCATCCACGCGCCGTAGCGCTTCCATCGTCGGCAAGCCGCGGACGTCCACGTCGGCGTTGCGGGCCGGAACCCAAAGCGTGTCACCGTCTGAGACGACGTCTATGCCGCCGGCGCCGATCTCGACGGTACGCAGGACGTCGCCGCTCGCAGGGTCGATCTCGACCAGGTCGGTACCCCGGCCGGTGATCCACAGGTGCCCAGAGGCGAACGCCATCCGCTCGGGCGCATCGCCCGGAACCGTCCCGAGCAGGTGCGATGCATTCGTGTCCGCGTCGATCCGGAAGAGCGTGCGGTCGCGGTGGTCGATCACCCAGACCGAGGACCCGTCAAACGCGAGGTCCGCCGGGCCGTCGCCGACCCCGATGTGCGCCGTGACGCGGTTCGTGGCCGGATCGATGCGCACCACTTCACGCTCCTGGTCGCCGGCTACCCACATGGAGCCCGCGCCGGCCCAGACGTTGTACGGAGCGCTCGTCCCGACGTCGATGCGCGCCGTGCCCGCGTTCGTGTTCGGGTCGATGCGAATCAACGTTCCGGAGCGCGATCCGTCGAGCGCCCACACGGAACCGAATCCGGTCGTCACGCCGATCAGGCTCGGCGCGACGTGGCGAAACCCGGTCTGCGTTTGGCGAGTCTCAGGGTGGAGCCGCAGCAGTTCGCCGCTCTCCTTGCACGCCACCCACACCGAGCCGAAGTCGAGGGCGAGCGTCTCGGTCGGCCAGAAGGAGCCGGCGCCGGCGCAGACCGCCGACGCTTCGGCGCCGGGAAGGCGCGAGTCGACGCGCACGTCAACGAGCCCCGAGCCGACCGCGGCGCGACCGGTGGTGATGCGGTACACCCAGCGACCTGCCAGCGGAAGGGTGAAACGGACGCGGTACGTGCCGCGGCGACCGGCCTTCTGCGCGATCGCCGTGACGACCCTCCGGTCCAACGATCCCGCGAAGTGAATGCGGGGCAGTGCGCGCGGCGTTCTGCCGCTCATGACAATGGTCGCGATGGCCTGCCGCCCGGCGACGATGCCTGCGGCCGGCGGCACCAAGCGGGCGTGGACGGGGGACGCGAGGACAGCTGCGAGAAGAAGCAGCCGGAGCACGCCTGCTAGGACGCACGCGGGTCGCGTTCGTTAGGTTCCGCTACCGGTGGCGATCGAACGATCACTGATCCTGATCAAGCCCGACGCGATGCAGCGCGGCCTGGCGGGAGAGATTCTTGGGCGCATCGAGCGCCGCGGGTTGAAGCTGCGCGCCGGGAAGCTCATCCATGTCGGGCGCGAGCTCGGCGAGACGCACTACGCGGAGCACCGCGAGAAGCCGTTCTTCGGCGAGCTGGTCGACTTCATCACGTCCGGCCCCACGCTCGCGCTCGTCGTCGACGGGGAGGGTGCGATCGCGGCGCTGCGCACGACAATCGGCGCGACGAATCCCGCCGAAGCGACGCCGGGCTCGATTCGCGGCGACCTCGCGCTGGCGATGCCGGACAATCTCGTCCACGGCTCCGACTCGCCCGAGTCGGCGGAGCGCGAGATCGCGCTGTGGTTCACGGACGATGAGCTCGTCTGACGTTCCTGAGGGCCTCGCGGGCAACATCGCCGACTGGACGCGGACCAATGCGGAGTACACCGATCCGGGAGCCGCAAGGGCGTGGGCGGGAGACGTCATCGCGTGGGGTGTCTTCCAGGTGCGCGAAGAGGATCTCGGGTCGCCGCTCGGCAACGTCAAGGATCTCGACGTCGTCGATCTGGGCTGCGGCACGGCGTATTTCTCCGCCAAGCTGGCCAAGCGCGGCGCTCGTCCTGTCGGAGTCGATCCGACGCCGGCTCAGCTTGCGACAGCTGCCCGAATGCAGGGTGAGACGGGAATCGAATTTCCGCTAGTCGAGGCTCCCGCCGAGCGTGTACCGCTCCCGGATGCATCGTTCGATCTTGCCTTCTCCGAGTACGGCGCCTCCCTCTGGGCGGATCCAAGGCGATGGATCCGCGAAGCCGCTCGGCTGCTGCGTCCCGGTGGCCGGCTCGTCTTTCTCACGAACTCGGTCCTGGCGTACTTGTGCTTTCCCGATGATCCCGGCCACGCCGACGAGCACCTGCACAGACCCCAAGCCGGCATGTATGTGACGAAGTGGCCCGGCGAGGAGGGGACCGAGTACCACCTGTCGCACGGCGACTGGATCGATCTTTTGCACGCGACCGGATTCGAGCTCGAACGGCTTGTCGAGGTGTATGCACCCCCCGGTGCGGAGGACCACGGCTACTACGAAACCGTGACAGCGGAGTGGGCGCAAAAGTGGCCTGCAGAGGATCTGTGGATCGCGCGCAAACGTGGCTGACGCGCCTCCGGCACCACCGTTGCTGCTCGCCTCGCGCTCGCCGCAACGCCGCGCGATCCTTGAACAGCTCGGCATCCCGTTCGACGTCGTCGAGCCTCGTTACAACGAGCATCCCCCACCGGAGCTCGCCGATGCCGTGGAGCTCGTGCGCGAGCACGCGCAAGGCAAGGCACGCAGCGTCGCGGACCACGCCGGTGAGCGTCCGGTCCTCGGCGTCGATACCGAGGTCGTGCTCCAGGGACTGATCTTCGGCAAGCCCGCCGACGCGACCGAGGCCGAGCAGATGCTCGAAGAGCTCTCGGGAAAGACGCACGTGGTCATGTCGGGCCTATGTCTGCTCTCGCCCGCATGGGAGGTGGTCGAGCACGAGGGCACGCGCGTGACCTTCCGGGAACTGACGCCTCGCGACCTCGCCGCGTACCTGGCCACCGGCGAGTGGGAGGGACGCGCCGGCGCGTACGCGATCCAAGGCCGCGGCGCCGGGCTCGTCTGTGCGATCGAGGGCGACTACCTCAACGTCGTCGGGCTCCCGGCTGCGCTGCTCGTGAACTTGCTCGCGGAGCGCTTTGCTGGGGTTTACGGCTTTGGGTAGCTAGACTCGGCGAACCGCATGGGTCTCTTCGACAACCTCGGCGGTTTCGGGGGCCGCGACATGGCCGTGGACCTCGGCACCGCGAACACACTCGTGTACGTGCGGGGGCGCGGGATCGTGCTCTCCGAGCCTTCGGTGGTCGCGATCGACCAACGCACCGGCGAGGTGCACGCGGTCGGCGTCGAGGCGAAGCGGATGCTCGGGCGCACGCCGGGCACGATCTCGGCGATCCGTCCGCTGAAGGATGGCGTCATCGCCGACTTCGACGTGACCGAGCAGATGCTCCGTCACTTCATCCAGAAGGTGCACCAGAATCGCTTCGCGCATCCGCGCGTCGTCGTGTGCGTCCCGTCAGGCGTCACGGGCGTCGAGAAGCGAGCCGTCGAAGAGGCGACGCTCAGTGCGGGCGCACGTCAGGCGTACCTGATCGAAGAGCCCATGGCGGCGGCGATCGGCGCGGGACTTCCCGTTGCCGAGCCGACGGGGAACATGATCGTCGACGTCGGCGGCGGCACGACCGAGGTCGCCGTGATCTCGCTCGGCGGGATCGTCGTCTCGCAGTCGCTGCGCGTCGGCGGCGACGAGATGGACGAGGCGATCATCAATCACATCAAGCGCGAGTACAAGCTCCTGATCGGGCAGCAGACGGCGGAGGAGATCAAGCTGGAGATCGGCTCCGCATACGACATGCGCGAGGAGCTGCAGGCCGAGGTGCGCGGGCGCGACATGCTGACCGGCCTGCCGAAGACCGTGGTGCTGAGCTCGGAGGAGGTCCGCCGGGCACTGGACGAGCCGGTGCAGCAGATCATCGAGGCGATCAAGTCCACCCTGGACAAGACCCCGCCTGAGCTGGCCGCGGACATCATGGATCGCGGGATCGTCCTTGCCGGCGGCGGCGCCCTCCTGTCGAACTTCGACGAGCGCCTCCGGCACGAGACCCAGATGCCGGTTCACCTGGCAGAAAGCCCGCTCACCTGCGTGGCGGTCGGCTCCGGCCGCAGCCTCGAGGAGTTCGAGGCGATCCATCGGAGCTCGAAGGCCCGGCGGAACAACCACCGCCGTTAGGCGCCGCTGGCGGCGCCGTTCAAAGGCTGGCCTGGCTTTGCCCGGGCAGCCGACTAACCCACAAGCCTCGGAGAGTCACGAAATTTGATCTCCAAGAGCTTACGAGTCTGATTCCCGCGCTAACCTAGATCTTCCTCGTGCCTCGCAACCGCAGTATCAGCGCGGTCCTGGGCTCGTCCGTACCGAGACCGAGACCCCAGCCCTTCCCCTCCCGCAGCCGCTCAGCACTCCGGCGCCGGGCCGTGGTGGCTGGCCTCGTCGTGCTGTCGCTGATCCTGATCACGATCTCGTTCCGGGAGCCGACGAGCGGTCCGTTGCACGGGGTCCAGGCCGCAGGGGCGACCGTGCTGCGGCCGTTCGAGGTAGGCGCGGAGCGCGTCGCCCGGCCCTTCCGCGACCTCTACGGGTACTTCGCGAGCCTCGTCCACGCGAAGCGGGACAACGAGCGCCTGAAGAAGCAGGTCAACGAGCTCCGCCAGCAGGCGCTGCTCGGAGAAGCGGCGCGTGCACAGAACCTGAAGTTCCGCGAGCAGCTCAAGTTCATCGACAGCCCGCTCTTCCCGAGCGACTACTCCGCGGTGAACACGCGAATCATCGGCTGGCGCAGCGAGTTCGACGAGCGTGTCGTGATCGCCGCGGGGCGTGATGACGGAATCCGCCAGGAGACGCCGGTCGTGACGAGCGACGGCCTCGTCGGCAGCGTCACGCAGGTCTGGGGCAGCGGAGCGCTCGTCACGCTGTTGACGGACGAGAGCAGCGCCGTCCAGGCGCGCGACCAGGACACCAACGCCCTCGGTCTCGTCCGCCACGGCCAGGGGGAGGGCTCGCTGATCGTCGACGGCGTCACCAAGGACAAGCAGGTGAACCCGGGCGACGTGATCGTGACGGCCGGGACACGTTCGAAGCAGTACCCGTCGCTCTTCCCACCGGGGATCCCGATCGGCTACGTCACCAGCGTCGGGCAGAGCGACACCGCCCTCTACAAGCAGATTCAGATCCAGTCGTTCGTCGACTTCTCGTCGCTCGACGCGGTGACGGCGCTGATCACGAACAAGCGGATTCCCAAGGCGCCGTGATGCCCGCAGACATCGCGAAGGCTTTCGTCCTGCTGTTTTTCGTCGTGGTCGTCCAGCTCTCGATCATGGCTCAGGTCGACATCCTCGGCGGCCATCCGAACCTGCTCCTCGTCACGCTCGTGTGCGTGGCACTCCTGCGCGGCGCGATCTTCGGTGCGGTCGCAGGCTTCTCGGCCGGCCTGCTCGCCGACAGCGGTGTGTTCGCGACGCTGGGCTTCACCGCGCTGCTGCTGACCCTCGCTGGTTACTGGACGGGCCGCTACGGCGAGACGACGGGACGCGATCGCGCGCACGCGCCCGTCTTGTCGATCGCGGTGATCACGATCCTGTACCAGATCGCCGCGCTCGTGCTCCGCTTCATGCTCGGTCAGAATGCACCGGCCGGCGCCATCTTCAGCGGCCTCGTTCCGACGGTCTTCCTGAACCTGATCCTGACGCTGCCGGTCTACGCCTTCACGCGGCGGCTGCTGCGGCCGCGCGAGTGGGCGCCGAGAGAGGTGCGCCTGCTTGGCTAGGCGCGTCGTCTCGCGGCGGTTCCTCCCCCCGGACCCGCGCGCCGAGGAGCCGTATCGCCTCACCCCGCGTCTCGCGCTCCGCGTCGGATTGCTCGGGACCGTGGCGATTGCGGTCTTCGTGACGCTCTTTCTCCGTCTCTGGTCGCTGCAGATCCTCAACGGCGAACAGCTGCTGCGGGCCGCGCAGAACAACCAGCGCCGCGAGGTGCGCGTGCCCGCGCCGCGCGGGTCGATCCTCGATCGCAACGGCCTTCCCCTCGTCACGAACGTGCCGAGCAAGGTCGTCCAGATCGACCAGTCGAGCCTGCCCAAGACGAAGAACGCCCGTCTGCGCGAGCTGCGCAAGCTCTCGCGCATCCTGCGCGTGCCGCTGCGCGAGATCGGGACCACGCTGCGGCGGCACCGCTATGACCTGCTCACGCCCGTGACGATCAAGTCGGACGTCTCCCGGGCTCAGGCGGGCTACCTGGCCGAGCGCGAGGACGACTTCCCCGGCGTGCGCGTGAAGGACATGGCGCTGCGCTATTACCCCCACCGCGAGCTTGCCGCGCATGTGCTCGGCTACGTGGGCGACATCACACAGGAGCAACTCGACGCGCTCGCCAAGCAGGGCTACAGCTCCGGCGACACGATCGGCCAGAGCGGGATCGAGTCGGAGTACGACAAGTACCTGCGCGGCACGCCCGGGCTGGAGATCCTGCGCGTCAACTCGCTGGGACGGAAGCAGGGCGCGACGATCCCGCTCGTCCCACCGCACGCGGGGAACACCGTCCGGCTGACCCTCGACCTCAAGCTGCAGATGGCGGCCGAGGAGGCGCTGCGCTACGGGATCGAGCGCGCGCGCAACTCCGGCTGTCAGGGCTGTTGGTACTCGAACGGCGGCGCGATCGTTGCAATGGACCCGCGCGACGGCTCGATCAGGGCGATGGCGTCGAACCCCACCTATCCTCCGTCCCTCTACGTCGGCCGCGTACGCCAGCGCGCGCTCGACGCCGCCGGGCTGACGTCGCGGTCGGCCGAGTCGATGAACTATCCCGCGCTCGATCGCGTCATCAACGCCGCGTATCCGCCGGGCTCGACGTTCAAGCCGGTGACCGCGATCGCGGCGATGCAGGAGCACATCCTGCAGCCGTTCGAGCCGCTCGCCTGCACGGGCGAGTACGAGAAGAACGGCCAGGTCTTCAAGAACTGGGATCCGTTCGTGAGCGAGGCGATGACCCTCACGACCGCGCTCGCGCGCTCGTGCGACACCTACTTCTACCAAGTGGGTTATCGCTTCTATGGCATGCCGGCGCGGCTCGGGCCGCGGCTTCAGATGTGGGCTAGCCGCTTCGGGTTCGGCCAGAAGACGGGCATCGATCTCGGCTCCGAGCGCTTCGGCCTGCTGCCGACGCCCGCCTGGCGCAAGGAGACGTACACGAAGAAGACCGACCCCGGCCACTGGCAGATCGACCGCCTCTGGAAGCCGGGCGACTCGATCCAGCTGGCGATCGGCCAGAAGGACCTGCTGGTTACGCCGCTGCAGATGGCGCGCTTCTACGCGATGGTCGCGAACGGCGGCAAGCTCGTCACGCCGCACCTGCTGCTGGACGTCGAGCAGGCGTCGGCGAATCGCGCTCCCGGCCGCGTGGTGCCGACGCCGCGGCCGCCGGCGCCGGAGCCGACCAACGTCGACGCGCAGGCGCTCGGCGTCGTCCGCGAGGGCCTCTTCGAGGCGACGCACTCCACCCTCGGCACGTCCGCAGCGATCTTCGGCGGCTTCCCGATCCCGATCTCGGGGAAGACGGGTACGGCGGAGAAGTTCATCGACCCGGGCGACGGCTACCTGCACAACTTCAGCCAGTCGTGGTGGTGCGGGTACGGGCCCTCGAACTCGCCTGACCTCGTCGTCTGCGTGCTGATCGAGAACGGCGGCCACGGCGGCGACGCTGCCGCACCGGCGGCGCTGAAGGTCTTCGAACAGTTCTTCGGCAAGCGGGCGACGCAGAGAGGAGCGATTCACTCCGACTGATGGTCGAGTACGCCTCCAGAGCAGCCGCCCGCGCACGCGCGCGCGAGACCGTCGGCGTCGCGACGTTCGTCCGCCGCCTCGACTGGATCCTGATCGGCTCCGTCGGTGCGCTCGTCGCGTACGGCCTGTGGGCGATCGCCGACATCACCCGCCGCGACGTCGCCGGCGACGCCAACTACTACGTGTCCCGGCAGGGCGTGTACGCGGCGATCGGAGTGCTGTGTCTCGTCGTCGCGGTGCTCGTCGACCCGGACGTCTACCGCACCCGCTGGCGTGCGATCTTCGGAGGGACGTCTTTCCTGATCGCGATCGTGCTGCTGACCGGCCCGATCCGCGGCTCGAAGCGCTGGCTCGACCTCGGCTTCTTCAAGTTCCAGCCGTCCGAGTTCGGCAAGGTGCTGTTCGTGCTCGCGCTCGCAGGCTTCCTCGCCGAGCGGAGCCGGCACCTCAACGAGCTGCGGACCACGCTGAGCGCTGTCGGGCTCGCGCTGATCCCGATCTTCCTCGTCTTCCTGCAGCCGGACTTCGGCAGCGCGCTCGTCTACTGCGCCGCCGTCGCCGCCGTGTTGCTGGTTGCCGGCACGCCGTGGATGCACCTCGGCGGACTGGCCGCGGCTGCGGTCGCGGTGGCGGTGCTCGTCCTCGGCGTGATGCCCGCGGCCGGAGTGCCTGTGCTGAAGAAGTACCAGGAGAAGCGGCTTACCGGCTTCCTCAACCCGGACAGTGACCCGGGCGGCACGACCTACAACATCACCCAGTCGAAGAACGCGATCGGCTCCGGGCAGTTCCACGGCCGCGGGCCCGAGAACGCGACGCAGACGACGCTGAACTTCCTGCCGGAGCACCACACGGACTTCGTCTTCGCCTCGCTCGCCGAGGAGCGCGGCTTCGTCGGCGCCGCGTTCCTGCTGATGCTCTACCTCCTGGTCGTGTGGCGCGGCTTTCGGATCGTCACGCTCGCGCGCGAGCCGTTCACAGCGATCGTCGCCGGCGGCCTCGTCGTCGCGCTCCTGTTCCAGGTCTTCGTCAACGTCGGGATGACGATGGGGATCGCGCCGATCACCGGCATCCCACTCCCGTTCGTGAGCGTCGGCGGCTCGTCGATGATCGCCAACCTGATCGCCGTCGGGCTCCTACTGTCGATCCACGTTCGCGCTCGTACCGCCCGCCGTTAGACGCGCGACCCACCACTAACACGAAGGCCGGAAGTTAGTGCAGCCGAAGGCGCACTAACTGGAGGCGTACTCACGCATGCGGTGTGGCCCCCACCACCGCATGCGGACACTGCCCGTCGCTCGCCCGAAACCCGGTAGGAGCGTGCGGGCTAAGCCCGCGCGCGTTTCGCCGCGTAGCGGCCGTACCAAACGGCTGATGCCGATGAAGGCTAGGACCGCGGCCGGACGGACACGACCAGGTCACTTGCTAGCCTTCACTCAGATGTTCGAACTCACACACCACTATTTGCCGCGCACGCTCCGCGCCGCCTCTCTCGCAGGCGTTGCTGCAGCGCGCGCGCACGAAGGAGATTTCGCTTGCGCTGGTTTCGAAGCAAGAAGTCAGAGGAGCAGGCGCCGATCGAGGCTGCCGCTCCCGTTGAAGCACCCGAGCCCGTAATTGCTGAGCCCGCCGAGGAGGCGGGAGAACCGAGCACCACCAAGCCCCGACGCCGTCGCGGTAGCCGCGGCGGGCGCGGGCGGTCACGGAAGACCGCCGCCACGGAGGCCAAGGCCGAGAAGACGGAGGAGAAGCCCGCGACGAAGGCGGCGCGGCCGGAACGCCGACCGCAGCAACGCCGCGAACGCGAGCGGCCGCAGCAACGACGCCGCCGCGAGCCGCCGCGACGCGCGCCGCTGCCGCAGGCCAAGCGCGAGCTGCTCGTCTCGGTCGACGTCGGCGAGCAGCGCGTCGCTGTGCTCGAGGACGACCAGGTCGCCGAGGTCTACCTCGAGCGTCCGGAACGCCGCTCGATCGCCGGCAACATCTACCTCGGCTCGGTCGACAACGTGCTGCCGGGGATGGAAGCCGCGTTCATCGAGATCGGCCTCGAGAAGAACGGCTTCCTCTACGTCGACGAGATCGTTACGCCCGAATTGGAGGGCAAGCGCCACGGCAAGAAGATCCAGGACCTGATCAGCCGCGGCGAGACGATCATGGTGCAGGCCGTCAAGGATCCGATGAAGACGAAGGGCGCGCGGCTCACCACCGAGATCTCGCTGCCCGGCCGCTTCGTCGTCTACCAGCCGAACGGCGACGGCTTCGGCGTCTCGCGCCGGCTCGACGACGACGAGCGTTCGCGCCTCAAGGACGTCCTGAAGGGCCTGGACCTGAAGGGCGGCGGTGTGATCGTCCGCACCGCGGCCGAGGGCGCGTCCGCGGAGGACATCGAGCGCGACCTCCTGTTCCTGCAGAAGCTGTGGAAGGCGATCGACGCGCGGGCGAAGAAGGCGAAGCCGCCGACGCTGCTGTACCAGGAGGCCGAGCTGCCCCTGCGCGTCACGCGCGACCTGTTCACCGAGCAGTTCGAGCGCGCGCTCGTCGACGAGGACCGCGCCTACAAGCGCATCGTCGGCTACCTGAAGAAGACGTCGCCGCACATGGTCGAGCGCGTCGTCCGCTACAAGGAGAAGCAGCCCCTGATGGAGGCCTACGGCGTCGACGCGCAGATCAAGTCGACGCTCAGTCGCCGCGTCGATCTCCCGTCGGGCGGCTACCTGATCTTCGACTACGCCGAGGCGTTCACCGTCATCGACGTGAACACGGGGCGCTTCGTAGGCTCGCGCTCGCGCTCCTCCGGCGCCCGGCTCGAGGACACGATCACCAAGAACAACCTCGAGGCGGTGAAGGAGGTTGTCCGTCAGCTGCGGTTGCGCGACATCGGCGGGATCATCGTCATCGACTTCATCGACATGGCGAACCCGAAGAATCGGGCGACGGTCGAGGCGGCACTGCGCACGGAGCTCGAGCGCGACCGCACGAAGACGTACGTGGTCGAGATCTCCCCGCTCGGTCTGGTCGAGATGACGCGGCAGAACGTCACGGACGGACCGCGCGAGGTCATGACGAAGAAGTGCCCGACCTGCGGCGGCGACGGCATCGTGCTGTCCGAGACGTCTGCGGCGGTGGACGTCGAACGCCGCCTGCGCGCGCTGGCCGCAGGGTCGCGGCACCAGGCGTATCGCGTCGAGGTGGCGGCGAAGATCGCGACGCTGCTGGTCGGCCCGGGCGCCTCGCGGCTCGTCGAGCTCGAGAAGCAGACGCGCCGCCGCTTCTACCTGCAAGGCAAGGAGGACCTGCACCTCGACCACTTCGTCGTGCTCGAGGAGGGGAAGCGCGAGGATCTGGCTCCGGCGGCTCCCGTCGCGGAAGGCGCAAAGGCCGCGGTGCAGCTCGTCGAGGTCGGCCTGCACGATCCGGATGCCGGTGTCGGCAAGGTCGAGGGCTTCGACGTGTGCGTCGCCGGGACGGCGAAGCAGGTCGGCAAGAAGGTCAACGTCCAGATCGAGCGCGTGCTCGACGACGCGGCGTACGCGACGCTCGTCGGCAAGGCCGTCGACGCCGAGGAACCGATCACCGCCGAGGGCGAGGCCGAGAAGCCGACGCGGAAGGCCCCGGCGAAGAAGGCCGAGGCCGAGACGGAGCTTGTGGAGGTCGCAGAGGTCGCAGAGGTCGCAGAGGAGGAGGCGGCTACTGAGGAAGTCCCGAAGCCGAAGAAGAAGACGCGACGCGGCTCCCGCGGCGGACGTGGGCGCAAGAAGGCGACCACGGCTGCTGCAGCCGGCAACGGCGCCGCGCCGGCTCCCGTAGCGAAGATCCACGTCCCGGACCCGGAACTCGGCGAGCCCGAAGAGCAGGGGTCTGACCCCGAGGGGTCAGACCCCAGCAGTTCGGACGGGGCCGAGCCGCCGAAACCGAAGAAGAAAACCCGCCGGGGCACACGCGGCGGGCGGGGCCGCAAGAAGAAGACCGCGACGACGGCAACTGCGGCAGTCGCCGCGGCGAACGACGAGCAAGAGAGGCCCGAAGGCTGGGAGTACGTCCCGATGTCGGAGTGGGGGGACGAGATCGGGGAGGGTTAGCGCCGCGCCCAGGTGGGCGTGTCCTTCTCCGCTTGTCCGTTCGTCAGCCGGACCACTCCCGTTCCGTCCGCGCGCATGACGAAGAGCTGATCGGGTCCGTCTCGGTCGCTGACGAAGGCGATCCGCTTGCCGTCCGGTGACCACGCCGGTGCGAACGCATCGGAGTCGTGTCCGGTCAGCAGACGGAAGGTGCGGCGTTTCCGGTCCGTCAAGCAGACGTGCCAGTGCTCGCCCTGCCGGCATTCGAAGACGACCCGGCGGCCGTCGGGCGACCAGCTCGGCCGGCGCTCATTGGCTGGGCCGTACACGCCGATGCCCTGGCCCGGCGCCGTGATGACAACGGCGTAGTCGTGGTCTCCGTAGGGGACGTCGTGCGCGAGCTCGTTCCCGAGCGGAGACCACGACGGCCATTCGCCGGGATTCTCCAAGGAGTGTTCGTGACGCCCGTCGGTCGACATCGCGAAGAGCAGGCCGTTGCGGGTGAACACGATCTGCTTCCCGTCGGGCGACCAGCCCGGTTCGCCGTCGCGAGCGTCGTCGTCCGTGAGGCGGCGCGTGTCCGTCCCGTCTGCGCGCATCACGTAGATCTCCCAGTTGCCGTCGCGGTTCGACTGGAAGGCGATCCAGCGGCGGTCGGGTGACCAGGCCGGGGCCAGGTCGGAGCCGTCCGCGTGAGTCAGTTGTTCGACGCGGCCCGCGCTCGTCACGAAGAGGTGCGACGCCCCTTTGGGCGACGCAGCGAACACGATCCCGTCGACTGTGCCCGCGGCCGTGCGGTGATGCGTTCCGCCGTGGGCGAGGCCGACGGCGAGCAAGGCGACGAATGCCGGCGCCGCGACGGCGACCCAGGCCGCCGGCCGGCGTCCGCCGACGGGCCTGCTCGGCGGGGCCTGTCTGAAGAAGACGAGGTAAACGACTGCGGCGAGCGCGAGCAGAATCAGCCAATCGAGCGTTAGAGCGGGCGCGACCATCGACGGGAACTCCCAGTGCGTGAGGCCGCGCTTCACGACCTGTTCCAGCCAGAAGTCGTTGGCGACGTTCGCGAGACCGTAGAGCGAGAGGGCTGCGAGGTATGCGCCGACCAGGGCACGCATCCTCGAGCTCAAGGCGGTGAGCGTGCGCGACAGCAGCAGCGCCGTCACGACGAGGAGCGCCCCGACCAGGCCGTGGTGGTCGCCCGCGTGCACGGCGCGGTGCGCGCGCGCGTGGCCGAACGGCGCGTACCACTCGTCCGAGTAGTAGACGGAGCCGAACAGCGGCCAGCGCCCGATCAGGAAGCCGAGGTCGGCAGCCAGCCACGGCAGCGACAGCAGGACGAGCACGATGGTCAGAACGACGCGGAAGCGATCCCCGGATGCCCGCGTGCCGTGCCCGAACCCGTTTCGAAGGACCGCGACCGCCGTCAGCGCGAGTGCGAGAAGCACACCGCACGCGGCGATCGCGTTCCACCACGTCGCGTCGAGGTCGGCCTGGTCAACCATGCCCGGCCAGAAGACGGCGGCGCAGAGAACCGGGGCGGTGACCGCCAGGCGCGAGACCGTACGACTGCGCGCGTCCGCCGCGACCACCGCGAGGATCGGCAGTGCGGCAAGCGCCACGGGCCAGTTCATGAAGACCAGGGCCCGGCCGGCGCCGCCGCTGCGGCCGTTCCCGCTCACGTGGTAGAGCTCGTGCACGGGCAGGCGTGCGTACGTCGCGAAGATCTCGGCCGCGACGAGGAGATAGATGGCCCAGAGGAGCGAAACTTCCCGCAAGCCGGGGCGGCGTCCATGGCGGGCATGCGCCACGGCCGCTAAACTGCCTCGGCTCGCGGGCACGAAGCCCGCGTTTTCCACGAAATGGCGACGTACGCGATCATCTCACTGGGCGGCAAGCAGTACCGCGTCCGCGAGGGCGAGCGGCTACTCGTCGACCGGCTGTCGACCGACGAGGGGAAGACGTTCCACCCGAACGTCCTCTTCACCGGCGGCGACGGCGACGGCAACCTGGCGCCGCAGGTACAGGTGACGGCGAAGGTCGTCGGTCACGTGCGCGGGGACAAGATCCGGATCGGCAAGCGCCGGCCGAAGTCCGGCTACCGCCGCCAGACCGGCTTCCGCTCCGCGCTGTCGCAGATCGAGATCCAGTCGATCGGCGCGGCCAAGCGCGCCGCGGCGCCGGCGAAGGAGCCGGCTGCCCCCGCGCCGAAGGAAGAGGCACCGGCCGCCGCCGCGCAGCCGCCTCGCGGCTACGCGGACTTCACGGTCGCCGACATCAACGAGAAGTCCAAGCGCTGGAAGCTCGACCAGCTCGAGGCGGCACTCGAGTTCGAGCGGGTTCATGCAAACCGGAAGGGCGCGATCGCGGCACTGGAGTCGGCGATCGCCGCCAAGCAGGAGAAGGAGGGCTAGATGGCCCACAAGAAGGGACTCGGCTCGTCACGGAACGGGCGCGACTCGAACCCGAAGATGCTCGGCGTGAAGATCTTCTCCGGCCAGGAAGTGAAGGCCGGGATGATCCTCGTGCGCCAGCGCGGGACGAAGTTCCGTCCCGGCGCCGGCACCGGCATCGGCCGCGACGACACGATCTTCGCCACGCGGCCCGGCACCGTCGCTTTCAAACAGAGCGGCGAGCGGCGCTTCGTCGAAGTCAACGGCGCCGAGTAGACGCCGATGTTCAACGACCGCGCCCGCATCCGCGTGCAGGCGGGTCGCGGGGGCGACGGCAGCCTGCACTTCCGGCGTGAGAAGCACGTCCCGAAGGGCGGACCCGACGGCGGCGACGGCGGGCCCGGCGGCGACGTCGTGCTGGCTGCGGATCCGGACCTGCGCGACCTTTCCGCGTTTCGTGCGAAACGGACGTTCAAGGCGGGCAGGGGTGAGCCCGGCCGCGGCTCGCTGAAGCACGGCGCGTCGGGAGAGACGATCGAGATTCGCGTTCCGGTCGGGACGCAGGTTCTCGACGAGGACGGCCAGCTGATCGCCGATCTCGCGTCGCCGAGCGCCCGGGTCGTCGCCGCGCGCGGTGGGATCGCCGGACGCGGAAACAAACGCTTCGCGTCGCCGACGCGGCGCACGCCGCGTTTCGCGGAGACCGGGCTGCCCGGGGAGGAGGCGACGCTGGAGCTCCGCCTGAAGCTGCTCGCCGACGCGGCGCTCGTCGGTCTGCCGAACGCCGGCAAGTCGTCGCTGCTGACGCGCATCTCCAACGCGCGGCCGAAAGTGGCGGACTACCCGTTCACGACGCTCGCCCCGGTTCTGGGTACGGTCGACGCGCCGGATCGGACGCGGCAGCTGACTGTTGCCGACGTCCCCGGCCTGATCGAGGGGGCGAGCGAGGGCGTCGGTCTCGGCCACGAGTTCCTCGCGCATCTGGAACGTGCCAATCTGCTGCTGCACGTCATCGACGCAGCCGAGGACGACATCGCCGAGCGCTTTGCGACGATCGACGCCGAGCTGGCGGCCTACGGCGCCGGGCTCGAGACGCGCTCGCAGGCGGTCGTCCTCAACAAGATCGACCTGCGCGCGGATTCGCCTGCGTTCGACGTCGAGGACGACCGCATCGTGCGCGTGTTCCGCGTCTCGTGTGCGACCGGCGCCGGCATCGACGACCTGAAGCGAGCGCTGTTCGAGCTCTGCCCGCCGCAGGCTGCTGCTCCCGTTCTGGAGGAGGGTCTCGTCGACTTCCTCGTCTACCGTCCGCGTCCCGGCGGCCGCCGGTTCCGCGTGCTGCGCACGGATCGCGGTTTTCGGATCGCTGGAGATCTGCCCAGCGACGAGGAGGAGCTCGCTGCTGCGCTCAAGGCCGCCGGCGCGCGCAAGGGCGACGAGGTCGAGGTCGGCGGCGAAGTGCTGGAAGTCCAGTGATCACGCTGCTGGGCGGGACGTTCAATCCGCCGCACAACGGGCACGTGGCGCTTGCGCGGGCCGCTGAAGCGCAATTCGGCAACGAGGTCGTGGTCGTGGTCGCCGCCCGGCCCGGACACAAGGATGTAGCGGTCGACGCGGACACGCGGCTCGAGCTCGCGCGGGCTGCGTTTCCGGAGCATCGGGTCGAGCTCGACGGTCATGAGAGGACGGTCGACATGTTGAAGGCGGGTCGCTGGCACGATCCTTTGTTCCTGATCGGCGCCGACGAGTTCTGCGACCTCATGTCGTGGAAGGATCCGGAGGGCGTGCTCGGCTTGGCGCGCCTCGCGGTGGCGACGCGGCCGGGGTATCCGCGAGACCGGCTCGAGAACGTCCTCGTCCAGTTGTCTCGGCCCGAGCGTGTGCAGTTCTTCGAGATCGAGCCGCTCCCGATCGCGTCGGAGGACATCCGTGAGCGGGTTGCGCGCGGGGAACCGATCGTGGGTCTCGTTCCGCCGGCCGTCGCGGAATTGATCGAGTTGCTTGGGCTGTATCGTTTGGAGAGCACTTGACGTCCCTCGAACAAGCACGCCGCATCGCCGGCCTCGCCCAGGAGAAGCTGGCGCAAGACGTGGTCATCCTCGACATGCGCCCGGCCTGCTCCTACACCGACTACTTCGTCGTCTGCACCGGCCAGAACCCGCGCCAAGCTGCCTCGATCTACGACGAGGTGCACCGCGGGATGAAGCACGAGGTGCGCCTGCTGCCCTCGACGGTCGACGGTCAGCGGGAGGCGTCCTGGATCGTCGCGGACTATCTCGACGTCGTCCTGCACATCTTCACGCCCGAGGCGCGGGCCTACTACCGCCTCGAGGATCTTTGGGGCGACGTCCCCTCGGTCGAAGTCGCATAGAGCTGTAAGGCGGCGGCCCGCGCGTCGCCGCGGAGCAGAGGAACGAGACGTGCGAGATACGCCGGGACGGTCGCGAACGAGCCCGGGTGGTCGAGGATCAACCATGAGTGGAAGACGTGCGCACCCGGGGTCTTGAGCGTGAGCGGCTCGCGCAGCGGGATCGCGACGATCACTCGTTGCACGTCTCCCGCTCGACGCAAGACGCGGGCGAGCGCGACGGGCTCGCGTGGGAGCGCGCGTGCCTTCGCGGCGTCCGGAAGCGCGGCGAGAAACACCGGCGAGTAGGGATAGAGGAGGTCGCCACGTTCCACGTGCGCACGGATCCACGCCGCCGGGGCGGCGACAGGCGACGGCGTCGTTCGCGGGTCCGCGATCGCGGCGGGTGCGAACGCCGCGAGTGCGACTGCTGCCGCGGCGACCGTGGCGCGGAACGGCACTTTTGCCACGCCGGCGGCGACGAGCGTCGTCCAGACGGGGAGCAGGAAGATCAGATGGCGTGGTGAGACCTCGTCGTTCGCCAGCACCGCGAGCGTCGCGGGCGGCATCACGATCGCGAGCAGGCTCAGAACGGTGAACTGTCGCGGTAGCGTCCATGCTCCCACGGCAGCGAAGACGGCTAGCAGCGCGAGGCCGATTCCGTATCCACCCGCGGAGCCGCCGAGGGCACGCAACGTGGCTTCGGGCACGGACATCCCGACCTCCGGGTCGTAGCGTCCCGGCAAGCGCAGGTACGGCAGGACCAGCGGTACTGCGAGTGCTGCGGCCGGGAGCGCCCGCAGGCGCCAGCGCCACGTCGCGACCCCGAGCTCGGCCGCGAACAGGAAGCTGCCGAAGGGATGGATGACGAGCAGAGCCAAGCCCGCGGCAGTTGCCGCGGCGAGCGTGCCGCGAGTCGGGCGAGCGAGTGCGCGGACGAACAGATCGAGGGAGAGCGCGGACGCGAATGCGAACAGCGAGTACATCCGGGCGAACGTCCCGTAGACCGTGAGAAGCTGTGAGGTCGCCGCGAGCGCGGCGGCCGTTAGCCCGGCGGCTTGTCCTGCGAGCCGGCGCGCGAGGTCGTAGCAGAGCGGGATCGTTGCGAGCGCGAACGCGAGCGAAAGCCACCGCAGCGTGCGCGGCGATCCGTCGAGCGCGAATGCCGCATGGGCGAGCAGGAAGTGGAGCGGAGCCCCGCCGCGGTCGAGCAGCACCGTGTGCAGGACGTCGCCGAGCGGACGGGCGGAGATGAGCCCGGCGACGGCCTCGTCCTCCTGCCACGGCTTCCCGGCGATGTCGGGGAGCGTGCGCGCGAGCAGGAGCCCGATCGCTCCGGTCAGCACGAGCGCCGGCGCAAGGGTCGTCGCCTCGCGTACTGCGCGACGTTCGATTGCCGCAGTGCTCACAGCGGCGAAACGTTAGCCGTCGGTGTGCTTGAGCTCGGACTCCTTCCGCTGCGCCTCGTCGAGCGACATGTCGCCTGAGCACACCTTCGCGTTGAGCTCGTTCTCAATCGAGTCCACTTCCGCCGCGCGCGGATACGGCTCCGGCCAGAGGTTCCGCGCATCCGTTGGATGCCCGCCGAGCTCGAGGCTAATCAGGTGGTCCTCCTGGTACTGCGACGGCGACCCGGCGACGCCGTATTCACGCATTTGGTTCAGTTTCAGCGCATTCGTGTAGTCCGTCGGCGGCCGGATCGTCCGCGTCCAGCCGTGCTTGCAGATCGTGGACGCGATGCTGGCCTGCGTCACGTCGGGGTTGAGGACGCCGGGCGTGCGCCCGAGATCAGCATGGTAGGGCCCTTTCGACGTCGAGCCGTTCGGCATGAACGCTGCTGCGGCGAGCAGCACGAGTGCAAGCGTCACGAGCGCGGTGCGCATCGACATGCGCGCAGGGTGCGCGCGCGTTTCGCTGATCGCAAGGTGTCTGCAACGGACGTGGCCCAGCCGAGGCTGTTGCTATGTTCGACAACATGCTCACAACCGATCAGAAAGGGAACATTGCCGAGGCTGCGATCGTCGCCGCGGCGGTGAAGCTTGGGATCGACGTGTACCGCCCCGTAGGAGAAGGCGGAAGGTACGACATGATCTTCGAGGTGAAGGGAGCATTGCTCCGCGTCCAGTGCAAGTGGGCGTCCCGATATGGCGACATTCTCATCGTCCGGTGCTACTCGTCGCGACGAAGTGCCGGCGGCAAAATCGTGAACCGCAGCTATACCGATGAGGAGGTCGATGCGTTCGCCGTTTACTCCATCGATGTAGATAGGGGTTACCTGCTGCCGCCGAGCCTTTGGGCTGTCAAGCGTCAGGTACACCTGCGGTTGGCGCCGACGCACAACAATCAAGCGGAGAGAATTAACTGGGCGAGGGACTACGAGTTCGCCGCTACACTGGGAGCCGACGGGGCCATAGCTCAGCTGGGAGAGCGTCGGCGTGGCACGCCGAAGGTCGCCGGTTCGAGCCCGGCTGGCTCCACTCCAAGGGAAGGTGAGTTGCGGAGGTTGCAGCTGCGACCACCGCAAGAGAGGATCTTCTGAGCGACAGAAAGGTCCTCTGATGGCAACCACGACTCAATCGACGGAACGACGCGACGCGCTCGTCGAGCGACTGTTCATGAACGCGATCGGCGCGTTCGATCTCTTCTCCGTCCACGTCGGCGAACGCCTCGGCCTCTACCGCGCCCTGGCCGACAAGGGCCCGCTCACATCCGCGGAGCTCGCACACGAAGCCGGCGTCCACGAGCGCTACGCACGCGAATGGCTCGAGCAGCAGGCGGCGAGCGACCTGCTGGAGGTCGAAGGGGACGGAGACGGCGAACAGCGGCGGTTCCGTTTGCCCGAAGGCCACGAAGAAGCGCTCCTCGACGTCTCGAGCCTCGACTACATCGCGCCGCTCGCGCGGGCCGTCCTGGCGTCGATCCGGCCGATCGACGAGTTGCTCGCCGCTTTCAGGACGGGCGATGGAGTCCCGTACGCACACTACGGCGAGGACCTGCACGAGTCGCAGGCCGCCTTCACACGGCCGCTGTTCGAGAACCTACTCGGGACGGAATGGCTGCCGGCGATCCCGGAGCTCCACGACCGCCTCCTGGCGGATCCACCCGCCCGCGTCGCCGACGTAGCCTGCGGCCAGGGCCGCTCGAGCATCGAGATCGCGCGCGCCTATCCCAAGGTGCAGGTGGACGGCATCGACTCCGACCATGCGTCGATCGCTCGCGCTCGAGAGAACCTCGCCGGCAGCGGCGTCGAGGATCGCGTCACGTTCCACGAGCGCGACGCGGCCGATCCGGAGCTCGCCGGTCGCTATGACCTCGTGACCATCTTCGAGGCTCTGCACGACATGTCGTACCCGGTGAACGTCCTACGGGCCGCGCGCGGGCTGCTCGCCGACGGAGGCGTCATGGTGATCGGCGACGAGCGGACCGAGGACGCTTTCGCCGCGCCTGCGGGCGAGGTGGAGCGGCTCTTCTACGGCTTCAGCGTCTTCCATTGCCTACCGGTCGGGATGGTCGGCGAGGGCGCTGCAGGAACCGGGACCGTGATTCGCCCCGACACGGTCAAGCGCTATGCGACCGAGGCCGGCTTCGCAAGCTGCGAGGTTCTGCCGATCGAGAACGACTTCTGGCGCTTCTACCTGCTGAAGCCCTAGAGGCAGTCGAAGATGCCCGCGTCCCGGCGGTGGCCGTGGACGACGAAGGCATCCACACGAGCGCCCTTGATCGCGGTTCCGTGTTCGGTGCCGCCGTTGAAGTCGATCGACAGCGATCCGGTCGGGCTCTCGAAGTACAGCGACGTAGCGCAGCCCACGGTGAGTCGCCGACGGAGTAGCCGCTCCGCCCGGGCCTGCGTCATCCCGATTCGGACGCCGTGACCTTCGGCGTACTCCGGCGACGCCGTGTAGAACGTCTCCAGCTTCCCGGTCCGGCCGTCGAAGAAGAACGCCGTCCTGCAAACCGGAGCATGGCGAGCGAGCTGCACACCGCCGTTCAGGCGCGGCGCGCAGTCATACCCCAGCGCGCGATACGGGAAGTAGCCCGGCGCACGGCCGGCGACGACCGCGTCCGGCTGTCCCGCGAACGCGACGACCGCGGCGCGATCGCTCCGGTCGACGTGCACCGGCCCGATCTCCCCGTTCACGCGGACGACGTGCGTCGAGCTGGACGAATGCGAACCGCAACCGGCGACTGCGACGGCCGCGACGAGAACGAGCGCCCTACTCAGGCGTGTGACAGACGGCCTCCACATTGTTGCCGTCCGGATCGTGTGCGTACGCGCCGTAGTAGTGCTCGTGGTACTGCGGCCTTAGGCCCGGCTGGCCGTTGTCCTTCCCGCCCGCCGCGAGCGCGGCCGCGTGGAACGCGTCGACGGTCGCACGATCGGGCGAGGCGAACGCAATGTGGATCGTCCGGGAGGGCGACTTCCCGACGAGCCAGAAGTCCGGCTTCCCCTGCGCGCCGAACCCTGCCACCTTGCCGTCGAACTCCATCATCAGTTCGTACCCGAGCGGGCCGAGCGCCTCCGTGTAGAAGGCCTTGCTGCGCTCGTAGTCGCCGACCTCGATCCCGACGTGGTCGATCATCTAGGCGGCATTTTCGCCCAGCGCCGCGACCTCGCGACGCTCGGCGAGACGGGCAAGCGCCTGCGCCTCGATCTGCCGGACTCGCTCGCGGGTGATTCCGAGCGTGCGGCCGATCTCCTCGAGCGACTGGGGGTCACGGTCGCCGTCCATGCCGTAGCGCAACTTCACGACCTCGCGCTCCCGATCCGGCAACGTGTCGACGGCCGTCCGCACGGCACGCTCCGCAAGGCTGAGGTGCACCTCCTCGGACGGCTCGAAGCTCTCGCCGGCGATCAGGTCGCCGAAGCTCGTGTCGCCCTCCTCGCCGACGGGTCTGTCCAGGCTCGTCACGGCACGGGCCGCGGCGCGCACCTCTTTGACGTGCTTGAGCGAGAGCTTCGTCTTCTCGGAGATCTCCTCGTCGGTCGGCGGCCGCTCCAGCCTTGCCGTCAGCTCGCGCTCAGCGCGCGAGATCTTCTGCTCGCGCTCGACGATGTGGACGGGAATGCGGATCGTCCGCGACTTGTTCGCGACGCCGCGCTGCACCGCCTGGCGGATCCACCACGTCGCGTACGTGGAGAACTTGTAGCCGCGGCGCCAGTCGAACTTCTCGACCGCGCGGATCAGCCCGATGATCCCTTCCTGGATCAGATCGAGCAGCGAGATGCCGTGACCCTGGTACTTCTTCGCGATCGAGACGACCAGGCGGAGATTCGAGTTGATCATCAGATCCTTCGCCTCCTTGTCGCCGCGCTCGATCCGCTTGGCGAGCTCGACCTCCTCTGAGGCCGTCAGCAGCTTGTAGCGCCCGGCCTCGTTCAGGAAGAGCTGCAGCGCGTCCGTGGTCGCAACGGCCAGGTCGGCGTTGACGTAGGTGCCTTCGACCGCGTCCGGGCGGGCGCAGTCGTCTGTCAGCGGGATCTTCCGCTCCTCCAGCTGCTCGAAGAAACCGGCGGTCTGCTCCTCGTCGAGCTCGGCCTCCTGGAGGAACTCGCTGACCGCGGAGAGGTTGAGGCAACCGAGCTCCTCGCCCTGCTCCAGGAGTGCCTGTAGTCGCTCGTCGACTGCCATTGCGCCGCCTATACCCCCTTTCGGCCGCTCGCGTAACGCGGTTTCACACTCTTGTTGCAAAGACGTCTCACAGCCGTTCGAGTTGGCCGCCTAGTCTCGTTCTCGATCCCGACCAGGAGGCATCCCATGCGTCGACCAAGCATCCGGTCGCTCGCGGGGGGAGCGGCCGGGATCGCAGCAGGTGTCATCGGCGGCGTCGTGCTGACGTCGGTCTCGGCGGCCGGTCCGAGCCCGCCTCAGGAGGTTGCGCCCATCATCGACGCCACGCACGTTCCGCCTTTGCTGACGCGGCCGGGCAAGCCCGTGCGGCTCCGGTACGCGATTGTCTGCGCTCCGCGCGACGATGGCCTGCCCTGCGACGCCTCGGGCACCGTCTACATCCGCCCTAGCGAGTCGGGCCCCTTCCAGGCGCTGCCCTTGCAACGCGGGGAGGACTCCAGCGACGGCCGCTACTACGTCGACGTGCCGGCCGGAGACTTCCAGTACTACGCGGTCCTGGGCGACAACGCGACGGGTGCCAGCACCACGATTCCCACCGGGGGAGCGGAGGCGCCGCAGGTGAGCCTGCAGATGCGTGACGCCGTGGCGGTCGAGCTCGGACGCCACGTCTTCGGTCGCGTCCGCGCGCCCGACGCGCTCGTCGCCCACGCCGACTGGGGCTCCGCGCCGCAGGACGTCGGTCTGGGCGGCTCGCGCGAGCTCGGCTTCACCGGGCCGTCGTCGTTCGACGTCGAGGCGGACGGAACCGTCGACGTCCTCGACTCGGTCAACGCACGAGTCATGCGCTGGGCTCATGGTCGCCGCGAGGTCGTCGGCCTCGCGGGTGCAACGGAGCTCGCCGAGCTCGCTGCCGATCCCGACGGCGGCTTCGACGTCCTCGAGGCGCGCGGGACGCTGCGGAGCTTCGGCCCCGACGGGCGCTCGAGGTGGTCGCAGAAGCTGGCCGACCGCACCTGGGCAAAGCTCGAGCGCGGGCCGACCGTCCTCCAGGAGCCGTCCGAACAGTGGATGCCGGTCGCCGCGCACGGCACTCCCTTGACGCGCGCAGGTCAAGCGCGGGCCGCGCGTCCCGGCAAGCGGCTGGCGAACGGTCACGAGCTGCTCGTCGACCGCGTGGGCGAGAGCGAGCTCCGAGTCGCCGAGGCGCATGGAGGCTCACTGTTTCGCGGCTGGCGGATCACGAGCGAGACACCGCTTGGCGAGGTGCAGCTCGCGGAGCAACACGGCGACGGAATCGTGGTCGTCACGCACCCGTACACCGACGAGCGCGACGAGTTCCTCGTGCTCCTGCTCGACCACGCCGGCCTCGCGGCGAGCTTCTCCGTCGAATCGGGCTCGTGGACCGAGACGGCGCCGCTCGCACGCTTCCGGCTCGCACGCGATTCGTTGTTCCGCCTCTACACGACGCAGGAAGGTGCGTTCGTCGATCGCTTCGATCTGGAGGTGCCGCAATGAGACGCTTCGTCGTACTGCTCGGCCTCGGCCTCGTGCTGTCCACGGCCTCCGGCGCGCAGGCGTACCACCGCTTCTGGGCGATCTGCAACTACGACTCGTCCACGTTCATGACGACGATGACGCGTGACGCCGCCCAGGATTACGCGAACGCCGCTCGCTACGAGGGCTATCAGTGGGGCGGTGGGTGCTGGAACTACGACGACGCCGACTCCTATCCCAACGACCCTCCGGCGGAGACGAGCACCCACGGCGAGGGCGGCGACTGCTCGGGGCTGACCTTCAAGACGTGGCGGGAGTCGCTCGATCAATGGCGCGACGGCCGCTACTACTGGCGCGCCCTACGGAATGTCCACGGCCCGTACGACGCTGCCGCCTTCCGCGACGGCAGCGGCGCTCCGAATCACATCGTGGCGAAGTCGACCGCGGGCGTGATGGACGCCTTCGCAAGTGGGACGCACATCGGGATGATCTTCACGCGCTCGCTCTACGGCGGCGACCAGATCGTCGAGGCGAAGTGCGAGGCGTGCGGGACGAACATCTTCTACCGCACGTACCGCAGCGACTCCGCCTACGGTGGCGTCGGACGCTGGGGTTGGACGGGGTGAAGCTCGTCCCGTTCCTGCTGGTCGTCGTGGCGGCGGCCGCCTGCGGCAGCGGCCGCCGCCCGACGCAGCTCCTGTACGGGCAGCCGGCTGCGCGGTTTCCTCCCGTGCCCGGAAGCGTCGTCGCGCAAGGGCGCGTGCTCCGTCGCTCGCTGCTCGGACAGCGACTCGAGAGCTGCCTCTTCCGGGGAGACAGCCCGAGTGTCGGCTCCGACGCAGCCGTCGTCGAACGCGTCGGCGTCGACGGCGAGAGCCTCACCTTCGCGAACCGCGGACATACCGGTGTCTTCGCGTGCGACGGCGGCATCGATCCGGCGGGCGAGCGGCCGCGGCCGTGGTGCGGCGCCGTCTTCGGCGAGCTCGTCGAGGGCCGTCCGCTCGACCCGCGGCTGGACCTGCTCTGCCGGACTCGGGGCGGCGCGCCGCTTGCGTACGCCTTCGTCGAGCCGGTTGCGGGCGCGCAGTGGGTGGGCGTCGAACAGGCCGGCTATACCGAGCTGTACGAAGTCCTCGCGGGCTTGCCGGTGAGGATCGCAAGCACGCGCGGCATCAGCACGGAGCAGTCTCGCGCCACCTTCGCCGTCCACCAATACGACGCCGAGGGCCGAGAGCTGGCCGCCGGAGACCTGGAGGCGGCCGTGGCCGGGTGATAGGAAGAGACAGCGCTAGACTGCCACGACGTGTGGGAGCTGATCTGGCTGATGGTGATCATGAAGATCCCCATCCTCTACCTGTGCTGGGTCGTCTACTGGGCGATCAAGTCCGAGCCGCGCCCCGAGGAGCCCGCGGCGGTCGCAGTGGGCCTCGACGACGGCCCGAAGTGTTGGCAGCCGCGTCGGCGACCGCGCCGCCCAGGCCCACACGGACGACCGACCCGCACGTACGCACGCACGCGGCGGCCTGCGGTCCGCGCGTGAGCTCTGCTCCGTACGAGCGGACACGTCCCGCCGAGGCGATCGCCGGCTTCCTGGCCGCGGCCGCAATCTTCGTCGCCCTCACGGGGATCGCCTGGCGGCCGCTGCGGCTGATTCCGCTGGCGATCGCTCTCTCGCTGATCGCGGCCGGGATCGGGGGCCGCGCGCTGCGCCTCGCAACCTGGGCGGTCGCGATCTGCGCCCTCTCGTTCGCCGTCGGCCTGGCCGCCGCGGTGATCACGAGCAACCCGCTCTGGTAGCCCGGTTGCTACAACAGACGTAGTGACCGACGTCGACGGGCTCAACGCAGGCTTCGCACGGGACCTGCTCGAGGACTACCTCGAGAACCCGGACGCGGTCCCGAGCGAGTGGCGCGAGCTCTTCGAGAGCGGCCGGAGCGACGTCGTCGCGACGCATCCCGGCCTCGCGCGCCTGCTCGAACGCGCCGGAAACGGGCATCAAGCCGCCGCCGCTCCCGCCGTACCGCCCCCGGCACCCGCCGAGGTGCCCCCGGTCACCGACGAGCTGCTCGGCGCTGTGGCCGCCGCGATGGCGTTGATCAAGGCGCACCGCATGCACGGCCACCTCGCCGCGCACCTCGACCCGCTCGGCTCGGAACCGCCGGGAGATCCTGCTCTGGAGCCCGAGCGGCTGATTCCGAAGCTGACGCCCGAGCTGCAGGCGCGCGTTCCGGCCTCCGTCCTGCGGCTCTACGTTCCCGGCGACACGCTGGCGGAGGCGCTGCCGCGCCTCGAGGAAACGTACTGCGGGACGATCGCGTACGAGATCGAGCACATCTCGGAGCACGAGAAGCGCGTGTGGCTCCGTCAGGCGATCGAGTCAGGCAAGTACCGGCAGCCGGTCTCCACGGAGGAGCGGAAGGAGCTGCTGGCGTCGCTGTCGCGCGTCGAGGCGTTCGAGCAGTACCTGCGCCGCGCGTTCCTCGGCCAGAAGCAGTTCTCGATCGAGGGTCTCGACGTAATGGTGCCGATGCTCGACGAGGCGATCGAGCTCGCCGCGGAGAACGGTGCGCACGAGGTCGTGATCGGCATGGCCCACCGCGGCCGGCTCAACGTCCTCGCGCACACGCTTGGGCTCGGCTACGACTCGATCATCCGCGAGTTCGAGGGCGAGCGGACGATCGAAGCCGTCGTCGCGACGGAAGAGGGCGGTACAGGGGACGTCAAGTACCACCTCGGCGCGGAAGGCACGCGCTCGACGCCGTCGGGCGAGATCACGGTCACCCTCGCCGCCAACCCGAGCCACCTCGAAGCCGTCGACCCCGTCGTCGAAGGGCGTGCGCGCGCCGAGCAGACCGACCGCTCCACGCGCTACGGGCTGCACGACCCGAGCGTTGCGCTGCCGATCCTGATCCATGGCGACGCGAGCTTCCCCGGCCAGGGTGAGGTTGCGGAGACGCTGAACCTGTCGGCGCTCGACGGCTACTCGACCGGCGGCACGCTGCATCTGATCGCGAACAACCAGGTCGGCTTCACCACCGATCCGAGCGAAGGACGCTCGACGCGCTACTCGAGCGACCTCGCGAAGGGCTTCGACGTCCCGATCATCCACGTCAACGCGGACGACCCGGAGGCGGCGATCTCCGCCGTTCGGCTCGCGCTCGCGTTTCGCCGCCGTTTCGAGAGCGACGTCGTCGTCGACCTCGTCGGCTACCGGCGGCACGGCCACAACGAGCAGGACGAGGCCGCGTACACGCAGCCGCTGATGGCGGCGCAGATCGCCGAGCACCCGACTGTGCGCGACCAGTACGCGCAGCGGCTCGTGGAAGAAGGCGTCAGCACGCAGGAGGAGGCAGACCAGTTCGTTGCGGCCGTCACGTCCGAGCTGAAGCAGGCCCACGAGGCGCTCAAGGCGACCTTCGGCACGCCGCCGCCGAGCGACGGCAAGATCCCGCGCTCGAGCGGGGACGGCGTCGTCACCGCCGTCGCCGCCGGCCGTCTGCGCGACCTCAACAGCGAGCTGCTGCGCGTGCCCGAGCACTTCTTTGTCCACCCGAAGCTGAAAGGACAGCTCGAGCGCAGGCTGCAGACGATCGAGGAGGGCGGCATCGACTGGGGCCAGGCCGAGGCGCTCGCGTTCGGCTCGCTGCTCGTCGAGGGGATTCCGATCCGTCTCACCGGCCAGGACACGGAGCGCGGCACGTTCTCGCACCGCCACGCCGTCCTGCACGACGTGAACACAGGCGAGACGTTCACGCCGCTGCAAAATCTCGAGGAGCAGACCGCCTCCTGCGAGATCTACAACTCGCCGCTCTCGGAGTACGCATGCCTCGGCTTCGAGTACGGGTATTCGGTTGCGGCGCCGGAGGCGCTCGTGCTCTGGGAGGCGCAGTTCGGCGACTTCGTCAACGGCGCGCAGATCGTGATCGACCAGTTCATCGTCGCGGGACTCTCGAAGTGGCGCGAGACGACGCGGCTCACGCTGCTGCTGCCGCACGGTTACGAGGGCAACGGGCCCGAGCATTCGAGCGCTCGCCTGGAGCGTTTCCTGCAGCTCGCCGCGCAGGAGAACATCCGCGTCGCGAACTGCTCGACCTCCGGCCAGTACTTCCACCTGCTGCGCCGGCAGGCGCTCGACGCCGCCGGCCGGCCGCTCGTCGTGATGACGCCGAAGGGCCTGCTACGCCTGAAGCAGGCGTCGTCGACGCTCGGCGAGCTCGCCGAGGGCTCGTTTCGGCCTGTGATCGACGATCCCGACGCCGCGCACGACGAGGTCACGCGCCTCGTGTTCTGCTCGGGGAAGGTCTACTACGACATCGTCGGTCACGAGGAGCGTGCCAAGGCGCGCAACGTCGCGGTCGCGCGGCTCGAGCAGCTCTATCCGTTCCCCGTCGACGAGTACGCGGAAGTCGTCGGCGCGTATCCGAACCTCGAGGAGGTCGGCTGGGTGCAGGAGGAGCCGCAGAACATGGGCGCGTGGCGGACGATCCGCCACCGGCTCGAGGCGCCCGGCGTCCCGCTCAGCTACGCAGGGCGTCCGTGGCGCGCGAGCCCGAGCGAGGGCTACCCGACGGCGCACCTGCGCGAGCAGGACCGCATCGTGCGCGCGGCGCTCGGCGTGGACTAGCGGCGGCGCGCCGCACGCGCGCGGGCGCGTGCCTGCAGCACGCGCGAGGCCACCTTCGGCCCGTGCTTGCGTGCGATGTTCACGATCTGCTTGCGCTGCCTCGGAGGTAGGCGGCGCCAGATGTCCCACGCGGTCAGCGCGAGACCCACCGGACCGGCACGACGTGTGAGGAGGCGCGCGCGTCGCACGCGCCCATCCTCGCACAGCCTCTAGTCCTCGTGCCCTTCGTGCCCGTGCCCGTGATCCTTCTCGTGACCGTAGGCATGTCCGTTGCCGTGGTCGTCCTCCGACTCGGGGGCCGGCGCCGGAGGCGCGGGTTCGGCCACCGGCTCCTGAACCGGCACGGGCGGAACGACCGGCGCCGCCTTCGGTTTGGTCGACGCGAGCCGCCGCCGAGTTGTGTGGAGCGCACGTGTGTGAATGCTCACGAGCCGGCGCGCGAGCACGGAAGGCCGCACCGGCCGGCTGATGTGATGCGCGTACACAGGCCGCCGAACGCTCGCCCGCTGCGGCCGTGGCGCCGGAAGGGCCACGGTGCGGACGGAGCGCTCGAGCGATGACGGCGGAGCGGTGATCGGCCGGCCGCCCTCGGAAGGCGCGCCGACCAGAGCGGTCATCGCCACGACGCCGGCGATAGCTCCCGTCATCAGCGCGGCGGCTAGGACGCGCGCGCAGGTTTCCCTCATGTTCCTCCCCTGATTTGTCGATACCTCGTTCAAGGGATAGATCGGCATCACTGAATAGGACTTGAGGGGAAGTCGTGGCCAGTTTCAAAGTCAAGCTCGTCGCCTATTTCCTGTTGCTCTCGCTGCTGCCTCTGGCGGCTGCGTTCTGGGGCTTCTCGACGGTGGCTGCGCGCAGCGAGACGCGGCGCGTGGACGCCGGGCTGCAGGCCGGCCTACGGGCCGGGCTGGCCGCCTATCAGGACGAGCTCGGCGCGGCGGACGTCGCCGCCGCTCAGCTCGCGCGCAACCCGGCCTTCCAGCGCGCGTTGATGGAGCGCGACCGCGCGGCCCTGCGACGGCTGCTGCAAGGTCGGCGCAATCTGAGCGTCGAGGCCCCGGGCGGCTTCCAGGTCGGGCAGAGGGATCCCATGGCCGCGATCCGCCAGGTCGCCGTCGTCGGCCAGCGTGGGGCTCGCGGCGCGGTGGTCGCATCCGTCCCGCTCGACCAGGTGCTCGTCAGCCGCCTCGAGGGCCGGTCCGGCCTGGAGGGCGACGAGCACATCATCCTCGTCGAGGATCGGCGCGTCGTCGCCGGGCCGCACGCGACCCTCGGCAGGCGCTTCGATGTCGTGCCGGGAAAGACGCAGACGCTCACGCTCGCCGGGACCCGCTACCGGACGATCGTCGCGGACACCCTGAACGACCTGCCGTCGGCCACGCTCGGCGTGGTCAGTCCGCAGACGAGGATCGACAACGCCACCGGCGCAGCCATGGAGCGACTGATGTTCGGTCTGGCCGCCTGCCTGCTGCTCGTCGCAGCGGTCGCCTACATCGAAGGTCGCGCGATCGTCCGGACCCTGGGCCGCCTCGTCGACGCCGCGCGCGGCATCGCGCGCGGAGACCTCAAGGAGCGCGTCCCCGTCCAGGGACGCGACGAGTTCGCGCTCCTCGGCCGGACGTTCAACGAGATGGCGGCGGAGCTGCAGGCGAGGCTCGACGAGCTCGAGCGCCAGCGCGGCAAGCTCCGGGACGTGATCGCGCGCTTCGGCGAGGCGCTCGGCGCGACCCACGACGTCGACCAGCTCATGCGCCTGATCGTCGAGGCGGCCGTCGAGGCGACCAACGCCGCGGGCGGGGTCATCGTCGCGTCCAGCGGCGAGCTCGTCCAGACGGGGCGGCCCGAACAGGGCGCGGAGAAGATCGAGGTCCCGCTGACCGCCGGAGAAGTGACGTTCGGCTCGCTCTTGCTCTTCGGCGACAACTTCGAGGACGAGGACCGGATGACCGCG
>WNGA01002015.1_pt1 | contig 38054 bp, 36 predicted proteins | sample 5400061 | NCBI WGS metagenome assembly WNGA01 (sample SAMN13153366, study PRJNA577476) | soil metagenome | isolation source: 100 cm soil or saprolite under grassland replicate 2 | place: USA:California | collected 2016-06-15
CGACAGATCCGCGGCCACACCCCGGGAAATCTCTTCACGCTCGTCTATACACAATGGCCTACCCCGCACCCGCAACCCCCAGTCAGCACAAACACATGATCATCTCATGTGATGCACTGACCGCTGGAGACCGCCGCTGCCTATTGGTCGTAGGGTCGGTTCCCGGTTCGAGTCCGGGCGCGGGCACTTCCACCGTAAACCACACGGCGGGCTGCCGACCATCGCCCGGCGTGACAGGTATTCCGCCGTCGGGTAGCACCCCCGAGACCTGCGCCACTTCGATCTGTCCGGCGGGATCAGGCCCGCATGGAAGCGTCAGGTCCGGGTCGTGGACCGGCCCGGACCTGACGCCGCCTAGGTACGTAGAACTGCGGCGGAGGCGGTTGCACCCGCGACCCACGACAGCAGCGACGCGGCCCATTGCTCGAAGCCCCGCCGAAGTGCCCAGTCCTTCGTAGCGGCGCTAACAAGCCAACCTACGAGCGCCGCAATGATCTTCTTCAACTGCCTACCCTCCGTTCTGATGGGAGTCATGTGACCCGCGATCGACGGTCGTCGGGTTTCAGGAGAGCAGAGAGAATAGGCAGGTAGCAAGCAAGGCATGGGGAGATGCAAGAAGAGGGGATTCCCGCCGGGAGTACTCATAGGCGAAGCGAGTTAAAGGCGAATTTGATGGGAGTACTCGCAGGTAGGATGTGAGCATGGATCTCGCCCAGGCCGCCGCCAACGGGGTCGACAGCACGACGCTGATCCAGATCGCCGCTGCGTCGAAGCACGACGTCAGTGCGCGGATCTTGGAGACCTTCCGCGCCCAAGGGCTCCTGCCTAGGCCCACACGCACTGGCCACCGTGGGCGAGCGCCGGTGTGGATCTACCCAACCGGCGCGGATCAGCAGTTGATCTCGCTGCTGGGCTGGCGTCAACAGACGAAAGATCCGAATGTGCTGCGCGTGCTGCTCTGGTTCGATGGCTTCCCGATCCCGTCTGACACCGTCCGGAACGCGCTCGCCGACGGCCTGCGGGCCATGCTCGACCTGTTCGAGCGGGAGATAGCCGCCGAGGCCAAGCGGCATGGCCTGGATGCCCGCGAGGCCACCGGCCGGGGGCAGACCGTCAGTCTGATGGCCGCTGCGCTCGCGGCTAAACGAGGTCGGAACTCCCTGCCGCGGCACGGTCGGGTAAGCGCCGTTCAGCGGTCGCGCGCAGTCGAGCTGATCTTGCGCATGTTTGCCCTCGGGGAACGGATCGATGCCACGACCGAGGAAGCGAACGCGGTCGAGCGGGTCCTGGGTGTAGCCCCTAACGGCCGGCGCCACCGCATCCACGACGCCGGCCCGTGGTTGACCGGCCCGGCCGAGGCGCTCTTCGACGCTGTCGATGTCATCGCCGTGCCAAACGCGCTACGGGCGGTCGTCGATGCGACGGAGGTGGAGTTAGAGACGGCCCGCCACATTGTCGCAGCGCTGTGGCGGTATCTGCCGCTCATGGCGCGCATGATGGCCGCCCTGTTCGATGACGACAACTACGCCGGGATGTCCGAACTGGGCCGCCTCGACCAGCATCCCGAGATCGTTCTAATCATGGTCCCCGCGGTCATCGGCATGCTGCGCGCCGGCTGGGAGAACAATCTCCAGGCTGTCGCCACCTCCCTCGGCGGCTTGCCCGAACTGGCCGCTCAAACCGAGCGCGTCCTGGAGCTGCCATCTCAAACCGTCGATGCCAACCTCAAGGGGAAACCCTCTGAAGTCCAGCAGTACGCGCGGCGCATCATCACTGCAGCGATCGAAGGAAAACTCCGCCAACCACCCACCTGAGTGACGCTACTTCCCAATCTCGTCGCGCCTGCCGTTCGGCATGACGTCGGCTCGCCGCGACTCCCGCGGGCGAGGGCGTCCGCCGGCACGCCACCGCACCGAAAGGGTCTCGACTGATCTCACTAGGGTGTTGAAATGCGTAGGCTGGGTGCGTATCTAGCCGCCTTGGGCCTGGTCTTCGCCTCTCGCGCGATTAGAAGCTGCCTCGACGTTGCCACGGGTGTCTAGGAACCCCCAGCTTGCAATCTCGTCAATGAGGCGGGTCGCGTGTTCGACGAGCTGGGGTCGCCCGCTATTGAGGGCAGCAGCCAGGAGGTCATAGCCCTCACGAACAACCTCAGTCAGGCGCCAACCCTGTCGCGCTGAGCGAAGCAGAAGGTCATAGGCGTCCAGTGCCGCATCGAGATCGGTATGCGCCGCCTGGACAACCTGCTCGGTGAGGTCAACATCGAGGCTCTCGACATCGGCGGTGTAACGAAGGACGACGAGCAGCTCGTCGAGTGCCCATCGGCGGTCGAACCTCTCGGACCGGAACCACCAGCCAAACGCGGTGAGTTCGGCTGTGGGCGACGTGCCGGCTTCTTCTACGGGAGCGCCTGCCTCGATCGCCTCGACAAGTGCCTGTCGGCGTCTCTCCCATAGCGTCTGAAGACGGGCTAGAACATCGTCGGGTATTGTTCCCTTGCTTCTCCAGAGCAACCATCCGAAGTGGCTCAGACCGTCGGCCCGGACCTTAGCTGGCGCGGTCTCGAAGAAGTCGGCCAGGAGTCCGGTTTCAAGATCGATACGTCCCCAGGAGTACAGCAGCAATAGGTGCGCGGCCAACCGCCCAGCGATCGACTCGAACCCGTAGAGCGGCTTTTCGTCGAAGTCCCCTGCCGCCGCGGCATTTACCCACGCTGAGTACTGGGTGCTCAGCGCGTCGAGCAGCCTGGGTGCGGGCTGGTTGAAGGCGAGGAACGCAACACCGGCGGCGTGTTGCTGGCGGTCTAGCGGCGTGTCAGACCCGAAGATTCTTACGGCTCTTGAGCGCGCCCACTCCGGCATGATGTGGAGCAGTTGGGGGTAGTGCTGTCCATACACGGAACGTACGGCTGGCGAAGGATCGGCAGTGGGGTCGAGGTGCCTGTCAAGGATGTCGGGGACGCTGGCGAGTCCTGCCTCCGGACCTGATTCGGCCTGCCTGGCCGGCGTACTTTCTCCCGATGCGTCTGGTGGCTCTTGTGGCTGGGTTCCCTCTTGACGAAGCTGCCACGCCGCATAGGCAATCAGCCCACGCAACGCCTGCCCTCGCGTGCTGTTGAGGGCAACGGTCACCGGATCTTCACCGTCGCTGCCATAGCCCTGCCGGTCGTCGTCAGGTGTCGGTTCTGGACTTTCGACGAGTTGGGCCAGCACGGTCAGTACCTGCTCGCCGAGCGAGCGGGGCAGTTCCTCCGCGGTCGGTTGAAGCCCTTGTAACAGCAGCGACGCGGCCGCTCTCTGCGCCCATCGCCAGCTCGGATCCTCTTCATGAACGCCAGCGTCGGCTTCAGTATCATCAACGACCTGCGAGGCGACTGCCGCGCACAGCCTGACCACTGATGCCCAGGGGAATGACAGGCCACCTCGGAGGGCGCCCTCAAGGCCCTGAAGAATTGCCTTGACGAACGAGCGCCCGCATGGAGCGAAGTCCTCAGCACGCTCGGCGAAATGGCGCGGATCAGACGTAACCGCTGCTTGGAGTTCCTGTGTCAGTCCGTCGATGGATGGCCCCGGAGGCCAGGTGCGTGGTCCCGGGCGCCAGTGCTGCAGAAACAAGATCAGGTCGTCGACGTTTAGCTCCAGAATCTCTTGTTGTGTGCTGGGGCTGCTTGGACCAACCCACATCGCCGACGTGTAAGTCGCGAAGTCACTGTTCTGTGCTTCGCCAAAGCGCCGCGCCAGTTCCGCGTAGCGGTCCTGAAGAGGTGGGGGTAGCGCCTCCCGTACCGCACCCAGGCGGTCTCGCCGCCAAACTTCGCGGTAGAGGTCCACGCGCTCATCGAGGGTCGGTTCTACGGCGCGAGCATCACCGTCAGCGGCGTCCACATCGTTGCCCGCTTGAGGGTCAGGTGCGAGCCTTTCACGCAGATCGGCCTCGTCGATGATCGGACCTTGCTCGATCAGGCTCGTCCAGGCCGCCGTCTCAGCCTCGTCAAGTAGGGGCAGAACAGCGCGAGTGATTGCGCTGTACTCATGCACCAGGCTGTAGTCGTTCAGATTCCCGGCGTCCAGGACGCGCTGACGGGCCAGAGTGAACGCGGCGGATTCGCGGTCCTGGCTCTCTGAAACCAGATCGGCCAGAAAGTTGAACTCCAGACGGCGAAAAACCGTCCACTGACGGCGTTCGAGGGCAGCGACCACATCAGCAGGCTGGACATCGTCTCGCTCTGCCACAAGGCGGGCTGCGTCCCGCGCCGCATCGATCAACGCGTCCTCGATGGTGTTGCCCATGTTCTGTTCGTGTGGTGCGATCGATGGTCGCCACAGCCATGAGTAGTCACGAAGGCTGTCCACGATGCCTTGCCCACCGTGTCGCAGCCATGTCTCTAGCTGGTTGTTCACCAGCTCAAGAGCGGCAAGACCTCCGGCGGCAATCAGATCGGGGAGCATCGTGCGCAGAGCATCGGCGTAGTCGTAGGAGTCCAGCCAGGTGGTGACTCCACCCCGAGCGCGCGTGTCGCGGACGGGCGTCGTAGGAGTCTCGCCTCTACGTACCTCGACAAGCATTCTCGCCAGCTTGAGCGCCGTCCCGGCGTCGCCACCACGGGCCACGTGAGCGGCCCATTCGGCAAGTCGATGCGAACCCAACCAGTCCTTGGATGGGCTTTCAAGCCATTTCCGGGCAAGCGGGACAAGACGAGCTGACTGCGCGGGCGGAATCGCGAGAGCGACCTCAAGGAAGGTCCGGTGAACGAGCGAGTTTGTTGTCGGTTTAGCCTTGGTCACGATCTCAACCGCCAACTCAGGCTCGTTTGTCGCCATTCGCGCGAGATAGTCCCCTTCAGGCCACCGGGGTAGCCGCGTCTCCCCTTGAGAGTCGGTCCACGGTTGGGGCGGGGCGCCGAAGAGGCGATGACGTTCGTGTAGCCGGCGCAGCCAGCGTGGGTTCTCCAGGCGCTCGTAGAAATAACGACGATGCTGCTCGTTCCCCAGCCGGCTCAAGACCTGATCGAGTTCCTGGTCTGTTGGTACCTTCCACTCAGTCACGCGGATCACCTTCGCTCTCAGGCGAATGGTCCAGGCGCGCCGACGGGGTGGGGCTTGGGGATCCAACAGGTGCGTTGGCGATCGCCAAGTATTTATCCAGGTCGTCGATCACCTGGTAGAACGACGAAAGAATGGACTCCAACATGTCCTCGATGACCTTGAATCGGCGAACCAGCTCGCCGTCGGGAGGCAGGGTCTTGTCCTGCTTGTCACTGATGTGGGTGAACTCCATGAACCAGGCCACCGTATTGATCCAGAGCAGCACGGTCGGATCGCGAGCAGCTATGGTCCCTCCAGAGATCACCTCCCGATCACGATGCCCTCCAGTCAAGATGATCGAGGCGGCCTTGCTGTAGTTGTTGGTCGTACCTCGCAGGTGAATCTCAACAAGACTCGCGGCGGCTTTGGCGACATCCAACGGGATGGGGAGGATGTCCTGATCCATTGGCTGGTCAGCGGAAGCATTGCCACCATCCTCTGGGAACGAACCTGACGGCAGGTCGAGCCCAGTCAGACCAACGCCTACGGGTAAGCCTGCCGCGCTCCAAGCAACTACGAACGACTTCAGAGCCTTCGCGTCATCCGCCCTGGTTCGGGGCTGGGGGTCGAGGAAGTCGGGCAGGCGTTGGGCGATTTCTCTGACAGCATGACCCAGCAGGTAGTGGCGGCCGGGCCAGGTGGGCACCACCAGGAAAAAGATGGCCGATGCGTACAACCCGGCAAGTGGCGACGCCCGATCCTCGAGATGCTTGTGAACCTGCTGGCGCTGCGGCGTCCACTCCGGCATGCCAAACGGACTCGGTGAGCTGAAGAACGTCATCTCCCACTCGATCATGGATCGCTGCCGGCGAATCGCCCTTGTGGAGTGTAGCGGCGTCGCGTCCCCGGGGGTGGATCTGCCGCGAACTGCCCGGGACAAGCCCCCAGACGCCCGGTGCGGCTCGCCGATCACGACGGCACCGAATCCCCGGTTCGGGTCGCGCAGCGCCTTGACCATGGCGCTGGCTTCGGGCCGTCGCCGCCAGGGCAGCGACCGGCTCTGGCCGATGTCGAAGAACTCGGCCACGATGACCCCGCCGTGCGGCTCGACCAGCCGTCGCGACCGGTACCACTGCCAGTTGCGCCGAATGCCAGTCCGGCGACGTTGTCCGACCATAGAAGCGAACGCCTCTCCCTGCGGTCATCACCCGCGTGATCTGCCGCTGATCGCATCGATCATGGCCATGCAACAGCCGGACCGGACGGCATGAACGGCCTCAGCATGGACATCGTGGCTGGACGCTGGCCTGACCATCGCCTGGTGATCAACGCCCACACAGCAGCGAGCGCACCCGGGAGACCTGCCGCGCCGCGAAAGTTGAGCTTCCCGCCGACGAGCTATTAAGGACGCGTAACCTGTGGGTCGAAGCCGTCGATGTCCACTAGTCTTCCGGCCATGGTCCGACAGGTGTTCGACGAGCCGCGCGTCCCTCGCGTTACGCATCTGGCTGCGACCGAACCGAGAGTCAACTGGTTCCTGGAATCCACCCGACCGGAGGCGGTCGAAGGCAGACGGATCGTCAACGACCTCTACTCGCGGTTCCCCGACCGCGACGGCCGCATGCATGCCGACCTGTGCGGCCGTGACGAGAAGCGCCGGCTGGGCGCGCTCGACGAACTCCTCGTCCACGACCTGCTGATCCGCCGGTACCGCGTGGCCTATGAGGAGGGCGAGGGCACCCGCCCGGACTTCCGGCCGTACGACGGCGACGGCACGTACGTCGGCGCCGTTGAGGTGGCGACGCTCTTCCTGCGCGAGGACTGGGCTGCGGAGGAAACGGCGCCACGCCAGGTTAGAGGACGCTCTGAACGCGCGGCTCCGGCTCACGACGTACTCCGTCGAGTTCGAGGTCTACCGCTGGGACGACACGCCGAGCGTGCGTCACATGGCGACGTGGCTCCAACCAACGCGCCCTTGACGACTTGCGCGCCGACCCGCTGCCGCTCGACGAACTGGGTATGCCCGAGAAGGTGTACGCCACCAGTGCCGTCGAGATCGCCTTCCGATTCCTCGCGCTGCCCAAGTCCTATGTTGTCGAGGATAGGGACCGCATCGTCTTGGGGGGCGCGTCGATCGGGGGGCGCGTCGACTCTGCCTGGCGGCTCCGGGAACGGCTGGACGACAAGGCGGTCAAGTACGACCTGCGCGGCAAGCCGTTCGCGATCGTCGTCGGCGTGCGGGACAGCATGTGCGACCTCGGCGACGTTCACCAGGCGTTGACTGGAACGCCAGCGGTCGTGGTCGCTACCGGCGAAGGCGTGCGGAAAGGCGACGGCTTCTTCGGCACTGGGCGGAACCGCGCCGACGGCAAGCACCAGCGGGTGTCGGCCGTCTTCTCCGTCCAAGAGTGGTACCCGGGCGGGCCCTACCTGCCGCGGATCACGCGGTTTGACAACCCGTTCGCTGCGACTCCATTTCCGGCCGAGGCGCTGCCCTTCGGCGGTCACTGGGGCGAGGTCGACCGGGACCCGAAGCGCGTCCGGGCCGACTGGCTCGTCCCGCCGGTGGCGCCGATTCCAGCCTGAACGGCTCGGCCCTTGTCGACGGCTTCGCCGGCAACGCCGCGGCCCGCCGCCGGCTACGCCACGCCCCGCCAACGAGGCGAAGACTACCCAAGCGGGCAACAGCCACTCCTGGAACTCGACCCGCCCTGGGCGTTAAGCACCGCCACCACAGCGCGCCTGCCGAACGGCCTGCGACTCGAAGGCACCCGCTACCGAACGCCGCTGCCCGACGGCAGGACCCTCGAAGTGTTCCGCGGCGTTGAACAGCACCTCTACAGCCTGCTGGCCAACGGCAACATCGGACCGTATTTACGTACTGCGCCCCGCCTGTACCGGAAGTGGTCGCCGCTCGCCCGAAGTCTTGATGACGCCGTTCTCTCGATTGGCCGTGACGGCACTGCACTCCTTGTACGGATCCTGGCCAGCCGCCGATAACCCCAACACGTGTGGAGTAATCGCACGACGCGGTCGAGGACCTGAGTGGTCGCGCCTGGGTTGGTCAGCGCCTGCGCGGTGTGTTCGGCAGGCCAGGAGCGCGAGGTTACTGTTCGTCGTGCTCGCCGGTGTTCAAGAGATCGTCGCGGAGGGCGGCGAGCGGGCGTAGGCCGGCTGGGGTGTCGGCGAGCCAGTAGGTCCAACCGTTGGTGCCTGCGCCGTGTGCTGCGTCGCCTGCTGCGGAGGGCGACTCGTAGTCTGTGCCGTCGAATTCGATCCGGCCGTCGGTCCGCACCACGGACTCGACGTCGTCCGTCGGATTAATCAAGACCGCGTTGGGGGCCAACAGCCCGGCATCCAGGAGGTCCGTGACTCGCACGGCGTAGTGGGCGCGAGCCGGAGCCGTGTCCGGAACAGGCGCGCCGGGGGCTGGGTAGACTGGTGCGTAGTGTTGATCGGCCAGCCGGTCAAACGCGGTCCGGACGACAGCGGCCATCAGCTTGCGGCGTCGCGTGAGGAACTCGTCGTAGGGCAGGTTCGGCCAGCCCTCGGGTATAGCGTGCCACCGGATCTGGCCGTCCAGGTCGGAGTCGCGCAGGTTCTTCTTCGCGAGCTGGTCTGGCCAGTACGTCGCCGGGGGCAGATCGGAAATGGCAATGTTGTCGTGCCACTCCACCAAGGCCATGTTGGCGATCTGGTTGATCTGCTTCGTGCCGGTGATCTTCTGCTTGCGTAGGTAGGCCCGCGGGTACAGGTGATGGCGTTCGATGCCCTTCTTCGCGGTAACCGCAGGGTCGAGGCGCGCCCGCACCTTGCCGGTCGAGAGCAGCGCGTCGGCGTCCACGATGTTCAGTGCTGCGATGTAGGCGAGCAGCGCCGGCGATTTCGACGCCGAGCTGGCAAGGTCGTTGGGGAGCGTGATCTCCCAGAAGTCGGCGGTCAGCGTATCTTCCACGATCTTGGAGAGAACGGCGACGAAGCCACCGGCGTCCCCGCCCGCCACGTCGGCGAGCTGAGCGATGTCGCGCTCCACCTGCGTCTCGAAGGAACCCGAGTAGCGCGACGTGGTGTGCGCCATGAAGAACCAGCGGGCGATAACCTCGCGCAGCTGCGCCACCGGGACGCCGTAGTCGACACGGCCGATCAGCCACAGCGCGTAGGAAAAGATGATCGCGTTTTCGCTGGAGATCATCTTTTTACCGCGGAACCCGGCGCGCTCCAGGCACAGAAGGAACTCGTGCCAGTTGGTCAGGTTCAGCACGTGCTCCTGGGCCTCGGCGAGGCGGGCGAACTGCGCGTCGCGGTGCTGCGGCGACGGCTTGCCGGTGTCGAGGTCTTTGCCGCGGAGCAGGGTGTAGATGTGTTTGAGCACCGCGCGGCGGAAGGCCACGGCGACGGTGGCCCGCAGGAGTTGTGGCGGCTGCGGCTGGATGTGCCAGTTGAATGGCGAGGCGCCGCTCAGCGACGGTAGCCGGCAGGCTCGGCAAAACTCCTCCAGGTCGCGGCGGCCCTTCTCCCAGAACACCGACATCAGGGTGAGGATGAAGTCGGCCTGGATGAGCGTGACACCTTCGCTGTTGATCCGCACGAAGATCTCGGCGACCTGCTCCTCGTGGGCGGCCGACGAGAGTTCGACCACTTTGAACGGGTAGTACTGCAGGTCATAGAGACGGTCGATGGCGTCCTCCAGTCGCTCCTCCTCGGCGTCGTCGACGTCGCGTCGTGAGCCCACCGCCTTGAGGTACGTCCGGGTGGTCGCCTTCTTGCCTCCCGGCTGCCACAGCGCGCTGATGTTCGGGATGAACTCGGGGTCCTTCTCGATCGCCGCGTCGGTGACGGCGAAGGTGGCGTCGGCGGGGCGGAATGCGATCCGAATTTGCGCTTCGGAGTAGTCATCCCGCACGACCTTGGCCCCGGTCATGACGGCGAACAGCGAGGTGAGCCGCTGTTGCCCGTCAACGATGAGGTAGTTGGGCACGACCGCCTTGGTGTCGACGCCGATCTGTCTCGCCCCCGGGTCGGCGCCGGTCTCCCAGAACAGCAGGTAGCCGACCGGGAAGCCCTTGTACATCGAGTCGAACAAGGCCCGGACCTTCGCTGTCTGCCAGACGAACGGCCGCTGGATGTCTGGCAGTGCGTCCTTGCCGAGCCCGATCGACTGCACCAGCAGCGAAACGGTGTACGTGGTGTCCTTGTAGAGCGTCTCGGCCATCAGCGCCCCCTTTGCTCAACGCGAGAAGCCTTCAACAACGGTGGTTGGCGTGCACCCCGTCGTGCTACACCACCGTATGCGCGCCTCGCTCTCGTTTCGCTCCGCCGCGCGGCGGACGGCGGGTCATGGTTTCGCTCCGACTGCTGCCCTACCAACCGATGGCGCCCGCCTGCCGCTTTCGCCATCGAGCACGGGGCCACCGGCCGCTGGAAGAGGGGCCGTGTGTCATGGTGGTCCGCAAGGTGGCGTTCGATATCGTCCGGGGTGTGCTGCGGTTGTTGGTCTTGGTCCGACCCCTCTGCTAAAGATGTCGAGATCGCCGTGCTGCGGCATCGGCTGATGGTGCTCCGCTGGCAGGTCGCCCAGCCGCGTCATGCACCCACCGACCGACTGGTGCTGGCCACGCTGGCGAGTTGCTGTCGCGCGGTTTTGCCACTGAAACCCAGGACCTGTGCCAATACATAGTCCCTGCGGCGCAAACTCGAAGACGACCCCACCCGACCCCGCCACCTACTCACCGAACCCGGCATGGGCTACCGATTCCAGCCCTGACGCGAAGTCGCAACGCGGGGGGAAGGCGTGGTCTATTCTAGGAATACGGCGATGTCCAAGATCGTGGGCCATGGGGAAATGGTTCGTGTGGCCCCACCGACTTGAACCCCCAGGATTCCACCGTGATTGGTATGGCGACCGGCGCGCTTGGAACGATCTCGGTGGGGGGACCGGCAATCACTGTTGTCCGCAGGTAACGCAGTCCGGCCGCGGTGGGGCGGCGGCCGTCCAGCGGGTTTGGCCGGTATATCCAAGGTCGAATGGTCCGCTCCAGCCCCTGCGGGCCTGCAGTCCGATGGTGAGCTGTTCACCGGGCAGGCGATGCTCAAAGTGGCCGGCTGTTTCGAGTGCCGACGCTACAACGATCTTCGCGGCGAGGTCGCCGACGAGGAAGAGGTCCGCGCCTACGGCGGTCATCGGGCGGTGCAGGGTACCGGTGCCATATCTAGCCTCGAGGGCTGGCTCGGGATCAAGAACATCGGCGTCTACGAGTGCTTGTCGGCGGCACAGCAGGCAGCCGTGGTCGGACCAGGGCCGCAGTCGAATGATCTCGCCGATGCTGCCGTCGCACAATACACACGCTAGAACTGCGGGGCGTCGGGCACGGCGGGCGAGGTGACTGACTGTTCGTCGAGCTGCCACGCCGTCGGCGCAGCACAACACGATGTCGGTGTCGGCCAGCAGGCCGCGTGCACAGTCGGCCTGATCTACAACGTCGAGACGGTGCGCCTCGACGGTCATCTCGGGATGTCGCTCCTTGAGGTACTCGTGCATCCCGTCGACCTTGTACTGACCGACGAAGCGCTCGGGTAGAACGTGCCGGACAAGGTTGTGCCACAGCAGACGATCGGGGTCCAGAAGTCGTAGCCGGCCGAGGCCGTATCGGGCTAGCGACAGGGCAGCGGCCCCTCCGATGCTTCCCAAGCCGATGGCCGTCACGGTGACCGCCGACAAGTCGTCCACGGGCCAGAACGGATGCAGCTGGCCCATCCCGATCGTCTCCGGCTCGACCGCCACTGGGACTGGTTCGACACCTCCTCGCGTCGCGTACCAGGCCGCGAACAGCGGAACGGGAATCTCGTTGTACGGCGCGGCGTCCGCTCCGGGCGCGTACGTCAGCACGATGTAGCCGTTGACGCCGGGATCCTTCAGGCCGACCGGCATCATCTCCTTGAAGGCGGCGAGGGTGGTCATCGCCGCGTGCCGCCGGGCGATCTCATGCCAGGCAAGGTGGAGGTCCGCCTCGACTTTGCACCACAATCCGTTACCGGCCCCACCGGAGCTGTTCATCGGGTGAGTCTTCGCCCGCAGCGCGACCCCGTACCCGAAGGCGCCGTTGTGAACGAAGCTGACAGCCATGAGGCCGTCAAGGCGCGAGCCCGTGAACTTGATCTCGCCGTGGGACCCCGCGCTGGGGGAGCAAAGGTGGCGGACCGCGTCTCGCGGCAACAGCACCAGGGGGCCGATCATCGGTTCTCAGCGAGCTGTGCAGATTCGGCGTCGGCCGCGCCGGACAACGCGGCCCGCGTGATCAAGTCGTCGTGCTGCGAGTCTCTGACGATGCCGTTCACCGTCATCTCGGTGAGGGCACCGGCCTTGAGGAGGGCGTACTCCACTCGCCAGGCCGCAGCCTTGACAAGGAGGTCGCAGATCGAGTCGGCGGGATCCCAGGCCGTCTCGGTCTGGAACAAGCACAGGCTGCCATCGCCCATGACGTGCCAGCGGTGCTGGGTGCATTCGAGCGGCTCCGGTCGGGGGTCGACCGGATAGATCCGGGGTGGCACCATCGGGTACGCCTGCCGGTACAGGATCACGACCTGCATGCCCTCGCCACCGAGTAGATCCAACAGTCCGGCCGGTGGAGTCCGGTCCAGCGGCCACATCGGCAGGCGCCCCTCCCAGCGGCCTGGGTTCTCTGGCACCCAGCGCAGGTCGGGGAACCGGGCCGCCACCTCCTGTTGATCTTTGGCGTGGCGGCTCGGCTCGGCGTCCCACCAATTGATCGGCGTTATGTCGCGGACGTTGGTCATCGTCAGCCTTGCGGCGCGTCCTTGATCCGTCGGGGGGCCACCGTCGGTACGATCAGAGCCGGCGTGCCGCTGATCTTGCCTTTCGACGCCGGGAAGTCGTCGCCGAACACCTCGCGCCACAGCCGCTTCGCGTCGTCGGTGTACCCCTGGTCGGCGGCCTCGCACGCCTGATCGGCCAGGTCGGCGGCATTCAGCAGCGAGTCGCGCAGACCGACACGGTCGAGGTCGGGCTGGATCTCCCCGCAGAGTCCGGCGGGGTCGAGCACCGGACCGTTGCCGACCGCGGTGGCCGCGGCCGTGAAGAACCGCTTCAGCGCCTCCGGCCGCGCGTATGCGGTCGGCAGGTGGTGCAGGCCGAGGACCTCCATCACCAGCGACTTGACCTTGCCGTCGACATCCGCGCCGCGTCCCCAGCGCCGCAGCACCCGGATCATGCGCAGGTAGTAGTCCCACTTGGCGCTGCGCTTCGCGATCTCGTTCACCAGATACATCGGATCGGCCGGTACCCACATGCTGGAGTTCTTCTCCGGGATCAACAGCGCCCGGTTGTGCTTCAACGCGGGCATGGCGTCGACGGTGAACGCGTCGTCGTCGCCCTGCAGGTCGATGAAGCACTTGACCGCGTGGTCACGGGGGTCGGCGATACGGACCAACTTCTCCACCGTGCCGTTCGTGGCACCAAGCAGCTTGTTGACCTTGCCGCCCAGCACATCCAGGGCTTCGCCGGCGGACTCTCCCGGCTCGCCCCATCCGGGGTGGGCGTCCGACTTGAAGATCACCACGAGGTCCAGGTCGTGGATCTTCGGGCCGATGTGGGTGCTGCGTCGCAACGACCCTGAACCCCACACCTCGACGATGTCGGACTCGCCGCCGAGCGCGGCCTTGAACGTCTCGCGGCGAGCGCGGGCCTCCTTGACCTGCCTCGGGTCCGCGTCGACCTTGTCCTGGAAGGCGTCGAACGCCTCGTCCAAGCTCATATACCCCCCCTGTTCACTCGAACGCCGGCCCTACCCTGTCGGTCACCGGATCGCGGCGCGACCGGCCCTCCCTGACCTCGGGGCAACCCCGACGCATACACAGTAGGGACGGGGTACGACATTCCTTCGTACTGGTCAGGTCACCCATACGAGCGACTCGTCACGTGGAGGTCGAACGCACCGGAAAGGGCTCGTACCGGCTGGTCGCGTTGTCGAACGTGAACGCGGTCCACTTGTCCTTCTCGGGCGCGGCGAGCCGGGCGCCCAGCGCGACCGAGATCGCTACCGGCCCGCTGAGGAAGATCGCGTGATCGCCGGTCCGAGCCCGGGCGGGCAAGGGGGCTTCACGCCACAACCGGCAAGTCTGCTCGACGACCCCGGTGAACGTCTCGATGTTCTCCGCCAGCCGAGCGGACGGGCTCCGTAGCCGCAGGAGGAAGCCGATGTTGTGCTGCCGACAAGCGGCCACGACTTGATCGAGGAACTGGTCGCCAAAGCCCTGCAGGTCCAGGGCGAGTGCGACCTTGGACGGGTCGCCGCCATCCACGGCCTCCAGTCGGTCAGCAACGAGTGGCTCGGTGCCCGACTCCAACGTCCGCAGGACCGTCGCCGGGAAGTACGGCGGCGACCCGTCGGCCTGGCGGATCGCGTGCACCGATACCTCGCGCGCGTGGGTATACCCCAACTTGGCGCCGAACCAGAAGGCGACGTTCAACGGCATCGTCGGGATCAAGTTGATGCGGCACGCATCCGGCGTGAGGCGCTCCGCCATCATCGTCGCGGCGAGCGTCTCGTCCGCGAGGCGATCGACCAGAACCCGGTCCCGAGCGCCGTCCCCGGACAGCTCGACCTCCGTCTTCAGCGTGACAGCACAGGTGTTCTGGCTGAACGTCTCGGCCTGCTGGTCCAGCTGACGTGCCCGCGCCAGACCTCGCCGGGCGTCAACCGCCGTCACCACGATGCCGATCCGCACCTGGCGACGCGCCTGCCCCCGAAGCCAAAATCCGAGCACGATCAAGGCCAGACCACAAGCACAACCGAGGAAGAACCACCACCGCCCGGCCTGGTCGCCCGTCATCACCGACTTCAGCGCCTCGACGCCGAATCCGCCCGCGACGGCACCCCCGGCCGCGATCGCCGCCGAGCCGTCGAGCACCGCGGCCCAGAGACCGCCGGCACGGTCGGTCGACCGGCCCGAGCCTACGACCGTCAGCCGAGGCGTCGCCGGCTGTTCCTGGTGCGTCACCACTACCGTCCATCTGAGACAACTCACGCCCCCATCTGGCGCGCGTTGGGACCACCCTATGTGTCTGATGCTGCTGGTCCTCAACCCGGTACGGCAGCGGGAGCGGCCGACCCGAGGGTGCGCTCCCCGCCATCGCGGGGTAACGGCGATTCGCTCGACTGGCAGCGGCACCAGACCGAGTCTGGTGCCGCTGCGCGGATCAAGCGAGCGAGTACGTGGCACTGACGATCAGTTGTCGACCGACCACGCTCCGATTTTGTGGTTCTTTGACGTGCCCCCGGCAGGGCACCAACCTGCGCCGACATCGCTGCGCCACGGCGGTAGCTGCATCCGGCAGGTGCGATGCCCCCCGTTTACCCCCCGAAAACCCTTGCGAAGCGTTGACCATCAGCGGCAAGCGTTGATCACGCCATGGCGGCGTTTGTGCAGCCTAACGCCAAACTGTGACGACCAGTTACAAGCCAGGGATCATCACGGTCGGTAACAGAAGGTTAGGGGTTCGAGTCCCTTCGGGCGCGCAAGATTATCAGGCGTCTGGCCTGCGGAAACGTGGGCCGGGTATATTTCAAGATTCGTCCAATGTAGACCTCAGGTGCTCCTGGGGTGCTCGTCTGTTTCAGAAGTGTTCGTACCGGGGTTTGCGGCGGCGTGATGCTACGCGCCGCCGCCGTCCAGATCTTGAAGGTGTCCGGGCGGCGGCTCCTGGCGGTTGACCCCGTGAGCTCGCCCGGCGCCGACGTCGGCGCGCACGGCGCTTCCTGGCTCTCCAGCAGACCCTCGTCGAGGCACGACGGACATCCTCCCGCAGCCCCTCGGGCTGCTGATCTCGGATGTCCGTCAAAACGGGTCAGCCCCACAGGGAGCAGTAGCGGTGTGGAACCGCTGATCGGATCTATCCGCTTGATCAATGCCGGGGGCCGGCCTATTGGCGATTCCAGGTGGCGTTTGTGTCGTTCCGTTGGAGAGTTTTCAGCCGGTAGGCGAGCTCGCTCGCGGATGGGGGGCTGGTTGGTGCGAGGCGGACGAGTGCGGTCAAGGTGCTGACCTCCCTCATAGCTCGCAGTGTGGGGTAGCCACTCCAGCGTCGAAGGTCGTAGCCGTATTCGTCGGCGAACCGGTCGACAGCTTCGGTGTTGAGGCCGAAGCGAGTTGCGGTATAGGTGGGCGCGAGGTCGATCTCGCGCGGCCCGATGCGGACTGAGTCCCAGTCGCCGAGGACGACCGGAGGTGACCCGCGTTGCCAGAGGAGGTTGCCGACGTACAGGTCGCCGTGGATAAGGCCGGGTTGGAGTGGAAAGTCGAGGGTATTGAACTGTTCGCGAAGCTCATCGATGCGATGGGCCAGCCACCGGAGTCCGGTCGCGTCGGGGGATCCGACCGCCAGAGCATCGCGGGTGGCTTGTGTGACGGAGCGCAGCGGTTCATATCGCTGCAGCGCTATTGGTGGCGTCGTGTCGATGGAGTGCAGGTCTCGCGCTATCCTTCCGAGCGTTCCAAGGTCGTGCTCGGGGGCGTTGCGGGGCTGCGGGTAGTACCGCCAGAAGGTGACCGCGACGTCGTCGATCGGGCTGACCACAGGGTCTTCAGGTTCGGTTGGCAGATGAAGCGGTTCGGTTGCCGGGAAACCCAGGTCTGCCAGCCATGCGGCGATGGTGACGCCGGTCCGGACTCGCTCGGCGACTCCTTGTCCGTATCCAACGCGCGCGACGGCTCCCGCGTCTTCGATGAGGTAGACCGCGTTGCCGAAGTGCCGAAGCAGGCGTGGACGCTCGGCTTGGATCCCGACGTGTTTGCAGGCGTCCGCTACAACCCGATCGAGATCTGGCGGAGGTGTGCCGGGCGAACGAGCCTGCGTCACTTGTCGGCCTTGGGCAGGGAGCGGTGGCAGGACGAGATCATTTCGCCGATCGAGTTCCGCATGGCGATGGCGCGTAGGTCGTGCCTGCGTAGTAGTACTGTTTCGCTGGCGATCTCCTGCCCGCCGTCGGCGCCTTCAACGACCAAGCGTAGCCCGCCGCCACCGGCGACCCGACGGACCTGGTTCATGCTTGGCACCTGCCCGGTGACCTTGACGAACAGCTCACCGATCGTGGTGTTGGCGTGTTCACCGCGGGCGATGGTGGGCAGGTCGGGAGTGTCGGAGAAGCGCTTCCGCGAGAACTGCGCTTTGAATCCGGCCCGGCTGGTTGCGGCCGCGTCGAGCCCGTGGACCGTGCTGGTCACGTCTGACGCCAGCAGGGTCTTGACCCCCACCGGATGTAGCCTGCCCTCGGTCATGAGCTGCATGAGCAGCTCGATCTCGGGGTCCAGCAGCTCGGTCAGAGCCTTGAGGTAGTCGGGCATGAGCCGGTCGGCGGCAGACATGAGTTTGCCGAAGACGTCCTTGGGGTCGAAGGCCAGACCGACGTAGTTGCCCTTACTCTTGCTCATCTTGGCCCCTGTGCCGTCGGTCCCTTCAATCAGTCCGGTGGCGATGATGATCTCCGGCCGTTGGTCGGCGTTCTCCATCACGCGGCGGCACATCTGCATGTTGAGCAACTGGTCCAGGCCCCCGAGTTCGATGTCGGCGTTGATCTCGACCGAGTCGAGGGCCATGACCACGGAGTAGACCAGCTCGGCCATCGTGAGGCCGCTGCCTGCGGCGAGCCGGCTACGGAAGTCTTCCCTCTGGAGTGATGCCGCGACGGGCAGCTTCTCCAGAACACCGATGAACTGCGGCAGCGTGATGGGGGCGAGCCATTCGCTGTTGTAGCGGAAGTCGGCGTGGTCGAAGTCGAAGAACGGGGTGACCTGCTCGCGGTAGGTCTTCATGTTGCTGGCGATGTCGTCGTCGGTGAGGGCTGGCCGGTCGGCGGTTCGACCGGACGGGTCGCCGATCTTGGCCGTGATGTCTCCGACGATGAAGACGACGCGGTGGCCCATACGCTGGAATCGACTGGCGATGATCATGGGTACGGCATGGCCGACGTGTACGTCGGCGGCCGTGGGGTCGATGCCGAACTTGACCACGAGCTGGCGGTGCGCGCTCTCGGCGGTGGCTAGCAGCTCGGCGAGCTGGCCGGTGGAAGGTAGCAGCTCCTGGGCGCGGGCGGCGATGAGGACGGCCTGCTCGGTCGGAGGTAGGTCGGAGAGGTCCATCGCGCGGCGCTCGCGCAGCAGTTCGAGGATCTCGGCTAGTTCCGGTCCGTCGCGCAGGTCAGGTGCGCTCCCCAAGATCTCCATGAGCGTCTTATGAGAGCTGCCGAGACGTGTCGTATCGGTGAGCATGGTGGTGGTTCCTCTGGTCAGGCCTCGGCCGTGGCAGGCATTTTCAGGTACACGATCTTGAGCGTGTTGGTCCTGCGTTGCAGGACGGGCGGCTGCGGGCCGTGCGGTGACCATGAAGGTGTACTGGTGATGACCGGTGCATAGGTGCCGGGGTCGGTCTCCAGCATGTCCAGTGCGGCGGCGAAGTCGTCGTGTTTGTCGTTGACGCGGTACGCCTTGCTGCCGCGTAGCGTGGACTCCTTCTCCAGAAGGGTGCGAACCGGTATTTCAGCAGCCACATGCGCGGGGTAGACGCCGAGGGCGACCACCTGTCCGAGGGGCGCCACGGCTGTTGCTGCTGTCAATATCGGTTCACTGCTTATTCCTCCCGCCGCTTCTACTACGACATCGTACTGGGCTTCGGTCAGCGTGTCCGCCGTGGCCACGTGATCGGCGAAACCGGACAAGCGTTCGGCTCGGCTGGCGTCCTTGACGGCGATGGTGACCTGCGCGGCAGCCCGACGGTGGGTGTAGATGGCGGCCAGGGCTGCCATCGGACCGTCGCCGATGATCAGGATGTTTGCGTCTTCGATGTTCAAGCCACGCGCGGCGTGCAGCACGCAGGCGAGCGGGTCGGCCAGCGTCGCCAACGCGATCGGTAGCTGGTCGGGAATCCGGTAGAGCTGCGAAGGGGCAACTCGCACCTGGCCGCTGAAACCGCCTTCGCCGATGTCCAGGCGACCGATGCCGGCGTCGTTGGCACACTGCTCGGTCCAGCCGCGTTCGCAGGTCGGGCAGGACCCGCATGGGTTGAGCGGCCGGACGGCGACCAGTTGCCCGTCAGATCTGCGGCCGACCAGTTCATGGCCCAAAGACCGGAGGTCGAAGCCGGCGCGCAGCCGCTGGATGTCCGAGCCGCACACCCCGGCGGCGACAACCTCGATCACGCTGGCGGTGCTCATGTCCATCGCCGGATGTGCTCGTCGGTGCCGCCGGACAGCCGGGCGAGGTCGCGTAGCAGGCTCAGCGCGGCACCGCTGGAAAGCACTTCACGGGCCAGTGCGAACGCCTCGGGGACGGTGCGCTGGGTGGTGCCGAGGTAGATGAGCGTTGCCGCGTTGACCGCGACGAGATCGATCAGCGCGCGGGGTGCCTTCCCAGCCAGGACATCCACGACGATGCGGGCCTGGTCGGCGGCGGTCTGGCCGGAAGCCAGGTCTGTCAGACTGTGCGGGCCGACGCCGAGGACCTCGCCGAGCGCTACGCGGCGCAGGTGGCCACGTTCGCCGCCGCGAACGCCGACCATGCAGGTCTCGCCGATGATGCCGACTTCGTCGATCCAGCGGATATTGTCCGGGGTCGAGGCGACGACCAGCATGTCTCCGCGGTGGTAGCGGCGCAGGATCTCCAGCGACAGTGTGACGTCAGGATGTGCCAGACCGTACAGAAGATTGTCGACCTTGATCGGCAGAAGCAACGCGGGGAAGGCCAGCGACAGCACGTGCGGTGCGAAGAACAGGCCCCCGTAGGCGGCGTCGAAGCGAGGCACCATCTGCTCGATCTCGAACACGCCCAGGTTGCAGGCCGCCATGACGTCCAGCACCCGGTCGCGGTCGCCGCTGATCTTCACACCGAGCGTCTTGAGCGTGTCGGCCGATCCCGCGACGGACGACGTGGCCGCTGACGCGCACTTGGCCACCTTGATCCCGGCCGCTGCCGCGACGACGGCGGCCGGGGTGGAGATGTTGGGCGTCTTGACGCCCTTCTTGCCGCTCCCGGCCATGCCGATAACCGGCTCACCGGTGAACGGGTGCGCGGGCCGGTCGGCGAGGCGGTGCACGTCCAGCTCCAAGGCGGCATCGATGACCCCGGTCGCCTCCTCGGCGGTCGGGTGTTTGGCCATGAGCCCGTTGAGGAGCACACCGAGCTGGGCACTGCGCTGTCGATCGTCCTCGATCGCCAGCACCATCCACATGTAGTTGTGGGCTTCCTCGTAGGTGAGGTTCTGCCCGGCGTTGACGCGGTGCAGGTATGGCCCGAAATGCGCCGGCATTGCATCGAGCACCGCGGTGGGGCCGATCAGGTCGGCGAACACACCTTCCTCCTTCGTGGTCACCACAGCTCAGTTATCGAGATCAGGTAGTCGGCCAGCTCCGCCTTCGTCCGGCGCCACTTGGGTGAGGCCGTCTTGCACTCGTCAACCAGCGCGAGGCATTCGTCGATCGGCCGGAGGAACATCTGACAGATCAACTGGTACGACGCGGACGCCTCCGGGGTACGCGCATCATCGCGCGTCACGCGGGCGACGATCTCGTCCGGCGTCGTGGTCATATTGATCGACGAGCCAGGGATGCTCTTGGACATCTTCGGGTGTCCCTCGAACCCGACCGTCAGCCGCGAATAGATCGACGCCAGCGTGAAATCGCCCCGAAGGCTCGTGTCGTCGCCGAACCGCCGGGCGACCTCGCGGGTGAACCGGACGTACTTGTGCTCGTCGACGCCGAGCATGACCAGGACTGCGTCGAAGTCTTGGCCGAGCGTCACGAAGTCGGCCGCCATCAGGGCCAGGGACACCTTGCGCCGAAAGGTCATCCGAGGGTCGACGATTCCCATCGATGCGTAGTAGGCGTGATTGTCCTCCTCCGCCTGGTCGAAGTCGGTGTCCTCGGCGTAGAAGCCGAGCAGGTACATGTTGCGGAGACAATCAACGTCGTTGAACTGGTTGCGCAGGACGCCGGTGGTGTCGTTGAAACCCATTCGGCGGCAGAAGCCGGCGAACCGGTCGGCCAGCTCGCGGGTCTCTGCCAGCGGTCGGCTCTTGCCGTGGTGGGCGTCGAGGTCGCCGAGCACGATCTGGCACCGCTCACCGCCGTCCTGCAAAGCGACCATGCGCCGGATCTGCGACGCGGTTCCCATGTGCGGCACCCCTGACATGCCGAAGCCGGTTGTGATGATCCGTGAGTCCCGGGGGGTGGCCAGGAAATCGGTGGCCCGGTGGTGGCACAGCCAGCGCATGTTCAGCTCTTCGGCGCTGATGCCGGCCAGATCGAAGGTGAACCGCTCCAGCTCGAAGGTGCCGTACCCGTGCTCGCGCACGACGTGCTGGTAGTAGTCCTCGGAAAAGATCACCGGCTGGGCCGACTTGGAGTCGATCAACGGCCCGGACGCAGTGGCCGATGTCATGGTGCCTCCCGTGGGTCTCTCGGCGCGTTCGATGACAATGCTCGATGCGCCGTGAGGCGAGCCAGACCACAGCGCACCCCCAGCGTGAGCGTGGCTCAATCGCCAAACTGGCACGCACACCGGCTGGAACGTTGCACTGACCGCGCCGACGCCGGACGGAACCGGGCATGCAGCAGCATCACTGTGGAGGGGCATCGTGGTCTGACCCGGGCCTGGGCTTCTGGGCGACGGTGGTGAGGTGACGAATCCGCCGACCCTCCTTGGTCACGATCCGCTGATCGAAGCTGAGTTGCCGATCATCCACTTGGTCCTCAACACGGACTGCAACGCCTGGCAGCTGACGGCCGCATCGGGATCGCCGGGCGTGTGCCGGTTCTGCTACCGCGAGCGCAACCGGGTCCAGGCCGACCGGGAGACCGTGCTGCGCGTGCTCGACGTGCTGCGCGCGGAGTCGGCTGCCCACCGGGTCGTGTTCGCCGGAGGCGACCCCATGATGCCCTACGACAACCACCTGGAGTCGGCCGTACGGCACGCCTCGGAGCTGGGCTTCGCCGCCAACCTGCACACCAATGGTCTGCTGCGTCAGGAGCGGTTCGACGGCCTTCGCGAGTGGGTCGACGTCTACTCCCTGGCGATCGATGGACCCGACGCGCAGGTAGCCGACTGGTTCCGAGGCGAAGGGTACTTCGACCGCTTCACGGCCAACGTCGCGATGCTCGCCGGCCACGGCAAGACCCTGGCCTTCAACACCTTCACCGCCGCCAACAGCATCGGGCGCCTCGCGGAGACTGCTGCCATGATCCGCAGCATCGGGCAGCGCACGCCGGTCGAGTACTGGCTCATTTCGCAGTACCGACCGATCGGGCGCTCCGACGCCCGGAAGGCCGACATCTACGGCTTCACCCCAGACGAGTTCCGCGCCGCTGTTGCCGCCATACGAGCCGACATGGACCGCATCCAGATCTTCGAGCAGCCCACGCGCGCCGAAACCGATCCCTACCCATTCCGCGCCTGGGTGCTCGCTGACGGCAGGGTCACCGTCGATCTCGGCAGCGTCGCATCGCCCCGCAACGAAGCCCTTGGCAACCTGCTCGAAGCCGGACTGGCACCGCTGATCCGCCGGTCACATGCCTTGCGCAATAACGAATTCGACCGCTCCGTCCTGACCGGAAGCGCCCCGTGATGCCCACTGAGCCGAAGCCTGTCGCGGTCGTCATCGACATCGACGGCACCGTGGCCGATCACCGACACCGCGAACACCTCATTGCCGGTGCCGCTCCGAACTGGGGGGCGTTCTTCGCCAACTCCGGGCTCGACGACCCGCTTCCCGAAGGCATCACCCTGGCAATCGAGCACACCCTCCACTCCATCGTGATCTGGTTGACCGGCCGCCCCGAGCGCTACCGCCAGCTCACCGCCGATTGGCTGGCAGCCAACGGCCTTCCCACCGCGAACCTCAACATGCGGCCTGACAACGACGTACGCTCGGCCGCCATCTTCAAGGCGGAACGGCTTGCCCAGCTCAGCGCCATGTACGACATCGCGCTGGTCGTCGACGACGACGAGCAAGTGGTGGCCACCCTGCGCCAAGCCGGATGGCCGGTCCACCACGCCCAATGGATGCCCCGATGAGCCGCGTCCTGCGGGTCGTGCACATGCCCGCCCGGACCCCGTACGTCCGCAAGATCAGCTCAGACGCGTATTCGATACTCAACTGCGCCAACACCGGGCACGGCGTCATCCCGGCCGCTGTCACCGCCAGCTGGCTCCTCGACCGCCGGCCGCTTGACTGGCTTGACGTGCTACACCTGCACCACATCGAATTCGATGATCTTGCCACCTTGCAACGGCTTCTCACCGCCTGCGCCGACTCCGGCGTCAAGGTCGTCTACACCGCACATGATCTTACCCCCATGTATTGCACGCCGGACGACTTCACCGCTCGCATGGATCTGATCATCGGCTGCGGCGCGTCCTGGATCGGGCTCACCGCCGCCTCGGTAGAGGCACTGCAAGATCAGTTTCCCGACCTGCCACCAATCACGATCATTCCGCACGGATACGTCGTCAGTCCTGACGAATTGGAGGGCCGGACCGGCGCCGGTGGGCCGCCTTACGCGCCCCAGTACTTGCTGTACGGCGCGTTACGACCCAACCGTGACCACCTGGCGACCATCGCCAACTGGAGCCTGAGCGTCACCGACTCTGCCGCCCAGCTGAACGTGCTGCTGCGGGCGCTGAGTCCTGCCGACTTTGAACGCCACGACGTTCCGGCGCTGCTGACGATCATGAAGGCGGACCCGCGCATCAAAGCGTCCATGCGTGCCTACCCCTCCGACGCCGAGGTGGTCGCCGCCGGCCTCAACACCGACGCACTGCTGCTGCCCTACCTCTACGGCAGCCACTCCGGCCAGCTGGAACTCGCCTTCGACCTCAACCTGCTGCCGGTGTGTTCCTCGGTCGGCTACCTCATGAACCAGTACCAGGTCCACAAGGGGCTCGTGGGCGAGCCGATCTGGTTCGACTGGACTGACGGGCACCCATTCCTCCACGGGGAGAAGTTCGTCGCCGCCCTTGAACTCGCCCACGTCCGACTGTGCAACACCTCACGGCGCGGGCCGGACAAGGACTTCCTCGACTACCGCCGAGATGAACACGCCACCTTCCTCGACGCCCATCACAGCGTCTATGCCGCCTAGTCAGAAGGGACTGCCGTGCCGGCAGACACCAGACGGATGCTCGTAACCGGAGGCGCGGGATTCATCGGCTCGCACCTAATCGTCAGGCTGCTGCCCGGAGGTCTCCGGGTCGGGGTGGACAACCTGTCCACTGGCACTCAGGCGAACCTTGACGCCAGCCGTCGTACGGGCCTGCGCCGAGCTGAGCTGTTCATGACCACGACGGCCCGGCGGGCGCTCAGCACCCGCCTCGCCGGGCTGCGTAGCGTCATCGAGCTGCGGCCTACCGTCGTTGTCGGCAACCAGTTGCAAGACTCGTGACCCACATCAGCGGCCCGCCCCGGCCGAATGAGGGGGACGTAACCGCAGGCGCCACCCACGGGCACGGCAAAGTCGGGCCTTCGGTATTCGTGCAGGTAGCAGCCCCAGTGGTTTGAGAACGCGGCGGTTCTTGCGGGCGTTGTGTCGTAGGGCGGCGGCGATGTTGGTTACGCCGCTGATGCGGAGCAGGCTGATCGCGGTGTTGCGGAGGGTGGCGACGACGCGTGGGGCGTTGCCGGTGTGGACATGGGAGGCATCTTCCCGGTAGGTCACGTCCCTGATCCAGGGCAGCACCTCCACGCTCCAGTGCCCGCGTACGTAGGCCAGTAGGTCGGCGGGGCCAGCCTGGTCTGTGGTCAGGCTCGTGACATACAGCATCGCCTGGTAGGAGGTGCGGCCTTTCTCGGTGACCGTGCGTTCGATCAGGAGGACCTGCGCGGTGTGGGGGAAGTTCAGGTCCTCGGGTGCGTTGATGACCTGGATGGTGCGTATCTCGTGGCGGCCTCGGTCGTGGTCCTCGGTGCGGGCGGTGACGGCGACGTTCTTCCAATCCAGCCCGTCGAGCCGGTCGAAGAGGGTGGGTTGGTTGTCCAGCACGGGGAAGATGAAGTGCGCGTTCTTGTTCTGGCGTAGGAACCGGGCGTTGGCGCGTTGGGTCTGCATCGCGTCGCTGGTGATCACCATGCCGGTCAGGTCCAGTGGGGACAGCAGCGGGATGAACGCGGTGATTTCGTTGCTCTTGTCGGCGACCTGGCGCTGGGCAAGCACGAGGCCGGTATGGGTAACGGCGGCCAGCAGATGCGGTGCGCTGTCCTGGTCGGTGCGGGCTCCGCGGGTGGTCTTGCCGTCCACGGCCAACGCGGGCAGGGGCGGGACGTGCATGGCGCGGGTGCTGTAGCGCCTGCGGCGTTGACCTGCTGCCTTGGCCCGGCGGCGGGTCTTTCGGTCGCGGGAGGGCCGCCGGCCGGTGCGGGCCTTGGCTATGGCGGCCAACGCCGCGCGGCGGTGCAGCCATCGCCCCAGCACCGCGTCCAGGGCGTCGCCGTCAAGGCGCGTGCACAGTCGCCGTACCGTCTTCTCGTCCGGGCCAACGTAGCGGCCCGATACCGGGTCCTGGCGGGCTCCGAGGGTGCGCAACGTCTTCTGCCCGGCGCCGGCGATCCATTGCCCGATCGCGTGGAACGAGGTGTTGCCGGCCAGGACCGCCGCGATCGCCATGGCCAGGACCGTGGGCAGTCGGTGACGCACGCCGCGGGCATCTCTCGGATCAGGCACCTGGGACAACGCGGTGAGCAGGTTCTCCTGCCCGGTGTGTCCCAGTCGTACCCGACGCGGCGGGCTCTGCCTCTGGCCATGGACACGATGGATCAGCGAAGATAGCGACGCGGGCACGGTACCTCTTCTGATCTGTTGGCTTCGAGAACCACAAGATCATCGGTATCGTGTCCGCCTTGTCAAATCCCCCCGGCAGTCACGCAGCGCACTCAGGCATAGACCCTCCGACTTTGCCGTGCCCGTGGGCGGGGAAGACGACGGTGGTGTTCTTGTCCACGCCGATCTCGACCAGGCTCTGCAGGTTGCGCAGCTGTAGTGCGAGGGGGTGGGCCATCATGATGTCGGCGGCGGTGCCGAGGGCGTCGGCGGCCATTGCTTCGCCTTCGGCGGCGATGATTTTGGCACGCTTCTCCCGCTCGGCTTCGGCCTGGCGGGCCATGGCCCGTTTCATGCTGTCGGGTAGCTGGATGTCCTTGAGTTCGACCAGGGTTACCACTACGCCCCAGTCCTCGGTGGCGACGTCGAGGATCTCCCGGATGTTGGCGTTGATGCGGTCGGTTTCGGACAGGGTCTCGTCGAGGGTGTGCTGTCCGACGACCTTGCGCAGGGTGGTTTGGGCGATCTGGTTGATGGCCGCCCCGACGTTTTCGATGGCCACCACCGACTTGACCGGGTCGACGACGCGGTAGTAGGCGACGGCGGAGACGTCGACGCTGACGTTGTCGCGGGTGATGCTGCCTTGGGATTGGATGGGCATGGTGATGATGCGCAGGCTGACCCGGTGCAGGACGTCGATGACGGGGATGATGACGGTCAGATGACGGTCAGGCCCGGTTTGCGGACGCCGATGACGCGTCCGAGCCGGAAGAGCACTCCCTGCTCGTACTGCTTGACGACCCGGATGGCCAGTGACAGCACCAGCAACGCCAGCACGACGACGACCATGACGATCCACACGAATGGCATGGGGCTTCCTTTCCAGGGACGAAGGGCAGACAGCGCGATGAGCACCGCCACCCGGCTGGTTGTCTACGGCGGCCTAGGAACCGCGCGCCCCCTGTGTATCGGCTGGTCTGCGGCGTCCTTCGCCAGCTATGGTTTGCGATCCGGTCGTCGGTCGTCGGTCGTCGGTCGTCGGTCGGCGCGGGTGCGGTGGCCGCTGCAGCCAATGGCCGGTGACCCTTGAAGCGCGGCCGAGGCTGGCACCTACCGTTCGGCGTAGCGAATGTTGGCCTGCAGGTGCGGCCTTGACAGCTGCCGCTTCCGACACGACGGCGGTTGGCTCTACCCGGAGCAGAACGGGCGGGCCGGTTCGCCATGAGGCATCTCAAGCAGCCCACTCCCGGCACGGCCGGTCAGATCGTGCCGACGAGGCCCCATGCGGCGCTGACCCGCGCCATGCGGAGACAGCTTCAGAACTGAATTGGCTCGATCACATTGACCTCGATCGATGGAGTGCGTCCGTCGGTTGCGGACTGTCAGCCACCGGGGTCCCGAGCGACACCTTCGCCCTACGCCCTTCCGACAGGTTCGCCGTGGTCGCTACAGGCACGATTGATTGATCTTCTTCGACCGAACACCCCGTCAAGGCCCGACATCCGGGCGGCGCGCACGGCGTTGAAATGGCCAACCGCAGGGCTGCGAGCAGGAGGGTGGCACGGGCGCCGCTCGGCCACGTCCTCCACGTCAGGAGTACCGTGGAGTCCGGTAACAAGAGGTCATCCCGCGGTGATGCTCGGTTCCTTTTGCCGCTCCAGTCCCTGGCGGTCGTCCGATCGACGTTCGACGACCGAAGGGGAACGGCGATGATCGAACTCGCAGCGCCACCGGCACGCGCTACCGCTGCCCCGACGGTCGACCACGATCGTCTCGATCATGTGATCTCCCTGGTAGCGGCCGGTGATCGGGCGGCATTTCGACGTCTGTACGCTTTCATGGCCATGCGGGTCTGGCGCATCGTGGCCGAGGCGCCGCTGGGCCCGGCCGACGCCGTGGCCGTCACCCGTTCGACCTTCGTCGAGGTGTGGCACTCGGCCCGGGCAGCTACCCATTACGACGCCCGCGACTGGATGGCGACGGTGACCACCGGTCGTGTCAACGATCGACTACACCGCGTCGACGCGAGCGGTCGCCACCGCGTCCACCCGGCCGAGCCCGGCGTCGGCGCGGATCGCCGGTATCAGCCGCCGACGGTCGTCGACCGTGACGCCCACGACCACCGCGAACTCACCGCGCTGCTGGGAGCCGGCGCCGCCACCATCCGCACCGGACCCGGCGTCTTCGGCAGGATCGACGACCTCGACCAGGCACTCGCTACTATCGCCGCCGCCACCCCGGCGGCTGCGACGGGTCCCCGCTGATCGACCGCGTTGCCACCCGCCGTTCCGCAAGCCACGCGACGAAAATGAGGAGGAACCCTGTGTACATCGACAAGGCTGGGATCATCTCAGTCCTTCGGTCCAGGGGGCTGAACGCCAGGGCCGACTGGGTGGACCGGGAACTGCCCGAGTTCGTCGACACGTACAAGAACGCCGCCCTGCTCCGAATGCTCGGCGTCGACCCCGCCGGCATCTCACCCGCCCAGGTCGTTTCGCGGCAAGGGTGAGCCCCACAGGAGCTGCCAGGCAGCCCAGGAGAACCAGCGCCGATGCTTGCGCGGAGCAGAGTTGCTCGGATGCTGCAGCTCGCCTTCCGCCGCGCTACCGATGGCCGACCCTGTTCGCCTCGGCCGGCGCGGGCAACGACGCCGAGGCCCCGGTTCTCAGTCCGGAGACCACGGCCCTGCGCCCGGCCGCTTGTCTCGGCGCAGGGCATTGGGTCTGAACAGGCGTACGATGAACATGTCGCTCGGGACCCCGGTGGCTGACAGTCCGCCGCCGGTGGACGCACCGCCTCCGATCGAGGCCGACATGGCCGGACGCCCCCAGACGAGATTTCATCTCTTAGGCCTGCCCTTCCCCAACCGCGGCCTTGGCTTCGCCGGGAAGACAACGGGCAAGAGCCGGTCCAGACGGCCGCAAGACTCTGGGCTGGTACCACGGTCACCCGCCGGGGCACCCGTCTCGCAAGGGCTGGCCAGCCGAGCGACGACATACGACACCGTCCTGGCAGGCCGGCGAACGGCCCGACCCGGCCCGTGGCCGATGCCCCACGCCGTTCACCGCGACGTCCGTACGGCGGCAGCCACCCTGGATTGATCGACACGAGCCATCAAGAGACGAGAGGCGGCGGTTGTGATGACCGCGACGCGCAACCGTCCGGACCCGCCGGGCCCGGACGCCATGACGACCAGGCCGGGCGGCGGCTCCGGGCAGCCAGGTGGCCGTGGGTCAGGTGCCGAGGGAAAGGTGCCACGCAGCCGGATGGGCGGGGTGTGGGTGGCCTTGGTCGTGGCCGCCTTCGTGTTCCTACTCTTGTTGATCTTCATCCTGCAGAACGGCCAGCGGGCCCAGGTGTCCTTCCTCGGCGCGCACGGGCACCTGCCGATGGGGGTAGCGCTGCTGCTCGCGGCGGTCTTCGGGGTGCTGCTGGTGGCGCTGCCGGGCACGGCCCGCATCATCCAACTGCGGATGTTGGGCCGCCGCCGCGGTACTGCCATCGAATCGCAGCTGCCCCCGCCCGCAACCGACCCGGCCGGGTCGTAGCCCACCACCGATCGGGCAGCCACCACTGCCGCGGTCGCACCCACGTCACCCAACTGTCGGTACCAACCACGAGGACGGCTGCCATGGCCACCAACGACACCCAACGCGCCACGATCGTGGCATCCCCGCCATCCTCGCCACCTCGACTGCACCTGGCCCCGGTCCGGACCGTCCGCGCGGTGCTGGACGGCGGCTGGTGGCCGCGGTCCTGGGATCCGGTCGCGGAACTCCCCGGGCTGATCCTCGACCTCGACGCCAGCTTCGGCCCGATCCGGCAGGTGCTGCTCAACATCGACGCCTGGGACCGCCGGTTCCGGCGGCTGGCGGTCGGCCCTCGGGTGGTCCGGATGGGCTGGTTCACCAGCCTCGACCCGGCGCTGCTGATCGCCACCACCGAGCGGGGCGACCAGATTGACCTGCTCGTCGTCCCACCCGGCACCGCCCAAGCGACGGCCCGCACCGTGATGGCGCGGGCGGCCGACCCGGCCAACACGACCCGCGCACCCGCCATCCTCGCCACCATGCCGGCCGCGTTGATCGCCCCGCCGGACGACGTCACCCCGGCGTCGGTGTGGGACAACGAGGGCGGCCACCTCGTCGAGGCTCGAACACCCGGACCCACCGGCGCGCTGTCCGCCGCCCGTTCGCGCTGAGGAACCCTTTGTCATGAGCCTCCTGCAGACAACCATCGCCATCGTGATCATCGCGTTCGGTGTCGCCGGTCTGATCACCGCGCCGCGTCTCGAACCTGTTCTGGTCAGATGACCACCACACCGGGCGCGACCCGCCCCGACGCACCCGCAGGCGGGTCCGGGTCCAACGGGTCCGGGTCCAACCCCCGGGCCCGCACCCGGCTCTACCGCGACGGCAAGTGCCTGCTGCGCGACTTCCCGGTCGCCGACATCTCCGAGCACCTGACCGATGCGACGTCGGTGGTATGGCTGGACCTGTGCCGGCCCACCGTCGGCGACTTCGACATGATCAATGAGGAGTTCGGGCTGCATGAGCTGGCCGTCGAGGACGCGGTCGGCGAGTCGCAGCGGCCCAAGCTGGACCGTTACGCCACGCACCTGTTCCTCAGCGCCTACGCGGTCACCCTCGACGCCGAGGGCACGCGGCTGGAGGTCAGCGAGATCGCGGTGTTCATCACCGGCCAGGCGCTGATCACGGTACGCAAGGACGACCGGTTCGACCTCGCCCCGGTACTCGCCCGCTGGGACGCCTCACCCGACCTCGCCGGCCACGGCGTCGGGTTCCTGCTCTACGGACTGCTCGACCACCTCGTCGACGGCCACTTCACCGCCGTACAGCAGCTCGACGAGGGCATCGAGGAACTTGAGGACCTGCTGTTCGACGAACGCCGCGCACAGATCCAGGCCGTCCAGCGGCGCTCGTTCCAACTGCGCAAGAACCTCGTTGTACTGCGCCGCGTGGTGCTGCCCATGCGGGAGGTCCTCAACACCCTGCTCCGCCGTGACCTGCCCACCGTCGACGCCGCGATGGCCCCCTACTACCAAGACGTCTACGACCACGTGCTGCGCGCCACCGAATGGACCGAATCCCTGCGCGACCTGGTCGCCACGACCGTCGAGACCAACCTGACCGTGCAGGCCAACCGGATGAACCTCATCATGAAGAAGGTGACCAGCTGGGCGGCGATCATCGCGGTACCGACCGCGATCACCGGTTTCTACGGCCAGGCCGTGACGTCGCGGTCGAGATGGATGGCACCGAGAAAGGTACGTGATGTGCCGCCGGACCGGCCGGGTTGACTGGACGGCATCCTGACCGCCGCGGTCCGGTAGTACCCCGGTTCGGCTACGCACCTGTCGACCGACACTCGCGGCGCGCTGCCTTGCCGGGGCTGCGCTGGGCTGAGAACCTGCCGGACCAACGTCGTCGCGGACGGCCGAGGGCCGCACCCGTGTCGACCCTCGGCGAGCGTGCCTGTGGGTCGCCTGTCTCTTGCGCTCCGTGGGAACAAGTGCTGCACTGTGGTTAGCACTCGCAGCTTGTGAGTGCTAACCGAATGAGATGAAACCCCCGGGATGGAAATCCTGTGCCGCGGTCATCGCAGGTCGGTCCGATAGGTGCCGTACGTCGGCACGACGATGTAGAGGACGACGCAGATGGCCAAGTTGATCGTTTTCGGGGAAGAGGCCCGACGCGGGCTGGAACGTGGCATGAACATCCTCGCCGACACGGTACGGGTGACGCTGGGTCCGAAGGGCCGCAACGTCGCGCTGGGCACGACGTGGGGCGCGCCCACCATCACCAACGACGGGGTGGGCATCGCCAAACAGATCGAGCTGGACGACCCGTACGAGAAGCTCGGGGCCGAGCTGGTCAAGGAGGTCGCCAAGAAGACCGACGACGTGGCCGGTGACGGTACGACGACGGCCACCGTCCTGGCTCAGGCGCTGGTCCGGGAAGGGCTGCGCAACGTCGCCGCCGGCGCGAACCCGATCGCGCTCAAACGCGGCATCGAGGCGGCCGTGGCCGCGGTGACCGAGGCGCTGGGTAACCAGGCCCAAGATGTCGCGACCCGAGAGCAGATCGCGGCGACGGCGTCAATCTCCGCGGCCGACACCACCGTCGGCGAGATCATCGCCGAGGCGATGGACAAGGTAGGCAAGGAAGGTGTCATCACCGTCGAGGAGAGCAACACCTTCGGCCTGGAGTTGGAGCTCACCGAGGGGATGCGCTTCGACAAGGGCTACATCTCGCCGTACCTCGTGACCGACACCGAACGGATGGAAGCCGTCATGGACGACCCGCACATCCTCGTTGTCGAAAACAAGGTCTCGAACCTGGACGATCTGCTGCCGATCCTGGAACAGGTCATGCAGTCGGGCAAGCCGCTGCTGATCATCGCGGAGGACGTCGAGGGCGAGGCCCTGGCGACACTGATCGTCAACAAGGTCCGCGGCACGTTCACGTCGGTCGCGGTCAAGGCGCCCGGCTTCGGCGACCGCCGCAAGGCCATGCTGGCCGATATCGCCATCCTCACCGGTGGGCAGGTCGTCTCCGCGACGGCTGGGCTCCGGCTGGACAGCATCGGGCTGGACGTCCTGGGCCGCGCCCGCAAGCTGGTCGTGACCAAAGACGAGACCACCATCGTGGACGGTGCCGGTGACACCGACCAGATCCAGGGCCGGGTCAACCAGATCCGCGCCGAAATCGAGAAGAGCGACTCCGACTACGACCGGGAGAAGCTGCAGGAGCGGCTGGCCAAGCTGGCCGGTGGCGTGGCGGTCATCAAGGTCGGCGCGGCCACCGAGGTCGAGCTGAAGGAGCGCAAGCACCGCATCGAGGACGCCGTCCGCAACGCGAAGGCCGCCGTCGAGGAGGGCCTGCTCCCAGGCGGCGGAGTGGCCCTGGCCAACGCCGCGGGCACCGTGTTCGACAAGCTCGACCTGACCGGCGACGAGGCCACCGGAGCGAACATCGTACGGGTCGCGCTCACCGCACCGCTCAAGCAGATCGCCGTCAACGCCGGTTACGAAGGCGGCGTCGTGGCCGAAAAGGTCAACTCGCTTCCCCCAGGCCACGGCCTCAACGCCGAAACCGGCGAGTACGTCGACATGATCAAAACGGGCATCGTCGAACCAGCCAAGGTCACCCGCTCGGCGCTGCAGAACGCCGCATCAATCGCCGCGCTGTTCCTGACCACCGAGGTACTCGTCGCCGACAAGCCCTGACGTCAAGCGCCGAATCGCCGGATGGCGACAGCCGCGTGCTAGGCCCGCCCGACAGCGGTCGCCCACTACATACCTCCGTGGAAACCAGGACCGGCAAACCCGGTGCCGACGGGCAACGCCGCCCCAGGTTGGCCACCCGGCCGAGCGCTCCGCCAGGCCGAACCCGTACCGCACCTCAGTCCCACGAGTGACCGACGCAACCCGGAGGAGGAGAACGCCATGACAAGCGCCGCGCTCTCTGCAACCCACCCAACCACGCCCCGTCAAGACGCCACCGCACACACCACACGCCGGCAGCAAGCCAAACGGACCATCCGTCTACGCATCCGCCGCATCCCCGGATTCCTGCTGGTCGTCGCCCTACTGCTACCCCTCTTGATCACCGCGGTGTTCGGTAACCGCTGACTGTTGCCAGCTGCTGCGCGAGAGGGTCACCGCCGTGACCAGGCAAGACGTGGATGCGACCAACCACCGCAAGATCAATTAATTGATCCGGCCCGGGCATTGTGGACGTCGGGCTTTCGCCGCGTCAGTCGCGGCTGGCCCATCTGGCGTATCCGGCGAAGCGCTCGGCGTCGGCGGCGACCGCCGTTTCCAGCTGACGCAGTTCCTCAGCGAACTGGATGGATGCGTCGTAACTGTCCGACTGGTAGCAGCTGCGGCTGTGGATGCGGCGGAACCTCGCGTATTGGGTACCACCGGGGCGTGGGTGGCGGTAGTGGTCGTCATCCGGCTGATCGTCGGAGCGGCCGCCGCGGTCCAGCGCGGCTACTTCAGCGGTTCCAATAGCAACTGCGCCAGGGCCAGCACCGTGGTAGCGATCATGGCCGGCGGGCCACGCTTGGGCGCGGTCATTGCCCGCGCCGGCGGGCCGGCGGTTCAACGCCGACCACACGATCAACGCTGCGCCGTTTCCGGCAGGCGCCAGCCAAGTCCCGGCTCGCCTGTGTCGGCGGCCGGTGTTAGCGTTGATGTTGGACGCGGCCAGCGATCCAGCCCCGCCCGTTGGTCGCGTTGACGGCGGAAACAGCGACGGCGGAGCAGAAGCGGTCGGCCCCCGGACCCTGGGCTACGCATCACACCATGATCATGATGCGCACCCAGGAGGTCAAATCGTGGCGGCATCGACAGCATCCACCATCCACTCCGGACCCAGCGCTGCGAGCGAGACCGCGGCCGGCGGCGTACCGGCCCGCGGCAGCGACTTCGCCGACCTGATGCGCCGGGTCAAGGCTGCCGGCCTGCTGCGGCGGCGGCCCGGCTACTACGCGGCGAAGATCGCCGTGACCGGCGGGCTGCTCGCCGCGACGTGGACCGGGTTCGTGCTGATCGGCGACTCGTGGTGGCAACTCGCGGTGGCCGGCTTCCTGGCGTTCGTGTTCACCCAGGTCGGGTTCCTCGGCCACGACGCCGGGCACCGGCAGATCTTCCGGTCCAAGCGGGCCAACTACCTGGTCGGCCTGCTGCACGGCAACCTGGCCATCGGGCTGAGCTACGGCTGGTGGGTGGACAAGCACAACCGCCACCACGCCCACCCCAACACCGAGGACAAGGACCCGGACATCGACATCGGCGCGCTGGCCTTCACCGCCGGGCAGGCCCGCGCCAAACGCAGCCGGGTGACCCGGTTCATCGCCCGCCACCAGCGGTACCTGTTCTTCCCGCTGCTGCTGCTGGAAGCGGTGCAACTGCATGTGTCCAGCGCCCAGGCGCTCGCCGGTCGCGGGTTGCGCCACCGCATGTGGGAGACACTGATGCTCGGCCTGCACGCCGCCGGCTACCTGACCGTGGTGCTGCTGGTCCTGTCCCCGGTCAAGGCGGCCGTGTTCATCCTCGTCCAGCAGGCACTGTTCGGCCTGTATCTGGGGTGCTCGTTCGCCCCCAACCACAAGGGCATGCCGATGCTGGCCGCCGACGACCAGAGCGACTTCCTACGCCGGCAGGTCCTCACCGCACGCAACGTGCGCGGCAACTGGCTGGTCGACTTCGCCCTCGGCGGGCTGAACTACCAGATCGAGCACCACCTGTTCCCCAGCATGCCCCGACCCAACCTGCGCCGCTGCCAGGCGCTGGTCAGGGAATTCTGCCACGAGCACAACCTGTCGTACTGCCAGACCACCCTGTGGCGCTCCTACGCCCAAGCCGTACGACGCGCCACGTCACCGCCCGTGTACGCGACAAGAAACACACGCGCTACCGGAGCACGGACGAGCCGGACGGCCGCTTCGGGTCCATTAGGGCCGGCCCGCTGCTCGCATCTGGGGTGCTCGGCGGGCGCGTACTACCGGCGCGACCCGATAGGGGCGCGGTCGCACGATCGGCGTGACAGTTCGCCCGCCCCACCTGCATCACACCTTTGCGGCCCGGCCCAGCCCACCGCGTTGATGACGGTCGGTTCGGTCAACGGGCCTGGCTGGTGGCCGAGGGCGGGATCTGTTCGGATCCGTCGACGATGGCCTGGGCGAGGTCGGACAGGCGCCGGTTGTGGTTGCGGGCGTCGGCGCGCAGCAGCGCGAAGGCGTCGGCTACGTCCAGGTGCAGGCGTTCGGCCAGGATGCCCTTGGCCTGTTCGATCAGGACGCGGCTGTTCAGCGCGGTCTGCAGCTGTTGGGTCACCATGTCGCCGCGGCGGATGGCGCGTTGCTGCAGCAGTCCGATGGTGGCAACGTCGGCCAGGGCCTGTCCGACGCGCAGCTTGCCCTCGGCCAGGGCGCCGGGGTTGGTGTCGAAGAAGTTCAGCGCACCGATCACCTCGGTGCGCAAACGCATCGGTAGCGCGTGTACCGCGGCGAAGCCGACCTCCGCGGCCGCGGCGGTGAACCGCGGCCACCGCCCGGCGGTCGGCAGGTCGGCGACCGACACCGGTTGCCCGGTGTGGAAGCAGTCCACGCATGGGCCCTGATCGGTTTGCAGCTGGAACAGCTCCAGCAGCCGCGTGCGTTCCGAGGAGGCAGCGACCAGCTGCAGGGTGTCCTGTCCATCGGTGAGCAGCAGACCGGCCGCCGAGATATCCAGCAGCTGCACACACCGCTCGGTCAACATGTGCAGGAACTCGATCACATCGAAATCGTCGACGAGCGTGTCGGCCATCTCGACGAACACATCGACTAGCTGGGTCTCGGCCATCTCAGTCACCCTTGTCACACAGTAGCCCCGCCCTGCGCGGTTGGCCCGCCCGCGGCGGCCGGCCGGTCTCGGCACGGACCGGCCCGGACCCGGATCTCACCCGTCGCGGTCCTGGCCGGTCTCGGCCTCGGGAGCAAACCGCAGGCGTCGGGCGACCACGTCGGCGGCGACCTCACGCAACCGCCGGTCATGGGCGTAGGCGTAGGCGCGTAGCCGGACCAGCGCCACCGCCACGCTCACCCCGAGCTGCACGGTGATCATCCCGGTAGCCTGGTGCACCTCGGGGTGTGGCGAGCCGGCCGGCTCGGGCCACGCCCCGTCCGGGCGTGGTAGGTCACCCCTGGGCGCCGCATCCAGCAGCAGCGCGCAGGCCGTGTCCGCCAAGACCAGCGCATCGGCCAACTGCTCACGATCCAGCTCGCCGGGCCCGGCCCGGTACAGATCCAGGACTCCCAAACGAACCCCGCCGACCTGCAACGGCAGCGCGAACACCGCACGGACCCCGGCATGCAACGCCGCCGGGGCGAACACCGGCCAGCGGGCCAGGCAGTCCGCAGCGATCAGGTCGGCGACAAGAGCCGGACCGCCGGTAACGGCATCCACACCCGGCCCCTCGCCGAGGGTCAGGGCAAGCTCTTCCACCTCGGCGGCGACCGGGTCGCTGGCGTAGATCGTTTCGCGTGGGCTGGCCGAGAGCACCACCGCCACGGCGGCGCGGTCCACACCAACAGCCGACATCGCCGCGGCACACACATGCTCAACGGAGACCGGCCCACCCCCGGCGCGTTCCACGACCAGGCTCCACAGCCGCACCCTGCGATCGGCGCTCATCGCGCCGACCCATCCACGCACCGTGCTGCCGACGATAGGACCACGGTGCCGCCTCCGATACCTCAACGGTTCGTGAGGCCGCGACGGGCGGGTGACGTAGGACAAAGACCGGGTCGAACGCAACTGGCTCCTCAACGGCTTGCCACCCACCAGCCTACGCCCAGTTACGCGGATCCCCACCCCGGGCGACCCGCGGCGTCCGCAACTTCGGGTTCAGGGCCGGCGTGGGCTGGCACGCCACCCCGGGACCCGGGTGTGCATGGCGGCTTTTCGGCGGCGAGAAGCGCGGCTACCGGCGGGTCCGGGCGAGCTGCGACCAGGTAAACGGTCGGCCGCGTTTGGGCTACGGCAGCGGCGGTCCGTCGACCACCCCCGGCGGATGTGTACGCCGGCTGGGCGTCTGCCGCGACTTCGCTCACGTCGCGATCAGCTTTGCCGGGCGCTTTTGATCCCTTCAGATCGGTACCCTCAGCGTTGGGGTTGCCGGCCGCCGCGCCGCCGGCGTGGGCGTTGCGCCGTGTCGAGGCCGGCGACGAGGGTGTCGAGGCCGGCGGTGAACCGTTCGTCGCGGTTGTTGAGCCAGACGTGTTCGCCGAGGGCGACCAGGGTTGGGAAGCTTTCGGCCGGCAGTGACCGCAGGAACGCGTGGAGCTTGTTTCTGGTCGCGGTGTCCTGGACGCGCTGCTCGTTGACGCAGGTGGGGCTGCTGAGCGCGAATCCGAGGGTGTAGTCGTAGACCAGGGCGAAGGCCAGGCCGGTGTTCCCTTCGGGCAGGCCAGCCTGGTGCAGCGCGGCGAGAAACGCCTCGGCGAGGGCGAGGGAGTGCGGCCCGAGGGGGTCACGTGTCTTGAGCAGTCCGGCGATGCCGGGATGGTTCTCCAGCACCGTGCGTAGCCGGTGCGCGAGCACCTTGACCTGCTCGGTCCAGGCGCGGCGGTGATTGACCTGGCAGTCCACCTCGGCCAGCACCCCGTCGAGGACGAGGTCGTGCAGCTGCTCCTTGTTGCG
>WNGA01001629.1_pt1 | contig 38040 bp, 36 predicted proteins | sample 5400061 | NCBI WGS metagenome assembly WNGA01 (sample SAMN13153366, study PRJNA577476) | soil metagenome | isolation source: 100 cm soil or saprolite under grassland replicate 2 | place: USA:California | collected 2016-06-15
CCCACCACGGTCGGGAGCTCGGGATCGAGACGCCCTTCGATGGAGATTTCGTCGATCGTGAAACGGTAGGACACGAGGTCGATGGCGCTGCGGACGACATCGTTCATGTTCACGGCCGCGGTGCGCTTCTCACCCGCGCGCACGAAGCGTAGCAACCCCCGCAGCAGCTTCGCCGCGCGCTGCGCCTGCCGCAGGATGCTCTGCATCTCGTTGCGCTGTTCCGCCGCCAGGTTGCCGTCCGCCAGCCGTAACTCGGCGTGACTGGCGATCGCCATCAGCGGGTTGTTGACCTCGTGGGCGACCCCGCCAAGCAGCTCGCCCGCCGCGGCAAACCGTCCCTGCTCCTCGGCCCGGTCGCGCAACACGCGTGTCATGTGATTGAAGTGGGTGCCGACGGTGCCCAGCTCGTCGTCCCGGGTGACGGGGACCTGCGTGGTTAAGTCGCCTTCCGAAACGCTCTGGATCGCGCGCTCGAGCGCTGTGAGGGGCTTCCAGATGCGCCGCCGCACGACGAAGAGCGCCACCGGCAACAGGATCGCGCCGACGATCAGCACGATGATCGCCATCGCCGAACCGAGATTCCCCGTCAGCGCGAGTGTCACCGCCGCGCCGTAGACCATCGCCGCGACGACGACACCCACAATCAGCACACGGAGACTACTAGCCGGATTGCGTGACACGATCTAATCTCCCCGTTCCCAACTCGCACCAAGGTACAATCAATGCGTTCTTTGAGCATCCTCCTAACATTCGGTGTCCTCGGTGTGGCCGCGTGCTCCCATGCCACCGCAGCGGGAGGCGGCCGCCAAGCTCCCGCACCGACGCCCGCTCGCCAGGATACGTCGCACGCCGCGACGGGGCGTCAGGCACCAGCTGATGCGGCAGCTCTGAAGCCCTACAACCAGGTGATCACATCCGGAGCGGTTACCGACTCCGGGGTGTTCATCGTTCATCGCATCGGTGAGAAACTCTTTTACGAGATCCCGAAAGCGATGTTTGGTCGCCAGTTTCTGATGGTGGCGGATCAGCGAGGAACCGTGCGCGGCGTGCGGTACGCAGGAGAAGAGATCAGCAACCGCATCGTCGTGTGGGAGCGGATGGGGAACAAGGTCTTCCTGCGGATCATCTCGTACGCGATGCGTGCCGACAGTACCCAACCCGTCGCGCGGGCGGTGCGGCTGTCCAATATCGCGCCGATCATCATGAGCTTCGACGTCGCGTCGTGGCATACTCCAGACAGCGCGGCGGTCATCGAAACCACGAAGCTCTTCACGACCGACGTGGCGGAGCTGAACCTGCGGCAATCGGGCATGCGGATTCGCCGGATGGATCCGGCGCGCTCGGTGGTCGACCGCGCGCGGTCGTTCCCGCGCAACGTCGAGGTGAGCGCGCTACAGACCTTCGAGGTCGATTCGGTGCCTGGCGCTGCCGGTGGTCCGCCCAACCGGTCCCTCAATTCGATTACGATGCTGATGAACTACTCGATGGTGCTGCTGCCCGAGCATCCGATGATGGCCCGGCTGTGCGATAATCGCGTGGGCTACTTCAATCTTTCGTTCGAGAACTACGACGACGACCGCGTCCCCGGCCCCCGGCGGTGCTTCATCCAGCGCTATCGCCTCGAGCCCAAGGACCCGAACGCGGTCGTCTCCGATCCGATTCAGCCGATCGTCTGGTACATCGATCCCGCCACGCCCGCCAAATGGGTACCCTGGTTGATCAAGGGCGTCGAGATGTGGGAGCCGGTGTTCCGCGCGGCCGGGTTCGGCAACGCGATCACGGCCAAGGTCGCACCGACCGACGATCCCAATTTCGATCTCGACGACGCCCGCAACTCGACGATTCGCTGGCTACCGTCCACGATCGAAAACGCCTACGGTCCGCGCCTCAGCGATCCGCGCTCCGGCGAGATCATGAACGCCAACATCGGGTTCTATCACAACGTGGCGAGCCTGGTCGAGGCGTGGTATTGGACGCAGGCCGGGGCGGCCGATCCGCGCGCCCGCCAGCTGCCGTTCCCCGATTCGCTGATGGGCCTGATGCTGGCCTACGTCGCGAACCACGAAGTCGGCCACAGCCTGGGCCTGCGCCACAACATGGTGGCGTCGACCTACTATCCGGTGGACTCGCTGCGCAGCAAGTCGTTCACATGCCGGATGAAAGGGACGAGCCCCTCGATCATGGACTACGCGCGCTACAACTACGTCGCCCAACCGGGCGACAGCGCGTGCCTGATGCAGGGCATCGGGCCGTACGACTACTTCGCGATCGACTGGGGCTATCGCCGCATTGCGGGGGCAGCGACGGCCGATGCCGAGCGCCCGGTGCTCGACTCGCTGGCGCGGCAGCAGGATGCGAATCCGTACTTCCGCTGGATCGGCGACGGCGATCCGGTCGATCCGCGCATCATCACCGAAGCCTTGGGCGACGACCCGGTGAAGGCGAGCGGCTACGGCGTCCGCAACATCAAGCGCCTCGTGCCGATGCTGATCCCCGCGACGACCGGGGAGAAGCTCGACAACTACGACCGTCTCGACGACATGTACACCGAGCTGATCGCGCAGTGGGCGCGGGAGATGAACCACGTCGGGGTCGTCGTCGGCGGCGTGTACCAGTTTACGAAGTACGCCAGCCAGACGGGCAGGGTCTATCAACCGGTGCCGCGCGCCAAGCAGGCGGAGGCGGTGCAGTTCCTCAACGACAACGTCTTTACGACGCCGTCGTTTTTCTTCGATCCGGAAATCCTCCGCCGCATCGAGCCAACGGGGTTCGTGGAGCGGGTGCGTGTCCGGCAGACCTCGGTTCTGAACCTGCTTTTCCAGGACTCGCGGCTCTCGCGCCTCGCCGAGCAGTCGGCGACGCAACCGGGGTCGTATACGATCGCGGATCTGTTCGGCGATGTGCGACGGGGCGCGTTCTCGGAATTCGCCGGCGGACCGGTGCGGGTCGATGAGTATCGCCGCAACCTGCAGCGCGCCTTCGTCGATCAGATGGAGCGGCTCATCAGCACGCCGCTCGTGACGCCGCTGCCGCCCGGCTTCACCCTCTTCCCGGGCTTCAACGCGCCGCCGCCGCGCCCCGCCGACGCGCGCGCGCAGGCTCGACTCGAGCTGGTCGACCTACAGGCAACGCTGCGGACCGCCTTGCCGCGCGCAGGAGACCGCACCATGCGGGCGCACATCGTCGACCTCCAGGCGCGGATCGATCAGATCCTGAACCCGCGGTGAAAGCGCCATCAGCCATCGGCTGTCTGCCGTCAGCCCTCGGCTCAGCTTGCCGATGGCTGACGGCTGATGGCAGACGGCAACGACGATGATCTCTACGTCCACGACGCATATTCGTGCGCGCTTCCGAGACCATCGGTTGCTCCAGGTGCTCTTGGGCACGTACGCCCTCGTTTGGGTCATCACCGCGATCGCGCCCCTGGACCGTCACGATTGGTGGTTGGAGAACCTGCTCGTCGTCGCCGCCCTGGCAGTGCTGATCGGCACCTATCGCGTGTTTCCCCTATCAGACCTGTCGTACCTGCTGATCACGGCGTTCCTCACGCTGCACGCGATCGGGGCGCACTACACCTATTCCGACGTCCCGTTCGGGTTCTGGATCCAGCGCACATTTGGATTCGCCCGCAATCCGTTCGACCGGATCGTGCATTTTTCGTTCGGCTTGTTGATGGCATATCCGATCCGTGAGGTATTTCTGCGCGTCGCGAACGCGAGAGGGTTCTGGGCCTACTATCTGCCGCTCGACGTGACGCTGGGACGCCTGGCTCGGCACGCAGGGCGACGTATGGGATCCACAAAAGGATATGGGTCTCGCGGCGCTGGGTGCATTACTCTGCATGTGCCTCACCGCTCTTATACGGACGCTGCGGAAACCAAAACCTGTACTGCTGGCGGGGAGAAACCTGTGACTGAGAACAGAAGGCGGTTGAGCGGTTTGGCGGTTCGGCGATTCGCAATCGCTGCGGCGATTCTTCTAACCGCTCAACCGCCCAACCGCTTAACCGCCCAGGCCGCCCAGTCCTTCGAGCAACGCCTCCTCGCCGTCCCCGACACCGCCAGCGTGCGCCAGATGTCGCGCGATCTCTCCGCGGTCCCACATATGGCGGGGACGCCGGCGCAGGCCGCGACACGGGACTACGTGCTCGCGCGGCTGACGTCGTGGGGCATCGACGCGTGGAGCAAAGAGTACACGGTCTATCTGCCACAACCCGACACGGTCGCAGCATGGCTCATCCCGCGGCGCGGGACTCCGCACAGACTGTCGTTGGCAGAGCCGGGGAGCGGTCCCCAGATCCCACCGTTCAACGGGTATACCGGCGATGGCGACGCGACTGCCGACGTCGTGTACGTGAACTACGGGCTGATCGAAGACTACAAGACGCTCGATTCCCTAGGGGTAGGCGTGAGCGGCAAGATCGTGATCGCGCGGTACGGCCGCTCTTTCCGCGGCATCAAGGCGCGCGAGGCGCAAAAGCGCGGCGCCGTCGGTTTGATCGTCTACTCCGATCCGCAGGATGACGGCTTCTTCCGGGGCGATGTGTATCCCAAAGGACCGATGCGCAACGCGGACGGAATCCAGCGCGGTAGCATGATGAATGGCAACGGGGATCCCACCACACCGAGCTGGTCGTCCGTCGAAGGCGCGCGGCGCGTCCCCGAGGACTCGCTCGAGATCCCGAAGATTCCCATCATCCCGATGAGCTACGGAAACGCGCGGCGTTTCCTCGAGCCGATGACCGGGCCCTCCGTGCCCCAGAGCTGGCAGGGTGGGTTGCCGTTCCGCTACCACGCCGGCCCTGGGCCGGTTCGCGCGCGGATGCACGTCAAGACCGAACGGGGCCCGCGCGCGTTTCACAAGATCTGGAATACCGTCGGCATGATCCGTGGCGCACGCTGGCCTGATGAATGGGTTGTGGTCGGCGGTCACCGCGATGCCTGGGGACCGGGCGCGCGGGACAATGTGAGCGGCACCGTTTCGGTGCTCGAGACCGCGCGCGCGTTTGCCGCGCTCGCGCGCGAAGGACAGCGGCCCGCCCGCAGCATCGTCTTCGCCACGTGGGACGCGGAGGAGTGGGGCCTCATCGGCTCGACGGAGTGGGTCGAAGAGCTCGAGGATACGCTGCGCGCCCATGTCGTCGCCTACATCAATGAAGATGGCACCTTCTCCGGCCCGAACTTCGGCGGCAGCGGCTCACCGTCGCTCAAACCACTCCTCCGCGCGGCGACGCGCGTGGTGCCCGATCCGGTCGGCCCCGGCACTGTCTACGACGTCTGGCTCAAGGCCCACAACGGCGACACGACCGCCCTGACCATGGGCAACCTGGGCGGGGGATCGGACTTCTCAGGCTTCTATCATCACCTGGGGATTCCGTCGGGCGGCATCGGATTCGATGGGCCGGACGGTATCTATCACTCGATGTACGACTCCTATGACTGGATGACGCGCTTCGGCGATCCCGCATACAAGGCACATCGGGCCGGCGCGCAGCTCGTCGCCGTGATCCTGGGCCGGCTCGCCAACAGCGACCTGTTGCCGCTCGATTACGTTGCCTTCGGTACGGAGATGAATGGCCTGGTCGCCCAGCTCGATTCCGGCATCGGCAAGAAGCAGTGGACCGCCACGGTCAGCACGCAGACCCTCAAAGACGCGCTGGACCGCTTCACCGCCGTGGCCCGCGCCTTCGGTACGGCGCGTGACAACGCGATTGGGACCGGAGCGGTGGACTCGGCACGGGCCCAGCGGGTCAATCAGGCGCTCATGCTGGTCGAGCGCCGGCTCACGCGGCCCGACGGTCTCGTCAGCCGGCCCTGGTTCAAGAGCCTGCAGTTCGCCGCGGACGTCGACAACGGCTACGCGACCATGGCGTTCCCGACCGTCAATGAGGCGATTCGCTATGCGGACGCGGCGGCGGCCAACAAGGAGCTTGGCGATCTCGTGAATCGCATCGACCAGGCGCGCGCGGCCCTCGTGGAAGCCGCAGCCGCACTTCGCTAGATTGGAGCTATGATGGAAACCAGCGACCGCTCGCGCATCGTCATCTACTACGCTATCTGGGCCACGATCTGTGCCACCGTGGCCGGACTCGTCGTCGCACTCATCCACACGTGGTTCTTCAGCTACAATCCGGGCCGCTCCGCGGTCATTGAAACGCTGTTCAGCGGTGTCGTTGCCGCGGTGGGTATCGCCGCGGCGCAGGGGGCGCTGACGCTCGTCACCGGCGGCCTCCTGACCCGGTTCGGCCGCACGCTGCACTACACGCTGCTGCTCGGGTTACTGATTGGGCTGTTCGACTTCGTCATGTACTTCCTGCAGATGGCGGTGCCGGCCACGGAGCTCGGTTGGATCCCCGACTTGGCGATCATCGTGGGTGTGACAGTCGCGGTCACAGCGGCTGGATCGCGCCGCGCCGCGGCGGCGGTATGACCTTGCTTAGAGTTTCGGGAGGGTAATGCCTCGCTGCGCTTGGTACTTGCCCTTCTTATCCTTGTACGACACTTCACACTCATCTCCGTTATCAGCCGTAAAAAAGAGGACCTGCGCGATCCCCTCGTTGGCATAAATCCTGGCCGGCAGCGGCGTCGTGTTCGAGATCTCCAGGGTCACGAAGCCTTCCCACTCCGGCTCAAACGGCGTCACGTTCACGATAATCCCGCAGCGCGCGTACGTGCTCTTGCCCACGCAGATCGTCAACACATTCCGCGGTATCCGGAAGTACTCGATCGACGTTGCCAGCGCGAACGAGTTTGGCGGAACGATACAAATGTTGCCCGTGAATTCCACGAACGATTTGGGATCGAAGTGCTTCGGGTCGACGACCGCTGACAACGCATTTGTGAAGATCTTGAACTCGGGCGCGACACGCATGTCGTAGCCGTAGGATGAAACGCCATACGAGATCACGCCCTCGCGTACCTGCCGGTCGGCGAACGGCTCGATCATTCCGTGCTGCTTCGACATTTTGGTAATCCAGCGATCAGATTTGATGGACATGGGGGCGCAATGTAATGGCCAACTTGACTTATGCGGAGCCTTAGTGAATTTTTTCACGAGCGCGATGCAGCTCTATATCCCGTTCCTCATGCTGTTGGGTCTGGCCATCGTCGCCGCGACGACGATGATCGTGGGATCGCATTTCCTCGGCCCGCGGCGCCCGACCGAGATCAAGGAGCGGCCCTACGAGAGCGGGATGCCACCGCTCGGCGGCGCCCACGAGCGCTTCTCCGTCAAGTTCTATCTCGTCGCCGTGCTCTTCATCCTGTTCGATATCGAAACCGTCTTTCTCATACCGTGGGCGGTCATCTTTATGGGTAATGGCCCCGCGGCCACGGGTTTTCTGTTGGTAGAGATGCTCGTGTTCATTCTGGTTTTGTTCGTGGGATACATCTACGTCTGGAAGCGCGGCGCCTTCCAGTGGGATTGACGACATGAAGCGGGTTGGCGAGACCACAGAGGTCAGCGGGCAAAGCCCGAACTACCTCCTGTCGAAGTTCCAGGACCTCGTGGACTGGGCGGTGAACTCCTCGCGCGCCAATTCGCTCTGGCCGATGCCGTTCGGCACCGCGTGCTGCGCCATCGAGTTCATGGCCACCGCCGCCAGCCGTTTCGACTTCGCGCGCTTCGGGATGGAGCGCCAGGCATTCTCCCCGCGCCAGGCGGACGTGCTGATCTGCGCCGGCCGGCTGCCGTTCAAGCTGGCCCCCGTGATCCGACGCATCTACGACCAGATGCCGCAGCCCAAGTGGGTCATCTCGATGGGCGCGTGTGCATCGACGGGCGGCGTGTTCGACAACTACGCGATGGTGCAGGGCATCGACACGATCGTCCCGGTCGATGTCTATGTCCCCGGCTGCCCGCCACGGCCGGAGGGCCTGCTGTACGGCATCCTGCTCCTACATAAGAAGATCAAGGGCGAGTCGCTGTTCGACGCCGTGCGGCGCCGCGATGAACAGCCGCTCGACGACAAGGGTCTGCGGCTGCCGCCCGAAACGATCGACGAGATCTCCGAACCGTTCGGCAACTCCGTCCATCAATTTCGTTCTTCGTGACCTCCCTCCCCCCGGTTCCAGGGGCTCTTCGCACCGAAGTCGCGCGCGACGGCGAGACGATTGTGTTCGTCGCCCCGGAGGGCCTGCTCGAAGCGATGCGGTGGCTGAAGGAAACGCCAGGTCAGGAATTCGATTATCTCGTTGACGTGACGGCCGTCGAATATCGCGATCGCGAGCGCCCGCTCGAAGTCGTGTACTTCCTCCGTTCCTTGCAACGACGGGTCGATCTGCGGATCAAAGTCGAGCTGAAGTCCTCCGAAGAGCTGGCGGTGGACTCGGTCTGGGGCCTGTGGCACGGCGCCGATTGGTTGGAGCGGGAAGTCTTCGACATGTTCGGGATCACGTTCCGCGGCCACCCCGATCTGCGGCGCATCCTGATGTGGGAGACCTACGCGGAGGGGTACCCGTTGCGGAAAAGCTTCCCGCTGCGCGGCCGCTTCTCCCGTGCCGAGCAGGTGCGTCAGGCACTCAACGCCAATCCGGAGGCGCACTACTCGATGGAAGAGCTGTCGATCGCGGAGGCCAGCGGCGATCTGCCCGACGACATGCGCGACCGGCTGCGCCGCGGTGAGCGGGGCGTGATTCCCGAGCCACCGGCATGAGTAAGCGGACCGTCGAGCTCGAGCTGGCCACGCCGGGCGTGGACGCCGCAGGGCGCCCGGCCCGTATCCCTCTCACAGTGGCGGCAGAGCCCGTTCTGAGTGAAGAGCATATGCTCGTCAACATCGGCCCCCAACATCCCGCCACACATGGCGTGCTGCGGTTGGTGGTCGAGCTCGATGGCGAGACCGTCGTGCGCTGCATCCCGCACCTCGGGTACCTCCACTCCGGCTTCGAGAAGCTCGGCGAGTACCGGCACTACAACCAGATCATCCCCCTCACCGACCGCACCGACTATCTGTCGCCGATGTCGAACAACGTCGGCTTCGCGCTGGCCGCCGAAAAGTTGATGGGGATCGAGATCACGCCACGCTGCACCGTGCTGCGCGTGATCGCCTGCGAGATGAGCCGCATCATCTCGCACATGGTGTGGCTGGGCACGACGTCGATCGATTTGGGCGCGTTCACGCCGTTCCTGTGGGCCTTCCAGGAGCGCGAGCGAATTTACGATCTGCAGGAGATGTGGACCGGCGCCCGTTTGACGACCAGTCTGACGCGCGTCGGCGGGCTCATGGCCGACATTCCAGACAAGTTCGTGGAAAAACTGCGTGAATTCACGCGTACATTCCCCAGAACGCTCGGCGAAATCGATCGGGTGCTCACGCGCAACGCCGTGTGGGCCGGCCGCACGCAGGGCGTCGGGGCGCTCACCGCGGCCGAGGCGATCAATCATTCGCTCTCCGGCCCGATGCTGCGCGCGAGCGGCGTGCCGTACGACCTGCGCAAGGACAAGCCGTATCTCGGCTATGAGACCTACGACTTTGACGTCGTCGTCGGGGAGCACGGCGACGTGTTCGACCGCTATCTCGTGCGCCTCGAGGAGTGTCACCAGTCGAACCGGATTCTGGAGCAGGCGCTCGACCGGCTGCCCGATGGACCGATCAACGTCGACGACCCGCGCGTCATTCTCCCCTCCAAAACTCGCGCGATGAGCGACATGGAAGCGATGATCTTCCATTTCAAGCAGGTCATGGAAGGCGTGAAGGCGCCGGTGGGCGAGGCCTATGTCGGGATCGAGAACCCCAAAGGCGAGCTCGGCACCTACCTCGTCTCCGACGGAACGGCGAAGCCGGTGCGCTGGCGCATCCGGCCGCCCTCTTTCATCAACCTGTCCGCGTTGCCCAAGATGGCCGAGGGCCATCTGCTGTCCGACTTGATCGCAATCAACGCGTCCGTGGACATCGTAATGGGTGAGGTCGATCGATGACGGTGGCCGAGGATTATCAACCCGTCTTCACAGGGAAGATTCTCGAGGAGCTGCAGACGGTGTTGCAGCGCTATCCCAACAAGCAGGCCGCACTGCTCCCCACACTCTGGATCGCGCAGCGCGAGCTCGGCTGGATCTCCGATCGGATCATGGCCGAGGTCGGTGAAGTGCTGGGGCTGACGCCGGCATACGTGAAGGGCGTCGTGACGTTCTACACGATGTATCACCAGCACCCCGTCGGGAAGAACTACGTGCAGGTGTGCACGACGTCACCGTGCAACATTTGCGGCTCCGAGGAGGTGCTGAGGGCCTTGTTGCAGCAGACGGGCGCGGGGGAGGCGGGCGCCACGAGCCCCGACGGCAAGTGGACGATTGTCGAGGTGGAGTGCCTCGGCGCCTGCGGATTCGCGACACCGATACTCGTGAATGACGATTTCCTGGAGAACGTGACCGCGGACAAAGTTGCGGATATCGTGAGGAAATATCGGTGAGCCGAATGATCAATGTCGAATTGTCAATTACCAATGATCGATCGAGCATTGATCATTCATCATTGATCATTGGACATTCGTAATGGGCTTCCCTCACAAACCCCATCCCAAAGAAACCGTCGTCCTGTCGCAGCACTTCGGCGACGCGGATGCGCGCAGCTACAAGGGGTGGACTAAACGCGGCGGCTATGAAGCGCTCGCGCAGGCCCTGAAGACGGACCCCGCCCAAGTCACCGACGTCGTCAAGGAATCGGGACTGCGGGGCCGGGGCGGGGCGGGGTTCCCCACGGGCCTCAAGTGGTCGTTCATGCCGAAGGAGAAAAAGCGTCCTCACTATCTATGTGTAAATGCAGATGAATCAGAACCGGGGACGTTCAAAGACCGGGAGATCATGCGGTGGACGCCGCATGCCCTCCTCGAGGGTACGGCCATCGCCGCGCACGCAATCCGCGCCGAGGTCGCCTACATCTACATTCGCGGCGAGTTCACCGAGCCCTGGACGATCATGGAGCGGGCGCTCGGCGAGGCGAACGCCGCCGGTGTATTCGGCACCATCAAGATCCATCTGCATCGTGGCGCCGGCGCGTACATCTGCGGTGAAGAGACCGCGCTGATGAACTCGATCGAGGGCAAGCGCGGCAACCCGCGCATCAAGCCGCCGTTCCCGGCGGCGGCGGGTTTGTTTGGTCTGCCGACGACGATCAACAACGTCGAGACGCTCGCCGCCGTGCCCCACATCATCCAACGCGGCGCGGCCTGGTACAAAGGCCTGTGTCTCTCGAATCCCAAGAGCACGGGCACGAAGCTCTTTTCTGTTTGTGGCAACGTGCAACGGCCCGGCAATTACGAAGTCACAATGGGCTTTCCGTTAAAGGATCTGATTCATGACATGTGCGGTGGACCGCCCGCGGGCCGCACGCTCAAGGCCTGCATCCCGGGCGGCTCCTCGGTGCCGATCCTGACGCGTGAAGAGACCGAGGCATGCCTGCTCGACTACGAGGGCGTGGTCGAGAAAGGCTCGATGCTTGGCTCGGGCGGCGTGATCGTGTTCGATGACTCGGCGGACATGGTCTATCAGATCATGCGGCTGGCCCGTTTCTACGCGCATGAGTCGTGCGCGCAGTGCACGCAGTGCCGCGAGGGCACGGCGTGGACGACCAAGATCCTGGAGCGGATTCTCGCGGGGCAGGGAAAGACCAAGGACCTCGATCTGCTGCTCGATCTGTCGGAGAACATGACCGGTAAGACGATCTGCGTGCTCTCCGACTCGTGCGCGGCGCCCGTCGTGAGCGGCATCAAGAAGTTCAAGGGCGAATTCGAAGCCTATCTGGCGGGCAAACGGCAGCCGGTCATGGCTCATGGCTGACGGCATGATCACCCTCACCATCGACGGCGCGCCGGTGAGCGTGCCGGCCGGGACGTTGGTCATCGAAGCGGCAAAGCAGGCGGGCGTGCTCGTGCCGCACTACTGCTATCACCCGGGGCTGCCCGTCGCCGGTGTATGTCGGATGTGCCTGGTGGAGATCGAGAAGGCTCCCAAGCTCCAGATTGCGTGCGCGACGACCGTCACCGAGGGGATGGTCGTGAAGACGCAAACCGCGCCGGCGAAAGATGCGCGGCAGGGTGTGCTCGAACTCCTGCTGATCAATCACCCCCTCGACTGCCCGATTTGCGATCAAGCGGGCGAGTGCGAGCTCCAGGATTTTGTCTTCCAGGAGGGCCAGGCCCGCACCCGCTACGCGGAGTTCGCCAAACGGTTCAATCCTGTCGAGGACTTTGGGCCGGACGTGCTCTACGTCCCCAACCGCTGCATCCTGTGTACACGCTGCGTCCGCTTCATGGAGGATGTGGCGAAAGAGCCGGTGCTCAACGTCTCCGAGCGCGGCGACCGCGCCTTCATCGGGATTCATCCCGAGGCTCGGCTCGACCACCCGTGGGCCGGCAATGTCGTCGATCTCTGTCCGGTGGGCTCGTTGCTTTCCAAGGATTTCCTGCACAAGGCCCGCGCCTGGGAGCTCGATAAGACGGCGTCGATCTGCACCGGCTGCTCCCAGGGGTGCAACATCTCGCTCGATACGCGGGATGAAGTGGTCGTACGCGTGCGCCCGCGGCCCAACCTCGAGGTCAACCGCTACTTCATTTGCGATCACGGCCGCATGCACTACCGCTGGATGAATCGAGGCGACCGCATCGAAGCTCCGCTGATTCGCAGCGATGGGGACCTAAAGGCTGTGGACTGGGATGAGGCCCTCAACCGTGTCGTGGGGATCCTGCGCGGGGCATCGGGCAAGGCCGTGGCGCTGGTCTCGGCGGGTGCCTCGAGTGAAGCGCTGGTGGCCGCGAAGCGCCTCCTCTCCGGGTTTAGTTGGACCGGCGCCTTCCAGGTCGTGATGGGCGAAGAAGCACCCCTGGCCGGCATCCCGAATCTCGCCCTCCGCGCCGAGCGCGCGCCGAATGCGAAGGGCGCCGAGCAGCTCGGCTACACGCGCGACTACGCGCCTGCGCTGGCCGCCGCCAAGACGGCGGCTGTGGTGCTCGTCCTCGATGATCCCGATTGCCCCGTCGAAACCGACGGCGCGCTCATTTATCTCGGCACGGTGCTCGGCAACGATGCGCCGTGCCGCAAGGCCGAGGTCGTCCTGCCGATCGCGAACGTGGCGGAGGAAGAAGGCACGTTCGTGAATCGCGACGGCCGCGAGCAGCGCTATTTCCAGGCCAAGCCCGCGCCCGGGATGGCGCAGCCGGCTGCCTGGGTGCTGGGGCAATTGGCCCAGGTGATGGGGCTGGCGGAAGTCTCATGAGCTTCTTCCTGATCGCATCCGCAATCAAAGTGTTTGTGGTCTTCAACCTCATCATGGTTGGCGTCGCGCTGCTCACGCTCCTCGAGCGGCGCGTGTGCGCCTGGATGCAAGATCGCCTCGGCCCGAACCGCGTCGGCCCGCAGGGGATCCTCCAGCCGGCCGCCGATGGGTTGAAGAACTTCCTGAAGGAAGAAACGTCGCCGGCCATGGCCGACAAGGCGCTCTTCACGCTCGCGCCCATCGTCTCGTTCGTTCCGGCGTTGCTCACCTTCGGCGTGATCCCGTTCGCGTCTCCGCTGCCGACCCCGTGGGGCATGGTACCGATGGTCGTCGCCGATTTGCCTGTCGGCTTCCTCTACATCCTCGCGATCAGCTCGCTGGGTGTGTACGGTATCGTGCTGGCCGGGTGGTCATCCAACAACAAGTACGCGCTGCTCGGCGGGCTGCGCGCGTCAGCGCAGATGATCTCGTACGAGATCGCGCTGGGGATGAGCACAGTCGCGGTCCTGCTGCTTGCCGGCAACGTCACGCTGTCGCAGGTGATCGCGCAGCAGCAGCTCGCGCATGCCTGGTTCATCGTCCCGCTGTCTGTCGCGTTCGTGATTTTCTTCATCAGCGCCTTGGCTGAGACCAACCGGCTGCCATTCGATCTTCCGGAAGCCGAGGCCGAGCTGATCGCCGGCTATCACACGGAGTACAGCGCCATGAAGTTCTCCATGTTCTACATCGCGGAGTACTCGAACATGGTGACGGCCTCCGCGCTCATGGCGACGCTGTTCTTCGGCGGCTGGGACATCCCCTTCACGACTTGGGATTCGACCGGGGACCCGAGCGTTCTCAAGACGCTGCTCACGCTCGCGGCCTTCGGCGCGAAGACCTTCTTCTTCCTCTTTACGTACATCTGGGTGCGCTGGACGCTGCCGCGGTTCCGCTACGATCAGCTCATGGCGCTCGGCTGGAAGGTGCTGCTGCCGCTCGCCCTGCTGTACATCACGCTGCTCGCGGTCGCGATCTGGTTCATCCGGATCCGCCTCGGCTGGGCGTACGGCACCGGCATGGCCTGGGTCCTGGGCGGGCTGAATCTCGTGCTGCTGATCGGGCTGGTGTGGTGGCTGGACCGCGGCCGGATCGTGTCCGGATCGGTCCAGGAGGAGGCCGCCTGATGGCCATCGGCGTGAAGGTCATGAAACGGCCGACGCGGCAGACCTCCTACTTGCGGGCGACTTTGAAGGGGATGGCGCTGACGTTCAGCCATCTGCTGCGTCCCAAAGTCACGATGCAGTATCCCGAAGAGAAGTCCTCCAAGGACTGGACGCTGTCCTCCCGTTGGCGCGGCACCCATCGCATGCTCACCGACGAGCAGGGCAGGGCCAAATGCGTCGCGTGCGGTCTCTGCCCACAGATCTGTCCCGCCAACTGCATCAAGCTGGTGCCGGGCGAGGATGAAGAGGGCCACCGTTATCCGCTGATTTACGAGATCGACGAGTTCCGCTGCATCTTCTGCGGCTACTGCCAGGAAGTGTGTCCCGAGGAAGCGATCCACGTGGGCGTGCACTACGAGAACTCGGAGTACTCCCGCGACCGGTTCGTGTACGACCTCGAGCGCCTCACGGCACAGACGCATCCCGTGTCCACGCTGTGGGATCCGTCGGACCCGAAGGGCGAGTAGTGACCCTCACCGTCTTTTGGATTCTCGGCGTCATCGCGATGGGGAGTGCACTGCTGTGCATCACCCGCAAGAGCCCCGTTGCCAGCGCCCTCTGGCTCGTCGTGACGCTGTTCGCGCTGGCCGCGCTCTTTGTCCTGCTCGACGCGCAATTCATCGCGGCGCTCCAGGTGTTGGTCTACGCGGGCGCAATCATGGTGCTGTTCCTCTTCGTCATCATGCTCCTGAATCTCGGGCGTCCGGGACCGACCGATATCAAGGGCCCGGTCGGACTGCTCATTGCCGCCGTCCTCGCGGGCGCGCTGTTGCTGCAGTTGCGCGTGCTCAGTCAGGCCACGCTTCCGTCCGCGATCCAGCTGCCGGCCGGGACCGTCTCCGCGCTGCAGCAGCAGCAGGGCATGGTCGGCGCCGTCGCGAATCCATTGTTTGGCGCCTACCTCGTTCCCTTCGAGATCGCGAGCGTGCTGCTCCTTGCCGCGATCGTGGGCGCCGTCGTCCTGGCAAAGCGGAAGCTGTAGATGCTCCTGAGTCCCGCGCTCGCCATCTCCGCCGTCCTGTTCACGCTGGGCGTCGCCGGTGTGCTGTTTCGGCGGAACGCGATCGTGATCTTCATGTGCGTCGAGCTCATGCTCAACGCGGTGAACCTGACCTTCGTGGCGCTGGCGCAGAACCTCGGCATGGGCGGACAGGTCTTCGTGTTCTTCGTGATGGCCGTGGCGGCTGCTGAAGCGGCGGTCGGCCTCGCCATCATTCTCGCCGTCTACCGCCACAAGCAATCGGTCAGCCTGCAGAACATGAATCTCCTCAAGGACGGATGACCGGAACCTCGGTCGACTTGGTCTGGCTCGCGCCCGCGCTGGCGCTGCTTGGCTTCGTGCTGAACGGCGCCGTCGCGATCGTCCGGCCCACGGCGAAGACGCTCGTCACGGTCATTGGCGCCGGCGTGCTACTCGCCGCGTTCGCCGTCGCGATTGTTGTGTTCAGCGCGTTCATGGGACTGCAGCCCACTCCGGACGCGCCCCTCGTCTTCCGCTACTGGTCGTGGATTCCCGTTGGCACGCTGCAGGTGGATTTCGCTTTCCAGGTAGACCAGCTGTCCCTCGTCATGCTGCTCGTCGTGACGGGTGTCGGCTCCCTGATTCATCTCTTCAGCATCGGCTACATGAAGGAAGATCCGGGCTACGCACGCTACTTCGCGTACCTAAACCTGTTCGTCTTCTTCATGCTGGTGCTCGTCCTGGGGGCGAGCTTCCCCGTGATGTTCGTGGGCTGGGAAGGCGTCGGCCTCTGCAGCTATCTGCTGATCGGCTTCTGGTTCAGCGATGCGGCGAACGCGAACGCGGGCCGCAAGGCGTTCATCATGAACCGCATCGGCGACTTCGGGTTCATGGTCGCGATGTTCGTGATCTTCTGGTCCACCGGATCGCTCGATTTCGTGACCGTCTTCGCCCACGCCCCCACAGCGCTGGTGGCCGGCGGCAGCACCATCACGGCAATCACGCTCTTCCTCTTCCTGGGATGTACCGGCAAATCGGCACAGATCCCTCTGTACACCTGGTTGCCCGACGCGATGGCGGGGCCCACGCCGGTCTCCGCGTTGATTCACGCGGCCACAATGGTGACCGCGGGCGTGTATCTCGTCGCGCGCTGCAATCTGTTGTTCGCCATGGCCCCGCTCTCGAGCGCGGTGGTCGCGGGCGTCGGCGCGCTCACGGCGCTGTTCGCGGCGACGATCGCGCTCAAACAGTGGGACATCAAGAAAGTGCTGGCGTATTCCACGATCTCGCAGCTCGGCTACATGTTCCTCGCGGTGGGTACCGGGGCGATCAGCGCCGGCATCTTCCACCTCGCCACACACGCGTTCTTCAAGGCGCTGCTGTTCCTCGGCTCGGGCAGCGTGATCTACGCGGTGCATCACGCCTATCACGCCACGCAGTCGCACGACGACGCGCAGGACATGCGCAACATGGGCGGATTGCGGCGCTACATGCCGTGGACGACGGCGCTCATGTGGATCGCGACACTCACCATCGCCGGAATTCCGGTCCTCTCGGGCTTTTTCTCCAAGGACGAGATTCTCACCGCCGCCTTCGCCCGGGGCAGCACCCATCCGGAGTGGCTTGTGTTTTGGGGGTTCGGACTCGCCGCGGCGCTGCTCACGGCGTTCTACATGACACGATTGATGTTGTACACCTTCCACGGCCCCAATCGCACCGGCGACCAAGAGCAGTCCCATCTCCATGAGGCGCCCTGGATCATGACGGGTCCGCTCGTCGTGCTCGCGGTACTGTCGGTCATCGGAGGACTGCTCAACGTGCCGGCGCTCTATCACGGCGGGGAATGGTTGCAGCACTGGCTCGAGCCCGTCGTCCAGCCGAGTGCCGCGCTGCTCCCCGAGGCGCACCTCTCGAGCAGCACGGAGTGGATGCTGGTGGGTGGCGCGGTCGCCACGGCGATCATCGGCATCGTAGGCGCGTGGCGGCTGCTGAAGCCGGAGCGCCTCGTGGCCGCGCGGAGCGCGCCCGAAGAACGGGGCTTCGCGCGCGTGCTGCGCAACAAGTGGTACGTAGATGAGATCTACGACGCGCTGATCGTCCGTCCGCTCGTCTGGTTGTCGCGCGAGGTCCTCTGGAAGCAGGTCGACCAGCGCGTCGTCGATAGCGCGGGGGTCAACGGCACCGCGCGCGGCGCCCGGGCGCTCGGCTGGGCGAACCGCTGGCTCCAGAGCGGACAGGTCAGCACCTATGTCGCGATCTTCGTCGTGGGCGTGCTGTTGGTGCTCTGGCGGGCGATGAGCTGATGTACGCCCGCTGGGTACTCACCGTGCTGCTCGCCTGGCCGATGCTCGCTGGCACCGCGGTCCTGCTCCTTCCCGCCCGGCTCGCGAAATACATCGCGCTGGGCGCCAGTTTGGTCGAGTTCGCGATCTCCGTACCGCTGTGGTGGACCTTCGTGCCGGCGGGCGGGATGCAGTTTATGGTCGATCGCGCCTGGATCGCAGCGTGGGGCATTCACTTCACGGTGGGTGTCGACGGGATTTCGCTGTTCCTCGTGCTCCTGACGACGTTCCTCATGCCACTCTCGATCCTCGGGAGCTGGAGCTATATCACCAAGCGCGAAGCCGGGTTCTATGCGCTGCTCCTCGCGCTGACGACGGGGATGCTCGGCGTCTTCGTCGCGCTCGATCTCTTCCTCTTCTATGTGATGTGGGAAGTGATGCTGATCCCGATGTATTTCATCATCGGAGTGTGGGGCGGCGACAACCGGCTGTACGCGGCGATCAAGTTCTTCATCTATACGTTCTTCGGCTCGCTGCTGATGCTGGTGGCAATCATCGTGCTGTACCTGCATGCGGGCCGCGTGACGGGGATCTATTCGTTCGGGTACGTGCATCTGCTGAGCCAGGTGAAGGACCTCGGCCCCGCGGCCTGGTGGCTCTTCGCCGCTTTCTTCCTCGCCTTCGCGATCAAGGTGCCGATGTTCCCGCTGCACACCTGGCTGCCCGACGCGCACGTCGAGGCACCCACGGCGGGATCGGTGATCCTGGCCGGGATCCTCCTCAAGATGGGGACGTACGGCTTCCTGCGGTTCGCGCTGCCGTTCTTCCCGGCGGTCGCGCTCAATCAGAACGTGCAGCTCGTCATCGTCATCCTGTCACTGATCGGGATCACCTACGGCGGCCTGGTGGCGATGGTACAGCCCGATTTCAAGAAACTCATCGCCTACTCGTCCGTCGCCCACCTCGGCTTCGTGATGCTCGGCATCTGGGCCCTGACGCTGCAGAGCGTGCAGGGCGCGTTGCTGATCATGATCAATCACGGGATTTCGACCGGCGCGCTGTTCTTCCTGGTCGGCATGATCTACGAGCGGCGGCATAGCCGGCTGCTCGAGGCGTACGGAGGCATCGCGCGGGTGGTGCCGTTGTTCGCCGCGATCCTCACGGTCGTCTCGCTGTCGTCGATCGCACTTCCGGGCACCAACGGTTTTGTCGGTGAATTCCTGGTGCTGGTGGGCTCCTTCCGCACGTATCCGATCGCGACGGCGCTCGCGACGACGGGCGTGATCATCGCGGCGGCCTACCTGCTGCCTGCGCTGCAGCGGGTGATCTACAATCCACTGACGAATCCCGAGAATGAGAAGCTGACTGACTTGACGGGACGGGAACTCGCCGTGCTGATCCCGCTGCTCGTCTGCATTCTGTGGGTGGGGATCTATCCCAAGCCGTTCTTGCAGCGCATGGAGCCTGCGGCGCGCGCGCTGATCGAGCAAATGCGGCCCAGTGCCGCCTCCCCGGCGGGTCAGCCGTGAGCCTCGATCCCTCGACCTATCGCGATCTGCTGCTGTCGCTCCTGCCTGAGCTAGTGCTGACGGGCTGGGCCCTTGTGCTGTTGCTGTTCGTCGCGTGGCGACATCAAACCGTGCGCGACCTGCGGATCGCCGGATGGCTGACGCTCGCGGCCCTGCTCTCGACCGCGGTTGCCACGTGGTGGTTATGGTGGAATCGGGCCGGCGTGCAGGGACACGTGGCGATGGTCGCGGCCGACGACTTCCGCTGGGTCGCCGATTGGGTATTCCTCGGCGCCGCCGCGCTCACCGTGCTGATCTCGTTCGCCTATCTGGAGCGGGAGCAGCTGCTGGCGCCGGAATATTACGTGCTGTTGATCTTCGGCACACTCGGCATGATGGTGATGGCCGCCGGCGCCGACTTGATGGTGATCTTCCTCGGCCTCGAGCTCATGTCGGTCGCGGTGTACGTGCTCGCCGGCTTCGACCGGCGTCGGGCACGGTCCGCCGAGGCCGCTCTCAAGTATTTCTTGCTGGGGGCGTTCGCCTCCGGATTCCTGCTGTACGGCATCGCGCTGGCGTATGGCGCCACCGGCACGACGAACCTTGGCCTGATCGGCGCCCAGGTCAGCGTCATGGTCAAGCCGAGCGTCATGTTGCTCGCTGGTCTGGCACTGCTGATCGTGGGATTCGGATTCAAGATCGCGGCGGTCCCGTTCCACATGTGGGCGCCGGACGTCTATGACGGGTCTCCGACACCCGTCACCGCCTTCATGGCCACCGGCGTGAAGGCCGCGGCCTTTGCGGCGCTGTTCCGCGTCATGAACCAGGCGTTCGGCGGCGTCCCCGCGTGGCATGACATCCTGTGGTGGCTCGCGGTCGTCACGATGATCGGCGGCAATCTCTTCGCACTGAGTCAGCGTTCGCTCAAACGGATGCTGGCATATTCGTCGGTAGCGCATGCGGGCTATCTGCTCGTCGCGCTCACCGCCGGCGGGGCGGCCGGCACGAGTGCATTCCTGGTTTACGTCATCGCGTACACACTCATGTCCCTCGGCGCCTTCGGGGTCCTGACGGCCAAAGGCAGGGCGGGCGAAAGCGACGTCCTGATCGACGACCTCTCGGGACTTGCCGGCAAGCGTCCCTGGCTCGCCTTTGCCCTCGCGGTGTGCATGCTCTCGCTACTGGGTTTCCCCGGAACTGCCGGATTCATCGGCAAATGGTATATCCTGATCGCCGCCACCGGCGCCGGCCAGAACACGCTGGCCGCTATTCTCGTGCTGACCAGCGTCGTCTCGGCAGGGTACTATCTTCCCGTCATCATGGCGATGTACATGAAACCGGAGCCGATCGAGGCCGCGCACGTAGATGTGTGTCTCGACCGGTGGGGACGGACCGCCGTCGCGGTGGTCGTCGTTGGCCTACTGCTCTTCGGCGTCTGGCCCAACCGCCTGTTCGACCTCGCCAGATCCGCCGGAGACAGCGTGCAACCCGCGGCCACAAGCGCCGCTTCCCCCACCCTAAAGGGTGGGCTCGGCCAACACAGTCCTTAAGGACAATGATTGCCGAGCGCACCCTTCAGGGTGTGAAAGACCACTAACACCAGGGCGCATCCGTGAATCTTCCCGCCACAATCTTCCGCCAGTACGACATCCGCGGCCTCGTGGACGAACAACTCACCCCTGCCGCGGCCCGCGCCGTAGGACAAGCCTATACCACGTTCGCGTGGGAGCGCCTCAAGACGGGCAAACCGCCGCGGGTCGCCGTTGGACGGGACAACCGGCCGTCAGGTGCCGCGCTCGCCCAGGGCGTGCGCGAGGGAATCGTCGCGGCAGGCGGTGCCGCCATCGACGTCGGCGAGCTGCCGACGCCCGGACTCTACTTTGCAACCAAGACGCTGCAGGTGGATGGCGGCATTCAGGTCACCGGCTCGCATAATCCACCCGAGTTCAACGGCTTCAAGATGGTGCTCGCGCACGATGCGGTGTTCGGCGACGACATCCAGGTCCTCTATCGACTCATCAACGACGGCAAGCTCGTGACGAAGGCCGGAGGCACGAGTACCGCGCACCGCGCACTGCTCACCGCGTACCGAGAGGCAATCGTCAAGCGCAACGCGCCACTCGCGCGGCGGTTCAAGGTCGTCGTGGACTGCGGCAACGGCGTCACGAGCCTGGTGGCCGTGGAGACCCTGCGGGAGCTGGGTGTCGATGTCGTTGCCTTGTTCGCCGAGTCCGACGGGACGTTCCCCCATCACCATCCTGACCCCACGGTCCTCGAGAACCTCCACGACCTGCAGGTGGCCGTCAAAAAAGAAAAGGCCGAGCTCGGAATCGCTTTCGACGGCGACGGCGACCGCATCGGCGCGGTCGACGAGCGCGGTGAGCCGGTGCTGGGAGACCAGCTGCTGGTACTGTTCGGGCGCGACCTGGTGCGCCGCATGGGTAAGGGCAAGCCGGTGATCTTCGATGTGAAGTGCTCGGAAGTGCTCCCGCAAATGCTCAAGCGCGCCGGGCTCGAGCCGGTGATGTGGAAGACGGGGCATTCGTTCATCAAGCAGAAGATGAAAGAGATCGGCGCTCCGCTCGCGGGGGAGATGAGCGGCCACATGTTCTTCGGGGGTGACTGGTACGGATTCGATGACGCGCTGTTCGCCGCGGCCCGGCTGCTGGCGTACGTCGCGCGCGAAGGTGGGCCGCTGTCGCGCCTGCTTGCCGACCTACCGAAGACATACGCTACGCCCGAAATGCGCGTCGATTGTCCCGATGAACAGAAGTTCGACGTCGTCGAGCAGGCGGCGCGCGAGTTTGGCGCGAAGTATCCCGTGTCTACGCTCGACGGCGTGCGCATCACGTTCCCGCAAGGGTGGGGATTGCTGCGCGCGTCGAATACGCAGCCCGTGCTGGTCATGCGGTTCGAAGCGACAAGCCCGAAGGCGCTCGATGCATATCGCGCCGAGGTCGAGGGCTGGCTGACGGCGCATGGCGTGACTGCGTGACACGATCGAACCGGCGCACGCTGTACCTGATCGGCGCCGGTCTCCTGGTGGCGGCGTTGGTCGGCGGTCGCTGGCTGGCAGTGGAGACGGCGGAACGGGCATGGGACCGCACATTCGCGGGGGGCGAGGCATTGATTGCCGTCCGCGATCTCGGCCGGCTGCTGCAGGCCCTCGTGCTCGTCGTGGCGATTGCGTGGATCGCCGGCAATCTGCTGTTCGTCTATCGGGCGATCGGCTCCGTGCACATGCCGCGCCGGCTCGGCGACCTCGAGATCGTCGAAGCAGTGCCGCGCCGCACGCTCCTCACCGCCACCATCCTCCTCGGCATCATCCTCGGCACATTCCTGTCCCTGGGCACGGGCGACTGGTGGCGCCACGCCGTCCTCGCGGCGTCGCCACCACACTTTGGCGTCGTCGATTCGACAAAACTGGGTTCCGACGCCGGCTATTACGTCAGCGTCCTTCCCTGGCTGGCCGTGCTCCAGAACCGCACGCTCATTCTTGTCTTCGCCGCGCTCGGCATTGTGGCGCTCTGCTACGGCGTGATCGGATCCCTGCGCATTCGGCGGGGCCGCATTCGCGCCAGCGACTACGCCCGGACGCACCTGGGGGTGTTGTTCGCCTGTCTCGCCCTCGTCATTGCCTGGGGCGCGGCGCTCGATCCGGCGGAAATTGTGGGCGGATTGCATGGACCTGTGGATCAAGCAGCCCTGAGCGTGCGCATCCCGGGGGCGGCCGTCGTCGCGGCCGTGGCGATCGTGACGGCGCTGATCTCGCTCGTGTGGGCCTGGCGAGACCGGCCTACACTCGTTCTCGCCAGCTGGGCGGCGCTGCTCCTCTCGCTCACCGCCGGCTATTTCGTGATTCCCGGTGTCGTTCGCGCGTCGGCCGGCAGCGGACCTGAAAGCACCGAGCTGATCCGCCGTCGCGCGGCGCTCGAGCGCGTCGCGTTTGGATTGGTGGACGTGGATTCCAGCGCGCCGCCGGCGTTCCCGTCGGGGGAGGCGGCCGTGCGTACGATGCCGCTCTGGGATCCCCGCCATGTCGGCGCTGCGATCGGCGCCCCCGCCAACGCCATCGCGCTGCGCCCGCCGCGCCCGGACGATCGCGGGGCGGTCTGGATGATCGCTCCTACCAATGCCCCAGGTCCCATCCGCCTCGCGTTGGAAACGGACAGCGGCCTCGCGGTGGCGTCGCTGCCGTCCGAGAATGCCGCGCTGCTGTTTGGTCCCGGATTTCCGGGACCGGTAGTGACGTCTGCGGACAGCGCACCACCTGCGGGCTCGGGCGCCGTTCGGCTCACGGGCATCTGGCGTCGCTTCGCGATCGCGTGGACGATTCAGTCGTGGGGATTGGCCCGCAGCGAATCGAACGGCAGAGTGCTGCTGTGGCGTCGCGACATCACCGAGCGATTGCAGCGGCTCGCTCCGTTCGCGCGCTTCGACGCTCCGGCACCGGCCCTGCGCAACGGCGCGCTGTGGTGGGTGAGCTGGGGTTACACTTCGCACGACGCGTTTCCGCTGGTTCGGTCGCTCCCGTGGCGCGGCGACGAGGTGCGCTTTCTCCGCGCCGGTCTGGTCGGCGCGGTGCGCGCGGCCACTGGCGAGACCCATCTCTGGCTTGCGCCAGGGTACGACTCGCTGACTGCGACCTTGGCGCGACGCTTTGAGCCGCTGATCGAGCCCGCGGACCGACTCCCTGCCGATCTCCGGGCGCAGCTCGCCTATCCTGCCGAGGCGTTCAGGATCGCTGTCGCCGCCGTGGTACGCGCCAGCGCCGACTCTGACGTGCAGGCCGGATGGATCATGCGTCCGCGGGAACCCTATCAGCTTGGCGCGCCGGGGACAGGGGGAAGCACGATCTGGACTGCCGTCGCCCTCGAGTCAGGGCTGCTCACGCCGAAGCGGTTTGTGGGGTTGTGCGCGGCCGCGATCACACCACGCGGTCCCGAGCTTCATCTCTGGCGGCCGTCGCCCGCTGATCCTTCTCCCGAGCGCCTGCCGGGCGAGTTGGTCGGCTCTTCCGTGCTGCGCCCCGGTCAACTGCGCGTGTGGCCCACCGGGAATACCATCATGACCGCGCAGGCGCAGATCCTCGACCCCGTCGGCGTGCGGAGACCACCGGCTCCTCGCGTCACGGAGGTCTACGTCACGCTGGACGGGCGCAGCGGGCACGGCCTGACGGCCCACGCCGCGCTCCTCGGTGGCGAACAGATCATCATCGATACGACGCTCGCGGCACGGTGGGAGCGGGCGCGGCGGCTGGCCGTCCGCGCTGACTCAGCGCTCGGCGTCGGAGACCTGGAGCTGTTCGTCAGCTTGTGGCGCTCGCTCATCAGCGAGCTTGCTCCGGCCCAGCGACCCCGCTAGGTTGCGCCGCCGTGACGGCACCTGGAACGATCGTTGTCGCTCTCGGAGGAAACGCCGTCGCCCCACCCGGTGAGCGGCCGACGATCAGCAATCAATTCCGGCATACGCGCGCCAGTCTCGTCCCCATCGTCGACCTCGCGGCGGCGGGATGGCACATCGTCCTCGTCCATGGCAACGGGCCGCAGGTCGGCGACGAGCTGGCGCGCAACGAAATCGCCGCCGATCAGGTCGAGCCACTCCCGCTGGGGGTGCTGGTCGCCGGGACCGCAGGATGGATGGGTTACATGATCCAGCAGTCGCTGCAGAACGCGCTCGCGCGCGCGGGCGTGCAGCGGTCCGTCGTCACGCTGATCACGCAAACGCTGTGTCGTGCGGACGATCCCGATCTGCGCACGCCGTCGAAACCGGTCGGCCACGTGCTCGATCCGGTGCGGCAGGCGCGGCTCGTGGCCCGCGCCATTCCGGTCCGGGATGGCCGGCGGCTCGCACCAAGTCCGAAGCCGGCGGGGATTGTCGAGCAGCAGATGGTGCGCGATCTGGCAGCCGCAGGCCACATCGTGATCGCCGGTGGAGGCGGGGGCCCACCAGTCTACCAGGACCCCAAGCTGGGGCTCGAGGGCATCGACGCGGTCGCCGACAAGGACCGCGTCGCCGCGATCCTCGGGCGAGAAATCGGGGCTCAGGTTCTATTGATCCTGACGAATGTGAAGGCCGTCTACCGCGGCTTCGGCACGCCGCACCAGGAACCGATCCGGCGGCTGACACTGGCGCAGGCGGACCACTTGCTCGCCGGCAAGGATCTCGGCGCGGGCAGTATGCGCCCGAAGGTCGAGGCCGCCGCCGAGTTTGTGCGCACCGGGGGAGAGCGCGCCATCATCGCCGAGCTGGCCGACGGGCTCGCCGCGCTTCGCGGCGAAGCCGGAACGACGATCGCGAAGGAGCACGCGTGAATCTGCACGAGTACCAGGCGCGGGATATTCTGCGGCGGCATGGCATCCCCGTGCCGCCGGGCGAGGTCGCGAGCACCCCGGCGGAGGCGCGCGCGATCGCGGAACGCTTCGGTGGTAAAGTCGTCGTCAAAGCGCAGGTCCACGCGGGGGGGCGCGGAAAGGCGGGCGGCGTGAAGCTGGCGGACGGCGCCGACGCCGCCAAGGCGGCGGCGTCCGCCATCCTCGGCATGACGATCAAGGGGCTCACCGTCCAGAAGGTCCTCGTCGCGCCGGCGGCGGCGATCGCATCCGAGAGCTACGTCGGGATCATCGTCGATCGCGCCTCGCAGCGGCCGGTCCTGATGGTGAGTCCCGCCGGCGGCATCGATATCGAGGAGGTGGCGGCCAAGACACCCGAGAAGATTCATCGGCTGCCCGTCGATCCACGCTACGGACTCCTGCAGCACCAGGCACTGACGCTCGGCTTTGCGCTCTATAAGGATGTGAAGCAGGCGCGCGCCGCCGCCGACATCATGCAGAAGCTGTACGCGGCGGTCTACGCGGTCGGTGCGTCGCTCGCCGAGATCAACCCGCTCGTCACGACCCTCGACGGCAGCGTGCAGGCGCTCGATGCCAAGATCGCGATCGACGACAACGAGCTGGAGCGCCGGCCCGACGTTGCGGCGTTGCGCGACGCGTCCGCGGAAGCGCCCGAGGAGGTGGCGGCGCGGGAAGCCGGGCTCACGTTCATCAAGCTCGACGGCAACGTCGGCTGCTGCGTGAACGGCGCCGGGCTTGCGATGGCGACGATGGATCTCGTGAAGTACTACGGCGGCGAACCGGCGAACTTCCTCGACATCGGCGGCAGCTCCAATCCGCAGAAAGTCGTGAGCGCGCTGCGCATCATTACGTCCGATCCCAATGTGAAAGTGATCCTCTTCAATATTTTCGGCGGCATCACGCGTGCCGATGACGTGGCCAACGGCATCGTGCAGGCGACGCGGGCGTTCGCGCTCAAGGTGCCGATTGTCATTCGGCTCATCGGCACAAACGAGCAGATCGCGGTTGAGATCCTGAAGCAGGCCGGTTTCTCTGCGTTAACCGACATGGATGAAGCGGTGAAGGCAGCGGTGGCAAAGGTGAAGGGGAACGCCGCGTGAGCATCTTCATCGATCAATCCTCCCGCCTCGTGGTGCAAGGAATCACAGGGCGCGACGGATCGTTTCACGCAAAACAGATGATCGAATACGGGACCAAGGTCGTGGCCGGCGTGACGCCGGGGAAGGGCGGACAGCGGTTCGAAGACGCCGTGCCGGTGTTCAACACGGTCGCCGAAGCGGTGCATCAGACGCAGGCGAACACCGCGGTCATCTACGTTCCTGCGGCCGTCGCCGCATCGGCGATCTTCGAGGCGGCCGATTCGGGCATCGCGTTGATCGTCTGTATAACCGAAGGCATTCCTGTGCTGGACATGACACGCGCCTTGCCGTACGTCCACGAGCGCGGTGCGCGGCTCATCGGGCCGAACTGCCCCGGACTCATCTCTCCCGGCAAGAGCAAGGTGGGAATCATCCCCGGCAACATCTGCAAGCCGGGAAAGATCGGCGTCGTGTCCCGCAGCGGCACCTTGACCTACGAAATCATCCATCAACTCTCTACGAATGGATTCGGTCAATCGACCTGCGTCGGCATCGGTGGGGATCCCCTCATCGGAACCAACTTCATGCATTGTCTCTCGGCGTTCGAAGCCGATTCAGAGACCGCCGCCGTCGTGATGATCGGCGAGATCGGTGGCACAGACGAGCAGCAAGCCGCGGAATTCGTGAAGCGCGACATGAAAAAGCCCGTGGTGGGATTCATCGCCGGCCAGACCGCGCCCCCAGGCCGCCGCATGGGGCATGCCGGGGCGATCATTTCGGGTTCATCGGGCACGGCGGCGGAGAAGATGGCCGCGCTGGCGAAGGCCGGCATCAGCGTCATGAAGCGCCCCGCCGACGTCGTGCCTTTGTTGAAAGAACGCCTTTAAACGCCGTTAGACGCCGGTACACGCATTCAAGGATTCCATGCTTACGCTCGCAATCATCAAACCGGACGCCGTGGCAGCCAGACACACCGGGAAGATCATCGCCCATCTGGAGTCCGAGGGGTTTCAGATTCGCGATGCCCAAATGGTGTTCCTGACGCAACAGCTGGCCGAGTCGTTCTACGAAGTGCATCGCGAGCGACCCTTTTTCCGGCCGCTGGTCACGTTCATGACTTCGGGGCCGGCGTTGGCACTCGCGCTCGAGCGTGACGACGCCGTCACGCATCTGCGGAAGGTCATCGGCGCCACCGATCCTGCGCAGGCGGAGCCTGGCACGATCCGGCATCTCTATGCCCAGTCGAAGGAACGCAACGCGATTCATGCGTCCGATTCACCGGAGAATGCCGCACGAGAAGTGGCGTTTTTCTTCCCGGCGCGCCGACAGCGCTGACGCCGTTGACGCAAGTGCCACAAGGGTTTAGCTTCGCTCACCATGTTGCAAGTGGATTTGCGGGAGTTGGTCCGGGGTGGGGGGGGGGCCGTCGAGACCCAGGGCGAGCTCAAGCAGGACGACCCCGCAGTGGAGGGCACGGGAATCACGCTGCGGGAACCGGTAGTCGTGCGGGGGCGGTTGCAGTCCATCGGCGAGGGGCGGTTCTACTGGCAGGGAACCGTGCGAACGGTCGTGCAGGGTGAGTGCCGGCGCTGCCTGACTCCCGTGGCCGCACCGTTGCAACTGGAAATAGGTGCGCTGTTTACGCAGGACCCGGACGCGCTCGATGATCCCGACTCCTATCCGGTAGCGCCGGAGGCGACCGAGATCGACGTAACGGCGGCCGTGCGCGAGGAGCTGGTGCTGGCGGCGCCACGGTACGTGGAGTGCCGTGAGGATTGCAAGGGACTGTGTCCGCAATGCGGGAAGGATCTGAATGCCGGCCCGTGTGACTGTGCGCCCGCTACTGATGCCCGCTGGCAGCCGCTCAAGGCCCTGAAGGACAAGCTTCGCTCATAACCTAAGGACGATCGAATGGCCGTACCCAAGCGCAGGACCTCAAAGCGCAAGAAGCGCGCGCGCCGCACACACTACAAGGCGGTGCGTCCTACGCTGCAGGCCTGCCCGCGCTGCGGTGACATGAAACAGCCCCATCGCGTTTGCCCGACGTGCGGGTATTACAACGGCGAACAGCGAGTGATCGTCGAGGACTAATGATCCGCATCGCGTTGGACGCGATGGGAAGTGACAACGCCCCTCACGTGGAAGTGGAGGGCGCGGCGCAAGCGCTCAAAGAGCTCCCTGCCGAATTCCAGATCCAGCTCGTCGGACGCAAAGCGGACATCGAGGGCGCGCTCGCCCGCCTACCCGGCGGCGGCGATCGTACGCGCATCGAGATCGTCGACGCGCCCGAGGTTGTGGGCATGGGCGACAAACCTCTGGCGGCGATCCGCGGCAAGCCCCGCTCCTCCATCGCGGTGGGTCTCGACCTGCAGAAGCAGGGCAAGTCCGACGCATTCATCTCCGCCGGTAACACCGGCGCTGTGCTGGCCGCGAGCACGCTGCTGCTCCGCCTCCATCCCGGGGTCCAACGCGCTGCGATCGGCGCGCTCTTTCCCAGCGCCGGTCAGCCCGTGCTCGTGCTCGACGGTGGCGCCACCGTGGACTGTGACGCCCGCGAGCTGGTGGGCTTCGCTCATCTGGGCTCCGTGTACGCGCGCGACGTCCTCGGCCGGCCAAGCCCCTCGGTCGGCCTGCTCAACATCGGCGAGGAGGACGAGAAGGGAAACGCCGTCGTCAAAGAGGCCCACCAACTCCTCAAGCAGACTACGGGAATCCGTTATATCGGGAACGTCGAAGGACGCGACATCCCCGTCGCGGAGGCGCGCGGGCAACCGCTCGATGTCGTGGTGTGTGACGGATTCGTGGGCAATGTCGTGCTCAAGTTTTACGAGTCGGCGGGACGAGTATTCGTGTCGCTCATCAAGCGCGAAGCACCGGACGTGCTGCAACGGCCCGAGATGGGCAACGTGCTCAAGGTGCTCGATTACGCGACGTACGGGGGCGCACCGCTGCTCGGCGTCCAGGGCGTCGTGATCATTTGTCACGGCGCGTCGCCCCCCAAGGCGATCAGGAATGCCATCCGGGTGGCCGGGCAGGCCGTACGCAGCCATCTCTCCGACGACATCGCCGCGGAGTTCTCCGAGGGGAAGGTCCCCGCGTGAAGCGGCCCTTCGCCGAGCTGTGGGGCACCGGCAGCTACGCGCCGCCGCGCATCATGACGAACGACGAGTTCTCGAAATTCCTGGAGACGTCGGACCAGTGGATCCAGGAGCGCACCGGCATCCGGGAGCGACGCGTCTCGAGCAAGGACGAGACGAACGCCTGCATGGGGAAGGCCGCGGCCCTGCAGGTCCTTCAGGAAACCGGACTCACGCCACTCGACATTGACGCGATCGTTTACGCCACGGCGTCGCCCGACCGGCTGCTGCCCTCGCAGGCCTGCGATCTCCAGGCCATCCTCGGCGCCAAGAACGCCGCGGCATTCGATGTCGGCGCGGCGTGCTCGGGGTTTGTCTACGCGCTCAGCACGGCCGAAGGAATTATCGCGGCCGAGCAGGCGGAGCACGTGTTGGTGATCGCCGCGGAAAAGCTCACCAGCATCATGGATTGGAGTGACCGCACGACGGCGGTGTTGTTCGGCGACGGCGCCGGCGCGACGATCGTACGGAAGAGCACAAACGGCCGCGGGATCCTGTCCGTCTACCTGAAAACGGACGGCACGCTCGCCGAGCTGCTGTACCGGCCCGGCGGCGGCGCGACGCACCCGCCCAGCGAGGAGCTGCTCAAGGATCACAGTTACTACATCAAGATGGCGGGCCGCGAGGTGTTCAAGGCCGCCGTGCTGTCGATGGCGGACGCGTGTGATCACGCGCTCGAGCGCGCGGGGCTCACCGCCGGCGACATCGATCTGCTCATCCCCCATCAAGCCAACATCCGCATCATCGAAGCCACCGCAAAACACGCCGGCATGCCGATGGACAAGGTCTACGTGAACGTCGACCGGTTCGGGAACACGTCCGCCGCGTCCATCGCGATCGCACTCGACGAAGCGGTCAAGACCGGCCGGCTCAAGCCCGGCATGGTCGTGATGTTGTGCGCATTCGGCGCCGGCTTCACCTGGGGCAGCATGGTCGTGCGGTGGTAGGCACGATCTGGCTTTGCCCTGGGCAAGGCGCGCAAAAAGTCGGCATGGGAAAAGATCTCGCGGAACGGTTTCCGGCGGCGCGCGCGGTCTTCGACGCGATCGACGAGGCCCTCGGCGTCCCGTTGTCCCGAACCATGTTCGAGGGACCGGAAGAGGAGCTGACGGCGACGCAAAACGCCCAGCCCGCGATTCTCGCGCATAGCGCCGCCGTCTTTGCCATCGTGCGCGACACAGTCGACAGTGTCGTCGCCGCCGCGGGGCACTCGCTGGGTGAGTATTCGGCGTACGTGACCGCGACCGCGTTGGGCTCGCCGCAGGCGGCGAAGCTCGTCCGGCGGCGCGGCGAGCTGATGCAGAAGGCGGGCGAGGAGCGGCCCGGCACGATGGCCGCCGTCCTCGGACTCGCCACGAAGGAAGTCGAGGCGGCGTGCACGGAGGCATCGCAACAGGCGAGCCTCGCGGTCGCCGCGAACATCAACGCACCGGATCAAACCGTGATCTCGGGCGATCCGGACGCGGTCAGGCGCGCGGGTGAAGCCTGCAAGAAGCGGGGCGCCAAGCGAGTCATTCCACTCAAGGTGAGCGGCGCGTTTCACTCACCGTTGATGGGCCCCGCGAAAAATCATCTCCGGGTGGCACTGGAACGCGCCGCGTTCTCGGAACCGGCCTTTCCCGTGATCGCCAACGCGACGGCTGAAGCCGTCAAGGACGCTGGCCGCGCTCGCCGCCTCCTGTCGGACCAGCTCACGGCGGCGGTCCGCTGGGTAGAATGCATGCAGCACGCGGCGCGTCTGGGTGGTGCAGGGGCGCGCTTTGTGGAGATCGGCCCGGGCGCCGTGCTCGCGGGTCTCTTGAAGCGAATCGTACCCGACGCGAACGTGGTTAGCCTTGGCACGGCGGATGAGGTGACCAAGTTCATGGAAGCAGCATGACTATAACTCGACGGGTGGAAATAGACCCTGCGGCGCAAAGCGGGAATCGCATGCAGCTCGATCTAACGGGAAAGGTCGCCCTCGTCACCGGCGGCACGCGCGGCATCGGACACGACATCTGCCGCGCCTTCATCGACGCGGGGGCCAAAGTCGCGCTGTGCTCCCGCGACGGCGCAGCGGCCGAGCAGGCGGCGAGCGCGTTTGGCGAAGGGACGCGCGGCTATGTCTGCGACGTCGGCGTGAGCAACCAAGTGGAGGCGTTCGCCAAGGCGGTCGAAAAGGACTTCGGCCAGATCGACGTCCTGGTCAACAATGCCGGCTTCACCAAGGACAACCTGTTGTTTCTGCTGACCGAAGCGGATTGGGACGCGGTCGTGGATACGAACCTGAAGGGCACATTTCTGATGACCAAGTACGCGGCGCGTGGCATGATCAAGCGGCGCTGGGGTCGCGTCATCAATATCACGAGCGTGGTAGGGCTGAACGGCAACAAAGGGCAATCGAACTACTCCGCGTCCAAGGCCGGGATCATCGGCTTCACCAAGTCTGTGGCCAAGGAGTTAGCCTCGCGCAACGTACTGGTGAATGCCGTCGCGCCGGGCTATGTCGAGACGGAGCTGACGCAGGGCATCTCCGCCGAAGCCAAGCAGTACTTCCTGGACAATATTCCGCTGGGACGGCTGGGGAAGGGCTCCGACATCGCCTCCGCCGTCCTCTTTCTCGCCTCCGACTTAGCCAGCTACATTACGGGTCAGGTTGTGGTCGTCGACGGCGGGATGGTGATGTGAGCTCCCTTACCTTCGCTGAGGGTTACCCATGGCAATGGACATGAAGCAGCTCGAAGAGAAGGTCAAAGACATTATCGTCGAAGAGCTTGGAGTCGAGCGGGACAAGCTCACCAACGACGCGAGCTTCATGGAAGACCTCGGGGCCGATAGCCTCGACACGGTCGAGCTAGTCATGGCCTTCGAGAAGGAATTCGACATCGATATCCCGGACGAAGAGGCGGAGAAACTGCGCACCGTCGGGGCCGCGATGAGCTATCTCCACGACAAGATGGGGAAAGGCAAGTAGTGACTCGCCGGGTGGCGGTCACGGGCATGGGGCTCGTGACGCCGGTTGGAAACGACGTCGCGAGCACCTGGGCCGCCCTCGTCGCCGGACAGTCGGGGGCAGGTCCGATCACCCGGTTCGACTCCGAAAAGCTGCCGGTGCATTTCGCCTGCGAAGTGAAGGCGTACGACCCCCTGCAGTACATCGATAAGAAGGAAGCCCGCCGCTACGATCTGTTTTCGCAGTTCGCCATGGGCGCCGCGGTGCAGGCCGTGCGCGATTCCTGTCTGGAGAAAAGCTCGCTCGATCCCAAGCGCATCGGCGTGATCATCGGCACCGGCACGGGCGGCATCGCGACATTCGAAGAGAATATGCGGACCTTCATCGAGAAGGGACCGAGCCGTGTATCCCCCTTCTTCGTCCCGATGTTCATGGCGAACGTCGCATCGGCCGTCGTGTCGATGCGCTACGGCTTCCAGGGACCGAATTACTGCACCGTCTCGGCCTGTGCCTCGTCCGGGCACGCGCTGGGCGACGCATTCGATCTCATCCGGGAAAACAAGGCGGACGTCATGGTCGCGGGCGGTTCGGAAGCCGCGATCACGCCGCTCGCGCTCGCGAGCTTCGCCAACATGAAGGCGCTGTCCGAGCGGAACGACGACCCCAAGACCGCGAGCCGGCCGTTCGACAAGGACCGCGACGGCTTTGTGATGGGCGACGGCGCGGCGGTCGTGATCCTCGAAGAGTGGGAGCGCGCCAGAGCGCGGGGCGCGAAGATCGTCGCCGAGCTGGTGGGCTACGGCGCCACCGCCGATGCACACCACATCACCGCGCCCGCGCCTGACGGGTCCGGCGCTCAGGAAGCGATGCGGCTTGCGATGCAGTCGGCGGGCATCCGTCCTGAAGAGGTCGGGTACATCAACGCGCACGGCACGTCGACCCCGCACGGCGACGCAGCCGAGACCGCAGCCGTAAAGGCCGTCTTCGGCGAGCAGGCGCGCAAGCTCATTTTCGGCTCGACGAAGTCGATGACCGGGCACCTGCTCGGCGCCGCCGGTGCGTTCGAGTTCGCGATCTGCGCGCTGGCGCTGCAGAACGGCGTGATCCCGCCGACGATCAACCAGTTCCATTCCGACCCCTCCTGCGATCTTGACTCCGCGCCGAATCACGCGGTGAAGCGCCAGTTCGACGTGGCGCTCTCCAACTCCTTTGGCTTCGGCGGGCACAATGTGACGCTGGCGGTCAGGAGAGTCACATGACGGACCCCCAACTGATTCCCATCGTACCAAAAGTAGAACGGGGCGAGCGACTGACGCGCGAGGATGGCCTCGCGCTTTTTGCATCTGGCGACTTGTTGACGATCGGCCGGCTCGCCGATCTCGCCAACCAGCGCCGCAATGGAGATCGCGTCTACTTCGCTGCGAATCAGCACATCAATCCCACCAACGTCTGCATCCTGCGCAACACCTGCGTGTTCTGCTCCTTCGCGCGGATGCCGAAGGAAGACGGCGCCTACACGCGGAGCCTGGACGAGGTGTTCGCCGAAGCGGACGCCGCCAGGGACAATCCCACGCGGGAGTTCCATATCGTGGGCGGGCTGCATCCCAAGCTCCGGCTCGAGTATTACGTGGACATGTTCCGCGGCCTGAAGCAGCGCCATCCGCAAGTGATGATTAAGGCGCTCACCGCGGTCGAAGTCGCGCACCTCGCGAGACTCGAGGGGATGGAAGTGCGTGAGGTGTTGCTGGCGATGAAGGACGCCGGGGTCAGTACGCTGCCGGGTGGTGGCGCCGAGGTGTTCTCACCCGCCGCACGCGCCACGATCGCCGACCGCAAGCTGACCGGCGACGAATGGCTCGCGGTCCACCGCGAGGCCCATCACCTGGGTATTCCGTCGAACTGCACGATGCTGTACGGTCACGTTGAAACGATGGAGGATCGTGTCGATCACCTGCTGGCGCTGCGCGCCCTGCAGGACGAGACCGGCGGATTCCTCACCTACATCCCGCTCGCCTACCACCCCGACCACAACGAGCTGGGCGAGACGTTGGGCCGCACCGGGACCGCCACCACCGGCTTCGACGACCTCAAGAACATCGCCGCGGGACGGCTGCTGCTCGACAACATTCCACATGTGAAGACGCACTGGCCGATGGTGACGCCGTTTATTTCCCAGGTAGCGCTGACGTTCGGGTGTGACGACCTCGAGGGGACCGTCGTGTTCGAGCGCGTCTACCACGAGGCCGGCGCGCCGACGCCAATGTGGCTGTCGTACGACGAGATCGTGACGCTGATCCGCGGGGCGGGGAAGGAGCCCGTCGAGCGCGATTCGCTGTACCAGACCGTCAGAACCTTCGAGGGCTACGTGCCCAAGCCGCGAGGCCCGGCGGTGCGGCCCGAGGGCCCGGCGCCGCAGGGCGCCCTCTTCCAGCTCGAGCATCGGACCCGGGCGGCGGCGCCGGCCAAACAACCGGTGACAAGCGCCGTGGATGGTGCCGAATGATGCGACACGCTGAAGCGTGCCCCCAACAGAGCACTGTCCTTAAGGACAGTGATTCACCGGGCCCACGCCTCGGCGTGGGAAATCAATGAGGATAGGAAGAATCGGCTACATCAATTGCGCGCCCGTCTACGGCGCGATCGACCGCGGAGTCGTGGCGCTGCCGCCGGGTGGCGAGCTCGTCACCGGTACGCCGGCCGAGCTCAACGATCTGCTGGTCGCGGGCGAGCTGGATGTGAGCGTGATCAGCGCCATCGAATACGCGCGGCACGCAAACGAGCTCGTACTCCTTCCCGATCTGGCCATCTCGTGCGATGGGCCAGTGCGCAGCGTGGCGCTCTTCAGCCGTCGGACGGTCGGACAGTTGGACGGTCGGACGGTCTTACTCTCCGCATCGTCGCGGACGTCGGTGGCGCTGCTGGAGCTGCTCTGTCGAGACCACTGGCATATCAGGCCGAAGTTCGCAGAAGCGCGCGCCGAGGCGCAGGATCTTGAAGCCCTGGCGGCGCTGCCGCACGAGGCCGTTCTCGTCATCGGCGACGCCGCGCTCGCGCTCGCCACGCGCGGCGCCTATCCCCATCGCTACGACCTCGGTGAGGAATGGAAGCGCTGGACCGGCTTGCCATTCGTGTTCGCGGTTTGGGCCGCTCGACGCGCGGCTGCTGCCTCTTCTTCTATTCATCTAGCGCACACAGCTCTCCTCGCCTCTCGAGCGTGGGGTCTCGCACACCTCGACGAACTGGCAACCGAGGCATCCCGCAAAACCGGCGTCCCCCGCGACGTCTGCCACGGGTATCTCGGTGGTCTCGACTACGCGTTCAGCGATCGGCATCGGACCGCGCTGAGTGACTTTCTGCGCCGGGTGGGCGTCCCACAGTTCATGCAGGTGGCCTGATGATCGACCGCGCGAGCCCTGAATTCCGCGCCTACGTCGACCTCTACGACCGCGCCTCATTGCTCGAGCTCGGGCGACTGGCGGACGACGTCCGGTGGAAGCTCCACCCCGAGAACGTGGTCACCTACATCATCGACCGAAACATCAACTACACGAACGTCTGCGTCGCCGACTGCAAATTCTGCGCGTTCTATCGGCGGCCCAAGCATCCGGAAGGCTACCTCCTGTCCTTCGAAGAAATCGGCCGCAAGATCGACGAGCTGAAGGCGATCGGGGGCGTGCAGATTCTGATGCAGGGCGGGCACAATCCCTACGTCCCGTTCGAGTGGTATCTCGATCTGCTCCGCTACATCAAGCGCCATCACCCGATCCATATTCACGGGTTTTCGCCCTCGGAGGTCGACTTCTTCGCCGGTCGCTTCGGCATGAGCATCGAAGCAGTGATCCAAGAGCTGATGGCGGCTGGCCTCGACTCGATCCCGGGCGGCGGCGGCGAGATCCTGGTGCAAAGCGTGCGCGACCAGGTGGCACGCAAGAAAGCCGGCGCAGACCGGTGGCTCGAGGTCATGGAAATCGCGCACCGGCTCGGGCTCAGGACGTCGGTCACCATGATGTACGGCCTCGGCGAAACATCCGCCGACCGGATCGAGCATCTCTTCCGCGTACGTGAGGTGCAACGCCGCACCCGCGGCTTTACCGCGTTCATCTGCTGGCCGCTGCAGCCGGAGAACTCGGAGCTCTCGCACCTGCCGAAGACCGACGCGGTGACGTACCTCAAGACGCAAGCGATCGCGCGCATCGTGCTCGAGGACGTGCCGAACATTCAGGCGTCGTGGGTCACGATGGGCATGAAGGTCGGCCAGGTGGCGCTGCGCTTCGGCGCGAACGACTTCGGCTCCTTGATGATGGAAGAGAACGTCGTTTCGGCGGCGGGAACCACCAATCGTACGACCTTGAGCGAGATGCAACGGCTCATCGCTGACGCCGGCTACACGCCCAAGAAACGGAAGCAGGACTACACCATCCTGGAAGACGCCGCGTGACGGCGGGAAAGGGGGACGGGGGAAGGGGGACGGGTAATGCCTGATGTCCTCATCCTCGTTGGTTCGGAATCGGACAAACCGCGAATCGAACCGGCATTCGAGGTACTCACGAAGGCGGGCTTCTCCTACGAGTTTCACGCGTCGTCAGCCCATCGCCAACCTGAGCAGACCGGCGAGCTGGTCAAGAACGCACGGAAGAAGGGGTTCAAAGTCGTGATCGCGGGGGCGGGGCTGTCTGCCGCGCTCCCGGGATTCGCCGCATCGCTCACGGACCTACCCGTCATCGGTGTGCCGTTCGCCGTCGGGCCGCTGAACGGGCTGGATGCGCTGCTGGCCACCGTGCAGGTCCCTCCCGGCGTTCCGGTGGCCACCGTCGGAATCGACAACGCCAAGAACGCCGCGCACCTGGCGATCCGGATTCTTAAAGGGTAAAGGCACGCTGGGCACTTCTTTTCTTTTTTCCCTTTTTACAACGCGCGCCAAACGCATGAAGGACCTCCGAAGCAAAAGCAGCTCCTTCGCTTCGTGCGCGTGCCGCGCGCTCCACTCAGGATGACATCTGCGCGCGTTATTGCAACAAAAACGAAGGAGGGAGGGTTAGAAGAGTCCGACCTTCCCTTTGACCGACTCGATCAACTTGCTCGGGTCATATCCCACGCCCTGTTTGAAAACCAGAGTGACGTGCGCGATATCGGCAATGGTGGCCGCGGGATTGCCGTCGATCACCACGAGGTCGGCCTGCTTGCCCACCGCAATGGAGCCGATGCGATCCGCTCGACCGAGGTACGTCGCCCCGTTCAGGGTGCAGACCTTGATCGCCTCGAGCGGCGTCAGGCCGCTCTCCACGAGCAGCTCGACCTGCCGCTGATCGGAGTAGCCGGGGATCACGCCGCCGCCGCCCGTCGGGTCCGTCCCCGCGAGGAGGAGCCCGCCCGCGC
>WNGA01007329.1_pt1 | contig 38029 bp, 37 predicted proteins | sample 5400061 | NCBI WGS metagenome assembly WNGA01 (sample SAMN13153366, study PRJNA577476) | soil metagenome | isolation source: 100 cm soil or saprolite under grassland replicate 2 | place: USA:California | collected 2016-06-15
AGCCCGGGAACCGCCGAGGGCGCGAGGACGATCAGGACTCCGAGCCCGGCGATCGCCAGCGCCAGCGGCACATCGATGGCGGCTTTGGCGGGCAGCAGCTTCTGGGCCAGGACCAGGACCGCGACCACCGACATCCAGGTGACGCTCATCACGCCCAGCACCACCAGCAACAGCATCAGTCCGATGCTCGAGCCGACGCAGCACAGCCCGAACTCGAATCCGGAGCGGACGCTCTCGCGGCAGCGCCGGCGGAAGTGCTGCTTGAGCGGCGTCAGCTCGTAGGCACCGGCCGCGATCACCACCACGCCGGCGGCGAAAGACCCGTGCGGCCGGTCCACCGCATACACCGCGACGCCAACCAGTGCCCAGACGGCAAGGTAGGACCCGGCGAACAGCGGCACGGCGCGCACACGACCGCTGGCATGAGCGCGTCTCAGGACTGCCGGAGCCGCGCCCGGCAGCATCATCGCCGCCATCATCGGCACCCACACGGCGGCAAAGAACGCGAACGAACCCAGCCGGGTCGCCACGCCCATGTCCATCCCGCTCATCTGCCCGACCGCGACCACCCAGGACACGGCGGCGAGCCCGAGCGTCACCGCCAGCGCGCCTGCCGTCGCGGCTGTCGCCCGGCGAGTTTCTGACCGTGCCGAAGTTGCACCGTGCGGAATACGCGACCTCTGTCTCCCGTCGACATGCGGTTCCTGACGTTCCGCAGCGGTGTGTTCACTGCGGTGAAGCACCTGTAGTGCCTGTACCACTTCGATGGCCCGCAATGCTGGATCCGCTCAGCGCCCGGCGGTGCCGAGGTCGTCGGAGCGTCCGGCTTCCAGGCGGGACCACTGGGCGGTGGAACGTCCGTTGGTGCGGACCTGCTCGCCGGTGATCTCCCATCTTTGCGGCCAGCCGGCGGGCGAGTCCTCCCACGTCTCCTGCCGCCCATACACGGTCATGTCCAACAACGCATAGCTGTAGTCCATCGCCTCGACGCCGCGGCCGCTGGTCCAGTAGGTCTCGAACACCTCCAGCAGCGTGACCGGCCCGTGCCGGCCGATCAGCGAAATGGTGGAGTCCACCTCGACCATCGGCAGCCGCCGACGGGCCGCCGCGATCGCGTCACCTTCGCGAGTGTGCGCCTTATCCCGAACCAGCAGCGCATCCAGTTCGGCCTGCCAGGTGGCCCGGTCGACCACCACAGGCACCCCCGGCGTGTCGGTGGCGCCGAAGGCTTCCTCAGGAGTCTGGTCCACCGAAAAGGTAGTGGTGAAACTTTGATCACTCATGATTCCCTCCAGTTTCGCGGTTGCGCGGAGTGGGTTTGTGGTGTGCCCGCGAGCTGATGGCCGGGCTCACCGACTGAGGTGGTCCCTCAACGCGTCCAGCGGGCCGTCCCAGTCGCGGGCCAGCGCGGCCAGGAACTGTTGCGCCACCTGCATCGGGGCGGAGCGGAGCCGGTAGCGCACCCGGCGCCGTTCCCCCGGTTCGGCCGTCACCAGGCCCGTCTCGGCGAGCAGGGCAAGGTGCTTGGCGATCGCCTGCCGCGTGATCGGCAGGCGCCCGGCCAGATCAGTGGCCGTGGCGGGACCACCCGACGCCAGCGCGGCCAGGATGGCGCGCCGGCTCGGGTCGGCCAGGGCGACGAAGACCTGTTCGGCGATCGCCTCGATGTCAGGCGGCATCGAGGTAGTCGACCAGCTCGCCCAGCTCGCTCGCCCAACCCCGGGTGTTGCCGTCGTACGCCTTGCGGTAAGCGTCTTCCGGCAACTGAGCGAAGCCGGTTTCGACCACGGTCAGCCGGGTGCCCGCACCGACGGGCTCGAGCGTGAACTCGACATAGGTGCGGCGCGGATCGTTATCGGGCAGGCCGTAGATGTGCCAGGTGAAGGCGAACACCGTCGGTTCCTCGACCTGTTCGACCCGCATGTCGGCGGTGTGGCCGCCGGTCCACGTCATCTGGGCCGATCCGCCCGGGCGCAGGTCGATCGTCGCCTGGTTGCCGAACCAGCTGCCCAGACCCTCGGCCGTGGTGAGCGCAGCCCACACCTTGGCCGGCGGGTGGGCGATCTCGACGACCCGCTCGATGCGATCGGGGAATCCCATGACAGCCTCCAACAAGTAGCAACTGATTGGTTGCTACACTATAGCAACCGACCGATTGCGTCAACGTGCGGGCGCTCGGTCGCTCGCAGCCAGCCCGTCGGCGGCCGCCCCGAAAGATCAACTAGTGAGCAGGTCCTAGTCCCGCATGGCTCCGATGGCGGCGGCGAGGCGGGCGCACTCCGGTGGGGTGTGTGTCCGCCGCGCCGGCCACATCTTCGGGTCGCCCCCACCGGCGTGTCGCGCCAATCCCCGCCACGTCACGCCGCGCTCAACGACTATGCAAGGCCCTGGCTGATTGGCGCCATCGTGTCCATGGTTTCCTTGCCGGGCCGGTTGCGCCCGGACTGGCCGCGCAGGTCACCCTGCGCGGCCAGCCCCAGGGGGGCCGATCACAACGTTGACACTGGATCGTGTCGGCAGTTGCACTACAAATACTTCTGCAAGTTTCAGGCAGAGACATCGGTCAGCTGACGGATCTTTGAAGCCGCGACCGCGACAGCCGTTGTGAGTCCACGTGGGAGATGCGACCGGCGTGTGCCTTGCACCATCGACCCGCAGGAGTTAAAGTAAGTGAATATTCACTTACAAACCTTGGCTCCTGTACGGGGCGACCTCGTCGTGACTGGACATACAACCGGTATCCCGGACATCACCGTGTCCTTCCCGGTCCCGATGCCACCGGTTGCCGCCAAGCTCGCGATGCCGGCGCTGCCCGTGCTGGCCTGGGCGGCCGGCAAACTGCCCCAACGAGCCACGCCATCCGGTTCCGCGACCAAGGTATCGGCAGCAGTGGACAGTTATCTCTGGGCGCGAGCGACAGCCGCCGACGGCCGGACCGCGCAGGCGTGGGCATGCACGGGCGAAGGCTACGCGTACACGGCCCGTGCGGCGATCCTTGCTGTCGAGGCCACGCTACGGACCGACCCGCTCGGCGCGACCACGGCGGCCCGGGCATTCGGCCCCGAACTGTCCTTCGAAGCGGGCGGTGAGCTGCTTGCCGAGGGCTAGCCAAAAAGACAAGATCCTCCGGGCAGCACTGGAGTGCTTCGCCGAACTGGGCTACGACGCCACTCGGGTGCGCCACGTCGCCGACCGGGCGGACGTGTCCGCAGCCGCGCTGTACCGGCACTACCCGTCGATGGAGGCGTTGGCCCAGGAGCTGTACGCCCACCACTTCGGCCGCTACGCGGCACAACTCCAGGAAGCCACCTCGGTGGGTACCACCGAGGAGCGGCTGCGCCGGGCGGTCCGGACCACACTCGCCGCCTACCGGGCCGAACCGGCGGCGTTCACCTTCGCCCTGCTGCGCACGCCCGCGTTCCTGCCGAACCTGCCCGCCGGCACCCGATACCCGATCGAGATCCTCGAGCGCGTCGTCGCGGCCGGGCAGCGCAGGCGGGAGTTGCGGACCGGCCAGGCCAACCTACTGGCCGCCATCTTCCTGGGCTGCGTCCTGCGGCCGATCATCCTGGCCAGCCTCGCCGCGCCTGGTGCGCTGGACCTGATCGCCGAGTCGAAGCACGACCGGGTGATCGAGGACGCCGCCCTCGCTGCCCTACGAAGGGAACCCCATGCGTGAGAGCTTCGGAGGCGTATCGACCAACGCGAACTACAACAGCCTGCTCCGCGCGCTGCTCGTCAGCTTGGTCCGCTCGCCTGACTACTCGGTCGCAGACGTCATCCGCACCGTTCGTGGGATCACCGCGACACAGGCCGCGCTGCTGCCCGAACCCGCCACCACAGATCTGGTTCGCACCATGCCCCGCCTCGACGTGCCCATCGTCTTGGCGCAGGGTCGCCGTGACCAGGTGGCACCCGGCGAAGCGGCACAGCGATTCCACGACTCACTGACGGCACCGAGCAAACAGTTGGTGTGGTTCGACAGATCGGCGCACACACCCCACCTGGAGGAACCCGACAAGTTCCGGGACCTGCTCATGAACGTGAGAGCCAGCCAGCTCGCCGACACCTGACACGGCCCGTGCATGTGGCTGCGGGAGGGCCGGGGGCGTGCCGGGCAGGGCGCCCGGCACGCCTGGCTGGCCGTCGGCGATCTGCCGCTGATCCTGGCCTTTGTCCGGGTCAGATGCCTGCGTGGGCGCCGGCGGCGCCGTTCCCCCGCTTGGTGATCAGCGCGATGAGGGCTCCGGCCAGCGCGACCGCAGCAGCCACCAGGAAGGCGTTATGCATCCCGGCCACGAACGTGGCATGGCTGATGTGGGTGATCTCGGTGGCGAGCTGGGGCGGCGTGTTGCGGGTCACGGGCGCTGCCCCAACCGAGACCGCGCTTTTCACCTGGGCCAGCTGGGCCGTGCTGAGCACGGGAAGGTGCGCGGCATGCCAGCTGGCGGGCAGCAGGCTGGTGATCTTGGCGGACATCACCGCGCCCAGCACGGCGGTGCCTAGGGTGCCGCCGAGCTGCATGGCGGTGGACTGCAGCCCGCCGGCCACGCCGGCCAGCTCGACCGGCGCGTTGCCGACGATGACGTCTGTGGCGCCGACCATCACCGGGGACAGGCCGAGGCCGAGCAGCACGAACCAGACGATGGTGTCGTTCGGGCTAGACGTAGCACTGAGCCCGGACAGGCCGAACATGGCGACCGCGGCCATCACCATGCCGGCCACGATCGGGATGCGCGGGCCCAGCTTGCTGATCAGGGTCGCCGAGACCGGGGAGCCGATGATCAGCATCGCGGTCATCGGCAGCAGGTGCACGCCTGCGCCTATCGGGTCGAGGCCGTGCACGTTCTCCAGGTAGAAGGTCATGAAGAACATGGCGCCGAACAGCGCGAACATGAGCAGGATGACCAGGACCACACCGGCCGACAGGGACACGGAGCGGAACAGCCGCAGCGGCAGCAGCGGCTGCCGGGCGCGGGACTCGCGGATGACGAACAGCAGGCCCATGAGGGCGGCACCGCCGAGGAAGGCCAGCGTCCGGGCGGAGCCCCAGCCATAGTCCGGGCCCTTGATCAGCCCCCAGATCAGCAGGAACAGCGCGCCGGACAGGGTGGCGATGCCGGGGATGTCGAACGAGCTGGCCGCGGGCGAAGAGGGGGTTTCGCGGAGCACGAGCAGGCTCATGACCAGAGCGGCGGCCCCGACCGGGACGTTGACGTAGAAGCAGGACTCCCAGCCGATGTGCTGCACCAGCAGCCCGCCGACGATCGGCCCGGCGGCCGTGGACGCGCCGATAACGGCGCCCCAGATGCCGATCGCCGCGTTCAGCTTCTCCCTCGGGAACGTGTTCCGCAGCAGGGCCAGTGCCGTGGGCTGGAGCATGGCGCCGAACACGCCCTGGAGCGCGCGGAACGCGATGACCAGGGCAATGCTGCTGGCGATAGTCCCGGACAGGCCGATGGCCGCCGAGCTGGCCGCGAAGCCGGCCACGCCGGTGAGGAATACCTTCTTGTGCCCGAACCGGTCACCCAGCTTGCCGATGGTGATCAGGCTGACCGCCAGGGCCAGCAGATAGGCGTTGGTCACCCACTGGATACCCGCCAGCGACGCATGCAGATCGGACTGGATGGCCGGGTTGGCCACCGCGACGATGGTGCCATCCAGGCTGACCATCATCACGCCCAGCGCCACCGTCAGCAACGTCAGCGCCGGACTGCCCCGCAGCCGGCCCCGCCCGCCACCAGGCTCGGGCTCCCGTGCTGCGGTCCTGCCTACCAAGGTAGTGGCCGCTGTCTTCGTCTCCATGAGGTTGTCCCTTTCCGGCGCCCGCGGTTGGGCGCCTAGCTGCTCTGAATTCGGGGGTGTTGTGGACCCCTGGAAGAAGGGGTCGCCTGTCAGGCTCGCTGCCGGCGCCTCAGGAAGAGGGCGGCGCCCGCCGCGATCGCGACGGCACCCATGCCGGCGCTGGTCGTGACCTGCTGCACGCCGTGGAGGGCGAAGCCGGCGGCCACGCTGACGACGAGGTTGAACAAGAACAGGAACCACAGCACCGGCTTTGACGAGAGCAGCGACTTCATGCTTGTTGCCGTCCGGATGGGGGAGCTGTGAGCCGGTGGGATCTGCGTGGCCGTGGTGTGCTGGCCGGTACGGCTGTGCCGGGCCGCCGTGGCGGTGGTGTCTGTCATGAGAACTCCTGTGGTTCTGGATGAGAGGTCTGCCGGTCCGGTATCGCCGGACCGTCTACTTACTTGAGTCAGGCAACCATATAAAGGTTACCTGAGTCAAGCAACTTGTAAGATTGATTGAGTTAGGCAAGGAGATGGTAGGGTGGCTGCATGCGCGCAGTGCCGCCAGCCGCTGCCGTCTCGGCGGACGTGACCGAGATCGAGCGAGCCCTCACCCACATCAGCTACCTGACCAACCGGGTCCGGAACCACGAACGCCTCATGGCACTGGCCGGAGTGCCACTGGATCGTGCCGCCGTGGCGCTCCTGCGACAGATCGCCGATTCCGAGCCCCTGCGTCCCAGTGAGCTGGCGGCCCGGCTGGGCGTAGAGGCCTCGCATGTCACCCGCCAGGCCCAGCAGCTGCAGAAGGCCGGCTACGTGACCCGCGTTCCCGATCCGGACGACCACCGCGCGCAGCGCATCCAGCTCACCCCGGTCGGCCGGGAGGCAGTCGGCCGCATCCGCGAGGCGAGTTACCGGGGCATGCAGATGGCCCTGGCGCACTGGTCACCGCAGGAACTGCATGAACTGGCCACACTGTTCCAGCGGATGGTCGGCGACCTCCTGGCCCACGCCGCCGAGGACGAGAACGCCCAGACGTAGTCACTGCCGGGCAGACCCAGATCACCAGGGAATCGTGTCCCGCCCAGTAGCGTTCGCGGAGGAGCCGCTCGCACAGCTTGCCTTTCGGCCCGCGGGGAGCGTGGCCACGATGTCGACGCTGCGCGGGCGCTTATAGGCCGCCAGCTCAGCGCGGCAGTACCCATCACTGCCGACCCACCACGCCGTAGTTCCGGCGGCTGCATGGGGTGCTTGCCTAGTACCAGCATCAGCAGGGAATTCCATGGTGGCATACCGGCCGACGGTGTCGTCCGGCGCTCATTCTGCTACCGGAGTCTCGCTATCGCTCGCGGTAAGCGTCAGCTGACGGTGCTGGCTGCCGCGGTGTACGTCGATTGTGGCGTGCCCGGCGCGGCGAGCAAGGCTGATGGCGCGATCCAGGCTGCCGGGGGATCTGACAGGCTGGCCGGCGACGGTCAGGATCACGTCTCCTCGCCGCAGCCCGGCATCGGCTGCAGGGCTGCCCGGGGCGACGGCGCTGACAGTGACACCCGCAGCCGGTCCGCGGCGTCGGGCTGGCGACCTCGCACGTGAGCGTGCCGTGACGCGCAGCCCAGCGGCGACCCCGGGGGTCAGGCTCGCGGGAGAGCCTTCGAACGACAGCAGGAGCCTGCGCAGCAGCGTAGCCAGCGTCGCTAGCTCTTCGTTGGACAGCGCGCGCACCAGGTCCTCCTCGTTGGCCAGGTGGGCCGGGGCGGCCTCGTCAAAGCGGCGCTGTCCCTTCTTCGTCAGGCGCACGAAGGTTACGCGCATGTCGGCAGGGTCGGGCTCTACCGCCACCAGGCCCTGCACGAGCATGCGCTTGACGCGCAGGCTCACTGTGCCGGCAGTTAGGCCGAGAGTCTCGGCGAGACGCCGCTGGGAGAGGCGGTAGGGCCTGCCGGAGCGGCGCAGCGTGGCGAGCAGCTCGAACGATGGGTTGGACAGGCCGAACTCGGCGAACACCGCGTCCATCTCGGCGTGAAAATGCGCGGCCAGCCGGTTAATCCGCATGACGACGGCAACCGGCGCCGTCTTCAGGTCCGGCCGTTCGGATGCCCAGGACGCGAGCGCCGCGTCGATCAGATCCCGCTCCGGGTTACCGCCGTCGGCCGATGCGCTCGCCAACCGTCTCCCTCCACGCTGGGTGACGCCTGTAACCGTACCCCGGGCTCTTGACAGCGACGCGCTTGCACGAGGTAGTTTGAATTCAAAATATTAACCTCAAGGTGCCGGAGAGCTGGCCGTTGGCTGACCGCTTGCTTCCACCAGGCTTAGCAGCTGACCGCGGTGACGTCCTACGGGGGTCGCCGCATTTGCAGCCGGCGGCCGTCGTGCCTCTCTCCGGTAAGACCTCGCGGGCTGGCCAGCAGGCACCGCGGAGGACCTCGGCGAGGCGGATGCTAGCTCGTGCCGCGATGTCCCGGCGCGCCGGAGCTTGGCATGTCGGGCGGTGCAGGAGCCCAGTATCCCGGCCGCATGGTCAGCGCGGTCAGGGTTGTGCCGCGGCGCGCTCGATTGGAGGACGGCAGTGGGCAGATCTTCGATAGGACTACGTTTCCTGGAGGCATTGGGGAGCCGGGAGGGCGCGCTGGCCGGCGAGCTGTACTCCGAGAGTGCTGTCCTCTACGCGCCGCTGACCGGCCGGCTGGGGGGACGCGAGGCGATCGGGCGTTACTTCGCCGAGCTGCGTGGCGGGTTCCCTGGGCTGCGCGTCGGCCTGCACGATGAGTTCACCTCGGCGGATGCAAGCCGCGCCTGCATCCGCTTGCACCTGGACTGGGAGAACACGGGCTGGTTCCGCGGCCACCCGCCGACCGGCGAACGTGGCGAGATGGCCGAGACACACTCCTTCAGGCTCGAGCGCGGGCGGATCGTCGAGCACGTCGTCGGAGACAACGCGTTCCACATGCCCTACCAGGAGCTCGTACTGTGGCGGATGCCATTCCCTCAAGCAACGCCGGACCCGAGCCCGCAGCTGGCGTCGGTCGTCACACCGGGCGGGGCGATCGGACGGTGAGAACCGGGGTGACCGGATCGGTCCGCATCTAGCCGCAACGGGGCGCCTGCTGGGCCCGCGTCGGCTAATTGATTCATCACATTCCGCTGCCCGAAGGAGGCATCAGGTGAGGATTGGCATTATCGGAGCGGGGCGCATTGGCGGCGGTCTGGCCAGGCAGCTGGCGGGCGCTGGCCACCAGCTCAAGCTCTCGTTCAGCCGCGACCCTGCGGCGCTTGGCAAGCTCGCGCAGGAGACCGGGCCAGACGCCACCGCGGGCAGTCCCGCGGAGGCTGCCGGGTTCGGCGAGGTCGTGGTGATCTCAGTTCCGTGGAGCGTGCTACCACAGGCGCTCGACCAGGCCGGGCCGCTGGCAGGCAAGATCGTGATCGACACGACGAACCAGTTCGGCGCGCCGCCGCTGCCGGCCGAGGGACAGACCGCGGCGCAGTTCAACGCCGCTCGCATGCCCGGGGCGCACTACACCAAGTCGTTCAATACCCTCACGTCCGCCTTCCAGGCGGAAGCTGCGCGCCGCCACGGCAACGAGCGGGTTGTCCAGTGGCTGTGCGGCGACGATCTGAATGCTAAGCGGATCGTCGCCGGCCTGATCGAGGATGCGGGCTTCATTCCCGTCGATCTGGGCGGCACCGCCGACTGCGCGGTGATGGAGTCTCCCCGGCGCGAGGGCGCCGTTTATGGCGAGGAGTACCGCGCCGCCGATGCGAGAGCCGTCGTCGAGGCCGTCCGGGCCGGGCGCCCGATCCCGGCGACTCCCCGATATGGGTGAACCCTGGCGGCGGCGAGCCAAAGAGTCGCCTCATCGTTGCGGTGTCCTGGCGCGGAACCCTGCCGTCCGAGCTGCCAGCCGCAGGCCCGCCATTGATGGCGAGGGTAGTGTTGCGGCATGGCCGCCTCGTTTCCGTTGCGGCGTAGCACGGTGCGGGCTAACGATCTTGAATTCGGGTTGCTCGAGGCTGGATCGGGCCCGCTGGCGCTCTGCCTGCACGGATTTCCTGACGCTGCCCATACCTGGGGGCATCTGCTGCCGGCCCTGGCCGGGGCCGGTTTCCATGCGGTGGCCCCGTTCATGCGCGGGTATGCGCCCACCGCGGTCCCAGCGGATGGCGCCTATCAGGTCGGCGCGCTGGTTGCCGATGCGGTGGCTCTGCACCAGGTCCTGGGCGGCGATGGGGACGCCGTGCTGATCGGGCATGACTGGGGAGCTGAGGCTGCCTATGGTGCGGCCGCTTATGCCCCCGATCGGTGGCGGCGGGTGGTGACCCTCGCGGTGCCTCCCGCGGCCCTGGATCCAGTGCTGTTCGGTGACTACGAGCAGCTCAAGCGGTTCTTCTACCTGTTCATGCTCCGGGACCCGCTCGGGTTCGCCGATGCGGTAGTGGCCCGCGATGGGATGTCGTTCCTGGACAAGCTCTGGCTCGACTGGTCGCCCGGCTACCAGCCCGGCGAGCATCTGGCCCGGGTCAAGGAGTGCTTGCGGGATCCTGCCAACCTGGCTGCTGCAATCGGCTACTACCGGGCTGCGGGAGTCTCGGACGCACCCAGGGCATCCACCGAGGCTGCCGCGCGCTATGCGGGCGAACAGCAAGCGGCCGGCCGTTCGGCGCCGCAGCCCACCCTTTACCTGCACGGAGCCAACGACGGCTGCATCGGGGTGGAGCTTGCCCGCGGCGCCGAACGTCTCCTTGCCCCTTCCTCGCGAATGATCGTGATCGATGATGCGGGCCATTTCCTGCACCTGGAGAAGCCCGACGAGGTCAACGACCACATCCTGGAGTGGGTCAGCAGCTAACCTGCTCCAGAGCTTCCCTGGACAGCGCCGCGACATACCGAGCGGCTGGCAAGTTCGGATGGCTTCGCGAAAGTCGGTCCGACGTCCGTAGCCAAAACCTCATCGGCAAGTACGCTCCGGGCCTGATCTCCTGGTGGGGCTCCGAAGCACGCCGTGTCATGATCGAGCGAAGCGAAGGGAGCGCGGTGAAGTACGAGACTGTCGCCGAGGCCTACCGCGACCTGGAGCAGGCCGGCGGCCGGCTGGCGCTGATCGACCGTCTCGCCGCCCTGCTTGCCCGGACCCCGGCCGAGCTGCTGCCCACGGTCTGCTACTTGTGCCAGGGCCTGATCGCGCCGCAGTTCGCCGGCGTGGACCTCGGCCTGGCCGAGAAGCTCGCCGTCCGCGCGGTCGCCACCGCTACCGGCGCCGGCCCCGAGCAGGTCGCCGCCAGTGTGCGGGAGACCGGCGACCTCGGCCAGGCCGCCGAGCAGATGCTGACCGTGACCGCCGCCGGACGGCCGGCCAGCCTGGAGGTCACGGTCGTGGTGGACACCCTGCACCGGATCGCCGAGGCGGAGGGGCCGGGCTCGCAGGGTCGCAAGCTGGACCTGCTGGCCGGCCTGCTCGCCCAGGCCACCCCGCTGGAGGCCCGTTACCTGCTGCGCCTGGTCACCGGAGGGCTGCGGCTGGGCATCGGCACGCCCACCATCTTGGACGCGCTCGCGCAGGTGCATGCCGGTGGCCGGGCCGCTCGGCCGGTGCTGGAACGCGCCTACAACATCTGCTGCGATCTTGGCAAGGTCGCCTCCACTCTGGTCACTGACGGGGTGGCGGCGGTCGAGCAGCTGCAGGTGCGCCCGGGTAACCCGGTGCGGGCCATGCTCGCCCAGCGGCTGTCCGACGCCGCGGAAATCCTGGCCAAGCTGGGCGGGCAGTGCGCGGCCGAGTACAAGTACGACGGCGTCCGGGTCCAGGCACACCGGACCGCCGACGGGGCGATCGAGCTGTTCACCCGGCGGCTGGAGCGCGTCAGCACCCAGTTCCCCGACGTCGTCGAGGTCCTCCGGGCGGGGCTGGGCCCCAGCGAGGCGATCGTCGAGGGGGAGGTCGTCGCGTTCGATGCGTCCGCCGGGGAGCTGCGCCCGTTCGGTGAGGTCATGTTCCGGCGGCGCAAGCACGGCATTGCCGACGCCGTGCGCGACGTGCCGGTCGGCCTGTTCTGCTTCGAGCTGCTGTACGCCGACGGCCATGACCTCACCAGATTGTCCTATCCGGAGCGGCGGGCAAAGCTGGCCGAGGCGATTACCGTCTCGTCCCAGCTGCGGCTCACCGCCGCGGTCGAGGTCGCTGCCCCGGCCGCCCTGGACGCGGCGTTCGAGCAGGCGGTCACCGACGGCTGCGAGGGGCTGGTGTGCAAGTCGGTGAGCCCCGCCGCCGGCTACCAGGCCGGTGCCCGCGGCTGGCTGTGGATCAAGCTCAAGCGGGACTACCGCACCGAGCTGTCCGACACCGCCGACCTGGTCGTCGTCGGCGCGTTCGCCGGGCGTGGCCGCCGCCGCGGCGTCTACGGCGCGCTGCTGCTGGCCGCGTACGATCCGGCCGCGGACGTCTTCCGCGCGGTGACCAAGTGCGGCACCGGGTTCTCCGACGCCGAGCTGGCCGCGCTGCCCGCCAGGCTGGTGCCGCTGGCCCGATCGCAGCGGCCCGCCCGGGTGGACGCACGCCAAGAGGCCGACGTGTGGTTCGAGCCAGGGCTCGTGCTGGAGATCCTCAGCGCCGAGCTGACCCTGTCGCCGAACTACACCGCCGGCTGGGGGCAGCTGAAGGAGCAGACCGGGCTGGCGATGCGGTTCCCGCGGTTCACCGGGCGATGGCGCGACGACAAGGCCCCGCAGGACGCCACCACCACCGGCGAACTGATTGACCTCTACCACACCGCACAGCGAAAACCCGCGGGCAGTTGAGCGCCCAATAACATCTAGCTGCCGCCGATATGGGCGGGGTGGCGGCGACCGGTGCTCGGCTGGCTACCTGGCCCGAAGGATCGTTATGGACCTACGGTCAATGCGGGCCGGGTGCCTGCGGTGGCGGCCAGTCGCCGGGCAGTTCGTTCAGCCGCCGGGCGTAGTCGCCAGGATCGAACTGCCGATGCTCCTGCACGGCCCGGTAAAGGTCGTCGCTGACCACGGCTGCGATCATGTGCATGATGTTGTGCCAGTCGTAGCCGAGGGCGGTGAGCCGCTGCACCGTCTGCCATGTCCCGGGCGGGTCATCGGCCAGCAACTGGCTCGCGACAACCTGGTGCATCGCGATGTGCAGCCTCGGGCTGAACGGCTCACCGTCGATGATCATCTCTTCATCGCTGCGGAGCGCGTCTTCGAATTCTGTGTGCTGCGCCTCGATCAGGAACGTGAGTTCGTCCTCGTCTGCAGGATCCAGTAGTTCGAGGTCGAGTCCCTGGTAGGTGCCGTGCCCTGGGGGTATCGCCCACGATCGCCGGTCGGCCGGGTCCGGCTCATCGAACCAGCAGTCGGTCGCCTCCCCGGCCTCCAGCATCGATTCATCCGCGGGCCGTGGCACAAAACCAGGCGGTCCGCCGCGGTTTCCTGCCGAGCGCCGGGCCGGCCGGCGGCGGCGGCCGCGGCTGGGCGGGCGCCCCCGGCTTCGCGGACTCATCGAACGATTGTCCCAGCGTCAGGAGGCCATGTCACCCGCAAGCGCACGGCTTGAGGATTTCCGCTCCACCATCGCGATCCGGTCATGCCACCCGGGGCGGCGATCCGCTGGAGAGCCTCGTTGGCAACGAGCCCGGCAGGCAAGCGCTCAGCCGTCACGCCCGTTCCGGCTGGACGTTGACGGCGAGCCCGGCAGGCAAGCGCTCAGCCGTCACGCTCGCTCGGGCTGGACGTTGACGGCGAGCTGATCACGAGACGCGGTCGCTGTTCCATGCGCTGGCGCTGAGTCGCGCACAAGCTGGGCGGGCCACGAGCTCGGGTTTTGACATAGCGGGGCTGCGACATGATGCCAAGATGGCCGGGTTCGGTAGCGTGACGGTTCATGGACATGAAGCTTGAGGTCGTTCCCGTCCCGGTGCGCAATGTCGATGCCGCGAAGGACTTCTACACCCAGCAGGTCGGCTTCACCCTCGACCACGACGTCAGGCCAGGCGGGAACATGCGGGTGGTGCAGATGACGCCACCCGGCTCGGCATGCTCTGTGGTGATCGGCGAGGGCCTGCCGCTGGGCGAACCCGGCTCGGTCAAAGGAGTCCAGCTCGTCGTCGAAGACCTCGACGCTGTCCGCAGCGAACTCGCCGGCCGGGGCGTCGGCATCAGCGACGTGCAGCAGATGGGCCCCGAAGGCACGCCCGGCTCACGCTACTGCTTCTTCGAAGACCTGGACGGGAACATGTGGGCGATCCAGGAATACAAGCGTGCGTAAGCACGCCCATCGAACTCGTGGCTTGTACCATCACCTACCCAGGGCTGCGGAGACGCCGGTCGAGGGCGGCACATCCGGCCGACGAGCAGCTGGTGGCGCCGTACCGCGCCGAGCTGCAGGCGTACTGCTACCGGATGCTCGGCTCGCTGCATGACGCCGAGGACGCGGTGCAGGACTCGCTCGTGCGCGCATGGCGCAGCGTCGGCAGCCTCGACGAGCGCGGTTTCGTTCGCGCGTGGCTCTACAAGATCGCGACCAACCGGTGCCTCACCGCGATCGGCCAGCGCGGCCGGCGCGAGTTGCCCGCCGGCGTCACGCCCGGCACTGCCACGACCGAGATCAGCTGGCTCGAGCCCTACCCCGACGTCTCGCCCGAGGCGCAGTACCTCGCCCGCGAGAGCGTCGAGCTCGCGTTTGTCGCGGCGTTGCAGAACCTGTCCGCGATTCAGCGGGCGGCGCTGATCCTGGGCGAGGTGCTCGGCTTCTCCGCCGCCGAGGTGGCCGGGCAGCTCGACACGTCCACCGCCTCGGTCAACAGCGCGCTGCAAAGGGCGCGCAAGGCGATCGGCTCGACCGCGCCGACCCAGCAGACGGTGCTGCGCGACCTCGGTGACGCGGCCGTCGATGACATCGTCACGCGCTGGACCGACGCCTGGCAGGCCGGCGACGTCAACGCGATCGTCGCGATGCTCGCCGCCGACGCGCGCTACTCGATGCCGCCGTTGCCCGAGTGGTACCGCGGCAAGGACGAGATCCGCGCCTTCTTGCTCCGCGGCCCGCTGCAATCGCGCTGGCGGTTCCTGCCCACCACAGCCAACGGCCAGCTCGCGTTCGGCACTTACCTGTGGGACGACGCCGCCGGGGCGTACGTTCCCGGCGGCCTCGACGTCCTCACGCTGCTGGACGGATGCGTCGCACAGATTGTCGCCTTCCTCACCGCCGACCTCACCCGCTTCGGGCTGCCGGCGCGCATCCGTCCGTAGCGGGATCCGCTAGCCGGACGCCGACGATGCGGCCCATCGCAACGCCCGACTCCAAGATGGATCGCCTGGTTCGTCCCAAGTGCTCGCGATCGCGATCAGATAGCCGACGCCGTGCCCAGCAGCGCTGGATGCGGATTCCCTCTTCCTGCACATCCGGGCCGTCAAGGGAGCAGTGGCGAGGCACCCCGGGGCTTAACGGGGCAGTTCCGCGACACCCTGCGCCACCGCACACGGTGCGCACAGCCGCACGTCCACATCGCCCAGCTGCCGGGTCATGACAGCTCTGCCGTCACACACGCCCATGTCATCTGGGTGTGCCTGGCCGCACGGGCACCCGGGCAGCGGCGAACTGCCGTACCGGGTCCTCTCCGTCACCGGCCATGCCCGCATCTTCTCACCCGGCGCCGGCTGTGGCCAGCGCTCCAGCGGCCCGGACGCCGCCATGCGGACATGCTCCCAGCAGACTTCGTTGCGGCCTTGAGGGTGTGCCTAATGCATCAGTTACGACAAGGCGGTCCTGCACGGCGACGTAGTCGGCCATGGCCTGCAGGCGATAGTGCCGCGCTGCCTGGCTGCTGGTGAGAGGTGGCGCGGTCGATTGTGCGGTGCTGCGGCGGTTGGATCGAGTCGGCCAACGGGGCCCGCATACGATTGACCCGCAATTCAGGAACGTGGTACATAGGGCGCCTGGCAATCCCCGGCGGAAGGGGCGTTCGATGCGGCCTCGCGCGCTGTTCATCCTCGTTGCACTAGCCGCCGCTGTCCTGGTGCTCGCGCCCCGCGCGGCCGTGCGGGCGAGCGCCGGGCCTGGCGGATTCAGCTCCGAACAGCCGGCGGGCACGCCCTATAAGCACCAGAGCAATTGGGAGCCCACGGTCGCCACCGACCCCAATCACCCGGAACTGGTCTACCAGCTCATCACGGGCATCAACGCCCACCAGTGCGCCCCGGGCTGTCCCGGGACAAGCGTGCTGTTCCGCAAGTCCGCCGACGGGGGGACCGCCTGGGGTGCCGAGCAGTTCGTCTGCGGGCTGGCCTGCAAGGGCGTCGGCTGGCAGTTCGACCCGCAGATCAAGGTGGCCACTGACACAAACCAGTCCTGCGGGTGCGGGACCATCTACGTCGCTTTCCTGAACACATTCAAACCCGGCGTGGTGCTGTTCAAGTCGCATGACGGAGGGGTCAGCTGGCAGGGCCCGATCACGATGAACGGGCCGCTGTCCTACATGGACAAGCCGGTGCTGGTCATCTCGCCGACGGGCAAGGATGTCTACGTCGCGTTCAATGGCAAGCTGAAGGATTACGTCGTGGCCTCCCACCAGTTCGGGAACGCGGGCACGTTCCTGCCGCCGCAGCAGATCAACGGCGAGGACGACCTGTGGTGGTACCCAGACGGCGGGGCGATCGGTCCGGACGGGGCCGTGTACTTCAGCGAGAACGGAGAGTCCGGCTCCCCGACCAATGGCGGCCACCTGAACGGGCCCGACGTCATCGGCGTGTTCCGGTGCTCCGGGTCCGCCACCTTGTCCTGCGGCACCCACACCCTGGCTGCGTTCGGAACCAGCGCGGCCCCGCCGCCGTGCCCGGTGTTCCAGTGCTATCCCGACTACTATGCCGCGACCCCGTCGGTGGCGGCCGATTCCGCCGGGCACATCGTCGTGGCTTACACGTTCAGCACCGTCGCGAACGGGCCGAAGAGCCTGTACACGGTCACCTCTGATGACGGGGTGACCTGGACCCCCCCGAGCCTCGTCAACTCCCAGGGTGACAGCAGCTTCCCGCAGATCGCCAGCGGCCCGGCCCCCGGGGACTTCCGGCTGGCCTGGCAAGACAACCGCACCGGGGCGTTCAACACCTGGTACACGGCATCCAGCGATGGGGGAGGCAGCTGGCCGGGCGAGGTGAAGCTCTCCAACCTCACCTCCGGCGCGCCGTACAAGAGCCCTGCCGGGTACACCTTCCCCGACGGCGACTACTTCGGGATCGCCGTAAGCTCGGCCGGGGTCACCTACGCCATCTGGGGCGAGGCCGACGGCTCCTCCATCTACTGCTGCGGCGACACCTGGTACGCGCACGGATTCTGACACCGGATCCGGCCTGGCCCGCCACATTCACACCGGGAGCGCTGAGGCCGTCGCCTCACCCCCGGAGCTAGTTCTGCCCCAAGCCATCAGGGGGCGAGGCCGCTGAGCATGCGGGACGTGCGCATCAGTGGGTACCGGCAAGCCTCATGCGGAGAAGGTGTGATCGGCGATCCGCTCGGCGAGGAAGGCGCGCTCGGCTTCGTTGGAGGCCAGGGCGAGCGCCTGCCGGTAGGCGGCGGCTGACTGGCTGGTACGGCCGAGCCGGCTCAGCAGGTCGGCCTTGATCGCGGGCAGGTACTGGTATCCCGACAGGCGCCCGTCTCGCTCCAGCTTCTCGATTTCCGCGAGCGCAGTCCGGGCCGGCGACCATCGCCAGGGGCACAGCGCGGTTCAGCTCCACGACTGGTGATGGCCACACGTCCAGTAGCTTGTCGTACAGGGCGACGATTTGCGGCCAGTCAGTCTGCCGATGGGAGCCACCCAGCGGCAGCCGTTCGGGACCGATGGTCAGTAACCAGCCGGTACCTAACGGCTGCCGCGGGTGAAATGGCCTGTTGTCAGCGTCCCTTCCTTCTCGTGGACGTCACCGTGATCCTGGTAGGTCAGCCGTGGATGGTGAAGCCCGCGCTCATTGAGCCGACCTGCGCCTGGTAGTCGCCAAGCTCCACTCGCGGGCTGCCGGTGCCCTCGATGTCGCCCGGGGTCACGGCCAGTTCCGTCACCGGGAACGAGACCTGCACGGTCTTCGACTGGCCAGCATCGAGGCTCACCCTGGTGAATCCGACCAGACGCTGGTTCGGCACCAGGACGGCGCTGACCGGCTGGTGGACGTACACGGGCACGATGTCGGTGCCCGCGCGGTTGCCTGTGTTGGCCACGGTGAAGCTTGCCGTCACGGTGCCGTTGCGGCTGACGCTGCTTGTCGCGGATAGCCCGCTGGTCTGGAATGTGGTGTACGAGAGGCCGAATCCGAACGGGTACAGCGGGTTGTAGCCGTTGCCCTGACCAAAGCTGGTCGAGGGCAGCAGGTCGAAGAACTTTGGCTGGTCGCCGAGTGGCGACGGGGCTCCGCCGTCGAAGTCCCCGCCCGGCGCTGCGGCGTCGGACGGCCAGCTCACCGGCAGCTTCCCGCTGGGGTTGATCTTCCCGAAGATGGCGTCGGCGACGGCCTGGCCTGCCTCGGTGCTTCCCTGGTAGGCCATCAGCAGCCCGTCGGCCTTCTCCGCCGGGCCGAGGCCGAGCGGCCTGCCCGCGATCACGACAACAATCACCGGCTTGCCGGTCGCCTCGAGAGCGCTGACCAGATCCTTCTGCTCGGGCGTCAGCTGCGGCGAGGGGCTGTCGCCCAGTCCCTCGGCGTAGGCCTTCTCGCCGACGGCCACGACCACGGCGTCCGCCGAGGCCGCGTCCTGGACGGCCGTCGCCTGGTCCGGCGCGGACACCACGTTCGTGCCCTCGGACTTCATGCCCTGCAGCACGGTGGTCCCCGGCGGGATCTGATCGGGCGGTCCCATGCAGCAGACATGACCCGCGCCGGCCACGCCCTGCCAGCTCACGCTCCAGCCGCCGAGCTGGTTAGTCATCGAGTCCGCGCTCGGCCCGGTGACCACCACGTGCGCGCTCGGCGAGAGGGGCAGGACGTTGTTCTGGTTGCGCAGCAGGGTGATCGATTCGCGCGCCGCCTGCAGCGTCATGTCGCGGCCCGCGGTGACCGCGGCGTTCGCCGCACCCGCATCCACCGTCGGGTGATCGAACAGGCCGAGCTGGAACTTGAGGGTGAGTATGCGCCGGACAGCCTGGTTGATCCGGGCGACCGTGATGCTGGCGTCCTTCACGTCCTGCTGCATCGCCGCCTGCCACTGATCGGCGTTGAACGGCAGCATGGTCATGTCCACGCCGGCGTTCACCGCGAGCGCCGCCGCGCCCGCCAGGTCGGGCGCCATGTGATAAGTGCTCGCGAGCGCGGGCACATCTCCGAAGTCGCTGATCACCACGCCCTTGAAGCCAAGCCGGTCCCGCAGCAGCGTGGTCAGCAGGTAGTGCGACGCGGTGGCGGGAACACCGTTGATCGATCCCGAGTCGACCATGACCGTCCCGGCCCCCGCATCGATGGCACCCGCGTAGGACGGCAGGAAGGTGTCCTGCAGGTACCGCAACGGCAACTGAGCCTCGGCCCGGTCATGCCCATTGATCGATTCGGAGTATCCGGCGAAGTGCTTCACGGTGGCGGTGACCTTGAGCGAGTTGCTGCCGCCCGCGCTCTGCAGGCCGCTCACGTTGGCGGCGCCCATCGCCGCCGAGAGTGCTGGCTCCTCAGCCCAGGTCTCGTACGTGCGGCCCCACCGGTTGTCCCGTGACAGGTCCTGGACAGGTGCGAAGTCCCAGTTCCAGCCGGTCGCGCGCAGGGCGTTGGCGGTCACTTCGCCGCCGGCCTTCGCGGCGGACGGATCCCACGTGGCGCCCATCCCGATCGACTGCGGGAAGAGCGGCGCCTGGTACGGGTGGCCGAAGCCGTGCACCGCGTCGACTCCGAAGATGACCGGGATGTGCAGGCGCGAATGCGCGATCGCGTAGGCCTGCATGGTGTTGTACTCGTTGGCCCAGTCCCGGCCGGTGTTCCCGGTGCCGCCATTGCCTGTCGTATCGATCGGGATGTCGGTCCCGCCGGCCAGGATCGAGCCGACCTTGTTGTCGGTGAAGATCTTCTGCTCGCAGACCGGGTTCGGCAAGTTGAAGCCGCCCTGGCTCGTGCATTTGTCGCTGGTGTCGGTGACCTGCGTCACCTCGATCTGCACCATCTGGCCGATCTTCTCAGGCAGCGTCATGCGGCCGAGGAGGTTGCTGACGCGATCCTGGGTTGCCAGCTTCGCGTCCAGATATGCGGGCCGGCCCGCCGCGGACGCCGTGGGACTGGTCATCGCCGATGCCGATATCGCTATCGTCAGCCCCACGGCCACGACGGTGGCCGCGATGGGCCCGCGGGGCGCCTTCACCCCCGGCCAGTTGATGGCCCGGCCACGCTTGGCAAGATCACGGATCTTCTGTCTCATGGCGCATCCCTTCATTTCGCCGGTGACTTCGCGTGCCGCCGCTGAGGCTAATTGCGAGATACGCCGATTTCCATAGACGAGCCGTAAACGTGTACACACTGGCATTGGCCGGAGGATCCGAGCGCCATCGCCAGACTGCGGGATGAAGTCCGACGAACATCCGCTCGACGGCGAGCCGGCCCTGCAGCGGCATCGGCCAGCACTGGCGGACATCGGCGCAACAAAACGGCCGTTACGGGCCGACCTGGCGTACGGCTTCCTTCGTAGCGCCGCGACCATACTTGATGAGGGCGGTTACGCTGGCCTGGCAAAAGCGGTTACGCTGGCCTGGCAAAAGGCTGCCAGGGCGCGGCTTGGTCGGTGCTGGGGGAGCGCTGAGCGGGCGTGTCCTGGGAAGCGGTCTGGGTAGCAGATGAGCATCTACGGGCGTTGTTCCGCGTCGCTCTGCGTCACTGTTTTCTGGTCACGCCGCGTTTGTGCTGGTCAGCGGCTGGGCGTGGGTTTCATGGCCTGCAAAGGCCATGGTTCGAGTCCCTTAGCTCCACGTTTCCGCAGTTCAGAGGCCATTTCTGGTTTCTGTATTGATCTTTGATCTTTGACTTCTTGCAATTTAGCAAGAAGCCGCGTGTCAGCAGCCAGCGGCCGGCGCTCGGCGTGTTCAGTGGTCGTTGCGGCGCGCGAGCGGGCGCAGCATTGCCAGCAGGGCGGCGGAGTCGGGCGTGGACTGGAAGAAAGCGGCGTCGGCCGCTTCCACGGTCGCGATGGCCTGCACGGCCAGTTCGGCACCGCGGTCGGTGGCCCGCAGTCTCTTGGCCCGGGTGTCGGCGGCGTCGGTCTCGCGCCGGATTATCTGTCAATAGACCATGGGTGCCGAGGTCAAGTTCGGCCGTCGCAAAGACGCGAGTCCTGCGGTGACCATTGCCGCCCGTGCAGAAGGCAAGGCTGGGCTGGGTTGCCGCCTCGCATCCAACTACGCCGCGCTCCAGACCGCCGTCAAGGACGAGTCCGACGTTATAGTCGATGGCGGATCGTGGAGGTTTGACGTGAGTGACCAGGTTGACCGGACCGTGCTTCCCCTCCGCCGCTCGCCGTTCGCTGGCGTGGCCGACAAGACGCTTGGCCGCTCGCAGCCGGACTGGGGCTGATCGGCCATGTGAAGCTCAGCGTGCTTCACATGGGCGAAAGCGCCGGGTGTGCCAGGGCGTTACGACGGCCCGCTGTGGGCGGGGGTAGGTGTAACGCGATGAGCGGGCCTGACGCTTCGTCCGTGAGATGCACGGGTTCCCCTTCCCCCGCCAGGCCGGTAGCGAGCCGGTTGAGCTGTTGCTGATACCGTCCTGGCGAGGCTGCCGCTCCTCCCGGATGTTCCGGAACAGGCACGTGATGGCGGAGAAGCTCGCCAGCCTGCCTGGCCCGGCGGGCCCGGCGGGCCCGGGTGAGCCGACTGGGGAGGCGGCGACGGGTGTCATGACCATGCAGTCGGCACGGCCGAGAAGAGGGATACGCGCTTAACATGACTGAGATGGAGGCGCCCGTACAGGCGGATACGAGCCCGGGCGGCGCGGCCGCAGGCCAGCAGTCCGAGACGCTGCCTGCGATCGAGCTGACCGGGGTGGTCAAGGAGTTTCATTCCGGCGGCGAGGTGATCACCGCCGTCCGCGGGCTTGACCTCGCCATTCGGCAGGGCGAGTTCTTCTCTATGCTGGGCCCGTCGGGCTGTGGCAAGACCACCACGATGCGGATCATCGCCGGGTTCGAGGAGCCCACCCTGGGGTCGGTGAGCCTGCAGGGCAGGGACGTCACCTGGGATCCGCCGAACAAGCGCGACGTCAACATGGTGTTCCAGTCCTATGCTCTGTTCCCGCACATGAGCGTCTTCGAGAATGTCGCCTTCGGGCTGCGCCGCAAGCGCGTGCACAAGGATGAGATCAGCCAGCGGGTCGGCGAGATGCTCGAGATCGTCGACCTGACCGGCCGTGAGCAGCGCCGGCCGCGTGAGCTCTCCGGCGGCCAGCAGCAGCGGGTTGCGCTGGCCAGGGCACTCGTCAACGGCCCGAAGGCACTGCTGCTCGACGAGCCGCTCGGCGCGCTCGACCTCAAACTTCGGCAGGCCATGCAGGTCGAGCTGAAGCGCATCCAGCGGGAAGTCGGCATCACCTTCGTCTATGTGACGCACGATCAGGGTGAGGCCCTGACGATGTCGGACCGGATCGCGGTAATGAACGACGGCCTCATCGAGCATCTCGGCACCCCGCGGGAAATCTACGAACGGCCAGCCAACCGTTTCGTGGCCGGTTTCATCGGCACATCGAACTTGCTCACGGGCGAGGTGAGCAGGAATACGGACGGTAACGCAGTCATCGTGGTCAGCCCGGACGAGCAGGTCATTGTCCCGGCAGGTGAGCGCACGGTGGCGTCGTCGTCGCAGATCGAGATCACGGTCCGGCCGGAGAAAATCAGCATTTCCGCCGGGCGGCCGGATTCAGTCGGCAGCGTGCTGCGCGGAACCGTGACCGAGGTGGTCTACCTCGGCACATCCACCACCTTCACGGTGCGCACGACAACCGGCGCGGACATGCTCGTCTTCCAGCAGAACTCAGCGGCAAACATCAGTGATCCGGTGCGTGGCGACAGCGTGTGGCTGTCCTGGGACCCCCAGCATTCGTACCCGATCGGTCAGGAGGAGCAATGAACGAAAAAGAAGGCCGCGGTCCTGACCAGGGCAGCCCCATAACCGACCCGGCAGTGTGGCGAGGGCTCACCGAGCCCAGGATTTCGCGCAGGCAGCTGCTCGCGTCGGCCGGCGCCGGCGCTGGCGCACTGGGCCTGTCCGGATTTCTGGCGGCCTGCGGGGTCAAGGGAGCGACGAGCACCAAGAGCAGCTCCACGCCGACCGCCGGGGCGGTGGGCTCGGCGGCGTGGTGGTCCAAGCAGAAGCTTCACCACACGGTGAACTTCGCCAACTGGCCGTACTACATCGACGTGCTCAAGGGCAAGCACCCCTCGCTCGATCACTTCACGCAGAAGACCGGCATCAAGGTCACCTACACCGAGCCGATCAGCGACAACCTCCCCTTCTACGCGAAGATCCGGCCGTCGCTGCAAGCCAAGCAGTACACGGGCTTCGATGTCATCGTGATGACGAACAACAGCCCGCCGCTTGGCTACCTGATCGAGTTCGGCTGGCTGACGCCGCTGGACCGCAGCATGATGGTGAACTTCGAAAAGTACGCCGGGCCGCTGGTGAAGAACCCCTCCTGGGACCCCGGCAACAAGTACACGATGGCCTGGCAGTCGGGCTGGACAGCGATCGGCTACAACTCGTCGGCGATCAAGAACCCAGGCACCAGCGTCGACATCCTGTTCGACAAGAAATACGCCGGCAAGGTGGGCATGATGAACGACCCGCAGGAACTCGGCAGCGTGGGGCTGCTGGCCATCGGGGTCGATCCCGCGACGTCGACCGAGTCCGACTGGGCCAAGGCGGCCAAGAAACTGCAGCAGCAGAAGAGCGATGGCATCGTCCGCTCCTACTACGACCAGAGTTATATCAACCACCTCAAGAACGGCGACACGATCGTCACCCAGGCCTGGTCCGGCGACATTTTCCAGGCCGACCTGAACAGCAAGTACCGCGACCTCAAGCTGCTGATCCCCACTGAGGGCGGCATGTCCTGGACGGACAACATGTGCATCCCCATGTACGCCCAGAACCCCAAGGACGCGATGGCCGTCATGGACTTCTACTACGACCCGCAGGTCCAGGCGGTCGTTGAGTACTACGACGACTATGTATGCCCGGTGCCACAGGCCAAGAATGTCCTGCTCAATCCCACCGGCTGGGCGAAGACGGCCCTGCATGACATGAAGCCGGAGATCGGCCTGCCCACGTCGACCACGGCCGACGCGCCGACGGTGTTCCCGACCGAGCAATACATCAAGAACTCCCGCCCCTACTACCAGTACAAGAGCCAGGAAGAGCTGAACGCGTGGAACAACCTGTTCCTGCCGATCACGCAGGGCGCGTAACCCGGCGCCGACGGCGGCCGCGGGCCAGGCTCGGCAAGGTACTAGCGCCGTACCTGCTGAGCCTGCCCGCCGGGCTGTGGCTGCTGGTGTTCTTCCTGATCCCGCTGGTCGTGATGCTCTCGCTGTCGTTGCAAACCTGCAACTTCGGCACCGGCGCCTGCGTGATGACCTGGCACTGGTCCGAGTTCAGCCAGCAATTGAGCCTTTACCATGCCCAGTTCGTCAACAGCTTCTATTTCGCAGGCGCCGCGACGCTGATCGACTTGGCGGTGTCGTTCCCGATCGCGTACTGGATCGCGTTCCACGGCGGCCGGAAGAAGAACTTCTTCCTGCTGATGCTGCTGGTGCCGTTCTTCGTCTCGTTCGTGATCCGCACGGTGGTGTGGGAGTTCATCCTCTCCGATCAGGGCATCATCCTCGGCAACCTGAAGAGCGCCCACCTGCTGCCGCAGAACTTCCACATCCTCGCCACGGGATACGCGGTGGTGGCGGGCCTTGCCTACAACTATCTGCCGTTCACCGCGCTGCCGCTGTATGTCGCCATCGAGCGGATCGACAAGCGCGTCCTCGATGCGGCCTACGACCTGTACGCGAGCAGGCGGGAGGCGTTCCTGCGGGTGATTCTTCCGCTCACGATCCCCGGGCTGTTCGCGGCGTTCCTGCTGACGTTCGTCCCGGCTCTCGGCGACTACGTGAACCAGCAGATCCTCGGCGGCACGAATAACACCATGATCGGCACAGTCATCCAGAACGCGTTCCTGATCAACCTCGACTACGCGGGCGGCTCCGCCCTGTCGGCCGTGTTGCTGGCGATCGCCCTGATCGGCATCTTCGCCTACGCGCGCCTGCTGGGCTCGCGAACTATCGAGGAGTACATATGAGCGCGGTCGTCACCGCGACCCCCGGGCGCGAGGCGCGCCAGGTGCAGCGACCGCGGCACCGGCGGCGGTGGACCAGGTTCATCCTGCCGGGCTACTCGTGGCTGGTCATCGCCTACCTGGTATTCCCGATCGGGGTGATGGTCCTTTACAGCTTCAACAAGGTCACCACCGGCCTACCGCAGGTGAGTTTTGCCTGGAACGGGTTCACCTCGCAGTGGTACGAGCAGTGGAAGGACATCCCGGGTCTCACCGCGGCATTCTGGCTGTCGATCCGGCTGGCCCTGGCCAGCATGATCCTGGCGACGATCGCCGGCACGGCGCTGGCGCTGGCGCTGGTGCGCTACCGGCCGCCGCAGTTCCGCGGCAGAAATCTCGTAGAGCAGGTGATGTTCATGAACATCGCCGCGCCGGAGATCGTGCTTGGCGCTTCGCTGCTCGGCCTGTTCGTGACGATTAGCCTGGCCAGGGGCTTCACGACGCTGCTGCTTGCGCACGTGATGTTCAGCATCGCGTACGTGACGGTGACGGTGCGGGCGCGCCTGTCGGGGTTCGACCGTTCCCTGGAGGAGGCCGCTCTGGTCACCTTCCGCAAGATCACCCTGCCGCTGATCAGGCCGGGAATCCTGGCCGGCGCACTGATGGCATTCGCCCTGTCCATCGACGACTTCGTGACCTCGAACTTCGTCAACGGCTCCGCGGTGCCGTTCCCGGTGTGGGTATATTCGGCCACCCGCATCGGCATCCCGCCGCAGGTCTTCGTGTTCGGCAGCGCCATCTTCGCCGTTGGTATCCTGTGCGCTATCGCCAGCATCGTCGTCGGCCGCAGGCAGCCCTGACACCGGCCCGCCCCGGCCACCGCCCAGCTGCACTGGCCCCGCCGACGCGGCCATTGGCCAGCCGCAGCGCACGCGCAGCCTGGCCACCCTCGCCAGCCCGGCTAACGCCCTGACCCCGGCCGAGCGGCACCGCATCGTCCCTCGTCGGGCTCTACCGCGTCCTGGGAGGAACTCGGTTCCTCCGCGCCGCCGTCGCGGACGCCCTGCTCACGCCGGCGGTGCGCAAGGACCTGCCCGAGACCACTGATCTGGTGACTGACGTGCTACGCCGCGCCGACCGCACGGGCCTCTACCTGGCCATGCGCTCGATCACCGGGCTCTGGGCGGCGGCCGCCAGCAGCGACGCCGCACACTGACAACTATCCCGCACGCGGCGCGGGGCAGAGCTCCGTTCGGATGACGGGTTACGGGGTCCGGTGGCCATCGGCTCCCCGGCTCCTCGATGGGACACCACCGGCAGCTGACTCGTCAGGCGGAGTCGCCGCGCGGGCCGAACCGGCAGCAGTCTCCGGATCGGTGTCGCCGCGCAGGTGAGGCACGATGATGTCGGCAGCCTCTGCCCGGGTCACGCCGGGATACAGCATCCAGATCACCCCCACCGCGAGGACGCCACCGAGGATCTGGGCGGCGATGAAACCCGGCACGGAGGACGGGGCGATCCCTGCGAAGGTGTCGGAGAACATGCGGCCGATGGTGATCGCCGGGTTGGCGAAGCTGGCCGAGGAGGTGAAGAAGTACGCCGCCCCGATATAGGCGCCGACCGCGGCCGGGGTGACATGTGCCCGGCCGCTGCGGGCGAGGGCGAAGATCACCAGCAGCAGTCCGAGGGTGGCGATGATCTCGGACAGGAAATGGCCGGGCGATGCGCGGTGCGTGGTCGACAAGCTCACCGCGGCCCGGGAGAACATCAAGTTGGCGACCACCGCGCCGCCGATGCATCCTGCCACTTGAGCAGGGAGGTAGGCTGCCGCATCTCGCCAGCGCAGCCCCCCGAACGCAGCGTCCACGAAGGACACCACCGGGTTGAAATGCCCGCCGGACACCGGGCCGAACATCAAGATGATCGCGAACAGCCCCGCCGCGGTCGCGGCCGCGTTTTCCAGCAGCTCCAGGCCCGTATTACCAGGGGACAGCTGTGCGGCGGCGATACCCGAGCCGATCACCACGGCAGCCAGGAACGCACTGCCCAGCAGCTCGGCCACCAGGCGGCGCCACAAGACAACGTCGTTCATCACGCGGCCTGCCGTCGGAGCCCGGCACCAAGCAGGCCGGGACGGGACCCGGATATGTCACCGGGACCGGGCACGGGCAGAACCGGCTGGAGCCTGGGCATGCCGGATCTCCGAACCTCCGGTAGATTTATTCACATCGATCTGATAAGTATCGAGATCAGATCGATGAATGTCAATGGGAGGCTGCAGATGCCGACGGCGCGCGCCATGGCGAATCTCCCGCTCGCCGAGGAGGCGCTGTGCGGGCCGCCGCTGACGGAGGTAGCACTGTCCGATAGCGACTCAATACGCCTGGCAGCCGTCCTGGCTGCCCTGGCCGACCCCGTGCGGCTGCGGCTCATATCGATCCTCGCCGCGCAAGGCGAGGTGTGCAGCTGCCACCTTCAAGGGCCTCTCGGCAAGAGCCAGCCCACCATCTCCCACCACACGCGCGTCCTCGCCAGGGCCGGGCTTATCGAGGGGGAGAAACGCGGGAAATGGACATGGTGGCGGATCGTCCCCGAACGCCTCGCCTCGATCCGTGAAGCGCTCGGAGGCACCTGAGCCAACGAGGATCGGCCGGGACGAGCAGGCCAGTGCCGGTGAACCCGGCCAGCAGCGGTCTCCTGAGGCTACCGGTCACGTCCTGGCGGGCTTAACGGCGCGGATGATCGCCGACCGAATGCATGCCCGGAGCTGCCTCCGTGGTGGAGGTGACCGGTGCATCGGCGAACCCGGCAGTTCCGCAGTCGGTGCCGAGGCCGCGCGGTAATCCTGGCCGCTGACCTGAACCCGGGATTGTCTACAATCCTGTGGACGATGGAGTGAAGGAGCCGGTCCGCATGACGCAGTCGCAGAGCAGCCCGGCCGGCAGCGCGAACCCGGGCAACCACGTCGGCCAGAGGGACCACGCAGGCAAGCCGGGCGCTGCCGCCGCCACGGCTCCCGGCGGCGGCGCGCGGGATGACTTCGCTGCCGGCCGTATCGGCGCCGACGATCTGCGCGCCATCGAGGACGCCGCCATCCGCGAGGTCGTGCGTATGCAGCAGGAAGCCGGGCTGCGCTCGGCCACGGACGGGGAGCTGCGCCGCGAGTCCTGGCACATGGACTTCATCTACCAGCTCGGCGGCGTCCAGAAGGTGCAGGACGACACGATCAGGGTGGCCTTCCACAACGAGCAGAAGACCTACGAGTGGGCACCGCCGTCCGCGCACATCGTCGCTCCCGTGACGCTCACGCACACCATCTTCGGTGACGCTTTCTCGTTCCTGGCCGGCACGGTCACCACCGCGGTGCCCAAGCTGACGATCCCATCGCTCAGCATGGTGCACTATCGCGGCGGGCGGTCGGCGATCGATCAGTCCATCTACCCCGACCTGGAGCAGTTCTGGGCCGACCTGGCTGCGGCCTACGCCCAGGAGGTCAAGCAGCTGTATGACCTTGGCTGCCGATACCTGCAGCTGGACGACACCAGCCTCGCCTACATGAACGACCCGGCTCAGCGCCAGCACGTGGCCGACATCGGCGGGGATCCCGAGCACCAGCATGAGTACTACATCGCGAACATCAACCGGGCGCTCGCCGGCCGTCCGCTCGCCGGCCGTCCGGCCGACCTGGCGGTGACCACGCACATGTGCCGGGGCAACAACCAGAGCATGTGGGCGGCCGAGGGCAGCTACGACTTTGTCGCCGAGGCACTGTTCAGCACCCTCGAGGTCGACGGTTTCTTCTGCGAGTGGGACGACGAGCGCTCTGGCGGCTTCGAGCCGCTTCGCTACGTGCCGAAGGGCAAGCGGGTGGTGCTCGGGCTGGTCACGACCAAGCGCGGCGAGCTGGAAAGCAGGGACGACCTGAAACGGCGGATCGACGACGCCGCCAGGTTCGTCGACGGCGATCAGCTCTGCCTGTCCCCGCAGTGCGGCTTCTCCTCCACCAAGGAGGGCAACGACCTGACCGCCGAGCAGCAGTGGGCGAAGCTCAGGCTGATCGTCGAGACCGCGCAGGAGGTCTGGAGCACGTGGTGACCGCCCGGGGGCAACGGCCACGCGGGCGACGGCGCGGTGCCCCCGGGTCAGGTTCCAGGCCGGGTGCAGGAGCCGCGGTGACCCCGAAGGTGTGGCGCTGCGAGCCGACCATGCCACGGATCACGGCGATCATCCGCTCGGTCGGCAGGGCGGCGGCGCGCCGGCAGGCGACGTCATCCGCAACGTCCACACCGTCGTCTCTCGCGGCCGGATCGTCAACCCCAGCCCGGGCACCTGGCCTGTCGGCATACCCACGACCCGGACGAAGCGGACGTCCGACAACCACGCACGGCTTACACGCTGAAGCACCCGCGCGATGGCACGGCCGGCCGCCCGGCGTTTGCGGAACGGACCTGGGCGGCTAGCAGAATCAAGTCCATGACCGCCATCGACGACAGCACCCGGAGAGCCCTGCTGCGCCGGGGGTTCGCCCTCGAATACAGCACCCTGTGCTGGAACGTGATCGGGATCGTTGTCCTGGCGATCGCGGCCATATCAGCCCGGTCGGTGGCGCTGGCCGGATTCGGCCTGGACTCGCTCATCGAGATCGGCGCGTCCACCGTCGTGATCTGGGAACTGTCCGGCGCCGGCCAGCGGCGCCAGCGGCGGGCGCTGCGGCTGATCGGGTCCGCCTTCGCCGTCCTGGCCATCTATCTTCTTGCGCAATCCACCCTGGTGCTGGCCACCGGTTACCATCCGCGGCACTCCTCGCTGGGCATGATCTGGACCGCGGTCACCGCAGCGGTCATGTTCGCGCTGGCCGTCGGCAAGGCCCAGACCGGCCGGGCGCTGGATAACCCCGTACTTAGAACCGAAGGCCGGGTCACCCTGATCGACGGGATCCTCGCCGCTGCCGTTCTGCTCGGCCTGGTGCTCAACGCGGCGCTGGGCTGGTGGTGGGCCGACCCTGCTGCCGGGTACGTGCTGGTCTACTACGCAGTCCGCGAGGTACGGGAGATCTTCACCGGCGATCACTGAGCCGACCAGATCCGCGCTTCGGCGAAGAGACCATCCAGGCTACGGGCGCATCCAGACCATTGTCGCGCTCGGCAAAGGAGTTCCGCACCGGCCCCGCCGGTAGCGGTTAAGCCGTAGTTCCCCCCGGATGACCTGACACCCCTGTTCACCAGGGAGAACGTGGACGCACATGACTACCGTAGGCATGTAAGTCCGGCACCTGAAGCTCTATGACCAGGGCAGACATGATGGGCCTTATGAGCCTGGGGGCACACGGGCGTTCATCCCGCGCAGCCGCAGCTGCCGGCCGACGCGGGAGTTGACAAAGCGCATTGCCTCGGCGCCGAATCGTTCGACGAATTTCGCACAGCCGAGATGCGGGGCGTCGCTGACCTGCAACACGGCCTGGCCGACCGCGAGCAGGCTGCCCGCTGGGAGATTGTCAACGCTGAGATCGAGGTCGATGTAGAGCTGGTCGCCGGCCAGCGGCATCCGGTCCGTCCCGCCCGCGACGAGCTCGGCCACCCGGGCGTTCATCACCGTCACCTGCCGCTGCGGGTCAGCCGATCCGTCCGGCATGCTCCTGCTGCCGCGGGCGAGCCAATTGTCCCCGGAAAGCCCTGCCACCGGGTCGAGCATCGCCTCGCCCGGCAACTCCCGCACGCCCACCGCTGGACGGCGGACCACCAGGACGACCCGGCCACCATCGCGGGGCGAATCACGGATCTGGCCGAGCCACGCTTCCAGGTGCTGACGCGAGAGATGCTCCATGGCCCGATTCTCGCTGGCCCACTGCCGTCCTGGCCAACGGATAACCGCGGCAGGAGGCAATCACGGGCTGGCGGCCGCGCCTTCGCGGTCCGCGATGACGGCATCAACCGGGTGCTCTGGGTTTGGGGCCGGGGCGATGATGGCTGCATGTCTCTGTGGACCCCTTTCACCGAGTCCCTGGGTATCCGGCATCCGATCGCGCTCGCGCCGATGGGCGGGTCAGCGGGCGGCGCTCTCGCCGCGGCGGTGTCGAACGGAGGTGGCCTTGGCCTGGTGGGTGGCGGCCGGGGCGACCTGGAGTGGCTCGACCGGGAGCTGGCCATTGTCGCTAACCGGACCGGCAAGCCGTGGGGGGTCGGCTTTCTGGCGTGGTCAGTCGACGCCGACATCATCAGGCGGGCGCTGGACTACGGGCCGAGGACGGTCATGCTGTCCTTTGGCGGCCCGGGCATGCTGGCCGAACCGGTTCGCCGGGCGGGTGTCACGCTGATGGTGCAGGTGACCGACCTTGCGGAGGCACGGCGGGCCTTGGACGTGGGCGCCGATGTCATCGTGGCCCAGGGCAGCGAGGCAGGCGGCCACGGGGGGCGGCGGGGGACGCTGCCGTTCGTGCCTGCGGTGGCCGATCTCGCCGCACCAGGTCTCGTCTTGCGCAGGGCCGACCGCGCACGCGGCAGCAATACGCGTTTCCCGGCTCAAAAGTCCGGGCGACGCGGAGTCAGTGGGCGGGCATGAGCACCGCGTTGATGATGTAGATGGTGGCGTTGGCGGTGTGCAGGTTGCCGCAGGTGATCGCGGCGTGGTTCACCTCGTAGGTGCTGCCCATCCTCGCGGTCTTGAGCTGACTGCCCTCAAGTGTCTTCAGCGTCATCCCGGCGGCCAGCTCCGCGGGGGTGATGTGGCCGCTGACGACGTGGTACTTGAGGGTCCTGGCGAGTTCAGCCATGCCGCTCATCATGCTCATTTCGTGCGTGCTGAGCTTCTTGAAGGCGGCATTGTCGGGCGCGAAGACGGTGATCTTCCTGGCGGAGTTGAGGGTGCTCGTCAGGTGCGCCTTCTTAACCTCGGCGGCCAGCGTGGTCAGCAGCGGGTTATGGCCGGCGGCGGTGACCACGGGATCCATGGCCATCCCGTGCATGCTGCCCATGCCGGCCGCCGGGATCATCCCGCAGTCCGTCCCGATCGTGGCAGCTGATTCGGCAGCTGACGCCGATGGCGACGCCGCCTGGGAGGCCGCGGGAGCTGCGGTGGTCGCGCTGCCGCAGGCTGCGGCGGTCACCGCGAGCACGCAGGCGATCGCCGACATCGCGGTGGCGCGGACGGCACGGGTGAGGCCTTTATCAGTGAAGTGCATCGCATCTCCTGGGTCACGGAAATTGGCTGATCGGCGGCTTGCGGGGCGCCGCCAGCATGGCCTGCCCCGGGCCGCGGGGCCGGTCCGCCCGCGCTGGAGGCGGCCGTGATCGGCGCGCGGGCGTCCGGGGTCGGTCATAGTAGTTACTCGTCGCCGGCGCTGTTCCAGATTGCCCGCGCGGCGGGAATCCTCCGGGCCGGCCAAGCGGTATCGGCCGCTGCGGCGAATTACAGATGTGGGGATAAACGACGCCGCCCCGCGGCGCGGGCCTGGCGCAAGTGTCGGGCAGGCAGCTGACGTCGGCCTGGAGGCCCTGCTGGGCGGCGTGGCCAGGGGGGATCATGCTGCGTTCGAGGCGGTGTGCGCCTGGGCCGGCTCGACCGTGTTCGGCGTGGTGCGCAGCGTGGTGCGCGACCCCTTCCAGGCCCAGGAGGTCTGCCAGGAGGTCCTGCTGGAGGTATGGCGATGCGCATCCAGGTTCCAGCCGGGCAAGGGCAGCGCGATGGCGTGGGTGACGACGATCGCGCACCGGCGCGCGATCGACAGAATCCGCTCGGAGCACAGATCAGCCGAGCGCCAGCTCCGTGCCGTCTCGCATGTGGTCGCCTATGACGAGGTTGCGGAGATGGTGGAGTCCCGGCTGGAGCGGGAACGGGTGCGGCGCTGCCTGGGCTCGCTAACTGAGCTGCAGCGCGAGTCGGTGACCCTGGCCTACTACGGCGGGTATACCTTCCGCGAAGTCGCCGGGCTGCTGGGCGTACCGGAGGGAACGGTGAAGACCAGGATGCGCGATGGGCTGATCCGGCTGCGCGACTGCCTGGGGGCGGAGCGATGAGGCTGCGGCGGCCCGAGCCGCACACCCTGGCGGGCGCGTACGCGATGGACGCCGTCGCGGGGGCGGACCGGGCGCGGTTTGAGCGCCACCTGGCCAGGTGCCAGGCGTGCGCCCTAGAGCTGCGCGGGCTGCGCGAGGCCACCGTCGGCCTGGCCGGCGCCGTGGCGGCCGAGCCGCCCGCGGCAATGATCGGGCAGGCACTGGCGGCGGCCGCACGGACGCGGCAGCTACCGCCGGTCACCAGTCAGGCCACGGCGCGGCGGACCCGGCGCGGGAGCCGTGACGGCGGCGCTAGGCCCGCGCCAGTCCCCGGGCGGGCCATGCTGCCCAGGCTCGCGCTGGCCCTTGCCGCTGTGTTCCTGGCCGCGGCGGCGGCGTCCGGCACCGTAGCGCTCCACGCCGAGCATCGGCTCGGCGCTGACCAGCAAGGCGACCAGGCGGTCGCGCAGGTGCTGAACGCGCCGGACGCGGTCATGCTGACCGCGCGGATAACGGCCGGGGGTACCGCCACCGTCGTGATGTCCCGCCGGGACCGCTCTGTGGTGTTCACCACCGCCGGGCTGCCGCCGATGACAGGCGCCCGCTGCTACCAGCTGTGGCTGATGGGCCCATCGGGCGACCGGTCGGCCGGCATGCTGCCAGAACCGCGTCAGGGCATGACCAGTCCGGTGATCGCCTCCGGCCTCGCCGCCGGCGACTGGGTGGGCCTCACCGTGGAGCCCGCTGGCGGATCCCCCCGCCCGACATCGACGCCGATCCTGATGCTCAGCCTCCCGACCTGAACGGGTGCGATGCGATCGTGCCAGACGTTCGGCGATCGCGTTCAGGCGCGGCGTCCGAACGTTGCGGAGCACGTGACCCGCGGGCAGCAAGCCCCGGCCAGGCATTCGACCACGCGAGCTGACCAGTGCCTACCAGCAGATACCGCATCGTCCTGCGCGGACGGCTGAGCGAGCACTTCGAGGCCGCCTTCGCACATCACCGGCAGTTCCGCGCGGGATGGGTTGATGATCTTGTCGCCAGCTCGTATCGACGGTAGCCTTAGCTCACAGTAATCGAAAAGTACCTCACAGTAATCGGGGGCTGTGACTTGACCGATACCTTTGACTCGCTGCAGGCAGGATTTCGCGGCCCGCTGGTCATACCCGGTGATGCCGGCTACGACGCGGCCCGTGCCGTGTGGAACTCGATGGTCGACAAGCGCCCGTCCGTCGTCGCGCGCTGCACCGGACCGGCCGACGTTGTCACGGCGGTCAACTTCGCCCGCGAACGTGGCATGGCGGCCGCCGTCCGGGGCGGCGCGCACAGTGCCGCGGGCAAGGGAACCTGTGACGACGGCATCGTCATCGACCTGTCGCTCATGCAGGGCATCCGGGTCGAGCCCGCCACGCGCCGGGTCCGCGCTCAGGGCGGCGTGAGATGGGGAGAATTCGATCATGAGACGCAGGCGCACGGTCTCGCGGCGCCCGGCGGCGTGATCTCGACCACAGGCATCGCCGGCCTCACCCTCGGGGGCGGGTTTGGGTGGCTCACCAGGCGCTTCGGGCTTTCGTGCGACAACCTGGTCTCGGTCGACCTCGTCACCGCCGGGGGTGAGCAGCTCGTGTGCAGCGATGATGAGAACGCCGAGTTGTTCTGGGCGCTGCGAGGCGGCGGCGGCAACTTCGGCGTCGCGACGAGCCTCGAGTACCAGCTGCACCCGGTCGGGCCGCTTGTGCTCGGCGGGCTCATCGGGTGGCCGCTGGCCCAGGCCGCTGAGGTCCTCGCCTTCCATCGTGAGCAGACGCGCACCGCTCCCGACGAGCTCGGCATCTCGACCGTGTTCGTGACCGCGCCGCCGCTGCCGTTCGTGCCGGAATCCCTGCACTTCCAGCCCGCGCTCGTGGTCATCGTGTGCTGGTCGGGTGACCCCGGCGAAGGGCGCGATGTCATCCGCCCATGGCTCGACCTCGCTCCGCCGATCCAGATGGTCGACGCGATGCCCTACACGGTCATGCAGTCCATCCAGGATGAATTCGCGCCGCCTGGGCGGCAGTCCTACTGGAAAGCTGGCTACCTCACCGAGCTCACTGATGACGCGATCGCCGCGGCGGTCGATGTCGCGGCGCAGGTCCCGTCGCCGTTCAGCCTCGCCGAGATCGTCTTGTGGGGCGGTGCGGTCGCGCGCGCCGCCGCCGATGAGACGGCCTTCGGTCAACGGGACGGCAGATTTCTCTTCAACGCGATCTCGATGTGGGAGGAGCCGGGCGCGACCGATGCGAACGTCTCGTGGGCGCGAGCCTTCCACGATGCCGTGCAGCCCTTCGCGACCGGAGGGGTGTACGTGAACTTCCTTTCCGAGGAAGGCGACGAGCGGATCAAAGCCGCGTACGGCGCTGAGAAGTACGCACGGCTGGCCCGGAACAAGGCTCGGTACGACCCCGGGAACCTCTTCCGTCTCAATCAGAACATCCCTCCCGCGGGATAGCCGCACCGGGACGCAGGCCCCGGCGCCCGCCACCGACACCAGCCAGATGCATGGGTGGCCGCGGCCCTTGACAGTGGCGGACCGCCGCTATGCCGTCTGAGGCTTCTAAAGCCCTTAAGGGTAGAGTCGCGGCCGTGGCAGACAACGACTGGCGGGTGACGGTCACGCTGCACGATCAGGCCCATGCCGGCCGGGCGCTGCGGTCGCTGCGCGAGCATCAGGTGGAGGACGACGTGCGACGGCGGCTCGGTCACCGCGTCGCGGTGAGCGCGGACGGCCCATGCGTGTTTCTCTACGCCGGCACCGAGATTGCCGCCAGGGAAGCGGATCGGGTCGTTCGCGAGGTTATGGCTCAGCGCCATATGGATGCCGATGTCGCGGTCGAGCGGTGGCACCCGGCCGAAGAGGAATGGCAGGACGCGGACGTCGCGATGCCGCAGACTGACGAGCAGCGCCAGGCGGAGCATCAGCGCCTTGAGGAGGAGGAGACGCGGGAGTCCCTGGCGACCGGGCACCCCCGGTGGGAGGTACGCGTTGAGCTGCCATCGCATCATGACGCGGTCGCGCTGGCCGGGCGGCTGCAAGCGGAGGGCCGCCCGGTGATCCGGCGCTGGAAGTTCCTGATCCTGGGGGCTAACGACGAGGACGATGCCCGCGACCTCGCCAGGGTGATCAAGCAGGAGGCGCCCGCCGCCGCGTCCGTGCAGGCGGAAGAGGTGGGCCCGCTGCTGCCGTTCGCCCGATACGGGCCGATCTCGATCTGGTAGTTCGGCGAACTGGGCCGCTCCTCAACGGCCTGGTGCGGCTGACCTGACCGTTGCCGTCCTGGCAGCCCGTCTGCGGGTTGGGTGGCTGCCGGACCTCTTCCGTTACGCTGCCTGCATGACCGGGATGCTAGCGAGCTGGAATGCCCAAGCCACAATGAGCTGGTGATCCAACTGCGTGTGGTCAGCCCGACAGATGTCACCACCACCCTGGTGCCCTTGCTCGGCGCCGAGCCTGCGGTCATGAATCTGACCGTGCTCCCGGGGGCGGCCCGCAACCCTGACGGTTTCGCTCTCGCGGTAGCGGCAGCTCTCCTGCTGCCACTGGTGATCCGTGGGGCCGGCCTCGAGCCCAAGGCCTACGCCCTCGGGATCCGTCCGGTCTCCGACCTGATCAATACACCAAACTGGTTCTCGTTCATCGTCGCGGCGCTGGCCGGCGTGGTGGGGTCGTGTCGCTCACCGAGGCAAGGTCGAGCACCCTCATCGGCGTGTTCATCTCTGTCACGACTATTCCGGCGGCATCGGACATTGGCGTTTCGCTGGCATTCGGCAGCGGGAGCGAGGCCTCGGGCTCTGCGCTGCAGCTCTTGCTCAACGTCACCGTGCTTGCCGCTGTCGCGATCGCGGGACTTCCTGCGCAGCAGGCCATCTGGCGGCGGGTCGGACGGCGGCCACCCCGGCCTGTTTGAGCTCATCTGCTACGACTGCGGCGACGATCCCGGCCTTGCCTACGGCGAGGTCCCGTCGCGGCTTCGGCGGCTCCGCGGCCCGCGCCCGATGGCGGCGGCCTGGGCGGCGTATGAGAGACACCTCGGTTGCCGCCTGTTATTAAAGCTGCCGGGTCCACTGCGGTCCCACTTCCCGCCATGCCTTGTCCCAGGCAGCCAGACGGTGCCGGGCAAACAGGAATCGCCCGGCACCGGCGGCGACGCAGAGCATGATTCCCAGCACGGTCGCGGTCAGCACCCCGACCATCGCAATCCGCCCCTGCAGCTGCGCGCGGCGGAGCGGCCTTCCGGTCGGCGAGCCCGAACGATTGACCCACACGTGCACCCTGCTGCCCGCCACGGCCCCCGGGCTGACCGGAATCCAGCCGCTGCGCGGCAGCCCGTCCGGAGCCGTCCAGCGCGCAGGCTTCCAGACGGTACCCGCAGGCCCCGGGGCAACATCCCGCTGCGCAGGCGTGCTGCGCTGCACGATGGCCGGCACCTGGCGCCAGGTCATTTCCGCGCGCTGCTGCCGTGTGCCCGCGGTGCTGGTCCAGTGACCCGCCGCCGCCACCAGCACGGGCGCGGCGATCAGGAACACCATTATCAGACCGGCGACCATGCCTGCCTCAAGCCGGTCACTGCGCCGCCGCAATGGGTTGCGGTCCCACCCGAGCGTCCTGGACCTGCGTATCGGCTGCTTCATACGGCACCTCCGCGCGGCCCCGGTCTTTAGTACTCGATCAGGATCCGGTCGCCGGCATGTTCGTGCCGGGCGGCGGCCACGCGGCGGTGGCGTGACTATGCCCGGCCCGTGAGGTCACCGCTCCCTCCCGGATCACCGGCAGGTGGGATTTGGTCTCGGCCGGCAGGCCTCCCGGCATCGTCATCGTCGCGGGGCACGTGCCGGCGCGGTCAGGTGGCCAGCCCGAGGTGCTGCTCGTAGGCGGCGAGGCCGGCGTCCAGCGTGTAGGGCCCGCGGATCCGCTGAAGCTGGAACGGTATCTCGGC
>WNGA01001504.1_pt1 | contig 38011 bp, 33 predicted proteins | sample 5400061 | NCBI WGS metagenome assembly WNGA01 (sample SAMN13153366, study PRJNA577476) | soil metagenome | isolation source: 100 cm soil or saprolite under grassland replicate 2 | place: USA:California | collected 2016-06-15
CCGCGCGGCGGAGAAGCTCCGCTAGCTCGCCTTCGCGGGCACGCGGCGCGCGGCTTCGGTCTCGAGGTACGCGTCGAACGCAGCCGACGGGACCGGCACCGCGAGGAAGCTCGCGACGAGCGCGCCGTCGCCGATCGGCATCTCCTGCTCGACCCCGGGCGTGAGCGACAGCTTCCCACGCGCCGAGATCGCGCGATCGGGCACCCAGAGCGCGTAGTGGAGCGAGATGTACCCGGAGGGCTCCCGGACCGCCTCGACGCGGAACGCGAGCCGCACCTCGCCGGGGTGCGCGGGATCGTGGAGCACGAGCTCCGCGACCTTTCCCGCCGGCGCGATGAGCCGCGGCCGCGCGAGCACCTCGCCGTCCGCCGAGGCGATCTGCAGCTGCACGAGCTGGCCGGCCGCGCCGATCTCCCGCTCCTGGCGCACGCGCTCGATCGCGTCATGCGTGCGCACCGCCACCTCCGCGGAGCCGGCGCCGACGAGGAACGCGGCGGCGAGGACGAGCGCGACGCTTCGGGCTGGGAGAGGGCGCACGAGCATGCCCCTGGCGGGCTGCAACCGATGTGCCCGGGATGGTTTTCGCGAATCCGCGCGTTTAGCGAATCCCGCCGACGCGCCCGGTGTGGCTTTCCCGAGGCAGCGCTCGGAATTCCGTGGCCGCATGGACGCACCCTCTCTCACGCCGCCTCGAATCGGCCGTCGTGGACCCTCGCGCGGCCGCGCGCGACGAGCTTCTCGAGCACCGCGAGGCAGCTCCGCGCCGCGATCGGGTGGGCGGCCGCGGGGACGTCCTCGTAGGCGCGCACCGTGATCTCCTCGAGCGTGCCTCCCGGACGGAGCGCGGCGACGACGAGCGCCTCGCGCTCGCGGCGGTGCGCGAGGTAGCCCGCGAGCCGCACGGGCGCATCGGGCGCGGGCGGACCGTGCGCCGGGAAGAGCGTGCGCGGGGCGAGCATCCGCATCCGCTCGAGCTGCCGCTCGTACTCGGCCATGTCGCCCTCCGGCGGGTCGATCACGATGGTCGAGAGCGTCGAGACGAGGTCGCCGCACAGGAGCGCGCCCGAGTCCTCGTCCAGGAAGGCGAGGTGCTCGCGCGCGTGGCCCGGCGTCTCGAGGACCCGGAAGCGGCCGCCGGCGAGGTCGCCCTCGCGCAGCGGCGCCACCTCGACCCCCGGCACGCGGCCGCGCGCGAGCGCGTGGGCGCGGACGCGCACGCCGTGCCGGTCCGCGACCGCGGCGGCGGCCCCGACGTGATCGCCGTGCACGTGCGTGAGCCACACCTCGCGGACCGGGCGGCCCTCGGCCGCGAGCGCGTCGAGCATCGCGAAGAGGCGCTCCTGCTCGCCGCGCTCCGGCGCCCCCGGGTCCACCACCGCGACACCCCCGTCCGCGGGGACGATCCACGCGTTCGTGTGCGTCGCGGGGGGAAGGGTCGGCGAACGGAGGGCCGCCATGACGAACCCGGCCTGGAACTCGATGCGGCGCGCGCGCTCGGGCGGCGCGCGCAGGAGCTCGAGCGACGGCGCGCCGGCGGCCGCGAGGACCCGCACCGCGTGCAGGTTCGGGGGGAAGAACAGGAGCTCGCCCTTCTCCCAGCGGGCGAGGGCGCGCCGCACCGGGAGAAAGCCGCCGCCGGAGAGCTCGCCCGGCCAGATCTCGGCCCGCTCGCCGTCAGGGAGCGGCGCGAGGAACAGGCGCGCGTCGTAGCGCAGCGGCAGGTGCTCGGGGGTTATCCAGCGCGGTGGGTGGCGAGGAACGCCTCCCACCCGAGCGCCCCGTCGAGGAGCGCGGTGCGCCCCTGGGCGCGGTCCTCGGCGCCGACGCGTGCGGCGCCGCGCGCGAGCAGGACGCCCGTCTCCTCGAAGAGCTCCCGGGTCGCGCAGGCGACGAGCGCCGCGTCCTCGCCCGCGGCCCCCACGACGGGGACCTGCGCGTCCTCCGGGTCGAGACGCCCGCCCGGGAAGGCGTGGAAGCCGCCGGCGAAGCGCCGCTCGGCGCCGCGCCGGACGAGCAGCACCTCGCGCCCGTCCGGGCCCTCGCGGAAGAGGACGATCGCGGTCGCGACGACGGGCGTGGACGGCGGCGGCGCGGGCGGGATGCCTGGATAGGCGTGGCTCACGGTGGACGAGCCTAACGCGGCCGCGGTGCGCTCGCGCGCCGTCCGCGCGGACCTACCGGCCGGCGACGAGCTTCCCGTCCGAGCGCGTCTCGCCGGGGAGCCGGAGCACGGCGCGGCGGTTCTGCGCCCAGGCGGAGTCGCCGGCGCCGGCGACGAGCGGGATCTCCTTGCCGAACGAGACCGTGTCGAAGTTCGCCTTCACCCCGAGATCGCCGAGGTAGCGGCGGACGGTCTCCGCGCGGCGCGCGCCGAGCGCGATGTTGTACTCGGTCGTGCCGCGCTCGTCGCAGTGCCCCTCGATGAGGAGCGCGCTGAGCTTCTGGTGCGAGAGGCACTCGGCGTCGGCCCGGAGCGCCTTCATCGCCGCCTCGTCGAGCTGCGAGGAGTCGAACGCGAACGAGACGCGCACGAGCGAGCACGCGGTGTCGCGGGCGATGCAGCGGCTGCCGTCGCAGCGCTCGCCGTCCGCGCACTGCGCGTCGGTCTCGCAGGAGCCGGGGCTCGGCGCCGCCTTCGCCGGGAGCGGCGCCGCGGCAGGAGCGGCGGCGGGCGTGTTGTCGACGACGCTCTCTCCGGGGTTGAGCGACTTCGGCGTGGCGGCGCAAGCGGCGAGCAGGACGGCGGCGACGGCGGCGAACAGGGAGCGGGACATGAGGACCTCCGGTGCGTAGGTGAAGCCGGGCCTTTCGGCCCGGCGAGGCCCGCTGCCAGACGGGCCCCTTTACACTCGAAACGCCACCGACCGCGCTGGCGGCCACCGGACGGCCCACGCGGGAGCAGCCAAGCCCTCGGTTTCCGGGCACGAAATGACGAAAACGCCGGGTGCGGGCTGCGCTCCGCGGGCTCCGAGGGGGTACACTCCCGGCGATGGAACCGGACGAGCGGACGAACGACGGCCGGGGCCTCGAGTGGCTCACGCCCGACGTGTACGACGACCTCCGGCAGCGCGCGCGGGCGATGAGCCGCGGGGCGCCCCCGACGCTCGCAGGGACCGCCGGCCTCCACACCGCGCTCGAGCGGATCCTCCGGCGCCGGACGACCTTCCGCGACCGGCGCCACTTCACCGCCTACTGCCTCTTCCTCCTGCGGCGGCTCTGGATCTCCCACGCGCGCGCGGGCGCCCGCCGCGCCCGGCGCGACGCGGCCGCGCTCCTGCCGACCCTGACCTTGCTCGCGGGGGAGCCCGTCGTCGCGGCGGGGGAAGACGCCGCCGCGGTCGTCGAGCTGCTCGCGCGCCTGCGCACCGACCGGCACGTCTCGCGGCGCCGGAACGTCGCGCGCGCGGCGGAGTACCACCTCCTCGCCGGCTTCACGCAGGCGGAGACGGCGGAGCTGCTCGGCGAGTCGAAGGCGATGGTGCAGCAGCGGATCGCCTTCTTCCTCGCGTGGGCGCGGCTCGCGCTCGCGCCGGAGCTCGCCCCCGTCGAGCGCGCCGTCGCCGCCGCGGCGGCGGACCCGCGGCTCACCCGCGGCCCGGCCATTGCCGAGGCGGCGCGCCGCCACTATCTCGCGGGCGAGTCGAGGGACGCGATCGCCGCCGCGCTCGAGCTGCCCCCCGCGCGCGTCGAGCAAGATCTGAGGATGTTCGCGGCGTGGGTCGCGGCGCGCGAGGCCCGGCCGGCGGAGGTCTCGCGGTGACCTCGCTCGGCGCGGACCTCGTCGTCGAGGTGGCCCTGAAGCACGACCCGTCGGAGCGGTCGCGCATCGTCGCCGAGCTGTGCGGCGCCGACCGGGAGCTCGCGCGGCTCGCGCTCGCGCTGCTCGAGCACCACGACCGGCCGGAGGCGCCGCTCCCCTCCGGCCCGTTCCCCGTCGAGCTCGGTCCGTTCACGCTCGAGCGCGAGCTCGGGGCCGGCGCCCACGGCAGGGTCTACCTCGCGCGGCGGCGCCCGCTCGACGGCTTCGTCGCGGTGAAGCTCCTGCGGCCGGGCCCGGGGATGAGCGCGTTCGTCGAGCAGGTGCGCCGCGAGGCAGGGCGCGCCCGACGGATCGCGAGCGTCCACGTCGTCCCGGTGTTCGACGCCGGGCGCATCGAGGGCGGCCCGTTCTACGTCGAGATGGCGGTGTGCGCGGACCCGGACGAGGCGAGCCCGGGCTCCATCCGCATCGGCCGCTCGCTGCACGACGAGCGCGGGGCGCTCTCCGCCGCGGAGGCGGCGCGGCTCGTCGAGGACCTCGCCCGCGCCGTGCAGGCCGCCCACCGGACCGGCGTCGTCCACGGCGACCTCAAGCCGGAGAACGTGCTCGTCACCCCGGAGACTCGCCGGGTGATGCTCGCCGACTTCGGCATCGCGACCTCCCTCGCCGCGAGCACCTCGCCCGGATCGACGCCCGTCGGCACGGTCGCGTACATGGCGCCGGAGCAGTGGCGCGATCGCCTCGCGCCGTCCGAGGCATCCGACGTCTACGGCCTCGGGGGCACGCTCTACTTCCTTCTCTCCGGGGCGCCTCCGCACCCGGCGCGCGAGGCGGGGGAGGACCCTCCCGCGGCGGCGCTGCCGGCGTCGCTGCCGCCGCGGCTCCGGGAGATCGTGATGCGCGCGCTCGCGCCCGACCCGGCGGGCCGGCCGCCGTCGGCGGCGGCGTTCGCAGAGGAGCTCCGGCGCTTCCGCGCGAACGAGCCGACCTGGCACGACCGCCGGAGCCCCCCGCGCCGCCTGCTGCTGTTCGCGCGCCGTCACCTCCGGGAGCTCGCGGCGGGCGCGGCGGTCCTCGCGCTCCTCCTCCCGCTCGGCGTCGCCGGGTACCACGTCTTCACGCGGCAGCTCCACGAGCTCGCGCACCGCGAGGAGACGCTCCGCGGCCACATCGACGATCTGGAGCGCGCGCGGCGCGACCTCGAGCGGGACACCGCCCGGCTCGAGGGAGCGGCGGACGCGAAGCAGAAGGAGCTCGCGCGCGTAGAGGCGCGCCTGCAGCTCCTCCCGAAGATGGACCAGGCGCTCGGCGCCGCCCGCGCGCAGGCGGAGGCGGCGGAGGCCGAGGCGCAGCGCCAGCACGCCGAGGTGCAGCGGCTCCAGGCGGAGGAGAAGCGCGCGGTCGAGCGGGCCGCGGCGCTCGACGCCGCGCTCGCGGCCGCGCGCGACGGGCTCGCGCAGGCGACGGCCCGGGAGACCGCCGCGGTCCGCGACGCGGGGCGCGCCGGCGGCGAGCTCGCCGAGCTCCGCGCGCGGCTCGCGAGCCTCGTCGCGGACGGCGAGACCGCGCGCCGCGAGGCGGACGAGCGGCGGACCGCGCTCGAGGTCGAGCTGCGCGAGAAGGCGAGCGCCCTCGCCGCGGCGCGCGCAGCCCGCGGCGCGACGGCCGAGGTGACTGCGGCGACCGCCGCTGGCGAGACCGCGCGCGAGCGCCGCTCCGAGCGCGCCGCGGGGACCGCCGGAGCCGCCGCGACGCGCAAGGCGCCCGAGCCGGACGCGACCCGCGTGAGGAAGGCGCCGGTGCTGGTCGAGCCGGCCGAGCCGCGGAAAGCGGCGGAGGCGCAGGCGCACTGACGATCCGCTATCCGACCTGGACCTGGACCTGGACCTGGACCAACCAAGACCAAGTCCAAGAACTCGTCAGCTCGGCGCCTGCTCCGAGTGCGCGGTCTGTAGCGCCGACACGTTCACGGGGGGGCGCGAGGCTGGAGGCCGAGTGTCCCCCCGTCTAGATGGGGACGCGGTAGCGCTGGCCGGGGTCGCGCACGCCCGCCGCCGCGATCTCGTGGAGCCGGATCGAGTTCGTGTGGCCGGCCACCCCGAGCGGCGAGCCGTGCACGAGCACGATGCGGTCGCCGGGCTTCGCGACGCCGTCCTCGACGAGCCGCTCCGCGACGAGCTCCGCCATGAGGTCCGCGTTCTTCACGGGCTCCATCACCTTCGCGACGATGCCCCAGTAGAGGGCGAGCCGCCGCCGGATCGACTGGTCCGGCGAGAACGCCACGATGGGCATCGACGGCCGGTAGCGCGCGAGCTGGCGCGCGGTCTCGCCGCGCAACGTGAAGCAGCAGATCGCGACCGCGCCGGAGACGGCGGCCGCGTCGCACGCGGCGGCGGCGATGACCTCGTTCGTCGGCGCGAGGCGCGCCGCCGGCGACATGGCGCCGATCCGGATCTCGTGCGGGCGCCGGGCCGCCTCGGCCTCGCGCACGATCCGGTCCATCATCTGCACGGAGGCGAGCGGGTAGCGCCCGCTCGCGGTCTCGCCCGAGAGCATCACCGCGTCGGCGCCGTCCCAGATCGCGTTCGCGACGTCGGAGGCCTCGGCGCGGGTCGGGCGCGGATGCTCGATCATCGAGTTCAGCATCTGCGTCGCGATGATGACGGGCTTCCCCGCCGCGTTCCCCTTCCGGCAGATCTCCTTCTGCAGGATGGGCACGCGCTCCGGGAGGATCTCGACCCCGAGGTCGCCGCGCGCGACCATGACGCCGTCCGAGGCGGCGATGATCGCGTCGAGCCGCTCGAGCGCCTCCGGCTTCTCGATCTTCGCGATGACCGGCACGACCCGTCCCGCCCGCTCCATCTCGGACCGGCAGGTCGCGATGTCCTCCGCGCTCCGCACGAACGAGAGCGCGACGTAGTCGACGCCGTGCGAGATGCCGAAGGCGAGGTCGGCCCGGTCCTTGTCCGAGAGCGCCTCGGCCCGGAGCACGACGCCGGGGAGGTTGATCCCCTTGTGCTCGCCGAGCAGGCCGCCCTCGATCACCTCGGCGCGCGTCCGCACGCCGTCGCTCGAGAGGACGCGCAGCTCGATGAGCCCGTCGTCGATGAGGAGCCGGTCGCCGGGACGGACGTCCTCGGAGAGGTGCGGGTACGTCGTCGAGACGAGGTGGGCGTCTCCCAGGACCTCGCCCTCGGTCGAGATGGTGAGCTCCGCGCCGGGCTCGAGCCGCACGCCGGCTTTCCCCGCCTTGAGCGGGCCGGTCCGGATCTTGGGGCCCTGGAGGTCCTGCAGGACCGCGACCGCCTTGCCGAGGTGACGCGACGCGGCGCGGAGCCGATCGAGCACCTGGGCGTGGTCCTCGTGGCGGCCGTGCGAGAAGTTGAGCCGGGCGACGTCGAGCCCGTGCTCGACGAGCTTCTCGAGGGCCCCGGGATCCGACGACGCGGGGCCGACGGTGGCGACGATCTTGGCGCGGCGCATGTCCCTCGTTCCTAACGCCGCGCGCCGCGGTCCGTCCACTTGCTTCGCGGGGCGCCGGAGACGGGACGGTTTGCCGAGCGCCGCGCGCCCTTGCTACGGTCCGCCCATGACGGACGCCGCCCTGATGCGTCGCCTCGAGAAGCTCCAGTCGATCCTCGAGGTCGCGAAGGCGCTCGCCGCGGAGCGGCAGCTCGACCGGTTGCTCGGCCTCGTCGTGGACGCGGCGGCGAAGGTGGCGGAGGCGGACCGCTGCACGATCTTCATCGCGGACCGGGACAAGGGCGAGCTCTGGAGCAAGGTCGCGCACGGGACGAAGGAGATCCGCATCCCGCTCGGCGCCGGGATCGCCGGCGCCGTCGCCGCGACCGGGACCGCCGTCCGGATCGACGACGCCTACGCCGACCGCCGCTTCAACCAGAACGTGGACCTCGGGACGGGCTACCGGACGCGGAACGTCCTCGCCGTCCCGATGCGGAACACGAAGGGCGAGGTGGTGGGGGTGCTCCAGGCGCTGAACCGCCGCGACGGGGCGTTCACAGGCGAGGACGAGGAGCTGCTCGGCGCGCTCGCCGGGCCGGCGGCGTCGGCGATCGAGAACGCCGTGCTGAACGCGGAGATCGAGCGGCTCTTCGAGGGGTTCGTGCAGGCGTCGGTCGTTGCGATCGAGCAGCGCGATCCGACGACCGCCGGCCACTCCGGGCGAGTCGCCGTCCTCACCTGCGGCCTCGCACGCGCCGTCGAGAAGGCGCCGCCCCCGGACTTCCGCGGCGTCGCGTTCGACGGCGCCTCGCTCCAGCAGATGCGCTACGCCGCCCTGCTGCACGACTTCGGCAAGGTGGGCGTCCGCGAGCACGTCCTCGTGAAGGCGGAGAAGCTCCACGCGCACGAGCTCGAGCTCGTCCGCGCCCGCTTCGACCTCGCCCGCGCCACCCTCGAGAACGCGCGGCTGCGCGCGCGGCTCGAGCCCGCCGCGGCCTCCGGGCGGGCGGCCGCCGAGGCCGCGTTCGGGGAGCAGGCCCGCGAGCTCGACGCGCTCTGGGAGGTGGTCGTCGTCGCGAACCGCCCGAGCGTGCTCCCCGCCGACGCGTCCGCGCGGCTCGCGGACGCCGCCGCCCGCACGTTCGTGGACCTGCGCGGAGAGGTCCGCGCCCTCCTCACGCCGTTCGAGCTGTCGTGCCTCTCGATCCCGAAGGGCTCGCTGTCCGACGCCGAGCGCAAGGAGATCGAGGGGCACGTCACCCACACGTTCCGCTTCCTCTCCGAGATCCCGTGGACGCGCACGCTGCGGCGGATTCCGGAGATCGCCTACGGGCACCACGAGAAGCTCGACGGCCGCGGCTACCCGCGTGGCGTCCCCGCGCCGTCGATCGCGGTCGAGACTCGCATCATGACCATCTCGGACATCTACGACGCGCTCACCGCGAGCGACCGGCCGTACAAGAAGGCGCTCCCCGCCGAGAAGGCGCTCGACATCCTCGGCGACGAGGCGAAGCGCGGGCAGATCGACGCGGCGCTGCTGGGGGTGTTCGTGGACGCCGGCGTGTGGCAGCACACCTTGAAGGCGTGAGGACCTCGACCTGGACCTGGACCTGGACCTGGTCTGCTATTCGTCTTGCTCCCCGTCTTCCTCGGTCCAGGTCCAGGTCGAGGTCCAGGACCAGGACCAGGTTTCCATGGCGACGCGCACTTCCAGCAAGCTCCCCCGCGCCTTCTACGCCCGCGACACGCGCGCGGTCGCGCGGGACCTGCTCGGCAAGGTCCTCGTGCACGTGGACGGCGGCGTCCGGCGCGCGGCGCGCATCGTCGAGACGGAGGCCTACCACGGGCCGGACGATCGCGCGTCGCACGCGCGCTTCGGCCGGACGCGGCGCGCGGGGGTGATGTTCGGGCCGCCCGGCGTCGCGTACGTCTACCTCATCTACGGCAGGAGCCACTGCATGAACGTCGTCACCGGGGAGGAGGGCTTCCCCGCGGCGGTGCTGCTGCGTGCCGGCGAGCCGGTCGAGGGTTGCCTCCACGGGACGCGCGGCCCCGGGAACCTCTGCCGGGCGCTCGCGATCCGGCGCGAGCACGACGACGGCCGCGACCTCGTCGGCGACGACCTCTTCTTCCTCGACGCCCCGCCGCCGCCCGAGCGAATCCTCTCCGCGCGCCGCGTGAACGTGGACTACGCGGGGCCGTCGGCGGAGAAGCCCTGGCGCTACGCGCTCGCCGAGAATCCCTGGGTGAGCCGGCCGCCGCTCGCGCCGGCGCCCGCGCGGCGACGCTCCCCCGCGGGCGCGCGGGACCCGCGTCGAGGTGCGCCGCCCCGGCGGACCCGGTAGATTCCGCCCGCGTGCTCCACCTCGCCGGACAGGACAGCCGCGCGCTCGCCCGGCGCGCCGGCATCGCGCTCGACGACGCGCGCCGGATCGTCGGCGCGGTGATCGGGCGCGACCGCCCGCTGCGCGAGGCGCGGAACGTCCGGCGCGAGGTGCTCGACCGGGTCGAGGCGCTCTCGACCCCCGGCGACCTCGTCGAGGTGGGGCGGGTGGACGCGAAGGACGGGTTCCGCCGCTACCTCTTCGAGCTCGCCGACGGCGCGCGCGTCGAGACGGTGCGGATCCCGCTCTACGACACGCACCACGTGGTCTGCCTCTCGTCGCAGGCCGGCTGCGCCCTCGGCTGCGTCTTCTGCGCGACCGGGGCGCTCGGCCTCGTCCGCTCGCTCGCGTCCTGGGAGATCGTGCGGCAGCTCCAGCGGGTCCGCGCCGACAGCGACCTGCCGGTGACGGGCGTCGTCTTCATGGGCCAGGGGGAGCCGTTCCAGAACTACGAGGCGGTGCTCGACGCCGCCTACGCGCTCTGCGATCCCTCCGGCGCGCGGATCGACGCGCGCCGCATCTCCATCTCGACCGCCGGCGTCGTCCCGATGATCCGCCGCTTCACCGCGGAGGGACACAAGTTCCGGCTCTGCGTCTCGCTCAACGCCGCGCTCCCGGAGAAGCGCCGCGCGCTCATGCCGATCGAACGCGGCTTCCCGCTCCCCGAGCTCGCCGACGCGATCCGCGAGCACGCGGCGCGCACCGGCCGCGTGACGCTCGAGTACGTCATGATCTCCGGCGTGAACGTCGGCGACGAGGACGCCGCGGCGCTCGGGACGCTCCTGCGTGGGATCCCGGTGCGCCTGAACCCGATCGCGGTGAACGACGCGAGCGGCCGCTTCCGGCCACCCGGCGAGGCGGAGTGGAACCGGTTCCGCGACGCGCTCTCGCGCGAGCTGCCGGGGCAGCCGGTCGTGCTCCGCTACTCGGGCGGGCAGGACGAGCACGCCGCCTGCGGCATGCTCGCGTCGCGCCTCGCCTGACCTTGGCCGCCCCCCTCACCCCACCCTCTCCCCCCGCGATGCGGGGGGAGAGGGAGCGTGGTCGAGGAGCGGTCGACTTCATCTCCCTCGCCCCGCGCGCGGGGAGAGGGAGCGTGGTCGAGGAGCGGTCGACTTCATCTCCCTCGCCCCGCGATGCGGGGGGAAAGGGAGCGTGGTCGAGGAGCGGTCGACTTCATCCTCCCTCGCCCCGCGCAGCGGGGAGAGGGTCGGGGTGAGGGGGGTCAGCGCTCGTCCGCCCCGAACAGCTCGAGGTGCTCGAGCAGCTCGAGCTTCTCGATCACCTCGAGGTCGCGCAGCATCGCGGCGTCTTCCGACTGCGGGGACCCTTCCTGCGCCGTGACGAGCGCCTCGGGATCCGGGGCCGCGTCGGCGACCGGTCCGGCGGCGAGGAGCGCGGCGAGCAGGGCGGCGATCACGGCGTCACGAGATCCACGGCGAGCACCGTCTTGTACACGGTCGCGCGCCCTGCGTAGAAGTCGCCCGGCCACAGCACGTCGAGCTCGGCGCCGAGGAGCAGCCACGGGCGCGGCGCCCAGGTGAGGTCGAGGTCCGCCTCGGTGCCGTAGGTCCTCCCGCCGTAGGGGCCGGCGACGTCGGCGCGGAGCCAGGCGGCGCGCGCCTGCACCGAGACGTTCTTCCCGGGCTCCGCGGAGAGCGAGACGCCGGGCGCGACGACGCCGCGCCCGTTCACCCCGGGGGCCGTCGCCTGGCGCGCCGCGAACGTCTCGGAGAGGCCGCCGCCGAAGAAGAGGTTCGTCGCCGTGACGAACGGCGCGATCCCGAGAAAGGCGCCGTAGACGCGGTCGCGCCCCGGCGGCTCCGCGCCGGAGAGATAGAGGAACGACGCGCCGGCGGAGAGCCGCGCGCCGAGGTCGGTCTCCCAGCGCACCGACGCGAGCCTCCCCTGGAGCGGCACGTCCTCGGCCAGGATCCCCGTCGCGTCGGGCGGCGGGGTCGGGTTCGAGACCCGGTGCAGCGTCCCTCCCTGGAGCGCGAGGGTCCACCCGAGCCGCTGCCCCCGGAACGGGACGAGGCTCGCGCTCGTCCCCGCCCACGCGATCGAGGCGTCGCTCTCGAGCGGCGCCGACAGCGCGACCGCGAGCGCATGCGCCGCGGGCGCCTCCGCGTCGGTGCCGAGCGCGCGCGCGAGCGTCCCCACGCGCGCCTCGACCAGGCTTCCGCGGAGGAGCTCCGCGAGCGAGCCGGTCCGATCCCGCAGCGCGGCGAGGAACAGACCTGCGTGCTCGAACAGCGAGGGCAGGAAGTCCACGCGGAGCGCGGCGACGGGCGAGATCCCCGAGATGCCCGACGGGAAGTCGCGCGTCGGCTGGAAGACAGCGAGCGAGACGTCCCACGGCGGGCCGACCGCGCCGACGTCGAGCGCGAGCTCGACGCCCGTCGCGTAGTCGTCGTGGACGAAGCCGTCGGCGATCGCGGTCCGCTTGCGTCCCGCGCGCAACGTCGCGAACCCCGCCTTGCCGAACGACCACGCCGCGTAGGCCTCCCGCACGAGCAGCGTCGCCTTCACCTCGTCGCGCGTCGGCCGGCCGTTCGAGGTGAGCGCCGGGTCCGCGAGCCGCGTCTCCTCGAGCGGGACGACCGCGAGCGCCCCCACGCACTGCCCGCTCCCGGGGAGGGCGAGGCCGGTCCGCGAGGCCGCCGGGCGCGCGAGGCAGACGAGCGCGACGCGCGGGAAGCTGCGGCGCCGGACCTCGCCCGTGTCCGCGGCGAGCACCCAGCGGAGGTCGCCGCCGCGGAGCCGCCCCTCCGCGCGGATCGAGGCGAAGAGCGACCCGTACCGCTCCCTTCCCTCCGGGACGAGGTAGCCGTCCACGTCGAAGGTGCGCAGCTCGCGGTCGAACAGGACGAGCGTCCCCGGCACGTCGCGCGTGCTCGTCGTGCGCAGGTGGAGCGTCGCCTGCGTGCGGACGGCGTCGTCCCCGCGCGCCGCGCGGGCGCCGAGGGCGAAGACGGCGGCGAGGGCGGCGGTCCCGAGGCGCAAGCGGGGGTGGCCCTAGCGACGACGGCGCTGCCGCCACTCCTCCCGCGCCCGGTCCCGCTCCGACGGCGACATGTCCCGCCAGCGCCTGAGGTTCTCGAGGTAGCGCGCCCGCTCGCGCGGCGAGGCCTCGACGATCTGGCGGAGCGCGGCGCGCATCTGGGCGCGCCGCTCGGGCGACATCTCGCGGAAGCGCTGGAACCGTTCGAGGATCTCGCGCCGCTCGCGGACCGGCAGCCGCTCGAACGCCTCGAAGTTGTGGACCACCTGCTCGCGCCGCTCCGGCGGCAGCGCGCGCAGCCGCGCGAGCCGGTCGCGCAGCTCCGCCTGCCGCTCGGGAGGCAGGGACCGGAAGGCACGCCAGCGCTCGCGCACCGCGTCCTTCTCCTCCGGCGAGAGCCGCTCGAACTTCTCTCGCGCGTCTCCGGCGGGCGGCTCGGCCGCGCGCGCCGCGGGGGCGAGGAGGAGCGCGGCGAGGAGCAGGGTCGCGGCGCGGTTCACGGCCGGCCCTCCCGCGGCTCGAGCTCGTCGAGCGCCGCCACCACCGCTGCGTCGTCCTCGCCCTCGACGTCGCCGACGCTCGCGACGACCTCGTAGTCGAGGAGGAGGTCGAGCCGCTCGGCCACGGCCGCCTCCTCCGCGCCGCGCCCGCGCAGCACGGCGAAGGACGCGCCGCCCGCGATCGCGACCGCCGCCGCGGCGGCGAGCGCGAGCCGCAAGCCGTGCGCGGGCAGCAGGCGCCGGAGGCCGCGCCGGCGCGGGGGCAGGGCGGCGATGCGCGCCGCGAGCCGGGCCGCGAAGAAGGGGGACGGCTCGGGCGCAGGCGACCCCGCGCGCAGCGCGGTGGCCCCGGCGGCGAGCCGCGCGAGCGCGGCGCGGCAGGCGGCGCACCCGTCGACGTGCGCGCGCGCCGCCGCCAGCGCGGGCGGCGGGAGCGCGCCGTCGAGGAGCCCGACGAGCACGTCGCTTCCCGGACAGGTCATGGCAGGGCCTCCCTCGAGCCCGGTGCATGGGGCGCGAGCGCGTCCGCCGCGGCGACGGTCGCGCGGTGCACGAGCGACTTCACCGCCGAGACGCTCGTCTCGAGGACCTCGGCGATCTCCTCGTAGGAGAGGCCCTCGAGCCGGCAGAGCACGAGCGCGGAGCGCTGCTTCTCGGGCAGGGCGGCGAGCAGCGCGCCGACCCTGCGCTCGAGCGCCTTGCCGTGCGCGCTCTCCTCGGGGCTCGCGTCGTGCGACGGGAGGGTGTCCGGGTCCGCGGCCGCCTCGTGCTCCCCGGCGCGGCGCGCGCCGTACTCCCCGCGCCGCAGCTCGTTCAGGCAGTGGTTCGACGCGATCCTGTAGAGGAACGTCTTGAACCGGGCCGTCGGCCGGTAGCGATCCCCGGCCTGGTGGAGCTTGAGGAACACGTCCTGCGCGAGCTCCTCGGCGCGGGCGGGGTCGCGTACGAAGTGATGGCAGAAGGCGATCATGGCGCGCGCGTGCCTCTCGAAGAGCGCCCGGAACGCGGCGCCGTCGCCCCGCTGGAACGCCAGCATCAGGGCCGCGTCGGGGTCCGGGGCCATCCTCCCCTCCAGAACACCGCGCGCGGCCGCAGGTTGCGGTCGCGCCTAGCCGATCGCGCGGACCACCATCCGCGCGGCGAGGAACACGAGCCAGGCCACGAGCGCCGAGGCCGGAATCGTGAGGAGCCACGCCCAGATGATGCGTCCGGCGATCCCCCAGCGGACCGCGCGCGTCCCGCGGGTCGCGCCGACGCCGACGATCGCGCCGGTGATGGTGTGGGTGGTCGAGACCGGGATGCCGTAGTGGGCGAGGGCGAGGATCGTGACCCCGCCGCCGGTCTCGGCGGAGAAGCCGCCGATCGGCTGCAGCTTCGTGAGCGAGTGGCCCATCGTCTTCACGATCCGCCAGCCGCCGAACAGGGTGCCGAGGCCGATGGCAGCGTGGCAGAGGAGCACCACCCAGAACGGCACCGGGAACTTCTCCGCCATGTGCGCGGCGGCGGCGCGGTCGGCCCAGACGGTCCCGTAGAGGACGACGCTGATGATGCCCATCACCTTCTGCGCGTCGTTCGTCCCGTGGCTGAAGCTGAAGATCGCCGCCGAGACGAGCTGCAGCCTGCGGAACAGGCTGTCCACCTTGGCGGGCGTCTTCCGCCGGACGACCCACGCCACGAGGATCATCATCGACGAGCCGAGCACCATGCCGATGAGCGGCGACAGCACGATGAACGCCACGATCTTGATGATGCCGGCCGGGACGAGGCCCGCGGCGCCGAGCGACGGGATCGTCGCGCCGATCATCCCGCCGGCGAGGGCGTGCGAGGAGGAGGACGGGAGCCCCCACCACCAGGTGAGGAGGTTCCAGACGATCGCGCCCATCAGCGCGGCGAAGACGACGAGGAGGACGACGGTCGTGCCCTGCGCCTTGAGGTGCGCGAAGTCCACGATCCCCTTGCCCATCGTCGCCGCGACCTTGAGCTCCGCGCCCCACAGGACGGGGGCGGCCGAGATGAAGTTGAAGAAGGCGGCCCAGGCGACCGCCCAGAGCGGCGAGAGCACCCGGGTCGAGACCACCGTCGCGATGGAGTTCGCCGCGTCGTGGAACCCGTTGATGAAGTCGAAGGCGAGCGCGACGACGACGAGCAGGACGACCGTGGCGATGAGCATGGGCGGGGATCAGGCGTGCTCGAGGACGACGCCCTCGATGACGTTCGCGACGTCCTCGGCCCGATCGGTCGCATCCTCGATGAGATCGATGATCTCCTTCCACTTCATCACCGTGAGCGGATCGTTCCCCCGCTTGAAGAGCTTCGCCATCGTGCGGCGCGTGAGCGAGTCGGCCTGGTTCTCGAGGACGTTCATCTCCTTGCACGCGTCGAGGATCCGGTTCGGGTTCTTCTTCATGTCCCGCAGCCCCTTCACCGCGACCTCCATCTTCTCGACCTGCGCGACGAACACGGCGCACAGCTCCCGGGACTCGGGGAGGATCGTGTCGACGTCGTAGAGGCCGAGCCGCTCGGCGGCGGCGTCCGCCAGGTCGAGCACGTCGTCGATGCGGGAGAGCAGCCGGTGGATCTCCGACCGATCGAACGGGGTGATGAACTGGGTGTGGAGACGGGAGAAGGCCTTGTGGGTGATGTCGTCGCCGCGGTGCTCGACGTCCTTGATCTCCTGGCACTTGCGGGGCACGTCGGTGAAGTCGTCGAGGAGCGCCTTCAGGAGCGTCGCCCCCTCGACCACGGTCGCGGCCTGGGCCTCGAAGTCGGAGAAGAAGTCGTCCGACCTCGGCATGAGCTTCTCGAGCATGTGCGTACCTCCCTGGGGCGGCGCGAACATACTGGTTCCGACCGGGTAGTCAAACGGGTTCGCGGGCGCTCAGGACCCGTTTCGGCGTGCGACCTGGAGCCACATGAACGTAGTTGCGCCCTGAGACATCGCGGGGTTGCGCGCTCGGGGGTACCCCACCCGGACGAGGCGCCTCGGCCGAGGCTTGTCCGCTCGTCCGGCCGGTCCCCATCCTCGACAGTCGCTTGCCGCCCGGGGCCCCGGGCGGGGCGACGCGGAGGGACGGCTCGGCGCACCGAAGGGAGCGTCCGCTCGGGATGAAGTTCGGCGCAAAGATCGGCCTCGTGCTCCTCGCGGTGGGGGTCCTCCCGGTCGCCCTCCTCGGCCTCGTGTCGTACGCGGTGAGCCGCGACGAGCTGCGCCAGACGGTGGGGCGGATGCAGACGCAGGCCGCCGAGGACCTCGCCCTCTTCACCGAGCGGACGGTCACGGCGTCCGTCGAGAACGTGCGGCTCTCCGCGGCGGCGCTTCCGCTCGAGGACTCCTCCGGGTTCGCGCGCTGGGAGATCGCGAAGATGCTCGCGATCCCGTACCGCCAGCTCCCGTTCGTCTCGATCCTCGCCATCGTCGACGACGCGAAGATCCCCGTCGCCGGCCCCGCGTTCGAGCGTCGGCCGGACCGCGACCCGGCGCTCGCCGGGCGGGAGCCCGTCGGCGACGCCGAGCTCGAGCTCTTCTCGTCGCGCATTCCGGAGCCGCCTCCCGCCGTCGGCGCGACGACGCTCAGCGAGCCCTACCGCGCCGCGCGCGGGCCCCTGCGCATCGCGATCGCGCACCGGCTCGCGCGCGACCGCTCGATCGTGGCAGAGGTCGTGCTGCACGACGTCGAGGCGCGGCTCGCGGAGCTCTCCGCCGGCGGCGTCGCCTGGCTCGTGGACGCGCGCGGCGCACCGCTCGCCCACGGCGGCGGCCCCGGCGCGGAGGTGACCGACGACGAGCGCCTCCTCGCGGAGGAGGGTGGCGCCCGCGGCACGTCCGCGGCGCGCGTCGTCCGGCGCGCCGGCGGCGAGCCGTGGCTCGCGGCGTTCGCCCCGGTCCGCCGCTACGGCTGGGGCGCGGTCGTCGCGCAGCCCGCCGCGATCGCGCTCCACGGGGCGGAGCGCCTCCGCCTGTACACGTTCGCGTGGGCCGCAGCGGGGCTCTGCCTCGCCGCCGCGCTCGGGACGCTCCTCGCGCGGCGCGTCACCCTTCCGGTGGAGCGGCTCTCCCGCGCCGCCGGCGCCATCGCCGCCGGTGAGTGGGACGCCGAGGTGGACGCGGGCGGAAACGACGAGATCGCCGACCTCGGGCGCTCCTTCTCGCGGATGACCCGCGAGCTGCGCCGGCGCGACGAGGAGATCCGCGCGTTCAACGAGGAGCTGCAGCAGCGCGTCGAGGAGCGGACCGCAGAGCTGAAGAGCGCGCAGGACCAGATCCTCCGGACGCGACGCCTCGCGGCGCTCGGCTCGCTCGGCGCCGGGCTCGCGCACGAGCTCAACAACCCGATGACCGCCGTGACCGGCTACCTCGCCATCCTGAGGAAGCACGCCGACCCCGGGTCGCCGCAAGCGGAGATGCTCTCGCGCGCACAGGAGCAGGCCGGGCGCGTCGCGCGCGTCGTCGAGGACCTGCGCAGCTTCGCGGACCAGGAGCGGCAGGTCCCCGGGCAGCGCTTCTCCCTCCCGCGCACGGTGGACGCGGCGCTCTCGCTCTACGAGGGCCGGCTCCGCGCCTCGGGCATCACCCTCACCCGCGCCGACGAGGACCCGCTTCCCGAGGCGCAGGGCGACCCCGTCCAGATCCAGCAGGTGGTCGCGCACCTCGTCGAGAACGCGATCAACGCGATGGCGGCGGGCGGCCGCCTCGACGTGCAGCTCGGGACCGTGGACGGCGACGCGCTGCGGCTGCGGATCGCCGACACCGGCCGGGGCATCCCCGCGCCGCTCCGCGAGCGGATCTTCGACCCCTTCTTCACGACGAAGGAGCACGCGGGGCAGGTCGGGCTCGGGCTCTCGGTCTCCCACAGCATCGTCGAGGCGCACCACGGCCGGATCGTGGTCGAGAGCGAGGAGGGGCTCGGCGCCGCCTTCACCGTGCTCCTCCCGGCCGCAGCCGCCGCCCACCTCGCCTGAAGGGGCCCCATGCACGACGCCTTGGACGACACCCTCTCGCGCATCGGCGCCCTCGACGCGGACCTCGTCGCGCCGAGCCTGCTGCACGAGCTGCGGCAGCCGCTCATGGGAGCGGACGCGTCGGCGCGCCTCCTCGAGCGGGCCTTCGGGGCGGCGCTCGCGCGCGACGACGAGTGGCGCGTGCTGCGCGCGCAGCTCGAGCGGCTGGGGGAGATCCTACTCGAGTACGAGGGTCTGCTGCGGGCGACGGACGAGGCGCCGTCGCGCTACGCCGTCGGCCCGGTCGTCGCGCGCTCCGTCGCGCTGCTCGCGCACCGCGTCCGGCCGCTCGCGAGGCGGTTTGGGCTCGCGCGCGAGGAGGGGGACTGCGAGGGGTTCGGTGACCCCGGCGCGCTCGTCCACGCGGCGACGAACGTCCTCGCGAACGCGCTCGACGCCGTGGAGGGCGTCGCGGGCGAGCCGCGCGTCCACGTGCGGGTCCTCGCCGCTCCCCGCGGCGGGGTCGAGGTGCGCGTCTCCGACGAGGGGATCGGGATCGCGCACGAGCACCGCGCCCGCCTCTTCGAGGCGCGCTTCACGACGAAGGCGCCCGGCCGCGGGACCGGGCTCGGGCTCCACCTCTCGCGCCGGCTCATGGCCCGCCACGGCGGCGGCGTCTTCCTCGTCCCGGAGCGCGACCCGGCCCGGCTCGCCTGGGCGGTGACGGAGTTCTGCATCGCCGTCCCCCCTCCGCCGGCGGGAGGCGGGCCATGATGCCGCTCCGCCTCCTCGCGGCGATCGCCGCGGCGGCGCTCGGCGCGCTCGGCGCGGGGCTCGTCGCGCCGCGCCTGCACGCGGCGTTCGGATCGCCCGCCCCCGTGTCCGTGCTGCGTGCGCATGCGTCCGGAGGGCCGCTCGCGCCCGCTCCGTTCGTGCCCCCGATGCGCCCGAGCGTGCCGGCGGGGATCCTCGCCCGCGCCGCCGACGCGCGGGCGCTCGAGCGCGGCCCTTCCTGCCCGCCGCCGACCCCGACCGCGAGCGCGCGGGAGGCGTGCGGGACCGAGGAGCGCGAGGCGATCGAGATCGAGTGGCATGTCGACCGCGAGCCCTAGCCCCGCGCGTGCCGCGGCCCTCCTCCTCGTCGCGCTCCTCGCGCCCGGCGGCGCGCGCGCCCAGGAGCCCATACCCGCGGCCGGGGGCGCGCTGCGCGTCACCGCGGTGCCGCCGCGGCTCGTGCTCGGCCGCGACGCCGGCGCGGACCTGCAGGTCGCGGCGCCGCCGGAGATCGAGGAGATCTCGCTCACCACGAGCGCCGGGCGGATCGACGCGGTCCGCCGGCTCCCGGGCGGCGGCTTCGCGGCGCGCTACCACGCGCCTCCCGACCACGTCCCGCGCGTCGCGATCGTCTCCGCCGTGGCGCGCGGCGCGCGCGCCATCGAGGACGGCTGGCTCGCGATCCCGATGTCGGGCGAGGGCGACGCGCGGGTCCGCGGCGCGCCGGGGAGCGAGATCACGCTCCGTATCGGGGATCGCACCTTCGGCCCGCGGATCGCCGGCGAGGACGGGGTCGCCGTCGTTCCCGTCGTCGTCCCCCCGGGCGTGCGCGAGGCGCACCAGGGCTTCCGCCCGATCGACCTGCGCGTACCGGAGACGCCGCTCCTGCACGCGGTCGCCGACCGCGCCGGCGTCCGGGCGGACCGCGAGGAGAAGGTTCGCGTCGTCGCGTACGTCGTCGCGCCGCACGGCGCGGCCCGCCGCGGGGACGCGCCGTTGTTCGAGCCCTCTCGCGGGACCGTCGCGGTCGTCGAGCGCGAGGCGGGCGCGTACCAGGCGAGCTGGACCCTGCCGCCCGGCCCCGCGGGAGAGGAGCGGCTCACGATCCGGCTCCCCGCCGCGCCCGCGTCGCGCGCCGTCCTCCGCGTCGAGGCGGCCGCCGGCCCACCCGCGGTCGTCGCGGTCTCCTTCGATCGCGAGGCGCTCGAGGCGGGCGGCGAGCCGGCCGCCGTCAGCGCCCGCGCGCTCGACGGCGCAGGGAATCCGGTCCCGGCGGCGCTCGCGATCGAGGCGCGCGGCGGCGACCTCACCGACGTCCGCGAGCGCCGCCCCGGCGAGCTCGGCGCGCGGCTCGCGGCCGGCACGACGCTCCGCGGCGCGGAGGCGGTCGTCACCGCGACCGCGCCAGCGCTCGGGATCACGGGCGCTCGCGCGCTGCCGCTCCGCCCCGGAGCGCCGGCCGCCCTCCGGCTCGACCCGCCCGCGGTCGTCCGCGCGGACGGCGTCCGCGTGGCGGTGCTGCGCGTGTCGATCGCCGATCGGTTCGGGAACGCGGTCTCGTCCGCTCCGGTCGTCACCGCGGAGCGGGGCCGGGTCGTCGGGATATCCGAGCGCACGCGCGGAGAGTTCGACGTGCGCTACGTCGCCCCCGCGGTCGCGCGGCCGGTCGACGTCTCGCTCGCGGCGCGCGCCGGCGACGCGCGTGCGACGGCCGCGTCCCTCCTCGCGCCGCCCGGGCCCGCCTTCCTGCTCGAGGGGCGCGGCGGCCTCGGCCTCGACCTCGCCGGCCGCTTCTCCGGGCCCACGGCCGCCGTCGCGGCGGAGCGCCCCGCCGATCTCGCCTTCGCGATCCGCCGGGGGACCGAGGTGGCGTGGCGCGTCGAGGCGGGCGCGCAGGGCGGCGATCGCGCGACGCTCGCGACCGTGCTCGCGGGCGCGTCGGCGCAGCGAGAGCTCGCGCGCGGGACGGTCGTGTCGGTCGCGGCGACGGCGGGGGCGCTCCTCGGTCAGGACGGCGCGGCTCCCGCGGCGCGCCTCGCGATCTCGGCCGGGCTGCAGAAGCGCTTCGCCGTCCCGTTCCTCGAGGTATCGCTCCTCGCCGCGGGCGGCGGGGCGCCCGGCGCGTTCGCGGCGCTCGGGCTGTCGGCGGGCATCCGGCTCGGAGTGGAGGCAGACCATGGCCACGATCCTGATCGTCGATGACGAGCCCGTCATCCTCGACGTGCTCCGGCGCTTCCTCGAGGCCGACGGCCGCACGCTCGTGCTCGCCGGCTCGGCGCGCGAGGCGATCGCGCGCGCGGAGGAGCCGGGCGAGCTCGACGTCGCGCTCGTAGACAAGAACCTCGGCGACGGCTCCGGGCTCGACGTCGCGCGCGCGCTCCGCCGGCTGAAGCCGGACGTCGAGGTGATCCTCGTGACGGGCTACGCCTCGCTCGACAGCGCCATCCAGGCGATGCAGATCGGCGCGTTCGACTACGTGACGAAGCCGATCTCGGACTACGAGGCGCTGAACCTGAAGGTCGAGAACGCGGCCGAGAAGGTCCGGATGAAGCGCCGCCAGCGCGAGCTCGTCGCGCAGCTCGTCGAGAGCGAGGCGCTCCACCGCGGGGTGTTCGAGACCTCGAGCGACGCGATGCTGCTCGTGGACTCCGCCACCGGCCGGCTCGAGGACGCGAACCCGGCCGCAGAGCGGCTGTACGGCCGCGCCCGGGAGGCGCTGCGGACGCTCCGGCTCGAGGACCTCGCCGATCCGGAGGCGGGCGCACCGCTCCCGAGTGCGGGCACCCGCGCGCTCCCGGGTCGTCATCGCCGCGCGGACGGCACGCTCTTCCCGGTCGAGGTGTCGGCCGGCGAGCTGCTGCTGCGCGAGCGGCCGCTCCGGGTCCTCTCCGTGCGCGACGTCTCCGAGCGCGAGTCCGCCGAGACCGCCCGGCGCGAGCTCGAGCAGAACCTCCGCCAGGCGCAGAAGATGGAGGCGGTCGGGCGGCTCGCCGGCGGCATCGCGCACGACTTCTCGAACCTGCTCGCCGTGATCCTCGGCTGGTCGGACATGCTCGTCCGCGACCTCCCCGCGGGCGACGTGCGGTTGCGCGAGTCGGCCGACGGGATCATCGAGGCGGCGCACCGCGCGGTCGGCGTGACGCGCCAGCTCCTCACCCTCTCGCGCAAGAAGCTGCTGCGGCCGGAGGTGCTCTCGCTCAACAAGGTCGTCCAGGACCTCGGCCGCCTCCTCTCCCGCGCCATCGGCGAGCGGATCGAGCTCACCACCTCGCTGCAGGAGGGGCCCTGGCCGGTGGTGGCCGACCCCGACCAGCTCGCCCAGGTGCTCCTCAACCTCGCGGTGAACGCGCGCGACGCGATGCCGGACGGCGGTCCGCTCGCGATCGCGACCGGGAACGTGGAGCTCGGGGCGGCCGCCGCGGACGTCGGGCTGCCGCCGGGTCGGTACGTGACGCTCTCCGTGAGGGACGGCGGGATCGGCATGACCGAGGAGGTGCGCGCGCGGCTCTTCGAGCCCTTCTTCACGACGAAGGAGACGGGCACCGGCCTCGGGCTCGCGACGGTCTACGGGATCGTCCGCCAGGCGGGCGGCGCGATCCGCGTCGAGTCGCGCCCCGGCGCGGGCGCGACCTTCACGGTCTTCGTCCCGGCCGCCGACGAGCGGACCGCACGCGTCGCGCTCCCGGTCGCCGCGTCGGCGCCGCGGGGCCTCGGCGAGACGGTCGTGCTCGCCGAGGACGAGGACGCGCTGCGCGTGCTGCTGGGCCGCGTGCTCGCGGGCTCGGGGTACCACGTCATCGCCGGCCGGAACGGCACGGAGGCGCTCGAGGCGGTGCGCGCCCGCGGCGGCCGGATCGACGTGCTCCTCACCGACGTCGTGATGCCGCGCATGAACGGCGCCGAGCTCGCCGAGAAGCTCGCGGGGGAGCAGCCCGGCGTGAAGGTGCTCTTCATGACCGGCCACACCGACGACGCCGCGCTCCTCGGCAGGTTCGCCGTCGGGGACGCCGACATCATCCAGAAGCCGTTCACGAACGAGGCGCTGCTCGGCCACCTGCGCCGGCTGCTCGGCCCCGCCCGCGCGATGGCGTGAAGCCCTTGGCGTGAAGCCCCCTCACCCCGACCCTCTCCCCGCGAAGCGGGGAGAGGGGGCAGCAACTCTTCACGGGCCGCGGACAGCTCGTCGGTTTCACGACCTGCTAGAGCCCGGCGGGCTCGCCGGCCGGCGTCACGCCGCGACGAGTCGAGCGCTCGCGCCACGTCCGCCCGAGCGGCCGATGGACGGGCTTGCGCGCGGGAGCACGCATCTTCGCGAGCTCGCGCCGGACGAGCCGCTTCAGCCGCTCCGCCGCGCCGAGGAGCGCCTTGTGCAGGTCGTCCTCGAGCGCCTCGACGTGCAGCGTCCGCGAGTTCGGCATGCGGAAAGAGAGCCGGCACTCCTGGTCCACGCCGCCGCGCCTCGGCCTGGCGTCGCCGAGGTGCACCGAGAGCTCGGCCGCGGGATCGTCGAAGAGCCGGGCGAGCGGGCGGGTGACGTGCTTGTCGAGGAACGTAGGGAGATCGGGCGGCAGCGCGAGGTGGTGGGCGTGGATCGAGAGCCTCATGAAACACACGATGCGCACGGCCGGCACGCTCACCGGAGCGACACGAGCGTCGCGCCCCAACCTCCCGCGCCCTCCCCGGCGGGCCCGAAGGAGACGACGAGCGGGTGGCGCGCGAGGATGACCTCGACCGACCTCCGCAGCGCCCCCGTCCCCTTCCCGTGCACGATCCGCAGCTCGCGGAGCCCGGCCGCGTGCGACGCGTCGATCCACTCGCGCAGGAGGTCGCCCACGATGCCAGGCGCGAACGCGTGCAGGTCGAGCGTTCCGTCGAGCGGTAGCGGGACGGCGTCGCCGAAGGGCGAGTCGCCCTCGGGCGGGTCGTCTGCGCGGTTCCGGGCCACCGCGCGCGATGATAGCGTCCGCAAGGCGCGGCCGCTCCCCGCGCCCCCTCTCCATGCGCCGCACCGCCGCCCTGCTCGTCGCGCTCCCGCTCGCCGCCTTCGCGGCCGAGCCCCGGCCGCTCCGCCACGACCTCGGCGTCGACGGCGTCCTCACCGGCGCGGCGATCGCGGCCTGGGTCGGCTCGGAGCTCGCGAAGCCGCACCTCGCGCCCTCGCGCTGCCGCGTGTGCGAGCCGAACGCGCTCGACGCGCGCGCGCGCGACGCGCTCGTCTGGCGACGGGCGGACCGCGCGAGCCGCGCCTCCGACGTGCTCGCCTTCGTGGTCCTCCCCTCGGGCGTCGCCGCCCATCAGCTCCTCGCCGCGCGCGCCGGCGGGGACGCGCAGGAGGGGCTCGTGGACGTCCTCGTCGTGGCGGAGGCGGTCGCGCTCGCCGCCGATCTCGACCAGGTGGTGAAGTACGCGGTCGGCCGCGAGCGCCCGTTCGTGCACTTCGGGCGGGACGCGCCGCGTGCCCGCGACGCCGACGACGACCTCTCCTTCTACTCGGGCCACACGACGCTCGCGTTCTCGCTTGCCGCCGCGGCGGGGACCGTCTCGGAGCTGCGCGGCTACCGCGGCACGCCGTGGGTGTGGGCGGTCGGGCTCGGAGCCGCCTCGACGGTCGGGTACCTGCGCATCGCCGCCGACAAGCACTACCTGACGGACGTCCTCGTCGGCGCCGCGACCGGCGCCGCGATGGGGATCGCGGTGCCGCGCCTGCTCCACGGCCGCGAGCGGTCGGCGGGCGGCGGCGCGCAGCTCGCGGTCGTCCCGATGCCGCTCGGGATCGTGCTCGCGTTCTAGAACGGCCGTTCGCAATTCGGAAACACCCGTTCGCCCTGAGCGTAGCGGCGCGAAGCGCCGCGAACTCGCAGGCCGGCGCGTCGCGCGAGGGTTGCTTCACCCCCGGTTGTCGGCGACCCGCCGGGGCGCCGCCGCGGGCTCGAAGAGCTCGAGGACGCGCTCGGGCGGGCGGGCGACGACGGCACGCCCGCCGGCCACGACGATCGGGCGCTCGAGGATGCGCGGGTGCTGGGCGAGCGCGCCGAGGAGCTCGTCGTCCGGCGTCCGATCGGAGAGCCGGAGCGCCTGGTACTCGTCTGCGTCGCGCCGCGCCACCGCGTGGGCCGCGACGCCGAGCTTCGCGACGAGCGCTGCGAGCTCCTCGGGCGTCGGCGGCTCCTCGAGGAAGCGGCGGAGGACGGGCTCGACCCCGCGCTCCCTGAGGAGCTCGAGGGCCCGCTTGCTCGCGGAGCAGCGCGCGTCGAACCAGAGGACCCACTCGCCGGACATCGTCGCTGGGAATATACCGGGATGCCTGGACCTCGCGCACCACCTCGCCCGGCTTGCCGCGCTGCTCGACGCCGAGCGGCAGGAGGAGCGCCTCCGGCTCGAGGAGGCGCGGGGGCGCCTCTCGCTCGCCGAGCGCGAGGCGCGGGGCCTCGCCGTCGCGGACGTCGAGGCGGTGGAGGAGGGGGCCCTCGCGGGGCGCGCCCTCGTCACCTACGCGCGGCCGGGGAGGCCGCTCGGCGCGGGGCGCATCGGCATCGGCAGCCTCGTCTCCGTGACTTCGCGGAGGGAGGACCGTCCCGACGCTCCGAGCGGGGTCGTCGCGCGCCGCACGCGCGGCGCCATCGCCGTCGCGTTCGACGAGCCTCCGCCGGACTGGGCGACCGACGGCCGCGTCGTCCTCGAGCTCGAGCCCTCGCCGGTCACCTGGGAGCGGCTCGCCGGCGGGATCGCGCGGCTGCGCGACGAGAAGGCCGGGCGGCGGTGGCACGGCCTGCTCACCGGCGAGGCGCCGCGCTTCCTCTCCGCGCCGCGCGGCCCGGCGCTCCCGCACGTGCTCAACGCCGAGCAGGGCGAGGCGCTCGACCTCGCCGACCGCGCCGAGGACCTCGCGCTCGTGCACGGCCCACCCGGCACCGGGAAGACGACCGTCCTCGTCGAGGTGGTCCGGCGGGCGGTCGCGCGGGGCGAGCAGGTGCTCGCCGCGGCGCCCTCGAACCTCGCGGTGGACAACCTCGTCGAGCGGCTCGCGGCGGCGGGCCTCGCGTGCGTCCGGCTCGGCCACCCCGCGCGCGTCCTCCCGGCCGTCCTCGCCCACACGCTCGAGGCGCGCACGGAGGGCCACGAGTCCGCGCGGATCGCGCGCGGCCTCGTCGAGGAGGCGTTCGCGCTCCGGCGCACGGCCGCGAAGCGCCGGCAGAAGCGCGGCCCCGGCCGGTTCAGCGCCTCGCGCGAGCAGTGGCGCGACGCGCGCGCGCTCCTCGCCGAGGCCCGCGCGCTCGAGGCGCGCGCGGAGGGCGAGGTCCTCGATCGCGCCGACGTCGTGCTCGCGACGCTCACCTCGCTCGATGCCGCGCCGCTCGCCGGTCGCCGCTTCCCGCTCGCGGTCGTGGACGAGGCGACGCAGGCGGTCGAGCCCGCCCTCTTCCTCGCGCTCCTGCGCTCGGACCGGGCCGTGCTCGCGGGCGACCACCTCCAGTTGCCCCCGACCGTGCTCTCCGCCGCGGCGCAGGCGGGCGGCCTCGGCGTGTCGCTGTTCGAGCGGCTCGTCCCGCTCCTCGGCCCGGCGGCGAGGGTCACCCTCGCCGAGCAGCACCGCATGAACGCCCGGATCATGGCGTTCCCCTCCGAGGCACTCTACGGCGGTGCGCTCCGGGCTCACCCCGCCGCCGCCGGTCGCGCGATCGACGAGGCGCCGCTCGAGCTCGTCGACACCGCGGGCCGCGGCTTCGAGGAGGAGACGCCCGAGGGCTCGGACTCGAAGCACAACCCCGGCGAGGCGGAGCTCGTCGCCTCGGAGGTGGCGCGCCTCCTCGCGCTCGGGCTCGCGCCCGACGCGATCGCCGTCATCTCCCCCTACGACGCGCAGGTGCAGCGGCTGCGGCAGGCGCTCGCGGCGGAGGTCGAGCGGGGCCTCGAGGTGGACACGGTGGACGGGTTCCAGGGGCGGGAAAAGGAGGCGGTGATCGTCTCGCTCGTCCGCTCGAACGATGAGGGCGAGGTCGGGTTCCTCGCCGACGTGCGCCGGATGAACGTGGCGCTCACCCGCGCCCGCGCGAAGCTCGTCGTCGTCGGCGACGGCGCCACCGTCTCGCGCCACCCGTTCTACGAGGCGTTCCTCCGACACGCGGAGACGACCGGCGCGTGGCGGAGCGCGTGGGAGCGCGGCGCCGAGCCGGACGACGGGGTGTGACGGCGACCTCCCCCTCTCCCCGCGTCGCAGGGACCAGGCAGCATCCCTCCCTCTCCCCGCGTCGCAGGGACCAGGCAGCATCCCTCCCTCTCCCCGCCTCGCGGGGAGAGGGCCGGGGTGAGGGGCCTTTGCGGTGCCGACCGGCCGTGCCGTAGGCTCCCGGCCGCGTGATCCGCTCCTCGTTCCGCATCGCGCCCGGTATCGGGCCCTTCCTCGAGTCGAGGCTCTGGGACGCGGGCGTCCGCCGCTGGGACGACTTCCCGGCCGCGCCCGCCGTCGCGCTCTCGCCCGCGCTCGACCTGCGCCTGCGCGCCGCGATCCTGCGCGCCCGGGCGGCGCTCGCCGCCCGGGACGCCGACGCGCTCGCCGCCATGCTGCCGCGCACGGAGCGCTGGCGGCTCTACGGCGTCTTCGCCGCGGACGCCGCGTTCCTCGACGTCGAGACCGATGGCGACACGCTCACCGCGATCGGCATCCTCGACGCGCGCGGCCCGCGGATCCTCCTCGCCGGTCGCGACCTCGAGTCCTTCCCGGAGGAGACGCGCGGCTGGAAGCTCCTCGTCACCTTCAACGGCCTCTCCTTCGACGTGCCGGTGCTCCGGCGCGCCTTCCGCGGCTGGCGCCCGCCGCGCGCGCACGTGGACCTCCGCCACCTCTGGGCCCGCCTCGGCCACGCGGGTGGGCTGAAGCTCCTCGAGGCGACGACCGGCGTGCGCCGCCCGGCCCACCTCCGCGGGCTCGCCGGCCACGACGCGGTGAGGCTCTGGCGTGCGCACGAGGCGGGCGACGCCGCCGCGCTGCGCCTGCTCGCGGAGTACAACCTCCACGATGCCGTGAACCTCCGGACGCTCATGGACCTCGGCTACAACCGCACGATCGAGCGGCTCCGCCTCCCCGCGACCCCCGTTCCGGTGCAGGAGCCGGGCGACGTTCGGTACGACCTGACGAAGCTCGTCCTCTCCCTGTAGCGGCGCCCCCGCCGCCCGGTTAGCTGCGGCATCTCCACGATGAACCGCTCCCTCGCCACCCTCTCGCTCGCCGCGGCCGCCGCCATGACCCTCTCCGCCTTCGCCCAGCCCCGCGACGCCGAGCGGCGGTTCACGAACCTCGACGGCGGTATGCCGCACGGCTTCGGCGCGGTCCTCCGCTGGGCGGTCTGGGACAAGATGACGGGCAAGCGGCGCGTCTCGCCCGCCCACGCGCCGGTCCCGACGGCCGCCCCGGACCTCGCGCTCCTCGCGACCCCGCCGGCGCCCGGCGAGCCGGCGCGCATCACCTGGCTCGGGCACGCGAGCTTCCTCGTCCAGCTCGACGGGGTCTCCCTCCTCCTCGACCCCGCGCTCCTGCCGGCGATCTTCGGCGGCATTCCCCGCAACGTCCCGCCCGGCGTCCGGATCGAGCAGCTGCCGCCCATCGACGCGGTGCTCGTCACGCACAGCCACTACGATCACCTCGACCTGCCCACCATCGAGCGCGTCGGCGCGCCGGTCGTGACGGGGCTCGGGCTCGAGCGCTACTTCCGAGACCGGAAGATCTTCGCGACCGAGCTCGGCTGGTGGTCCACGACGACGGTGCGCGGCGTGCGGGTGACGTTCGTCCCCTCGCAGCACTGGAGCCGGCGCGGGCTCTTCGACACGAACCGGACGCTCTGGGGCGGGTTCGTCATCGAGGGCTCGCGCGCGACCATCTACCACTCGGGCGACACCGCCTTCTTCGGCGGGTTCGCCGAGATCGGCGCCCGCTTCCCGGCGATCGACGCCGCGCTCCTCCCGATCGGCGCCTACGATCCCGCCTGGTTCATGGAGCAGCAGCACCTGAACCCCGAGCAGGCGCTCCGGGCGTTCGTCGCGCTCGGCGCGCGGACGTTCGTCGCGATGCACTGGGGCACTTTCAAGCTCACGGACGAGCCGCTCGACGAGCCGCCGCAGCGGCTCGAGGCCGAGCGGCGGCGGCTCGGGCTCGCGCCGGAGTGCGTGCGGGTCCTCGCGATCGGCGAGACGCTCCCCGTCGGTCGCGCTGACGTCCGCGCCGAGGCGCACCCCTCGAAGTGAGCGGCGTCAGGGCGGCGTGCGCTCCGTCACGCGTCGGCGGGTGGACGAGAGCCTGTTTGCGGCGGCCCCAGCCGGCGGGTTCTCTGGCGAGCACGTTGCAGGTATCCTGCTTGGTGAGCGGCGCGTCTTCGACGGCGCGCCGCCCCCGGAACGGGTCGCATGCGCTTCTCCCCGAAAACGCGCGTCATTCCGAGCGGAGGCCGCGCGAACGCGCGCGCCGGGGTAGGGGCGTCGCGCACCGTCTCCGCCCTCGGGACTTCGAGGAATCGGGGCGGCCGCGCGACAGCCTTGCCCCGATCGGCGCGCGGCGCGCGCGGGCTCCTCGCCGCCGCGGCGCTCGCGCTCGCCTTGGGCTGCAACCCCGAGGTCCAGGGCAACGGCGTCTATCTCGAGCAGTCGCGCACGACCGGCGACTTCCAGGGGCTCGAGATTAGGGACGGGGTCGCCGCGCACGTCACGGCGGGCCAGGCCCTGAGCGTGAAGGTGATCGGCGACGCGAACGTCGTCCCGAACATTACGACCGAGGTCTTCGATCCGGAGCCGGTCGGCACGGCGATGATCAGGGTGCTCCACGTCGTGGTGGGGTTCGCGTACCAGGCTACGATCCCGCCGGCCGTCATCATCACCGTCCCCGAGTTCCGGTACGTGAAGGCCGAGGGGGCGTCGCCGGTCGAGGTGAAGCGGGCCGCGGCGGACCTGTTCACGGTGCGGGCGAAGGGCTCGGCACAGGTCACGCTCGTCGGCGCGGCGGGCCGTTCCGGCGATCTCCTCGACGTGGTGCTCTCCAACCAGACACTCCTCGACGCGACGCAGTACCCGACTTCCGGAGCGTTCGTGGAGCTGCACGACAAGGGGACCGCGAAGCTCCACTCGAACGGACCGGTGACCGGGTCGCTCTTCGACAGCAGCAGGCTCGACAACCTCCTCGGAAGCGGCGACTGCACTTCCGTGGCGGTCGAGGGCACGGCGACGCGTATCTGCAACGGTACGCCGACGCCGTAGCAGGCGTGCAGCGGGCGCCCGCCCGACCGCGCGCCTCCTTCCAGGGTCGAAATCCGGCGCCGCCGCGGCTATCATCCGCGGCCTCATGAACGAGAAGATCACGCCAGAGATCGTGGCCCAGCACGGGCTCAAGCCGGACGAGTACGACCGCGTCGTCCGCCACCTCGGGCGCGAGCCGAACCTGACGGAGCTCGGCGTCTTCTCGGTGATGTGGAGCGAGCACTGCTCCTACAAGTCGTCGCGCGTGCATCTCAAGACCTTCCCCACCTCTGGCCCGCGGGTGCTGCAGGGCCCGGGCGAGAACGCGGGCGTCGTGGACCTCGGCGACGGCCTCGCCGCCGCGTTCAAGATGGAGAGCCACAACCACCCGAGCTACATCGAGCCGTACCAGGGCGCGGCGACCGGCGTGGGCGGCATCCTCCGCGACGTCTTCACGATGGGCGCGCGGCCCATCGCCTCGATGAACGCGCTGCGCTTCGGCGACCCGGCGCACCCGAAGACAGCGTTCCTCCTCGAGGGGGTCGTCGCGGGCATCGGCGGCTACGGCAACTGCATGGGGGTGCCGACCGTCGGGGGCGAGGTGGCGTTCCACCCCTCGTACAACGGCAACTGCCTCGTGAACGCGTTCACGCTCGGCATCCTCCCCGCGGACAAGATCTTCCGCGGCACGGCGGCGGGCGTCGGGAACCCGGTCATGTACATCGGCGCGAAGACCGGGCGCGACGGCATCCACGGCGCGACCATGGCGTCGGCCGAGTTCGACGCCTCGACCGAGGAGAAGCGCCCGACCGTCCAGGTCGGCGATCCGTTCATGGAGAAGCTCCTCCTCGAGGCCTGCCTCGAGCTCTTCCAGACGGACGCGGTGGTCGGCATCCAGGACATGGGCGCGGCGGGGCTCACCTCCTCCTCCGTCGAGATGGCGGGGCGCGGTGGGAACGGGCTCGACCTCCTCCTCGACCAGGTGCCGATGCGCGAGGAGAAGATGACGCCCTACGAGATCCTCCTCTCCGAGTCGCAGGAGCGGATGGTGCTCGTCGCGGCGGAGGGCAAGGAGGACGTCGTCCGGCGCATCTGCCGGAAGTGGGACCTCGACGTCGCCGTGATCGGGAAGGTGACGAGCAGCGGCCGCTGGCGCGCGTACTGGCACGGCCAGCTCGTCGCCGACCTGCCGGTCGATCCCCTCACCGAGGGCGCCCCGAAGTACGAGCGGCCGATGCAGCCGCACCCCGCGCTGCCGGAGCTGCACCGGTTCGATCCCTCGACGCTGCCGGAGCCGAAGGACCTCGGCGAGACGCTGCTCCGGCTGCTCGCCCGGCCGACGATCGCGTCGAAGGAGTGGGTGTACCGCCAGTATGACCACATGGTCCGCCTCGTCGGCGCGGTCCGCCCCGGCGGAGACGCCGCGCTCGTCCGCATCGCGGTCGGCGAGGGGCACCACGCGAGGAAGGGCATCGCGCTCTCGGTGGGCGTGAACAGCCGCTGGTGCTTCCTCGATCCGCACCTCGGCGCGATGCACGCCGTCGCCGAGTGCGCGCGCAACATCTCCTGCATCGGCGGCGAGCCGATCGCGATCACCGACTGCCTCAACTTCGGCAACCCCGAGAAGCCGGAGATCATGTGGCAGTTCGCCGAGTGCGTGCGCGGCATTGGCGACGCGTGCCGCGCGTTCGGGACGCCCGTCGTGTCCGGCAACGTCTCGCTCTACAACGAGACCGAGGGGCAGGGGATCTTCCCGACCCCGTCGGTCGGGATGGTCGGCCTCGTCGAGCCGGTGGACCGGACTTGCCAGAGCGTCTTCCGCGAGGTGGGCGACGTCATCGCCCTCGTCGGGACGATCCAGGGCGAGGTCGGCGGGTCCGAGTACCTCGCGAGCGAGTTCGGCAAGGAGGCGGGGCGCCCGCCCGCGCTCGACCTCGAGAAGGAGAAGGCGGTGCAGGCGACGGTCCGCCGCGCCGTGCGCGAGGGGCTGCTCTCCTCCGCCCACGACTGCTCCGACGGCGGGCTCGCGGTGGCGCTCGCCGAGTGCTGCATGATGCACGACGCGCCCGCGGGTGCGCCGGCGCCTTTCCTCGGCGCCGCGGTTCGCGTCCCGTTCCCGACGCGGAAGGACTTCGTCCTCTTCGGGGAGGACGCGAGCCGCATCCTCGTGTCGCTCCCGAACGCGAACGCGCAGCGGCTCCTCGCCATCGCGCAGGAGTGCGGCGCCGCGGTCATCCGCCTCGGCGTCGTCGGCGGCGATCGCCTCGCCATCGAGGGCGCCCTGTCGGTCCCGGTCGCGGACCTCGCCCACGCCTGGCGCGACGGGATCCCGAGCGTGCTGCGCCGCGACACCGCGCACTTCTCGCTCTCGAACGCGCCGTAGCCCGCCTCCCCAGGCGTCGTCGTCGTGGGTGGGTCCCGACCCCGGGTCCCGTCGCACGCGCGCGGGCGCTCCGGTTTCCGCGCACGTCCGGCGGCGCCCGCGTTGCACGATCCGCGTCCGGGTCCACCGGGATGCGCACCGCCGAGCTCGCCTGCATCTTCGTCCGCACCCCGCCCGAGCGGCTCGTCGCGGCGGAGCGGCTCGTGCGTGCGTTCCCCGACTACCTCCGGGGCGCGGAGGGGGAGGTGGATCTCCACCACTGCCTCGCGTCGGGGTACCTCGCCGCCGTCGTGCGCGCGGCCGCCGCTTCGGTCGGAGAGGACGTCGTCGCGCGGCTCGTGTTCTGGGCCGCCCGGACCGGCGCCCGCGTGGTCGTCGTCGCCGCAATGTCGGACGAGGAGCGCCGCCGGTTCCAGGCGGAGCTGAACCTCTGCGAGCGCGTGATGAAGGGAACCCCGCTCGCGTCGATCCGCGAGGGCGCCGCCCGCTTCTTCCGCCAGCTCGGAACCGCCCCTCCGCGCGAGCTCGCGGCGGAGAAGCCCGCCTTCGCCGTGGACCTCGACGGTCCCTGTCGCGGGGGCATCGCCTACCGACCGGAGGGGCGGGCGCTCTTCGTCGCGGGCGGCGTCGCGCCGCCGAAGGGCGATCAGCTCACGCTCGCGGTGCGCGAGCGCGGTCGGCCGCAGCCCGTCGAGGGCTGGGCGACGGTCGTCGACGTGCGCCGGCGCGAGGAGGCCGCCCCGGGCCGCCCCGCCGGCTTCACGCTGCGTATCGAGGGTCCGAACGCGCTGCACGAGCTCCTCGCGGCGCGCTCGCGCACCGCGCCGAGCGAGGAGGTGCGCGCCGCGCCGCGGTACCCGGTGAAGGGGCCCGTGAAGGTGTCGCCCGCGAGGCCGAGCGCCGCCGCCCCGCCGGCCTCGCCGCCGCCGGCGGGGGCGGTCCCTGCGCGGACGCCGCCTCCGCGCGCGCTCATGGAGTACGCGACCGAGCAGGAGCTCCAAGCGGACTGGCTCGAGAACCTCTCTCAGGGCGGCGCGTTCATCCGCACCCCGCGGCCGCAGCCGCAGGGGACCGAGGTGCGGCTCGAGCTCGCGCTGCCGGACGGGTCACGGCTCGAGGCGCAGGGCGTCGTCGTGTTCGCGAATGACCAGGGGATGGGGCTCCGCTTCTCGCTCGCCCCCGCCGAGGACGCGCTCCTCGCGGCGGCGATCGCCCGGATCTCCGCGCGCTCGCGGCGCGCGCTCGTCGTGGACGACGACGCGCTCGTCCGCCGCATGCTCGGCGACGCGCTCGTCGCGCGCGGGTTCGAGGTGCTGAGCGCCGGGAGCGCGGACGAGGGCGTGAAGGTGCTGTCGGAGGAGCTGCTCGCGCTCGACCTGCTCGTGACGGACGTCTGCATGCCGGGACGCGACGGGGAGGAGCTCGTCCGGTTCATCCGCACGGCGGGCGGCGAGGCGGACCTCGCCATCGTGGCGGTGAGCGGCCGCCTCGAGCCGGGCATGGAGCCGAGGATCGAGGCGGCCGGCGCGGACGCGGTGCTCGACAAGTCGCTCGGCCCCGACCTCATCGCCCAGGCGGCGGACGCAGTGCTCGAGCGGAAGCGGCTCGTCGCAGCGGCGGCCGCGGCCGCAGCCGCCGCCTGAGCCTCCCCTCCATCAGCCGCGGACGAGCGGCGGCGACGCCACGACGGTAACCGACGAGCCGCCGTCCGAGGCGGTGATCGTGCTCGGGACGTACGGCGCCAAGCAGCGCAGGACCTCCACGGGCTGCACGAAGCGGATCGGGACGCACGAGCCCGACGTGCAGACGCAGTCCGTCGGGGACGCGCTCCCGCCGGGCGGCGCGTCGGCGCGCAGGACGACCGGGTCGCCGTCCGGATCGGCCACGGTCGGCGTCGCGGTGAAGGTCGCGCCAGAGACGTAAAGCGTCGTCATGCACGTGAAGCTCCCCTCGAACTGCCACAGCGCGAGCAGGCCCGCGACGTCGGTCACGAGATCCATCGCGGGCGCCTGGTTCAGGATCTCGAGCGAGTAGACCGGGATGCTCGCCGCGTCCGTCCACGGGTCGTGGATCCGCACCGGGACGGAGCGGACCCCGGCGAGGAGGCCGACCGCGGGAGCGCCCTCGTACGGGACGGAGCACGTGACGCGCGCGAGCCCGTCCTCGATCGTGACCGCCTCGCACGGCGCGACGCCGGGGGCGGCGAAGAGCGGGTCGCCGTCGGGATCGGTCCAGGCGCCGAGCCGGGCGGTCGCGACGTAGCGGGAGGCGCGCGCGTCGAAGACGTGCGGGACGCGCGCGTCCACCGCCCCGCCCGCGGGCACGGGCGGCCGATCGTCGATCTCGATCGCGACGTCGGCGCGCCCCTCGCCGCGGTTCACGTCGCGCGCGACGAGCTCGATCCGGCGCGCGAGCTCCGCGCCGCCCCGGAGCTTCAGGGCGTCCGCGGGCGCGGCGTACGGAACGTCCACGCCGAAGCTCACCGTGGCGTGGCCGAGCACGCCCTCGAAGTACGCCCCGCCGTCGCCGGCGTGCCGCCACGTCGCCGAGACCACGATCGGATCGCCGTCGGGGTCGCTGACGTCAAACCCGACCTCGCCCGACGACGTGAAGCTCGAGCGCGCCGGGTCGAAGAGGTGCGCGAACGGCGCCGGCTGCTCCGTCACGAGCACCGGCGCGCGATTCCGGACGCTCACGCGCGTGTACGCGGCGCCGACGACGCCGTACGCGTCGCGGGCCTCGACCCGGAAGATCCAGTCTCCGGAGATGGCCGTGCCGTCGGTCTCGATCTCGGCGCGCACCTCCGCGGCGGCGGGACCGGGGACGAAGCGGACGCGGCGCGTCCCCGACTCGAGCGCGCGATCGAGCGGAGCCTCGACGCTCCACTGGATCGCGAGCCCCGTGGCGGTCGAGGCGGTCAGCGTCACCGCCTCCGTCGTCCGGCAGAGGAGCGGCGAGCCGCTGCACGCGTGGTCGGTGCCGACGTCGGCGCCCGCGAACACGACCGGCGCTCCGGACGACGGGACGACGTGGACCTCGGCGACCGCCGGCGCGCTCTCCACCCCGAGGCGGTCGCGCACGGCGAGCGAGACCTCGAAGGTCCCCGGACACCCGAACCGGACCTGCGCGAGCGGCTCGCGCCCCACCACCTCCGGCGGAGCGCAGCGCGCGGTCACCGCGCGGACGGTCCAGACGTGCTCGACGGGCGCGTCCTCGCCGTCGCGGTCGTCGCTCGCGCGGCCGTCGAGCTGGACCAGGGCGTACGCCTCGACCTCCCCGAGCGGCGCGATCACCGCGACGGGGCGCGCGTCGGAGGTGCAGATCCCCGCCTGGCAGCGCGACGCGGAAGGACACTGGTCGTCGGAGTGGCAGCCCGTCGGCTCGAGGCCGCTGGAGCACGCGGCGAGCGCGAGGGCGCAGAGGACGACGGCGGAGGTGCGGGACGATCTCGACATGGAAGACTCCGGGTGCGGGATGGTGCGCCGTGAGCGGCGGCCGAGCGGGATTGCGACGGGCGTTCCCGCGGGCATCCCCGGGATCACGGGCGGTTCCGCGCGTCCGCGCGGCGCCGGCGGTCGCGCGCGCGGCCTGCCGTCCGCGGCGCGGACGAGGCGCGTCGCCGGAAGCGCGTGAGATCGCGGGAATTCTCGCGCCCGCCGATGCGCCCGAAGCTTGCACCGGCACCGCGGGTGTGCTGAACGTACCCACTCGGCTACCCGACTCTGAGAGGGCGAGGATCGACATGGCCGTCTCCGTTGCGCTGACCCTCGCCCTCGCGCTCGCCTCGGCGGCCAGCGGAGAGCGGATCCTCCTGTGCCGCCCGAAGGTCACGGGCGACGCCGCGCTCGCCCGCGGCGACGCCGTGGTGGACGCGGCGAAGGGGATCGGGCGGTTCCTCGACTACGGCGTCGCGTGCGACGACGCCGCCGAGAGCGCACGCGCCGCACGGCGGGTGGGCCTCGCGCACGCGGTCTCGGCGACCGCGGACGGCCGCGTGGACGGGAGCCGCTACGTGCTCGTCCTCTCGGACGCGGCGAGCGAGGTCGAGCGCGCGCGGCGCGCGCTCGAGGTCGCGCCCGGCGCCGACGGCGTGACGCCGCTCCGCGGCGCGCTCTCCGAGCTGCTCGGGACGCTGCCGCGCCCGCCGGGCCCGAGATACCCGCACCTCGCCGCGTGGACCGCGGTCGGAGCGGGCGTCGGCGCGCTCGCGGCGGGGGTCGTGCTCGCCGGCCGCGCGCGCTCGGCGGCGGACGCGGCGGGCGCGGCGACGGATGCGGCGACGTACACGCGCGAGCGGGACCGCTGGAAGGGGCGGCGGGTCGCGAGCGGCGTCGCGCTCGGCCTCGGCGCCGCCGCGGTCGCGGGCGGTCTCACCTGGCGGTACGCCTTCTAGGAGGATCGATGCGCACCTGTTCGCTCCTCCTCGTCTTCGCGGTCGCGTGCGGCTCGGTCCGGGACCGGTCCGAGTGCGCGACGAGCCCCGAGTGCCCCGCCGGCCAGTACTGCGCGCAGACGGCGGACGGGAACGTGTGCTGGCCGGACGCGCTCGCGCCGACCCTCTCCGCCGTGGTCGTCGCCTGCGACTCCACGCCGTGCCTGCGGAGCGGGGTGCTGCATGTCACCGCGACGATCGCGGACGACGCCGAGGTGCTCGGCGCCGAGGTGACGCTCGACGTCGGCGGCCCGGCGACGCCGATGACCCGCTCCGGCGCGGACTGGGTGGCGGACCTCCCGCTCCGCCGCTTCCCGTTCGAGCACTTCGTGCACGGCGTCGTCGCGAGGGTGACGGCCCGCGACGGCGCACGGAACGAGGCGAGCCTGGATGCGAGCGCCGCGACGACGGTGACGCGGCTCCGGTTCGAGAAGGTGCTCGAGGACGGGGTGGAGCTCACGTCTCCCGTGGTCGTGGCGGACGAGAGCGTCGCGGGCGCGGCGACGATCGCTGTCGCGGGGGCGAATCACAGGGCGTACTTCGTCGGTTGGGACGGGAACGGTGTCGCATCGGTCGCCGTCGGGACTCTGAAGATCTCGGCAGCGCCGCTCGTGCTCGGGACGTCCGTTTGACCGAACTTCCGCTGCGATACGACGCGCCCGGTGCGGGGTTCTCTCGCCGCGACGAAGACGGGGCGTGTTGTCGCGACCTCGAATTCTGGGAGTGTCTTCACCGCCACATCGGCGGGCTGTGGGCCCAGCGCCAGCAAACGCGGGCTCCCCTTCTCGTTGGGGCCGGTCGTCGACTCAGCCGATTCGATCTACGCAGTCGCCGAAACCTTCGTTCGAAGGCTCACGGTCGATGAGTTGGGGTTCATCGACGACGACCCCGCGTTTACCGCGACGACCCTCCCGTGGGCCGCGGTCGAACCGGTCGCGCTGGATTCCTCTCTCTTCGTCCCCACAGGCCTGGGTGCCCAGGGCCAGCTGTACCGCATCGACGCTGCCGACGCAGAACCACAGCAGCTCGCGACGACCTCCCTTCCCTCGAGCGGGTTCGCGATTCTGGCGGAAGGGAGCATCCTCGTGCCGGAGCGGAACGAGACGCTCACGTGCTGGTCACCGAATGCGGCCGAACTGCCGTACTGGCGCAGC
>WNGA01001330.1_pt1 | contig 37955 bp, 28 predicted proteins | sample 5400061 | NCBI WGS metagenome assembly WNGA01 (sample SAMN13153366, study PRJNA577476) | soil metagenome | isolation source: 100 cm soil or saprolite under grassland replicate 2 | place: USA:California | collected 2016-06-15
CGCGTCAGGGCCTGGTAGGCGTAGAACCCGAACAGCGCGCTGTATGCGCCGACCACCAGTGTCGCCTGGAGCGGCGAGGGCAATGTCGTCAGGTCGAGTGAGGGTGTGAGCACAGTCGGGTCGAGCCCAAAGCTGCGGCTGTTCAGCACGACCAACGTGTTGATATTCGGCTGAACCACCAGGTTGACAAGCACGGCCAACACGCCGCCGAGGTTCGCCAGGAACGACAGCGCGCCGAGCCCGACGTCGAGCACCAGGAACATGAAGCCGGCGGCCGCACCCGCCAGCACCGAGCGCCCGATCACGCAGCCGGCGATCGTAAACATGACGTACGGCAACATCACATACAGCGCGCGCAGCGCCGCTAACGGCAGCGCCCCCAGGTCGGCGGCCCGCACCGCGCCGACATTGCCGAGCAGACCGCCGAACGCCAGCGCTAGCCCGGCTCCAAACACCAGGCCGATCAGAATGCCGGCCAGCAGCGCCATTTGGAGCGCGATCACCTTCGCCGCCAGGTAGCGGCCGCGATCTGGTTGGCGCGCAAGCTGCGTGCGCAGCGTGCCCCAGCTATACTCGCTGCCCAGCAGCCCCGCCGCCAGGATAATCGCGCAGATGCCGCCGACGCCGTTCATATGGCTTAGGACCGCGCCAAAAATACCGGGGAAGGTGATCTGCAGGCGGAATTGCTGCACCTGCGCTTCATCGAGCAGCGATGAGCGAATCCCACCTCCGGTAAAGGTCCCGTCGTGCAGCGCCACCGCCATAAACTCGACCAGCCGCACCATCATCAGCAGCGCCAGCAGCACGATCAGTAGCACCCAGGCCATTGGCCGGCGCACCAGCTTGAACCATTCGGCGCGGATCAGGTTGAGCATAACCGTACGAATTGTAAATTGCACATTGTAAATTGCAGATTATCGACGATCTCAATTTACAATATACAATGTGCAATATTATGGTTGAGTAACCTCAAGAAAGAGATCCTCGAGCCGCTGCTGGTGCGGGCGGATCTCGGCGACCGCGATGGCGTTCCCCACCAGCAGCGTGTTCAGCTCGGCCGCGCGCTCGACCGGCGCGTCGACCAGCAGCGCCCCATCGTATAGCTGGACTCCACCGACCCAAGCCACGCCGCGCAGCAGCGCGACGGCATGATCGCTGGCGCCCACGATGCGCACCAGCAGGCCGCGCCCGCGCCGCAGCAGCGTGGGCACTGGTCCGCCGGCCACGACCCGCCCATCCTTGAGGATCGCGACATCGTCGCAGATCTGTTCGACCTCGTGCAGCATGTGGCTCGAAAGAAAGATCGTGCGTCCGCTCTGCGCCAGCGTGCGGATCAACTCACGAATCTCGAGCTGCCCGGCCGGGTCGAGGCCGTTGGTCGGCTCGTCGAGAATGATCAGCTGGGGCTCGTGCAACAGCGCGGCGGCGATACCAAGCCGCTGACGCATGCCCTGCGAGTAGGCTCGGAACTTATCGCGCGCGCGGGCGGCCAGCTCGACCACGTTGAGCGCCGCGTCGACCCGGGACGGTGGCAGCCCGCCGGCCCGCGCCAGCACGCGCAGATTGTCGCGGCCCGAAAGGTAGGGGTAAAACGCCGGCGCCTCAATCATCGCGCCAACGCCCGTGAGCGCTTGGGCCGCGTCGCGCTGCACATCGTAGCCAAGCACCTGCGCGCTCCCGGCGGTTGGCCGGATCAGCCCAAGCAGCATACCAATCGTCGTCGTCTTACCGGCCCCGTTTGGGCCAAGAAAGCCAAAGACGCAGCCGGCCCGCACGGTAAGATCGAGCCGATCGACCGCCGTGCGCGCCCCGAAGCGCTTGGTCAGGCCTTGTGTGACGATCGCATCCATAGGAAGTCAAAAGTAAAAAGGGAAAAGGCAAAAAGCAGCCTGCCAAATTGCACTGCTTCCTTTTACCTTCTGCCTTTCATCTTTTGCCTTTCATAGCCGGTTCAGCTCTTCCTCGAGCGCGGCCTGCGCGGCCTGCGGGTTGGCCTGGCCCTTCGAGGCCTTCATCACCTGGCCGACCAAGTATTTGATCGCGACAGTCTTGCCGCTCTTGTAGTCCGCCACCGATTTAGGATTGTTGGCGATCGCCTCGCGCGCCAGCGCCGCCAGCGTATCGCCGCCGCCAATCACCGCCAGGCCGCGCTGGGCGACCACCGCCGTGGGCGCCGCGCCGTCGCGGAAGCTGGCCTCGAAGACTTCCTTGGCGCTGGTGCGGGTGATTGTGCCCTTGGCCAGCAGCTCAATCACCTCGCCAACATACCCCGGCTTGAAGCGCTCGCCCGCTGCCGCCAGCGACTCGCCGGTCTCTTTGGTTAAACGAAATAACTCGCCGGTGATCCAGTTCGCCACGTCTTTCGCGCCGACACCGCGCGCCTTGGCTTCCGCGACCGCCTGCTCGAAGTACTCGGCATTGGCGCGATCGCCGGTCAGCACGTCGGCGTCGTTGGCGTTTAGCCCATACGCGGCCATAAAGCGGGCTTTGCGCGAGTCGGGCAGTTCGGGCAGTTCGGCCCGTCGCGTCTCGATCCACTCGTCGGTCAGCTGCAGCGGCGGCAGATCCGGCTCGGGAAAGTAACGGTAGTCCTCCGAGCCCTCCTTCAGGCGCTGCTCGACCGTTTTGCCAGCATCCTCGTCCCAGCCGCGCGTCGACTGGCGAATCTTCTCGCCGGCGTCGAGCGCCTTGATCTGGCGGTCGATCTCGTACGCCAGCGCGCGCTCGACCGAGCGGAACGAATTCATATTCTTGATCTCGACCTTGGCGCCATACTCTTCCTGGCCGCGCGGGCGCACCGATATGTTGGCGTCGCAGCGCAGCGCACCCTCCTCCATATTGCCGCTGTTCACGCCGATCCACATCAAGATCTGCTGGAGCTTCTGGAAGTAGCGCTTGGCCTCCTCGGGCGAGCTGAGATCGGGCTCGGAGACGATCTCCATCAGCGGTACGCCGGCGCGGTTGAAATCGACCAGCGACGAGCCGTCGGGCTGGTGATTGAGCTTGCCGGTGTCCTCCTCGATATGCACACGCGTCAGGCCAACCCGCTTCGGCCCGTCGTCGCCCTCGATCTCGACCCAGCCGGCCACGCACAGCGGGTCGTCGTATTGGCTACGTTGATAGGATGAGGGCAGATCGGGGTAGAAGTAATTCTTGCGGCTGATCACGTTATTGTGCTGGATGCGGCAGTTCAACGCCAGGCCTGTCAGCGCGGCCATCTCGACCGCGCGCCGGTTGATGAACGGCAGCGCGCCGGGCAGGCCCATGCACGTCGGGCAGACATGCGTATTCGGCGCGGCGCTCGCCACCTCGGCGCTGCAGCCGCAAAACATTTTTGATTTCGTGCGAATTTGGGCGTGTACCTCGAGCCCAATTGTTATTAGGTAGTCCATGCTTCCCCCACAGTGCGTGTGTTCTGTGCAGATTATAGCATGTCCGCGCGGGGCGCTGTTCGGGGTACTTCGCGCTATCGGTATTCACTACAACACTCTCCAGACAGGCGCGGAAGTTTTCTTCCGTCTCTTCTCGGTGGTTCCGATCTTTGTGCGCTACGTCCTGTTCGGCTGTCCTCACGACGCCGCCTTCGTGATGAAAGCAATCAACCGAATACAAAGAGCGCCGCTTCCTGGGCGGCGCCCTTCGCTTTCTCCATCCACCTACTACGCGTAACTGCTGCACAGGCGGGCAATTGCCGCTACCAACGGTGCTCCTTCACCAATCGATCTGTGCCTGCTTGAACGCGTGGTAGCCTAGCTGAGCAGCCGTCAGTCCTGAGATCGTCACATCCCCGCTGCGCATGTCGATCCGGTCCAGTTGCCGCTGCTTGAACTCCTGAAAGTGATCGTGGGGGGCCGGGGCCGCCCTGACGAGCGCATTCCCCGACCGAACCTCGATCTGATCGACTTGGCGCAGCTTGAAGTCGCGAAAGCGCTCAGGCATCGTCGAAGTGGGATGGACAATCGTGCTCACGCCACGCGCATCCACCCGGTCGAGCTGGGTCTGCTTGAACGCTTCGTAGTTCGCGCGAGCCGTGGTCATTCTCGGCGCGGCGCTCGGAGCGCCTTGCAATCGCTCGACCTGCTGCATTTTGTACTCTTCGTAGCGCGCCTGCGCGGTCCGCAGGGCGGATGCCGGGTTCGGAGCCGTTTCCATCGCCTCCGCCTGGCTCAGCTTGAACGCCTGGTAACGCACCTGGGCGGCCGACCGGTTGGTCGCGCGGTTTGGGACGGCTTCCATTCGCTCGGCCTGCTGCAACTTGAATGTCTCATAGCGCATGTGGGCGGCGAATGACGGAGCGCTCGTGCTGGCCAGCTGCCGCGTAGCCGTAAAGGGCCGGCTCGCCAGGCCGAGGGCGGTCAGTCCCGCGATCAGCGCGATTGCCAGAGCGGCGATTCCGCGCCGGAGCCATGCGGTGCCGATTGTCGTGGTGATAGTCGGGGTCTGCATCGGTGTCCTCCTTGTGTTGCTTAGGTCTTGTCAACTTGTCGTGGTGGTATTACACCACGGAAGCCCTTCCCAACGGGGGACGTTTGGTCTACAATAAAGACACCAAAAACGTCCCCAATGGCGGCCCCAACAGGAGGGCGATATGGAGCGGACCACCTCGTTCGGCTATTGGCTGCGGCGGCGGCGCAAGGCACTCGACCTGACCCAGGAGCAACTGGCGCGCCTCGTCGGCTGCGCCGTGGGCACGATCAAGAAGCTCGAAGGCGACGAGCGCCGTCCCTCGCGCCAGTTCGCCGAGCGCCTGATCGACCTGCTGGCCATCCCACCTGAGGAGCGCGCTGCCTTTCTCAAGGCCGCCCGCGCCGAGCTGGCGAGCGACCAGCTCGATCTCGACACACAACCGATCTCGATGGCCGCGACGCCAACGCCGGCCGCGCTCCTGCCCACTGGTACGGTTACGTTCCTGTTCACCGACATCGCGGACAGCACCACCCTCTGGGCACGGCACCCGAACGGGATGCGCGCGGCCCTGGCGCGCCACGACGCGCTGCTGCGCGCGGCAATCGAGCGCCACGGCGGCGCGGTCTTCAAGACCGTCGGCGACGCGTTTCACGCCGCCTTCGTCACAGCTACGGACGCGCTGGCCGCCGCGCTGGCCGCCCAGCGCGCGCTGCAAGCCGAGGCGTGGGACGAGTTCTCGCCAGACCAGGCCCAACTCGCAATCACCGTGCGGATGGCGCTGCACACCGGCACCGCCGAGGTCCGCGAGGGCGACTACTTCGGCCACACGCTCAATCGTATCGCGCGCCTGCTCACCGCCGGCCATGGCAGCCAGATTCTGCTCTCGGCGGCGACCTGGGAGCTCGTGCGCGATCACCTGCCGCCCGACGTGGCGCTGCGCGACCTGGGCGCCCACTGGCTGAAAAGCCTGCCGCGCCCGGAGCAGATCTACCAGCTCATCGCGCCCGACCTGCCCTCGGACTTCCCGCCGCTGGTGTCGCTGGACCGGCCCACAACGAACCTGCCAGCGCAGCCCACCGCCTTCATCGGGCGCGAGCGCGAGGTCGCCGCGGTGGGCGAGTTGCTGCGCCGCGCCGACGTGCGGCTGGTGACCCTCACTGGCCCCGGCGGCACCGGCAAGACTCGTCTGGCGCTCCAGGTTGCCTCGGAACTGCTCGATGCTTCTTCTCCCCCGCTCCCGCCGCAGCGGGAGCGGGGGCCAGGGGGTGAGGGCCTGTTCCCCGACGGCGTCTGGTTCGTCAACCTGGCGCCGATCAACGACCCCGGCCTGCTCGCGGCCACCATCGCGCAGACGTTCGGCGTGCGTGAGATCGGCGAGCAGCCCATACAAGAGGTCGTGAAGAGCTACCTGCGCGCGAAGCGACTGCTACTGCTGCTCGACAACTTCGAGCAGATCGCCGAGGCCGCGCCGCTGGTCGCCGAGCTGCTGGCCATCGCACCCGGCCTCACGGTGCTGGTGACCAGCCGCATGCCGCTGCATCTCTCCGGCGAGCACGAGTACGCTGTGCCGCCGCTGGCGCTCCCCGACCCGCAACACCTCCCACCAGAGCTGGCGCACCTGGCGCAGTACGAAGCCGTGCGCCTGTTCATCGAGCGCGCCCAGGCGGTCAAGGCCGACTTCGCGGTGACCAACAAGAACGCCCCGGCAGTGGCAGAAATCTGCGCCCGGCTGGACGGCCTGCCGCTGGCGATCGAGTTGGCGGCCGCGCGCGTCAAGCTGTTCCCACCACAGGCACTGCTGACACGGCTCGGCAATCGGCTCAAGCTGCTGACCGGCGGCGCGCACGACCTGCCGGCGCGCCAGCAGACGATCCGCAATACGATCGACTGGAGCTATCAGCTGCTGAACACAAGCGAGCAGACGTTGTTCGCGCGGCTGGGGGTGTTCGTGGGCGGCTGCACACTGGAGGCGGCCGAGGCGGTCTGCACTGCCGACGCTGACCTGCCGATGGAGATCATGGACGGGATCGCCGCGCTGCTCGACCAGAGCCTGCTGCGTCAGGAAGAGGGTGTCGATGGCGAGCCGCGCTTCACGATGCTGGAGACGATCCGTGAGTATGCGTCGGAGCGGATGGCGGCCAGTGGGCAAGCCGAGACCACCCAACGCCAGCACGCCACCTACTTCTTGGCGCTGGCCGAGAGGACCGAACCAGAATTACTCGGACCAGAGCAAGGAGGCTGGTTGAAACGGTTGGAAGGCGAGCGCGATAACTTGCTGTCAACACTCAATTGGGCGCTCGATCAGCGGGATGCAGAGCCTGCCTTGCGGCTCAGTGCAGCGCTATGGCGGTTCTGGGATTCGCGCGGCCCATTGAGCGAGGGCCGTCGGTGGCTGGAGGCGGCTCTAGGACAAGGTGAATCGCTACCGACAGCCCTACGGGCAAAGGCGCTTAGTGGAGCCGGATATCTTGCCGCTGACCGTGACACCGTTTCGGCACGCATATTCTTTGAGGAAAGCCTGACGATCAGTCAGGTATTAGGAGACAAGCGAGGCATCGCCTTGGCACTCCTTGGCCTTGGGAATATAGCCGTCGACGAAGTACAAGCGATAGCCCTCTACGAAGAGAGCCTAGCAATATACCGTGAATTGGATGATAAAAGCGGGATCGCTTGGGTGCTCACAGGTCTAGGAGGCATAGCCCTCTCGCAAGGGAACGATCTGCAATCGTCAGTGCGCTATGAGGAGAGTCTGACCCTGTACCGAGAACTGGGCGATAAAGGTGGAATCGCTTGGGCGCTCCACGCGCTCGGAGAGATAGCCATAGACCAGGGCGACAACCAGCGGGCAGCGGAACTCTTCAGAGAAAGCCTGGCACTCTCTCAGGACGTTGGCGCTAAGGCGTTGATCGCCTGGGCGCTCAGTGGTCTGGGAACTGTAGCTCTCTCAGAAGGTGACAACGAGGAAGCGACGGTATACTACGAGAGGGCTTTAGCGATATACCGCGAATATGGCCATAAACCGCATATCGCCTGGTTGATTACCAATCTGGGGAATCTGGCTATAGTTCAACGCCACTTAGAACAGGCAGCGATCTTCCTTGAGGAGGGCATCGCACTATATCAAGATCTCGGTGATAAGGCCGGGATTGCTTATGTGCTGGTTGGATTTGCGGGTCTTGCGGCGACGCAGGGACAGCCGAAGAAGGCGGCGCGGCTATGGGGAGCAGTTGAAACCTTGGAAGGCTCTGGCACCGAGGCTTTATACCCCATTGAGCGATCCCGTTATGATCGCTATATGGCCGCCACCCGCGCCCAGCTCGACGAGGCCACCTTCGCGGCGGCGTGGGAAGCGGGGCGGGCGCTGACGCTGGAGCAGGCGATCGAGGAGGCGCTGGGGCAATGAGAGAGCGTTGAGTCTCAGTTCCAATCGCTCCCCAACAGTCCGCCATACCGCATGTTTGGCGTACCTTTGTTATAATAGCGGCGAGGGTGGAATGGAGAGGACATAACTCTTATGCTGGATGAGGAGAAGCCGCTGGTATGGTTACACGGTGAGATTAAAACGCCACCGTTCGCATCAGTAGCTCGCGTCGAGGCGGGCTTCCTGTTACGGCGGTTGCAGCGAGGCGATCTGCTGGAACTACCGTATTCTCGTCCGATGCCCAGTGTTGGGCCACGATGCCATGAGTTACGGATACGCGACCCTAACCATAATTGGCGGATCATCTACCGTGTTGATCCCGATGCGATTGTGATTGTCGAGGTCTTCGCCAAGACCACCCGCGCTACCCCCGCGCCAGTGATAGCCACATGCCAAGAGCGGTTACGGCGCTACGATCTCCTGGAAGAGGAGCATTGATATGAACGCAACCAAACGCGCACACTTGGAGGCCCACGGTTGGAAGGTCGGCACCGTAGCCGAGTTTCTCGACCTTACACCGGAAGAGTCGGCGTTAATTGAAATGAAACTGGCCTTGAGCGACTCCTTGCGCGCTCGACGGGAAGAACGGATGAGTCAAGCCGAGTTGGCAACCAAACTCCACGCGAGTCCACAACAGGTTGCGACCGCCGAAACCGGCGATACATCGGTTTCTCTAGAATGGCTGATTCGCGCAATGCTGGCGGTTGGGGCAACGCCGAAGGAAATCGGCACCGTGATTGCGAATGTGAAGGTGTGAGGTCACTGAGCATGCCGGCTCAGTGACCTCATCCCCATCAGCGACTCAGCGATCACCACGCGTTCCCGGCAGCGGTCGTTTGCCGATCGACCAGCCGATCCGCCATTCGCCCTGCGTATCCTGGCGGCCACGCCCGTACCGTGTGGAACTGAGCGGCCAGCCACCCGCGGCTCCCCTCGCGCCAGCAGAACCACGGCTTGCGCCCTTGGCCGTCACAAGAATGCCTTTGTATGGAGTGGAGCCGCCCGAGAAAGATCGTCATTCGCAAGACCGAGACAAACCAGCCCAAAGCCCCTAGATCTTGCATCATAACTATATTACAATAGCAAGCAGATCATATCGTCTTAAACTCAATATCAGAAAGCGTGGGTAGGTGCGTGTTGCTACAGCATACTCTTGCTGAAGAACTGGAGACCCACTGCGGTGTTGTGGTCGACCAGCTCATGAGCGACCACGATTGGCAATTGCTGGAGCGCGATGATCTGGTACGCCGCACGCTCGACCTTCTACGCGCCAATCTGGCCGACCGGGTGGAAAGCGCGGCGATCGGCGCGTACTGCGTGGCGCTACACGCGGCCTGCTCGGGAGCCGAGGGACGGCTGCGCCAAAATCTTGCCTATGGTGAGCTGGCGCGCTATCTCTACAGCCTGATCGCCATGCGCTTCGCGGATCTGCGGCCGGATGTGCGCGAGGATGTTGCGCAAAGCGCGCTGGAGCGGATCTTCAAGTCGTTCGATCGCTGCCGCGAGCCGGTGGCCTTCCTGGCGTTCGCGGCCCAGCACCTGCTGGATGCAGCCAGAGTGGCGCGGCGCCAAGAATACCGGCCGGTTGACTCATTCGAGCAAGCTATCGGAGTCGACGAAGATGGCCCAGGCGATGCGCTGCCGGATACTCGGCCGCAGCCAATCGATCATGTTCTGATAGCAGAGCAGCGAACCGCGATCGAGCGCTTCCTGAACAAGTTTGTGGCCGATCACCCGCGCGCCTCTCAGCAGATCTTAATCCTGCGCATGACCTGGCTCGACGATCTCGATGACCCAGCGATCAGCCAGCGGCTGGGTATTTCGCTCGGCAGTATCTACACCGCGCGGTCGCGAATCATCAAAACAATGCAGTCGGAGCCGAAATGGCAAGCGCACGCCCGCGCACTTGGACTCCTTTTCGATGAAGTGTAAGAATCACGCGCGATCGGGCCCTTATACCTCTAGAGGGGATGATGTAATGGGCGAACGAGACGGTATCAGCCAGCATTCCAGTCACACTGATCGCTCGCACGAGGAAGCGCGTGCATTGCTTCCCGGCTATGCCGCAGCACTGGCGCTTGGGCAGGCTCCTGAGATACAGTATCCCGAGGTGGCTGCTCATGTGCAGGGCTGCATGGCGTGTCGTGCCGATCTCGACGAGTTGCTGGCCTTAGTCTTGCCTACCTATCGCGGAGAGCTTGTTCCAGCTGCCGATTACCCACAGGTCGATCTTTCGTTCCTGGGGTCGCCGGCGCCTCAGATCGCCAAAACCCGCCCGAGTTGGTTTATCGATAGCCTCCATCGATTGGTGGTCGAGTTCTCGGATGCGCTGCTCGCATCAATGCGGCAGTCGGCCTATGCGCAGGCCGCGCGGGGCGCGGCGCTGTATCACTACACGCCTGAGTCGCCGCCGCCAGATAATCTCGGTATCACGATCGATGTGTTCGCTGCCGACGGTAAGCTTCAGGTGGCCAATATTCAAGTATTGCTCGACGTGCCGAGCCGCGATCCGTTCGATCAGTCCGGCACAAACGTGACCTTACGGATTGGCGATCTGGTGTGGGAAGCGAGCACGAGTGCGACCGGCTCGGTGACATTTACGGCTGTGCCGCTGGAGCGCTTACCGCAACTACGTGTCGAGATATCGCTGCCGGTAGGGTGAAGAGCGAGTTACAGTGCATCTGCAATCTGCAATCTGCAATCTACACTTACACTAGGCCCGACCGACAAGCATAAACGGCGCCCAGAGGAGTGGGTCGGCGAAGGGCCGCGCATCGGGCATATTCGGCGGCGTTGCCGCGGGCTGTTCCATCGCGGTAGCCAGATCGGCGGCCTCGGCGCGCCAGCTATTCAGGATTACATTTAAGTCGATATCGCCAAGTTCGCGCGTGGACACTTGCACGTCATGCAGCGCATCGGCCGGCGCGCCTAGCGCGGCGGCGAGGTCGGTGGCCTCCGCGCGCCAGCGGTCGAGCAGCGTTGTTAGCTCACGACCAGTCAGATCGCGCACGGCGATCTGCGCATCGCGCAGTGCCACTGCCGGCGGCTGGCCGCGCTGCAAAGCGGTGTAGAAGCGATCCATGACCAGCAGCGCCACCAGGTCGCGCGCTTCCCAGCGAGTACAGACGACTGTCGGCGCGCCGGCATACAGCAGGGCGCGCTGCAGGCCAAGCAGTTCGTCGCCGGGGACGACATGGCTGACGCCGCTGGTGCACGAGCTAAGCGTAACCAGGTCGGCCGCCAGATCGAGATCGCGGATAATCGCGCGGGCGCTCAGCGCATCGTCGGGACCAAGATACAGCGCCGATCCAAGCGGGTCGTGCGGGTCGAAGCGCGCGTGGCCGGCGATATGCAGCCAGCGAATGTCGCGCCCGGCCGCAATCAGGCGCTGGCTCTTGGGCTCCATCCCAGTCCAGGCGTCGCCGCCGACCATGCGCGCAATATGCTGGGCTTCCGCCTCGGCGTAGCGCAGCGGCTGCTCGCCCTGCGGGTCGTTGAAGCCCAGCGCCAACAGCGCCGAACCGCGTTCGCGCGGGCGGCCCAGGCAATTGCGCAGCAGAATCGTCGCGCTGGGGGCATGCGCCAGCGCCGGCCCGCCGGCGTGCAGCAGGTACTGGCCGGCAGCCGAGCGCAGCGCTGTGAATGGCACATAGTGCAGCGGCCCATGCGGCACCAGGTAGAGCACGCTGCAGCCATCAAGCAGCGCGGCGGCCGGGGCGATTAGCCGATCGTACAGGTGCTGCGGGAGCCGGCCATGCAGCAGGTGCCGGCCTGGATAATGGTCGCCAATCGGCGGGCGCAGGCTGTTCGGGTTGAGCGCCGGCCGGTACACGTCAAAACGATCGCGGGTGATCGCGAACAGGATGATGTTTGGCGGGAGCGTCAAGTACTCGCGCAGGCGCGCGTTCGTCTCGGGGATGCTGTTGAGCAGGTGCTCGCCGCGCGGCAGCACGCCGGTGGTGTAGTATTCGAGCAGCACGGCGTCTGCCGGGAGCTGGGCCTGCACATCGGCCAGCGTAGCAACCGAGCGATCCAGCGCTGCGGACAGCTCGGGCGCTTTCTTGGCCAGCGAATCGAGGAACGCCCGCGAGCGTGCGCGCTCGACATAGTGAAAGGCCTCCGCGGGGCGGCTCAGATCCAAGAGCAGCAGCACGATCGCCTCGTACAGCTGCTGGGTCGTGCCGAGCAGGCCAATCTTGATCTCTTCGCTCTCGGTGGCGCCGCCGAGCGCCTCGATGCTGTCGATCGCCTGGGCATAAGCGGCGTAGGCATCGTCGAGGTGGCCTTGCCGCTCGAAGACGTTGCCGCGGCGGTAATGAATCAAGCTTAGTCCATGCTGATTGCGCACCTGTGTCGCTGCGGAAATAGCTTGTTCAAAAGTAGACAGAGCTTCACCCCATCGATGTTGCGTTTGATATAAAAAGCCAAGGTACAGCCAGATATCCATAGCAATCGCCATGTCACCATGCTCCGACGATTGCGCAATTTCAAGGCTACGCAGATAGTAGGCCTCGCTTTGGATATCATCGCCAAGCAATAGATAGAGGAACCCTTGTAGGCCGTAGAGATTGGCTAAACCCGCGGTTATGCTCAGCGCTTCATGGAGTTGGATGGCTTCCTGAAAGTAAGATTGTGCAATCGACCACCGTCCGAGATACATCGCGTTGTTTCCAACCGTATACAGTGCCTGCGCCTCACGAGCACGATCTTGCAAATCGCGAAATACCTGGAGGCTACGCACACTTAGCTCGAATGACTGCTCGTAGTAGCCTAGCTCATTATAAACCTGGCTCATGTTCAGAAGGCCAAAGCCCTGATATAGCAGATCACCAATAGTTTCGGCTAACCGCTCGACCTGTTGATAGAAGTTCAGTGCAAGATCATAATGTGTCTGATACCAGTGTACCTGCCCTAATGCATTGAATACACGCACACGCAGCGCATCTTCCAGATCAGTTTGGCTGAGGAGCGTCGTCAGTATGGCTTCGCCGTGATCATACTGTTGTGTACGAATCAGTACAAAGCCCTGGTAGAACGTGAGCTCATGCAGATGCTGCGCTCGTTGTGGTCCAGCGGCGAGCGCCGCTGCGACATAGTTTGCTAGCGTATGCCAGTCACGCTGTTCCGTGAGAAGTAGGCGTATTTCGCCAAGATGGTGGAAACAGCGATCCTCAGCGCTCAATCGTTGGGCTATCGAATCGGGGTGCTCCATACGGTGAAGGAAATACTCAAAGGCGCGAAGGTGGATCGTCAACTCATCAAGTGGTCGTTCAACAAGTAGGCGCGCCCGCAGCGAGGACGCGAGGGATTCCTCGAGGCGGTATATACCGCTCATATCCATACTTGCCACGTTGCGTTCGCTCGTAAGTAGTGCGGCGATTTCATCATGCCCGCGCCCCGTCAGCGTGTGTAGCAACTCATGGTCGAACCAACCCAAGATGGCACACAGCGAAAGGAGATCTATATCGAGAGTCTGGTAATCTTTGCTCATTATTGGCCCCTCTCAACATTTCTTGCCGCATTCTTGGCAGGAATGAACGATCATCGTGTAAGGAGGAAGCTTTATGATTACGTCAACCAGAGATCTCACTATCGTCGTGCTCAACGACCCAATCAGTGAGCAAAGAGCCATACGTTCTAAGGTGGTCGAACCCAAGCCCGACGAATACACATCGAAAGCTTCGACTACAGCCACTCAGCCGCGCGTCGTGCAGCTTGAGCCGGAGCCGGCCGATACCGAAGACCGCAACAAGACCCAGCTCGATCAGTTGAAGCTCATACGCAAACAGCAGATCATCGATGGACCAAAGCCCGGTGAGCCTCAGTTTGAAGATCTGTTCGCATGGAAGTACCACCGCTACAAGGTCCATTCGGCAAGTACCACCGATTCGCCATTTCACGACTACGTCTTTGTCTTCAATGTGATTGTGGCGATCGAGTGGCAGCCTAGCCGCCGGTATATGCTTCAGCTGCGGTCGACATTTGAGCATGCGTCAGACTTTTTGTTTGATGTCACCGATGGCGCTATGGCGATTCGCCAGGTCGTGATAGGCGGCACTGAGCTGATGGGCGGCGCCGACATCCAGATCCTGGCCTCGAACCGGCTGCTTCCGCGCAGCTGGGTGGGCGGAATGCACGAGCCGAAGAAGTATATGCCAATCCGGATCGGTCGCGGCCTGTGGAACAAGAACCACCGCAAGACCATACCGTGGAACGAGCCGGAAGGCTACCGCGTGCTTGTGCATGAGTGGGCGCACTATGCGCTCGAGTTGCTTGACGAATACCTCGACACCATCGAGGTGTTTCTGCCAAAAAGCCTGAACACATACGGCAACTCTGAGCTGCTCCTAACTAGAGCAACGCACCGTATCGTCGTGCCAAAGATCAGCTTGGCCACTGAATCGATCATGGCATCGCTTGAAGGCACGAGCGAGCTGGTTATCAGCTCGGCTGGAAAAAGTGATAAGCGTAAGAGCAAGGAATGGGAGCGTATCAAAGAGAAACGTCGCTATCCAAAACTTGACTTGGGTACTGACAAACAGGTACTCGACGGCCCTGAACGGCTCCCAGCTTCATTCCTGCTCACCCAAGATCTGCTCGCGTCCACCTCCTTAGAAAGTGGCGACGAGGCCCTACTGACGGCACCTAGACAGCTCCATGACGAACACTGCTGGGTCTATCTGTTGCGCGACGCCCAAACCAAGACAGAGCATCTGATCGCACAGGGCACGTTCGACGGGCGTGCGCTCGAAGACGGCTTCCGATTGTTAGGCGCACAAGCGCAAGACATCATCGTGCTCATCGGTAATGGTGATACAAAGCCGCTGGTCGTCACCGCCAAGATTAGCGAGATCACAAAAGACAAGTCGCCGCAGGTCATCCTCGATCAGGATTGGGGCATCGAGCAGGATTGGGCCGACGCAACTCCTGATATCTTTCCAATCGTCGACGTTGTGCCGGCGCCGGCAACAAACGACGATCAGCAAGCGCAAGTCAGTGTGTATGTCACACCAGACCAACGACCGGCGAGCATCTTTCCGCTCGGCGTAATCAAGCGAGAACAGAGCCAGGCAGCTAAGCAACTGATCGATGTAGCGACGCTGGATGGACATATCTTGCTGCGATACGACGACAATAAGCTGATCATTAGCACCTTCTCGCAAGGAGGCGGCCCACCTACCAACACTCCAGGCGGACCGCCACCGATCAGCGCTGGTTCATCCGAAGGAAACGTTATGCTGTTCTTCGAGGACAACGGGCAAGACCCCGAATACTACGGCGATGTGCGCGTTGTCACAACGCTTATTCACGGTCTGCCATATAAGCTTCAGAATGGCGCGGAAGCGCGCAGCTATGCCTTTAGTATTGCTAGCACCAAAGCACTGCCGCTCGAACTTAGCCCAACGCTGATCATGTATTTCGATACAGCAGCCGTGAAAGACGGAGGCGATATCCTGATCTATCGAATGACGAACGATACAAAACGGTGGACACCTGTGTCAACGTATTTGAAGCCCGGCACCTCATTCGCAGCTGCTCCCTTGAACGATACGACTGCTCCTCGCCTAACCATGCTGAGTCCGAATGACAACCGGGTAGAGCGATACCGACTTTTTTGGACACCACATAACGCAGAGATAGGCCCGGACGACGTTGAGGGAATTGAATATGCGAAACGCATGACCTAGCATACCACGCTCCCCACCGTCATTCCATCCATCGCGAGAATGACTCATCACAAACTTGTCGGGTGTGAGCGAAGGATCGCATATGCCTTATGGTATCACACCCGACAGATTTGTGATTGCTCGCCGCACAGTAGCGCGCTTTGATAAACCCCCATTGACATACGCTAAAAACAGTTTATACTCCTTGTAGTTCCCCTAACGCTAGATAAATAATCGTAGGAGGCGCCAATGGTCTGAGGCCTCTCCATGCCCGATTGCGCGCGTTGGGATATCTCTTCTTCCTGTGGCTTGCTTAGCAACTGTCGCCCCTGACGTTGAGCGAAGCAGCGGTCGAATCCTCCGTAAGCATAACACTCTACAGCTACCTGGGACAACACACCTCTACGTTCGATCGATGACATTAAGGCTCTACAAGGAGGGAAAAGTGAACAAGGAAGTAAAGCTCACCCGCCGCCAGTTCATGCGACTTTCCGCCTTGAGCGCGACCAGCGCGACTTTAGCAGCATGTAGCGGTCTAGACACTCTTCCGCATACTCAGACCATAACCACAATAGACGATCTGAAGCAATCTGGATTTCGCTTTGTAAAGGGCAAGGATGATCTGAAAGCTGAGCTGCATGAGCTTGACAGCAACAACACTCAGCGGCTCGGCAGGCAGATGGATGCTATCAACCGAGCACTACCGGCAATCAATGCAATCGCTCAAGCCACCGGCCCCGCGATCAACGGCGAAGCGCTCGGCCAGGCGTTTCGCAAGTATGCGGGAAACAAGCAGCGGGTCTGCCTCTTTAACATTATCGTTGCCCTCGAATGGAGGCCCAGCGCCACGTATCTCCAAACGTTGAAAGACGCCTTTACACTGGCTTCCAGTTTATTATTCGATGTTACCGATGGCTATATGGCGATCGGCGAAGTCACGATCGGCGGCCCGGAGCTGATGGAATGCGCGGACATTCAAATCTTCGCCTCGAACCGGCTATCCCCGCGGAGCTCGGTCAATGGCCTGAATAACGCTGAGAAGTACCAGCCGATTCGGATCGGGCGTGGTCTCTGGCACAAGATTAATAGAAAAAATCCACATGAGCGGGCTACGTTCCCCTGGTCGCATCAAAAAGGCTATGCTACGCTCGTCCATGAATGGGGGCACTACGCACTGGGACTCAAAGACCAATATCTGGCTTTCGATCCTACCGCGAAGCTTGTGATGCCAACCAGACAACTGATAGCCGACACCATGATGGCGCGTCTGGATAGTAGCGAGCTACTGGATGATGATAGCCTGGCGAATCAACATGATCTGTCCAAGCTGGTGAAAGACGGCAAGCTGGCGCTGTTATCACCGCGGCCCAACCCACAAGCCAATGACACGACGTCCGAATGGGAGGCGCTCCGCGAACACCCTCGGTTTAACTGGCTTCAGATCGCTAACCCTCACCACAGTCAACAGGCTCCGCCGCTTGAGAAGGTAAATCCCGCATTTGCTGTTATCGGCACCGCGAATGATCCTTATCCAGCGCAGGAGCTTCTCTTTAGCCTCGACGGCGCAGGCGCGGGCGGGCAAATGATCGACAGCGATTGCTGGGTGTATGTCGTCAAGGGCTCGGTTACCGAGCCAGAAGGCCTGATTGCCCAAGGCTCATTTGAGATGGTTGGCGGCTTCCAACTGCTGGGGGCGCAGATCGGCGACGGCGTGGTACTGATCGGCAACCGGCAGGGAACACCGAGCCAGCCGCTCGTGCTGTGGGCGCAAATCGTAGACGACGCTGGCGGCACGGCGCAGATGGGACCCTGGCAGGCGGCGACGCCGGATCAATTCCCGCGAATCGATGTCACGCCCGTAGGCGAGCGGAATCAGGGCGCCGCACCGCCCTATCGAATCAAGCTGGCCGGATTCAGCTCCGAAGACTGGCAGGCGATTACATTTCCGCTCGGCGAACGAGAAAAGCGAGTGGGCGCCAAGGTTGATGGACTGACTGTGCTCGACGGTCATGTGCTGCTCGTCTCCACACACACAAATCAACCGCAGCTCGTGATCGCAGGCTACTCGCTTGGCGGCAGCGCTTTCAGCGGCTACCCGGCGCATCCCAACCCGATCCCGGCTGGCTCGGCAGACGGCAACGCGATGCTTTTTTTCTATAATGAAGCGGAGCGAGAGCTACATTACCCAAGCAACAGACTGCCATCGGGCCGGACATTCGACGGATCAAAGGTCGTCGTCACCACAAATCTACAAGACACCGAACCGTTGCCCGCCAACTGTGTGCCGCGGAGCTACACATTCAGCGTCACTAGCAACACAACCTTCTGGGATCTCGTCGATCTGCACCCTACGCTGATACTGTATTACGATCAGGAAAGCCGGCAGGACGTTGAAGGCGATATGGTCATCGCTCGATATGACGCCCAGTCGCAGCCGCCTTGGGTACTGCTCGAGCAGACGATAGATAAGCGCGACGACTATATGGCCGTTGTGGCGCTCGGCGACGATAAGACCGAACCTGGATTATTCAAAAGTCCAACACAACCGGATCACTTTCGGCTCTTCCTGAAGATGCGGAATGATCCAGTGCAGTAGTGAGACCGTAGAAACCCGCTGAACTCCTGAGCGCCGGGCGGACTTGATTCCGCCCGGTCGTTCATTTTGTTCAGGGCACATCCGTAAGGTTCCGCACGCCCGGCGCCCTTTATTGTATATGTGAGCCCCCTTTCGACGACCGGCAAACAACCAGCGCGTGGATTTTCCGCCACGTCGCCTTGCGATAGTAGGAGGCATTCGTGACGATAAATCAGGATGGCTACGAGCTCTTTCGCCGCGCGGTCGTAGAACAAGATGCCGATGCGTGGGGCGAGATCTCGATCAGCTACCGCAATATGATGATCGGCTGGGTGCGGCGCTGCCATGCGGCGGAGGTCACCGGCGAATGCTGCGAGGACCTGGCAGATGAGGCGCTCGCGCGAGCTTGGAAGGCGCTGTCGCCCGAACGTTTCACACAATTCCCAAGCTTAGCCGCGCTGCTAGCCTACCTGCGCACCTGCGTCATGGCCACGGTGATCGACGCCGCGCGCGCCCGCACGAGCTACGAGCGCATGGCCGCACGCATCGACCATGGCGCCAGCGTGCCGCCCGATCAGCTTGTGCTCGAACAGCTTGACCGTGCCGAGCTGTGGGAGCTGGCCAGCAGCCTGGTGGTGACTGAGGCCGAGCAGGTGGTGCTACTCGAACGCTATATGCTCGACCTGCCGCCGCGCGTGATTCAGTCCCGCCACCCGGCGCTGTTTCCCGAGGTGCGCAAGATCTACGAGACGGTTCGGAATATTTGCGATCGGCTGCGGCGCAACCAGGATGTGCGGCGCGTCTACGCCGAGCATGTCGCCGCATAACTCACTCCGCCGGAACAGCGGGCGCCACTGGGCGTCGCCCGCTGTCCCGCACCCCGGCCAGGGTTAGTCCCTTTGAACCCCAAAATCCCAATCTAGTGCAATCTCAAGCAGCATGTTTGGAATAAGGAGATGGAATTGATGTGGTAGCGCCCGCAAGGGGCGCTACCACATCAATTCCTACGCTGCCCCTTGACTATGCACGAGTGGTGCGGCACAGTAAAGATAACAGGTCGTAGTGCCGCCTTCAGGCGGTTGCCAGCCACCCACCGCCTGATGAAGATGACGAAGGTGGGCTTGGTTGCCCGAGCCGGCGGCACCCAAAGGGTACCCGGCCGCCCGGCGGGCCCGCCAGCGAGCTAAAGCTCTTGGCTACAACCATGAAGGCCGGCACCGGGTACCCTCTGGGTGTGGGTACCCGGCGGCCTATTCCCGGTTTAATTTTCAAAGTTCATAAGGCGGCACTACAAGCCCGTCAAAATCAGTGTGGCCGATCACTAGGCTTCCTGGACGCCAAAATAACTCACTCTGGTCGTGGGCTTGTATGGTATCATTCTTTGATATGCCTGGCGACTAAGCACCTGCGCTTCACAAAGCCGTGGTCAAACAAGGAAACCAAGATGTTCCAACAATTATTTGCCGCCCTCAACGCCGAAGTCTCTGGCGCCGCCGCAAAAAACCTGGTCGCACAGATCAGCCAATGGCACCGCATCCAGGCCAGCCCAATGTACCGCGCTGCGGCCGAGTGGGTCGCTGCCACGTTGCGCGGCTACGGGCTGGCGAGTGAGATCGAGCGCTTCCCGGCGCGCGAGGGCGCGCTGGCCTGGGCCGAGCCGATGTTTCAAGAGTGGTGGTGCGACGACGCCACGCTGCACTTGCTCGAGCCAAGCGCCGCGCCGCGCAAGCTGGCCGATTACCGTGCGGTGCCGCTTTCGCTGATGCCGCGCAGCGCCCCGGCCGACGGCGATTATGAGCTGGTGGTGGTCGACGGCGGCGATCGACCCGAGCACTACGATGGGCTCGACGTGCGCGGCAAGATCATTGTGACGCGCTCGATGCCAATGTCGGTGCACCAGCTGGCGATCGAAGAGTTCGGCGCGGCCGGGCTGATCTTCGACGGCATGCGCAGCATCCCCGAGGTCTGCCCGCCTGGCGACCTGCAGGACGACCTTCAGTACGCCTCGTGGTGGTGGTGGGGCGGCGAAACGCGCGCGTTCGGATTTGTGCTGAGCCCACGCGTGGGCGCCGAGCTGCGCCGCGCGATCGATCGGGCCGGCCGGCGCGGCGAAAGCATGCGAGTGCGCGCTCATGTGCGCAGCCATTTCGCCGACGGTACGATCGAGACGGTGTCGGCGTTCATCCCTGGCACGACCGATCAGGAGGTGCTGATCACCGCGCACCTATGCCACCCCGCGCCCTTCGCGAACGACAACGCCAGCGGCGCGGCGGCGGCGATCGAGGCGGCCCGATCACTCCAGGCGCTGATCGGCAGCGGCGCGTTGCCCAGGCCCCAACGCGGCATTCGCTTTCTGTGGATGCCCGAAATGACCGGCACCTACGCCTACCTGGCCGCGCACGAAGCCGAGCTGCCGCGGATCGTCGCGGGCCTCAACCTCGATATGGTCGGCGAGGATCAGGAGCAGACCGGCAGCTCGTGGCTGCTGATCCGCACATCCGACGCGCTGGCGAGCTTCGCGGCCCCGCTGCTGGAGGCGCTGCGCGAGGGCTACTTCGGCCAGGCGCACACGTTCAATGGTCAGGGCGATTTTCCGCTGTTCCGCCATGCGGTAGTGCCATTCTCGAATGGCAGCGATCACTACATCCTCGGCGATCCGTCGGTGGGCGTGCCCGCGCCGATGCTCATCCAGTGGCCCGATCGCTTCTACCACACCACCGCCGACACGATCGAGAAGGTCTCGCCACAATCGCTGGCGCGCGCTACGGCGCTGGCGGCGACCTACGCCTACTTCGTGGCAAGCGCCGGCCCGCGCGAGACATTGTGGCTGGCGCGCGAAATGAACTACCGCTTCGAGATTCGGCTGGCGCGCAAACTGCAGAGCGCCAGCACCGCCGCGCTGGGCGGCGGCGCGCCCACAGGCCCCGACTGGAGTAACCGCGTCGCATTCCGGCTCGATCGGCAGCTGGCCGCGCTGGAGAGCCTGAAGCGGCTCGACCCGGCCTTCGACGCACAGCTCTGGCGCGCCCAAGCCAGCGCGATCGCCGAGGCGGCCTGGGCGCGCGCCCGAGATGTGCTCGACGATTGGCGCATGGCCGAGTGCGACATGCTCGGCGAGGACGACGCGCGGCTCGTGCCAACGCGGCGCTATCGCGGCCCAATCAGCTTGCGCCCATACCTGCGCCGCCTGCCCGCGGCCGAGCGCGCCGAGGCGCAAGCCATATTCCGGCGGCATGGCGCGTTCATGGATCTGCCCGCCGATGTTGCGCTGTACTGGTCCGACGGCCGGCGCACCCTGGCCGAGATCCTCGAGCTGACCGAACTGGAGACGCACACACGCGACGCCGCCGGGCTGGCGGCTTATTTCAAGCTGCTGGCACGATTGGGACTGGCGGAGCTACGTAAAGTGTAATCATGTAATCGAGATCTATCCCAAAGTTCTTCATATTTGCTCCATAATTTCCGGCTAGAATCGTTCTCAACGATGGGGCGACGAGATACCCCAATCAAGGAGGACAACAATGAACCGGATGGGATGGTTACTAATCGGAATTGGCGCGCTGCTGCTGCTGACACACGGCGGCGTCGGATTCTTTTTCGTACCGATCTTCCCCGCGCTGTTGCTCGGAATGCTGCTCTTCGGCATCTTCGGCGGCTGGCGCAGGCCGTATCGGTATGGTTGGGCCGGATCGCGCGGGTACGGCCGCGGTGGCTGCTACGGCCATGGCTCGCACGAGCAGGGCGGCGAGCCGCAGCCGAAGGTGGAAGCTAAAGAGCACAGCTACACCGGTGAGACCAGGCAACTGTAACAACCTTCTTCACAGCGATGACACGATGGAAGCGGCGCAAGTATCGCGCCGCTTCCATCGTGTCACCCGCGATGTTATCAATTCACCACGCCGCGATCACCGGCGATATCGTCGACGCCCACGATATCATCGCCCACGACGCCCCTGTGATGTCGTCGCCGTCCACGATTTCGCCGCCCACGACACCGCGGTGGCCAATTCCAGAGTCAGGGCTTGAGATCCAGATCGGTCAGCACGATCATGCGGCCGCTTTTTGGGGTGAGCCGCAGCTCGGTGCTGCCGGCCGGCAGCGCCGCGCACGCAAAACCGCCCAGGTCGTCGACTTCGGCGGTCGCGATCAGCGCGCCGGACTGGCGGATCTCGACCAATGCGCCGACCCAGCGCTCCTGGTCGGCATCCACGAGCTGGCCTTGCAGCGCGATCTGGTCGGCAGCGGGCTGCACGTCGAGAAAAATCGTCGTGTCGCCAGCCGCGGCCATCAGCGGGCCAGGGCCGGCCCCGCGCAGCGCCACAGCCGGGCGCTGCGCCTGCGGTCGTGCGAATAGCGCACCCCATGGCGAAGTCGTCGATGGCATAGGTGCGGCCGGCGGCGCTTCGAGCGACACATCCGTCGCCATAAACTGCCGCAGATCCGCCAGCTCCTCGCTGCAGCGCACACAGCCAGCCAGGTGCGCCTCGATTGCCCGCCGCTCGTGCGGACTTGCGCGCCGTAGCTCATAATCGGCAAGCTGCTGCGGGGATGGGCAATCCCAGCGGTGCAGACGCGTTCGCAAGCTTTGTTCCATCTCTCGCGCTTTCGTGAGGCGCTGCGCACAGCTCGCACACTGTGCCACATGCGCATGCACTGCCGGATCGGCCGCGCCGTCGATCGCGGCGCTGATCTGGTCGTCGGTTAACGGTGGGGGCGCGCTACACTGCATCATTCACCTATCGTGCGTGGGTTGGTTGCGTTCAGCGTTGTTAATAATGTAAATGCGAATCGGCGAAAAATATCACGCCGTACCCTCATCATCTTGTATGCCAAAGAGTCGCAGCAGCTGTACATCGTTGCGCAAGATCCGGCGGATGCGAAATAATGCGACGGTGACATCGCGCTCGCTTTTCCATTGTCTGGGGTAGGCTTTGATGATCTGGCGCGGCTTCAGATCCTCGGCAAACACACAATGCGCCAATAGCCGATCCTGCGGATTGGGCAAGAGCTGCGCGATCCGCTCGGTCAGTTGAGTCATATCGAAGGGCTCGGGCCGCTCGGCCGCCGCAATGCCGGGATGCTCGTCGAGCGCGAGTGTGGCGGCCGGCTGCTGATCGCGTAAGTACAGCATAATTGCCGTATGGACGCACAGCTTGAGGTAGGCCAGCACCTGCGGCAGCGACAGAAAGCCAGCAAACTTGTGGCCGCGCAGCGCGAAGTAAAATGTGCTCCAGGCCGCGCTGACGAAATACTCGTCGCTCTCGCCGGTTTGCGCGAAACGGGTATGGCTATGCACCCAGATCCGCACTTGGCGCTCATAGATCTGGTAGATGCGGGTAAACGCCTCGGCCACGCCCTCGGCGAGTGCGCGTCGCAGCAACTCGAAGCAGAACTGAGCATCGCTCGGCTGCCGGCGATTGAACTTGGCGGTCTCGGATGCACACAGCTGCGCAAGATCGTCGATTGACAGACCTTCAGCTGCGCTCATAGCGACTCCTTTACGCTGGCAAACACGGTGGCTGAATGTACGGCGCGCCGTTGGCGGCATATTGTACACGATACTGCACACGCTAATTTCAAAATTAGCGCCGTTTATTTCAATAAATACATCAATTCATGATAATTTCGTTAAGGGCTTTCGAAAATAAACTGGTCGATGGCGATCGTAGTACGTAGTGCGTAGGGACGCGATAATGAAGATTAACTTTTAAAACAGATTGCTCACAACCAGAAGCCACGGACGCTTATGAATGTTATGAACTTCGCAGACCAACTTGCCGCTAACCCAGCCGGGTTGCCCGCGCTCGTCGCCCCGCTGAGCGATGCGGATGCCCGCGCGCTGGTCGATGAGCTGAAGGCTGAGGCCGACCGGCATTGGTGGATCAATGCCAACCGCTCGCTGGAGCTGGCCGACCTGATCAACCAGGTTGGGCAGGCGCGCGGCAATATCTGGCAAGTGGCACTCGGCACCATGGCGCGCGGCGATGCTTTGAAATTTATCGGCAACATCGAAGAGGCCTGGAATGCCCTTGGCAGAGCGGGCGAGCTGTTTCAAAGCATTGGCGACGAGGTCGGGTGGGCGCGGACCCGGATCGGGCGGCTGTTGATCAGCGTCGAGCTGACGCGCGTCGACGAAGCGCTGCGCGATGCCGAGCGCGCGCGCGAGATTCTCACACGCAATGGCGAATGGGAGCGGCTGCTCGGTCTGAATAATAATCACGCGATTCTCTACGCGACTCTGGGCGAATACGAGCGCGCCCTGGCGCTCTACGCCTCGGCGATGGCGATCGCCGAGCGGCTGGGCGAAAAAGGGCGGCGACAAATCAGCCTGCTATCGATCGGGATTGGCTATGCGCACGAGATGCTGGGCAACTTCCGCGCGGCCGCCGAAGCCTATGAGCGGGCGCGCGTGGTATTTGCCGAGCATGGCGAAAAACGCGGGCTGGCACTCGCCGAGCACAACCTTGCCGATATCGCGATGTATCAGGGCCAGCACCGCCGCGCTCTGCAGCTGCTGCATCATGCGCGCGATCTCTACACCGCGGAGCAGCTGCAACTGGATGCTAATCATGTCAGCCGCGACATGATCGAAGGCTATCTGCTGCTGAATCGGTACGACGAGGCGCGCGCGCTGGCCATCTCGGTTGCGGATACATATCGAGCTCATGAGGCAAAGTACCAGGAAGCGCACGCGTTACTCTTGCAGGCTACCGCCGAAGCCGAGTTGGGCGAACTCGACGCCGCCCGGGCATCGCTTGATGGCGCCGAAGCGCTCTTTGGCGCCATCACCGCCCATATCTGGGTGGCGACCGCGCGGCTGCGCCGCGGGCAGATTGCGCTGAAGATCGGTGATAGTACCTTTGCGCAACATGCGGCCGATACCACCGCTCCGATCTTTCAAGCCAACGGCAAGCAGGTTAATTATGCGGAAGCCATCCTGCTGAGCGGGCAGGCATCATTTAGCGCGGGGATGCTGGAATCCGCGCAGGCTGGCGCTCGGACCGCGCTGCAGATCGCAACCCGCTGCAATGTGCCGCCGCTGCGCTATAGCGCGCATCTGCTGCTCGGCAATCTGGCCGAGGCGCACGGCCGGCAAAACGACGCCAAGCGGCACTATCGCGCCGCAATGGCGACGATCGATCGCGTTCAGCGCGGGCTCACGATTACACTGCGCACGGCTTTTCTCGAAAATAAGGGTGAAGCGCTGCGCAACCTAATTCGCATGCACCTGCAAACCGAACAGTACGGCGCGGCCTTTGAAGCGCTGGAACGATCCAAGTCGCAAACATTGCTTGGTTACCTGGCCAATCGCGAGCAGCTGCGCTGGGGCAGCGGCGACCAGCACTGCCGCGATCTGTTCGAGCAGCTTACGCGGCTGCGTGAAGAACATCAATGGTTCTACCGGTTGGCGCACGAGCAGCCGATTGCCGAAAACCAGAAACCCGCAATGCCCCCGGCGCAGGCCCTCGCCGAAGTAGCTGCCCGCGAGCGCGAGATGCGCATGGTCACCGAACGGCTGTATCTGCACTGCGGCGACGATCGAACCGCTAGCGTCGCGGCGCCACGGCTCGAGCAGGTGCAGCAATGCCTCGACGATCGGACGGTGATGATCGAGTTTTACAACGACGGCGCCCAGCTCTGGGCGTTCACACTTGGCTCGGCGCGCCTGGATCTGCATCTTCTCCCAGCATCGGTCAAGGAAATTGACGCCCTCGTAGCTCAGCTACAAGCCAATATTGACTTTGCGCTGAAAGCCGGCCCGAATGCGCCGGCGCTGCCGAGCCTCACCAATGTCGCGCGCCGGATTCTTCAGCGCTTGCACGCGCTGCTGATCGCGCCGCTTGCTCAGCAGATCGATCCGCGCACGCGCATCGTGGTGGTGCCATATGGCTCGTTACACTATTTACCATTTCACCTGCTCCACAACGGCTCGGCCTATCTGATTGAAGATCACGAGGTCGTGATTCTGCCGGCGGCCGGGCTCGTCACCCGCCAGGCGCCGCGGCAAGTTCCCGGCGCGCTGGTGCTCACTCATTCATGGGATGGCCGCCTGCCACAGACACAGGCCGAGGCCCAGACGCTGGAGCGACTATTTGGCGGCATCGTTTACAATGAGCGGGCGGCCCGGCGATCGGTATTGCGCACCGCGCCAGCACAAATTCTGCACATCGCGGCGCACGGGCAGCACCGGCTGGATCAACCCGACCTTTCGTATCTCCAGCTTGCCGATGGCCAAGTCTATACCGACGACATCCTTCAGTACGATATGAGCTACGAGTTGGTCGTATTGAGCGCCTGTGAAACTGGCCGAGCGAAGGTTGCGGCCGGCGACGAGTTGATTGGGTTGGGGCGCGGCTTTCTGTATGCGGGAGCCGGCGCGCTCATTACAAGCCTGTGGAGCGTCGCCGACGATACCACGGTCGCATTGATGGATCGTCTGTACCAGTCGCTCAGCAGCGGTGCGTCAAAAGCCGCCGCGCTTCGTGATGCACAGCGCGGGCTATTGATCGAAGATCCGCATCAGCATCCGGCATTTTGGGGCGCGTTTCAGCTTGTCGGCGATCCACATCCGCTATCGAGCCGTAAAACTTATGTTATTTGATTACTCTATCAGAGAAAGGGGCATGTATGAGTCTCCAAGGACCGGGAAACAATCCTCCAGCATACGACCGACCGCGAATCCATTTTGCGCCGGGCGAAATTACGCTGTTTATCAAGCATCGACCAGGGCTCAGCGCCAATGCGATCGTTAAAACAATCACGGGCCTGTATCCGTTTCCACGCGATCTACAGGATTTGGGGTTCTCCGCACCGCCCCAGGTATTCCTGTCGCCGGAACGCGTCACCACGTTCGACGAAAGCAAGTTCGATCGCAGCAAAGCCGATAGCGGCGTCGCTTATTCGCTGGTGTTTGCCGATATCCCGGCGTTACGCGACGAAGATCTGCTGCTGAGGTTCGTTGACCTGACGCGCGCTCGTATCGATGCGCTGCAGTCGGAATGGGGCAGCAGTTTTCTATTCCAGGCGACCACGCCGAACTGGCTGGCATGCGGCGCCGGCCAAAACAACGGTTCGGGCGGCCCAGGCGGCGAGCCGGTTGCGCCGAGTACGCTCGGCGCACCAAAGCCATTACCAGCAGGACTCGGTTCGACCACAGCCCCCGAACAGCGTGGCCGCTGCGTTGATATCTTTATCCTCGACACGGCGCCATGCGAGATCGATCTCAAGCGCGCCTACCATAAATGGGTCGAGAAACCATTGCGCGGGCACGGCGATCTCAATAGCCACTTGGATGCATTGATCGGACCAGCCGGGGCGCTCGGCCATATTCATAACCATCCACGGATCCACTATGCCGGCCATACGCACCTGCTCGAGGTCGCCAACGCATATCTACCACAGCATGATTATGTCATGTCGGATCATGGATTGTTTGTTGCCAGTATTATCAACCAATACGCGCCAGGGGCGCGACTGCACTTGATCGAGGTCCTCAACCCATTTGGCGTGGGCACACTAGAAAGCATCGCGAATGGGTTTGCGCGAGCCGCCGACTTCGCGCTCAAATATCCGTGTGCCAAGGTGGTCGTCAATGCCAGCCTGTTTCTCGACGTCGGCCAAGCCGACACCGACTCGCTCAAGGCCTTAATCGAGCATGATCCGTTCTGGCAGCGCTATCTGGTCGACCAGAATGGCAACCACATCGCCGACGAGAACGAGCTGAATATGCTGGTCGAGCCGCTACGCGTCGTCTGTGAGTTCTTGCGAAACCAGGCTGCGGTTGAAATTATCGCCGCGGCCGGTAACGACGGAAGAACCATCAGAGATTCGCAGGGCAATAACGTGCCGTTCCATCCAATCGCGCGCTTCCCAGCGGCTTATCCAACCGTCACCGGGGTTGGGGCGCGCAACTTCGACGATTCGGTCTCGCTTTATAGTAACCAGTCGGATCGCCCGCCAGTCGACGGCGTCGAGACGTTTGGCGGCAACGTGATCGGCGACAGATCGGATCCGGAGTTCGGGGCGCTGGGCGTGTATATTGGAACATTTCCTGACCGAACGCCCAATCAATATGGGCTGGCGCGCTGGTCGGGCACCTCGTTCGCCACGCCAATGGTCACTGGGCTCGTCGCCGCATTGCTCTGCGATGGCATGCCCCCCGCGGATGTGATCCCGGCGATCCAGGATGCCCTTGCGTCCGCTTCGACTGAGCCTCAGGGCGAGTGCGTAGCGTAGTTCTCCTGCCCGGTCATTTCACCCTATTTGCTGACTCAGGGCCAACGCCGAACTGGCGCTGGCCCTGAGTCATGCCCATTTCGCCGCTGAACCTTCGTGGCCGAGACCGGCCAGAAGGAAATGCCCCGCCGGCGGCTTCGCCGCTCCCGATTCCACATTACGGCCCTCGGTAGCAATGCTCTGGCTCCTACGCTGTGATAAATCCGCTACACCTGCATTGATTAAGTATAAGGAGCTGAGACAACCCGGCGCGCGGCAAGCCGAGTTCGCGCGCTGGCAGTAGATAGCACAGGAGGGCGTCAATGCAATCCCGCGAGTATGCCAACGACAATGGATACGAGCTATTTCGCCGGGCGTTCGTCGATCGCGATGAGCAGGCCTGGACCGACAGCACCGACCGCTATCGCCCGATGCTGATCTCGTGGGCCGGGCGTTGCAGCGCTAGCGCCACGATTATGGAGCGCTGCGACGATATCGCCGATCTGGCGTTCGCCCGCGCGTGGTCGGCGATCTCGCCCGAGCGCTTCGCCCAATTTCCAACCCTCGGCGCGCTATTGGCCTATTTGCGCGCCTGCGTGACCACGGCGGTGATCGATTGCGCCCGCAGCGAGATGATCAACGAGCGGTTGTACCAGGTCGCCGAAGTCGACGATGTCGCCACGCCCGAGCAGCTGGTGTTCGAACAGTTCGATCGCCAGGAGCTGTGGCGCATCGCCAACGGCCTGGCGCATACCGAGCAGGAGCGCACCGTGCTGATCGAAGATTTCATCTACGACCTGCGACCGCGCGCGATTCTGGCTCGCCACCCGGAGCTGTTCGCGAGCGCAACCGAGATCTACTGCGCCAAGCGCAACCTGATCGAGCGGCTGAAACGCTGCCCGGAGCTGCGGCAGATCTACCAGGAGTGGTAGCATAGTGCTATGAGTTGCGAATAGGAACTGACGATGGTACCATAGCGCAGAACCCGCGATAACCTATCCTATCACCCATTTACTTCCCGGCTGACCCGTGAAATGGACTGTGGCAATAGTCCGAAGATGCGCGGCTGAGTCGTAGGCTATTAATTCTTTCGGATGAAAGAGATTTGCGATCAAGTTCAGCAAACTGCCTACAATCGCGCACATTGCGCCGATGCGCTTATAAACTTGTCCGTTCACGGCAGTGATAGTGTCATCACTTAGCTGGGTTCTTTGCATAGGTGCAGATTCCTTTTCAGATCGGCGGCAGGCTTTACCCACTATAACAGCCGCCGCAGCTAAAACTGTGCGGTCTTGGCACAGCGATTTTTGGCTCCCATCAGCGAATCAGTTCGGTTGGGTGGTACATGTCATGCCAGCCGCGCGGCTGGGCAGCGAAGCGATATCCGCCAGGAGGGCCAGGGGCTTTGCCCCTGGCCCTCCCTATGACACTTTCGTATACGGAACGCCCGGCGCGGATGCCTCGTGGTAAACGGCGTTCGCTGGCTGCGTCGCCATCTTCAGCGCCTGCATTGCCATTTTCGATAGCCGCAATGTGACTCATAAGTGGTACAACGCGATTCATGAGCGCTGCAGCGTCGTTCGCGAGTAGTGCATTACGATTCATGAACGCTGTAGCGTCATTCCCGAGCGGTGCAATGTGATTCATGAGCGCCGCAGCGTCGTTCCCGAGCGGTGCAATGCCATTCATGAGCGCTACAACGTCATTCGCGAGCGGTGCATTGGCATCCCCAGCGCCGGCAACACCTCGCTCGCTACGCGGGGTGCGACTCTTGGCAGTAGAGTCGCATTTGTACCCGTGCCAATCGCGTATCCCCGAAGCGCGTGCGGTCGGTGTCTAATCAACAGTGACACACCGTTGGGCGTTGTCCCGATCCAGCATGTGCGTGTATAATCGCCGTATCCTCCGCTGTCATGCCAGTGCCGCCCGCACTGAATAAGGAGAGCCGATGTCATTACGCCTTGAGCGCCTGCTGGCGATGGACACCGCGATTCGCAGTGGCCGCTACCCCAGTGTCGCAGCCTACATGGGCCGCTTCGAGGTCAGCGAGCGCACGGTGCGCGGCGACCTGGCTTTCATGCGCGAACGGCTGAACGCACCATTGAAGCACGATCGTACGCGGGGCGGCTACTACTATACCGACCCGAATTGGGTGCTCCCAACCATATTCGCGACCGAGGGTGAACTGCTGGCATTTTTCCTGAGTGTCGAGCTCACACGGCGCTATCTTGGGACGACATTCGAGGCGCCGTTGCGCAAGGCCGCGGCGGCGCTTGCACTGAGCCTTCCCGACAAAGTACAGCCGCCATCATGTTCTGTCTGTTCACAGCGCCCAATCGGCGAATTAATCGAGTTGTGTCGAGCACACGAAGCTGATGACACAACGCAACAGAATCGCTTGTCAGGCCACCCTCGCCAGCGACAACCCGCACGCACGAGGGGAGCGCGGCGCGGCGAAGATTAGTGGTGAACGGGATGGTGACGGCGGTTGTAGTGAAGGCGCTGATGGTATCGTTCTGGAAGGATTGGGCGAATACCCGCTTGTTCGGAACCACGAATTGGATTAAGGTCGGCAAGCCAGACCTCGCCGCGCTTGAGAGTCATTGCGTGTCCTCAGCTTGGAGTAGCTTGTGATAGTCGCCCATATCTTCTTCCGCCAGCCGCCGATCTTCCTCAGCGCTTTCGGCGTAGAGGAGCGCAAGCTGAGCTGCATCGAGTACTGGCGAGGGGGTAATACGGGCGCGGAACTTCAAGAATGCGACGAATTCCGAGACCTGCTGGATCTCGGGCTCGCTCAGATCGTCAAGCGCCCGGGTCACCTGTTCTTTGATCGACGGCGCGGACATGGGCAACCTCCCATGAAAATCTACCACCTGAATCGAGCTTCGGCTTGTAGTTGTATTGTACCACGTACGGAATCGCTAAACCCGCAAAATTGCCCAAAATTGCTCGCAGACTGCAACTATATTGCAGGGTCGGGTGATAGAGTTAGTCTATGGAGACGAGCACCGACCGAGGAGGAACGACATGAATCATTTGATTGCCCACACGCCGGGACCGGGCAGCGATAAGTGGCACAGGCTGCTCGACCATATCTTAGCGGTGGCCGAAATGGCACGCGACTTCGCGCGCCCGTTCGGCGGCGACTCGCTCGCGTATCAAGTTGGACTCTGGCACGATGTGGGCAAGGCTAACCCCGACTTTCAGGATTATCTGCGCCGCTGCCATGCCGACCCAAACCACAAGGGGCGCGGGCCGGACCACAAGGCGGCGGGTGCGGTGCTCGCGCAGCGTTTCTTTCCTCCACTTGCGCTGCTGGTCCAGGGACACCATGGCGGCCTGTCGAGCAAGATCGGCCTGGCTTCGTGGCTTGATGAGAAGAACAAGCTGACTGTTTCTGGTACGCAGACACCGGCAATCGATGCCGTCGCCCTGCGATAAACCTCGCCTCAGCCGGTGATAGTGCCGGAAGGATATCACTCCTGTGGATTCTGTTAGCTGGCTCGTTGGGCCGGGGAATACTATACCCATAGCGATCGACTTAGGAGATCAAGCGCTAGAATGCATACCATTTTTCATTGCATGATCGTTTATACTACATTTAGAGATCGCCGATCATCGGAGGCATAATGACCCATTCGGATTGTTGCCTCGCAGATGTTCCCCAGAATCAAGTACTAGCCTTCGCCGGGTATTAACTGGACTCGCCTTGGTGTTTATGCGATACGGCCACGCTGTAGGTTCACGCCTACGAGCAGGCTGATCGCAGCGATATGACGTGGCGCGCTATGTGGCTGATGTCAGATCAGCCTTTTATCGAAGCTGATCGCCATGATTCGCGGGCGAACGGAAAAGGGTAGAATACTCCGAGATAAAGGCACATTTGTGGACAGGTGGTAGGTGTATGCTATGTAGAAGACAACAAAGTGGCCGTATTGCTTCGAGTTCACGAAGCTTGTTGGTATGCAAAGAGGGATGTGCCAATGACTGATCTGGCAACCGCGGCGGCGTTGGCGGCGCTGCGCTACTGGGCATCGCAGGCCGGCGCGGGCGAAGCGGTATGGGACCCACCTGAGCAGCATGAAGCGGTGCGCAACGCCGCCTGGCTGGCCATGGGTGAGCCAGCCGCGGGCGATGGCTGGCCTACGATCGACCTGAGCCAGCCCCTGCAATCGATCTTCAGCCGGATCAAGCCGAATGTGGAGGGGCAGCCGGCGCCGGATATCTACATCCGGCGGGCATCACTGGCGATGAGCGAGCAGGCGCTGTTCCCAACCGATCGCGCCCAGGTGTCCGCAGAAAGTGCCCCGGATCCAATCGCGGCACTCAAACAAGCCGTGGCAGACCTGACGCGGCGAAATCTGCCGGCGCATCTGCATCTCGAGGGCCTGCTGTATGCGCTCCGGCGCCACGCCTGGTGCCTGCCTTCGCCGCTCGACGCCGTGTCGCTGTACGACTTTGCGCGAACGCACGCGGCGGTCGCGGCGGCGCGGGCGATGCACGGCGGCGACCTGTTCCTGCTAGGCGGCGATCTGTCGGGCGTGCAGAGCTTTTTGTACACTCTGACGGCCGCCGGCGCGACCAAGCAGTTGCGCGGGCGCTCGTTCTACTTGCAGCTGTTGACGGAAGCGTGCGCCCAGTATCTGCTGCGCGCCGCCGGGCTGCCGCTCACCAACCTGCTCTACGCCGGTGGCGGGCGGTTCTATGCGCTGCTGCCAGAGCAGATCGCGGGTGCGCCGGCCGATACCTGGCTCGCCACGCAGCGTGCGACACTCGACGCCTTGTTCCTTCACCAACACCAGGGCGATCTGTACTTCGCGTTCGGCGGCGATCTGCTATGTGAAGCTGACCTGTTGAATGACCAGCAGTTTCGCGAGGCGTGGGGCAAGGCGACTGAGGCGATCAATACCGCAAAGCGACGGCGCTTTGCCGACCTGGGCGCAGTTCTGTTTGCTCCGCAGGGGCATGGCGGCGACGAAGATGCCGCATGTGTGATCTGCGGCTACCAGGGGGACCCCCAAGATTTTGCCCCACCAGAAGAAGGCCAGCAGGTCCGCCGCTGCAAGCTATGCGATAGCTTCGAGGATCTGGGGCGATTGTTGCACAACGCCGAGTATCTGCTGCTCCACCACCTTGAGCATCCAGCGCCTCAGCCGCACGGGAGACGGCGACGATGGAACGAATTCCTGAACGAATTAGGAATTCATGTGCAGTTTTCCGGCCGCCATGCACGCTTGGGCGAACGCGGCAATCATGCGCCCAGCTGGCCAGTACGCTGGACGACCGCACTTGCACTTGAAGATCGGGCGCCGCCGTTGAGCCTGGCAGAACCGATTGTGTTTGGCTTCAAGCCAATGGCGAATACGACGCCGACGATGCGCGAAGCCGACATGCGGGATTGGAAGCCAGAGGAAGAGGACGAGCCAAAGCCACGCGAAGGTGATGTCAAACCCTTCAGCGTGATGGTCGCGCAGAGCCGCGGTGTCAAGCGCTTAGGGGTGCTGCGGTTGGATGTGGACGATCTGGGCGATTTGTTTCGCTATCGGCTGGACAGCGGACTGGCGCGGGTCTCGGCGCTCAGCGCGGCGCTGGCGCTGTTCTTTGAGGGCTGGGTCGGCCATGTCTGCGATCAGGTAAACGAGCCGCGCGATGATTCCGACCAGCGTGGCAGCGTTTACACGATCTACAGCGGCGGCGATGACCTGTTTATTGTCGGCTCGTGGCACCTGTTGCCCGGCCTGGCGCGGCGGATCAGCGACGACCTGGCGACCTACACCGGGCAGCATCCTTCGGTACATGTCTCGGCCGGCATCAGCCTGCATGGCGCCAAGTTTCCACTGTACCAAGCCGCCGAGGCCGCCGACGAGGAGCTAAAGCGCGCCAAGAGTCGTAAAGACAAGGCGGCGCTCGGCTGGCTCGACCAAGTTGTTGCCTGGACATATATCAGCGCATTAACACAGATGAAAGAGACGCTGATCAGCGCGATCGCCTCCACCGTAGTCAAGCGCCAGACGCCAATCGAAGATGATACACCAGATCGAGAGGAACCAGCCCCCGGCGCGTCACGCGCGCTACTACAGATTTGCCAGCAACTCTATGTGCAGTACCTGGATACATTGCGCAAAGGCCGGATCTTCTATGGTCCGTGGCTTTGGCGCGGCGCCTACCAGCTTACGCGGGTCGAGCTAAGCCTGCGCAGCACCTCGGCGCGCTCCATCGTGAGCGAAATACGCGCGCGCCTGCTCGAAGATGCGGGTGCGCCGCCGAACGAGGGGGCGCGCTTTATTGAACGATTGGGCCTGGCCGCACGCTGGGCGCAGCTTGAGCTACGAAAGGAGCAGACCAATGGCATTAGTGAGCGACGCGGACCTGAAGAAGATCATTGAGCAGGGCGACAACGAGACACTGGTGCATCAAGCCAATGTGGTGGGCGATGCGTTGGCGCGACAACTAACGACGAGCCAGATTCGCGGCATTTTCGGTTCAGTCCGCCGGATCGAGCTTGATTGGCAAGATCCGGCGAACAATTCCGCGAATGATCAAGCGTATAGCAAGCGACTGAAACGGGCGCAGCGTGAGTTCGCACTGCTTCAGCCACGCCTGGCCTACCAAGCCCGTAGGGAACGCGGTCGTGGGGTTGAGGAGCTAAGCAATGTGCTAACGCCAGCGATGCGCCTGGTGGGCAAAGACCCCGAGCGGTTCCACAACTTCGTCGATTTCTTCGAGGCTATCCTGGCCTATCACAAAGCCGCTGGCGGCCAGTAAGGAAAGGACTACAGAGCATGACAACCGCTGAAAGAGTCGAGATTGTCCAGTTGCAGGGGCGGCTGTTTCTCAGCTTCACGATCAGGTCGGTGACCGGGCTGCACATCGGCGGATCGCCGGGGGTGCTCTCGATTGGCAACGTCGACAACCCGGTGATCCGCGACCCGCTGACGCGCCAGCCCTACATTCCCGGCTCGTCGCTGCGCGGCAAGATGCGCTCGCAGATGGAGAAGCAGTATGGCCGCCCGCAAAACAATCGGGTTGGCCAGGTCTGGATTCATACCTGCAAAACCGCGCAGGAGTATCAGGACTGCCCGGTCTGCAAGACGTTCGGCATCCCCGGCGAAAATCCGCACTCCGAGACCTCGCGCCTGATCGTCCGCGACGCGCGGCTGACCGAGGAGAGTGTAAAGGCGCTGGAGACCGCGCGCACCGACCTGCCATACACCGAGGTCAAGTGGGAGGCGGCGATCGACCGCGTGACCTCGGCGGCCACGCCGCGCCAGCAGGAGCGCGTGCCGGCCGGCGCGGCGTTCGTTGGTGAGCTGGTGTTCAGCCTGTACAGCTTCGGCCAGCGCGAGCGCGACATGGGCGAGATCAGGCTGTTCAATAACGTGCTGGAGGGGCTGGAGCTGGTACAAGAGGATTACCTGGGCGGCCAGGGAACGCGCGGCAGCGGCAAGGTGACATTCGAGGATCTCACGCTCACGCTGAGGCAGAACAAGCAGTATGGCGCCGAGCCGCAGATTGCAAAAGGGAAGACGCTCGACGAGCTGCGCGGCGCCTGGGAGACGGTCCTCGGTCGCATGACAAAGTGAGGCATCATGGCAACACTGCAGGTCTACCGGCTGCGACCCAAGGGCGGGTTTCACTTTGGGATGCATGGCATCGACGCCGAGCAGAGCGCCGAGCGCTGCCCATCCGACACGCTCTATGCCGCGCTGCTGATCGAGGCGCAATTGGCCCAGCGCCCGTTTTTCGCGCCGCTGCCCGATCATACCGACGATCAGCCGCTCGACCCGCCGCTGCTGCTCTCGTCGTGCCTGCCTTACATTGGCGAGGTTGTGCTGCTGCCATCGCCGCGGCTGCGCCTGCCGCTGCGCGACGCCGAAGGCCGGCGCAAGCGGTTCAAGAACCTGGCGTATGTTTCGCCGACGATCTTCCGGCTGATTCTGGAGCAAGGCACGAATACGCTGGAAGAGTATCTGGATACGCAGAACGGGAGTAACGGAGCGAAGGGCGCCCTGTATATGGGCGGCAAGGTTTGGGTCGCCAACGAAGATGGCGCGATTCCCAGGCACGAGGCGTTCTGGAACGTCGATACGACGCCGCACGTCACCGTCGACCGGCTGCGCGAGTCGTCGGCTTACTACCAGGTCGGTCAGGTCCGCTTCGCCGAGGGCTGCGGGCTGTATGTACTGTGCCAGGAGCGGCATCCCGGCGCCGCGGCAGGGCTACTGGATCTGCTTCAGCGCCTGGGCGACAGCGGGATTGGCGGGCGGCGCAGCCAGGGGTTGGGGGCCTTCGCCGTCGAGCCGCCAACTACACTCGATCTGCCTTCAATCGCCAACCCGCAGCGGATGGTGCTGTTGAGCCGCTATCGCCCCAGCCCGACCGAGCTTGAGGGCGGCGTGCTTGGGATCGACGCCAGCTATGATTTGGTGCGCGTCGGCGGTTGGCTGCAAACGCCCGACCCAGACACAGCGGCGCAGCGGCGGCGCAATGTGCGCCTGCTGAGTGAGGGGTCGGTGATACAGGTGCCACCTGGCGAGCCACCATTGGGGACGATCTGCGATGTACGGCCGATCTACGAGACCGCACAGTTTCCTCATCCAGTCTGGCGCTATGGCCTGGCGCTGGGCGTGGGCATTGGAGGAGAAGCGAGATGACCAGCTACCACCTGACGATCACCACCTGCACGCCGCTGCACATCGGCTCCGGCAAGCCAGCGCTGCGCAAAGGGATCGACTTTGTCGGCTACGGGCGGACAATCTATGTCTTCGATACGGCGCGCGTGCTGGACTATATCGTGCCGGACAGCGACGACGCCGAGCTGCTGGATAAGGTCACCCGCACACAGAACCTGGCGAGCTTTCTGCGCGAACAGGATTTCCGCGATCATCCCGACCTGGCGCTCTATCAACTGAGCGGCGCGCCAAGTGTCAACGAAGTGCTGTCGCAGATTAAGGATGTCTACGATCGGCCCTACCTGCCTGGCTCATCGCTCAAGGGCGCGCTGCGAACGGCGATCGTCGACGCGGCGCTGCTGGCGAGCGGGCGGCCAATCGACGTGTGGCGGCTGGGCGACCGCGATAAGTACGCCGCACAGGAACTGGAACGCGATGTGGTCGGGCGTGGCGAGCGACCGTCGCAGGCGCCGAACTACGACCTGTTTCGCGCGCTGCATGTCGCCGACAGTGCGCCGGGCGAGCGCAGCTGGCTGACGTTGAGCAATGTGGCGGTCTGGCCGGCCGGCGAGCGCGGCATCCCGCTCGACGTCGAGACGGTGCAAACCGGCGCGGCGTTTAGTGCCGCATTAACGATCGACGACTACCTGTTCGGGCCGCAGGCCACGCGCCTTGGATTTGGGCCGAAGCGTGACATGATTACGAACCTGGCCGCGAGCTGCCGCGCTCAAGCGGAAGCGCGGATCGCCGGCGAGCGGGCCTTCTTCGCCGACCGGACCGACGCCGGCTCGGTCGCGACATTCTATACCGACCTGCAGGCGCAACTGGCTGGATGTGGCGAGTATAGCTTCCTGCTGCAGCTTGGCTGGGGCGCGGGCTGGGAAAGCAAGACCGTCGCACGCGCACTGCGCGCCAGCCCCGGCGCGGTCGAGGACGCTGTGCGGCGCTACCGGCTCGATCGCGGGCGCGGGCACGGCGGCGAATTCCCGGCGACGCGG